>Ga0334722_10001681_pt1 | contig 26811 bp, 27 predicted proteins | sample C3_bottom_MG_FD_207210 | JGI IMG/M metagenome (GOLD analysis project Ga0334722, IMG submission 207210) | Sediment microbial communities from Yellowstone Lake, YNP, Wyoming, USA - C3_bottom | ecosystem: Environmental > Aquatic > Freshwater > Lake > Sediment | place: USA: Wyoming | collected... | reverse complement strand
GATCGCCATGCACACGCGGGCGACGCCCGGGGTGTACGCCATGGAAAGGTCGTTCCGGGTCTTGACCGGGATCTTGTTGTGGATTTCGATCTTTCCGCCGAGGTGCATCAGGAAGGTCCGGTCGGAGACGTTGATGACCTTGACCCCCGGGATCACCTTGACGGCGTTGATGATCTCCTGGGCGTGGTCGATCCCGCGGGCCCGCGCGGTGATGTCCCGGGTGACCGTTCCCTTGCCGTGGCCGGAGAGGTCGACCGCTCCGATGTCGCCGCCGGCGTTCCCGATCGCGGTGGTCACCTTGCCGAGCATGCCCGGCTTGTTCTCGATCTCGACGCGAACCGTGATGCTGTAGCTCTCGTTGGGCCTTGTCAGGACTGCCATATCTTCCTCCCGGTTTCCTTGGATTGTTCAAGTAAATTTAGAGAACTACGGGGAGGAGGTCACCCCCCGAAAGGGGGGAAAGATCGGGGCAGGGCCCGAGGTCAGGCGAGCAGTCCCAGCGTTCGGGCGCTTGCGATCGCCTCCGTGCGGGTACGGACGCCAAGCTTGCAGAAGAGCCGCTTCATATACCACTTGACCGTCTCCTCGGAGAGGAAAAGGTGCTTCCCGATCTCCCGGTTTCGCAGCCCCTGGGAGGCGAGCTCGAGGATCTGCACTTCCCTGTGGTGGAACGACTCGGAAATCCCGCCCGGGATCTTTTCCCCGGCGACCGGGTCGCCATGATCCTCCAGGGCTGAGAGGATCGCCGCCACCGCCGTCCGCGATCTTTCCCTGCTCTTGAGTTGCCTGAGATACGGGATCAGCTCTCTTCCCGCATCGACGAAGGGGCGGACGATCCCTTCCCCCCGGGAAAGAAGCAGCGCCCGTTCCAGCCCGGCCAGGGCCTTTTCCGGCCGGGACAGACCGGCCCAAGCCACTGCCTGCAACACCAGGAATTCGATCGCGTTGCGTCCTCTTCCCGCCGAGACGGCGCTGCGCAGTGCCCTTCCGGCCAGCTTTGCGGCTTCCCCGAACCGCTCCCGGGCCAGCAGAACACGAAGTCGCTCCACCAGGAAATATTCATGCTTTTCCCCGAAGACGGTCCGTCCGTGAAGGATTCCCATGCCGGAAGCCGACCGGGCCGCCTCAAGGAAACGGTCCGCCTTCCCCAGGTCCTTCTCCTGAGCGCCCATTCGCGCTTCCAGCAGGTCGGCGCGGAACGACACCCGCTCGACATCGTGTTTCCTTGCGACCTGCCGTGCCTGGGCGATGTCGGCGATGGCCAGATCGCGCTTTCCGAGCAGGATCTGGGTACGCGCCCGCTCCACGAGGGCCATCCCGAGAAAACCGAACGCGTCGCTCATTTCAAGGATCTCGATCGCCTGCGACAACTCCCCGAGCGCCTCTCCCAACCTGTTTCTGTCGTGCAGCGCCAGCGCAAGACCGTAACGAAGGAACGCCGCACCGATGCTGCGCAGCCACAACCTCTTCCTGGCGACCTCAAGGGACTTCCGGAAACTCTCCTCCGCCGCGCTGTTTCGGCCCATCAGATACTCCACGATCCCGATGTTGAGCCTGGCGTTCAGGTGGACGAGGGAGCTGTCCGCGCCTTCGGATACCTCGAGGGCATCCTGGAAGTGCCGGAGAGCGATCGGAAGGTCCCCCCCCACACGGCTTGCAAACCCCAGCGCGATGGACGCGTAGCTGCGCAACACCAACGCATCCTTGGGAAAGAGCGACACGAGGCCGGGCCGAAGCGCGGAGACATCCGGCTCGTCCGTGCGGATGATCCCGAGGACCGCACGCAGCACCCGGAGTTCTGCCCGGATCGAAGCCTTCTCCGACGGCTTCATGCCTGCCGGTTTCGCCCGTCCGGAGATTGCGTTCTCGGCGCACTCGATCCGGTGCCTGGCGCGATCGAACTCGCCCAGGTACCCGAGCGCCCACGCGTGCAGGGCGCACAGAACCGGGAATCGGCGAACCGTAACCTCCGGGAGCGCTTCGATCCAGCGGCGCAATTCCTTGAAATCCCCTTGGCGGAAGAGTTCCCGCCCCGCCGTTTCGAGCAGCCTGGCGGCCCGTTCGATCCGGTTCCCGGCAATCGCATACCGCACGGCCTCTGTGAGGTAACCGTTCGTTTCGAACCACTCGCTGGCCCGGTCGTGAAGTCCCGCGATTTCTTCCGGATGCTCGGTGCGCAGGCGATTTCGAAGGAAATCGGCGAAGAGTTGGTGATAGCGGTACCACACACGGCGGTCATCCAGCCCGAAAAGGAACAGGTTCCCCTTCTCCAACGTTTCGATCATGTGCTGGCCGTCCTGATGGCCGGTGAGCATGTCGCACAGGGGCGAGGTCAGCTGGTCCAGGATGGCCGTTTTCATCAGGAAATGCCGCACGCCCGCGGTTTGCCCGCGGAACACCCCATCCAGCAGGTAATCGCTGATTTTCCGCTGCGCTCCCGAGAAGGAGTTTACGAACCGGTCGGCGTCTTCCTCCCCGGTGAACGTCATCGCCGCGAGCTGCAGCCCGGTGATCCACCCTTCCGTCCGGCGACGGAAAACTCGAATCTGGCCGTCGGAGAGTTGCAGGCGACACGCTTCCGTGAGGTACTCCCTCGTCTCGTCGACGTTGAACCGCAAGTCGTCCCAGCCGATCTCCAGGACCTCCCCGCGGACACGGAGGCGCTCGATGGGCAGGTTGGGATCCTTGCGCGTTCCTATGACGAAACGGACATTGGACGGAGCGTATCGGAGCAGAAATTCCATGGCCGCGTGGATGGTCCGATCACGGATTTCGTGGTAGTCATCCAGAAACGCAACGACCGGGAAGTTCGTGGTGCCGAGGTCATGGACCAGGCTTTCCACCACGTCTTCGACCAGCATGTCCGGGTTCGCCGTGAGATATACGAGGGCCTCCTTACCGATATCCGAACGGGCCGCCTGGATGGAGGAGACAAGGTGGACGAGGAACCTGCGCGGCTCGTTATCGTAGGCATCGAGGGAGAGCCATGCGGCCGCCACCTGGCGGTCCTGAAGGGCCAGGTACCAATCGGCGAGCATGGTGGTTTTCCCGGACCCCGCGGGTGCGGAGATCAACGCAAGCCGAAAAGAGCCGGAATTCGCCACCTTATCGGAAAGGCGCACACGCGGCATGTACCGGGGGCCCATGGAGGGCGGTCTCAGCTTCACCGCAAGGGCCCGGCGCTGGAAGCCCTTGTCCGTACCGTCGGGTCTTCGGTTTTTTTCAGGCATTTTCTTCCCCGTGGTGGGTGGCCTTGCCATCCGTCACATCCTTGATACCATGAAAAAATGATCCGGGTCACGGGGACAATTCGAATCGACGAGGGCGACATCGAGGAGCGGTTCATCCGCTCCTCCGGGCCCGGCGGGCAGAACGTCAACAAGGTCGCGACGGCGGTCCAGCTGCGCTTCGACGTGCGCAACTCCCGGTCATTGCCCGAAGGGGTGCGCGAACGGCTCCTCCGGCTCGCCGGCAAGCGGGTGACGGGCGGGGGCGTGCTGGTCATCGAGGCCAGCCGTTTCCGGACACGGGAACGGAATCGTCAGGACGCGAGGGACCGCCTGGTCCAGTGGCTGGAAAAAGCCGCCGCTCCCGTCACGCCTCGAAGGAAGACCCGGCCGACCGCGGGATCGAGGGAACGCCGGCTCGAGGGGAAGCAGCAGCGGAGCGAAACGAAGCGGGTGCGCAAACCCGTTTCGCCTTCCGACGAGTGACTGCCCCCCCAGGATTGATCTGCGTCAAGGACGAAGGACGCGCATCTTGGGACAATCTCTCCTGCAGGATATCCTTGCGGAGGTGAGTCGATGAGCGGTTGCCCGGGTTCGAGGACGATGGCGTTTCCGAAGGAAGATGGCGCGGAGGTTCCGGCTGGGAAGGTCCCGTCCCAACTTCGTCAGTGGCCGATCCAGCTCCACCTGGTCTCCCCGGCGGCCCCCTATTTCCAGGGGGCGGACGTGGTGCTGGCGGCGGACTGCGTCCCCTTCGCCATGGGGGATTTCCACAGCGCGTACCTGAAGGGAAAGTCTCTCGCGATCGCCTGCCCGAAGCTCGACGCGGGGCAGGAAATCTACGTCGAGAAGATCCGCGGGCTGTTCGAGGACGCGAAGATCAATTCCCTGACGGTGACGATCATGCAGGTCCCGTGCTGCCGCGGGTTGCTCGGGCTGGCGATGCAGGCGCTGAAGGCGAGTTCCCGGAAGGTCCCGGTCAAGTCGGTGATCGTGAGCCTGCAGGGCGAGGTGCTGCAGGAGGAGTGGGCCGCGGCGTAACGGGAGGGCTGGCGGAGCCGCCGCAGGAGGGGGGGCGCCCCAATACGAGCTTCGCGCTGCTGGGGTACCCCCGCAGTAGGAAGAACGGGGGGCAGAGTGAGGCCGGTGCGCAGCCGTGCAGGTTCATCGCACGGCGAGCCACGAACGAAGCCCCGCCCTCCGAGGCGGCGCAGCAAAGCACCACCGGGAGCGGCCTCAGCAGCTCGGGCGTTCCTCCGCGCCGTTGGCGCCCGCCTGGACCGGCGGGGCCAGCCGGAGCTTTCGGCTCTCCATCGACACGGCCACGATGCCGGAACGGGTGACGTCGATGTCCCCGAAGGTACGCATCGCGTCGATGAACTCCTCGACCTTCTCGGCCGGGCCGGTGCACTCCACCCCGAAGCCGTCCGCGGTGGCGTCCACCACCCGGGCTCCGTACATCTCCGCGTCCCTCAGGATTCCCGCGCGATTCTCCGCGGTGGCCCGCACGCGTACCAGCGCCATCTCCCGGCAGACGGCGAGGGACTCGGTCAGGTCCGCGGCCTGGAGCACGTTGACCAGCTTGTTCATCTGCTTGATGACCTGCCTGCGCAGGGCAGGCTCGATGTCCACCACGATCGTCATGCGGGACTGCGCCGCGTCGAGGGTGCGCGCGACCGTCAGGCTGTCGATGTTCCACCCCCGGGCGCTCAACACCCCGGTCACCCGCATCAGCGCCCCCGGCTTGTTCTCCACCAGCAGCGAAATCGTCTGCAGCATCGCTCGTGCCCCTTCCCCCGGTAGTTCCCGATGTTCCGCCTGGTCCTAGACCGCCGCCGCTTTCGGCGGGCCCAGCACCATCTCGTCGATCGCCGCGCCGGCCGGGACCATCGGGTAGACGCACTCGAACGACGACACCTTGACGTTCAGCAGGTACGGCCCCGGGTGGCGGACCGCGTCGTCCAACGCCTGCCCGATCTCCCCCGGATCCTCCACCGTCCGCCCGGGGAACCCGTACGCCCCCGCCAGCATCGATGCGTCGGGGAATCCCGCGAGAGCCACGGCGGAGAGCCGGTTGTTGTAGAACAGCTCCTGCCATTGCCGCACCATCCCGAGGTACCCGTTGTTCATCACGACGATCTTGATCGGCAGGTTGTGGTTGGCCACCGTGGCCAGCTCGGGGATCGACATCTGGAAGCCGCCGTCCCCCACCAGGGCGATGACGAGCCGGTCCGGGTTGGCGATCTGGGCGCCGATGGCGGCAGGCAGCCCGAATCCCATCGAGCCGAGGCCACCGGAGCTGAGCCACAGCCGCGGCCGATTGAACCGCAGGAACTGCGCTCCCCACATCTGGTGCTGCCCCACGTCCGAGGAGACGATCGCCTCGCCGCCGGAGATCCGGTCGATCTCCCGGACAAGGTGCTGCGGCTTGATCTCGGTGTCGGACACGGAAGGGGTGAGGGGATGCTCCGCGGCCCACGATGCGATCTTCCCCTTCCACGCCTGCCGGTCGCCCGCGCGCCGCGCCTTGTGGAAGGGAGCGAGCTCCGCGAGGACCGTGTTCATCTTCTCGAGGACCGGTCCAAGGTCCCCGACGATCGGCAGGTCCGCCGCGCGGTTCTTCCCGATCTCGACGGGGTCGATGTCCACGTGGATGACCCGCGCGTGGGGTGCGAAGGCGTCGAGCCGTCCCGTCACGCGGTCGTCGAAGCGTGCGCCCAGCGCGATGATCAGATCGGTGTGGGTCATCGCCATGTTCGCGGCGTAGCTTCCGTGCATCCCGGGCATGCTGATGAAGTTGGGGTGGCCGGAGGGGAGCGCCCCCAACCCCATCAGCGTGCACACGGCGGGCGCGTCGATCGTTTCGACGAGCTCCCGCAACGATCCGGAAGCGCCGGCGGAGATCACCCCCCCGCCCGCGTAGACGAGCGGCCGCTGCGCCTCCCACATCATCTGCGCCGCCCGACGGATCTGTCCCGCGTGTCCCTCGGAGGAAAATTTATACCCGGGCAGGTGGATCGTGCCGACCGGCTCGTAGTGCGCGTTCCCCATGAAGACGTCCTTGGGAATGTCCACCAAAACCGGGCCCGGACGCCCGCTGGCGGCGATGTAGAAGGCCTCGTGGATCGCCTGCGGCAGGTCGGCGGCGCTCTTCACGAGGAAGTTGTGCTTCGTGCAGGCGCGGGTGATGCCGAACGTGTCCGCCTCCTGGAACGCGTCGCTTCCGATCAGTTTCGTCGAGACCTGCCCGGTGATCGCCACGACGGGGATCGAGTCGAGAAGGGCGTCCACCAGCCCGGTGACGAGATTCGTCGCCCCCGGCCCCGAGGTTGCGCAGCAGACGCCGACCTTCCCGGTGGAGCGGGCGTACCCCTGCGCCGCGAAGCAGGCGTTTTCTTCGTGGCGGACGAGGTAGTGCGTGACCTTGGCGTCATAGAGCACGTCGTAGAAGGGGAGGGTCACCCCGCCGGGGTATCCGAAGAGGCAATCGACGCCTTCCCGGAGAAGGCACTCCACCAGGATGTTCGCGCCGGTCATCAAGTTCGACATGTCGTGTCCCTTTCCGGAGGGGGGTCGGCGAACGCCGGTTTTTCCTTATTGGACGCACGGTTTCGCCCTTCGGTTCCGTCCATCGTAGCGGATATTGATGCCGGTGGCGTGTTGACAGTGTGGAGCGGGTCGTGTATAAATTTCTTTTGCTTGATGGGGTGGTAGTTAAGCTGGTTATAACGCCGGCCTGTCACGCCGGAGGCCGCGGGTTCAAGTCCCGTCCACCCCGCCATGAACATTCGGAGCCCCTCCGGGTCGTCGTCCGGGGGGGCTTTCTGCTTTTCTCCGTGTCGCGCCATCTCTTCGAACGCAGGGGAATCGATGCCGCCGTTGACCTGGAAACTTCAATGCTGACCGTCACCAACCTGTCGAAAACCTATGGGAGGCAGGACCTGTTCGAGGGGGCCTCGTTCCAGGTGGCCCCCGGCGAGCGGGTGGGGGTGGTGGGGCGCAACGGCTCGGGAAAGACGACCCTCTTCCGGATCCTCCTCGGGGAGGAGGCCGCCGACAGCGGGACGGTGACCGTCCCTCCCGGGTACCGGATCGGGTATCTCGCGCAGCATCTCCGGTTCGACCACCCGACGGTGCTCGCCGAGGCCGCTTCCGCGCTCCCCCTGCGCGAAGACGGCACGGACGAGACGTACCGGGCCAAGGCGGTCCTCGCGGGACTCGGCTTCTCCGAGGACGACTATCCCCGGGCCCCGGCCGCCCTCTCCGGCGGCTACCAGGTCCGCCTCAACCTCGCCCGCACCCTCCTTTCCGTTCCCGATCTCCTCCTGCTCGACGAGCCGACCAACTACCTGGACGTCGTCTCCATCCGGTGGCTGCGCCGCTTCCTGTGCGGCTGGAGGGGAGCGCTCCTGATGATCACCCACGACCGGGATTTCATGGACGGGGTCACGACCCACACGATGGCGATCCACCGCTCCCGGGTGCGGAAGATGTCCGGCGGGACGGAGAAGCTTTACGGGCAGATCCTCCAGGAGGAGGAGATCCACGAACAGACCCGGAAAAACGACGAGAAGAAGCGGCAGGAGGCGGAGGCGTTCATCTCGCGGTTCCGGGCGCAGGCCACCAAGGCGCGCGCCGTGCAGTCGCGCATCAAGTTGCTGGCCCACCACGAACGCCTGACGAAGCTGTCCGACGTGCGCAACCTCGATTTCCGCTTCTCGGAGGCGTCCTTCATCGGGAAGTGGATGATGGAGGTCCGGGACCTTTCCTTCGGATACGACACCCGGCATCCCCTCATCGAGAGATTGTCGCTGCACGTGGCGAAGGGGGACCGGATCGCGGTCGTTGGGCCGAACGGCCGGGGAAAGACGACCCTGCTGCGGCTCCTCGCCGGCGAGCTCGCGCCCGTGACCGGCCTGGTGAAGCCGACCGTGAACCTCAAGGTCGGCTACTTCGGGCAGACGAACGTGGACCGCCTGTGCCCGGAATATTCGGTCGAGGAGGAGGTGCGGCAGGCGAACCCCGCGCTCACGCGGACCCAGGTCCGCACCCTTTGCGGCGCGGTGATGTTCGGGGGAGCGTCGGCGGAGAAGCGGATCTCGGTGCTGTCGGGCGGGGAGCGCAGCCGCGTGCTGCTCGGGAAGATCCTCGCCACCCCCGTGAACCTCCTGCTGCTCGACGAACCGACGAACCACCTCGACCAGGAGTCGGTGGACGCCTTCGTCGAGGCGGTCGACGCGTTCGAGGGGGCGGTGATCCTCGTCACGCACATCGAGCGGGTCCTCTCCGCCATGGCGACGAAGCTGGTCGTCTTCGACGGCGGGGCGGTCAAGGTGTTCGACGGCGGCTACGGCGATTTCCTCGACCGCGTCGGCTGGCAGGCGGAGGCGGCGGAGGGGGGGAAGGCGCGGCACTCCGGGGCACGGCCGGCGAAGGGACGCGATGCGCGGAGGGAGCGTGCCCGGATCGTGGCCATCCGGTCGAAGGAGATCGGCGCCTTGAAGAAGGCCGTCGAGGCGATCGAAGCGGAGATCCTGCTGCTGGAGAGCCGCCTGCCCGGGGAGGAGGAGGCGCTGATCGAGGCGTCGAGGAGAAACGACGGCGCCGCGGTCCGGACCTTGAAAACGACCACCTTTGCGGCCCGCATCCGGATCGAGGGACTCTACCGGGAGATGGTCGCCCTCGGCGAACGGCTGAGGGAGGCGGAGAAGGCCTACGCGGAGGAGTTGGGGGAAGAGGGCGGGTGACATGGTAAGATACCTTCCAATCGAAGCCTGCGGAGCGCTCGTGAAACCTGTTATCGCCCCGTTCGAAGCGGTCGACGACGAAATCGCCGCATCGCTGCGCGCGATGGGTCCCGAAAAGCGCCTTGCCTTGGTGTTCCAGGCGGAACGGTTCGCCAGGGATCTGATGCGTGACGGGGCACGGAACCGGCACCCGGAGTGGAACGAGGCGGATGTCGAAAAAGAAGTCGCCCGCCTGTGGGCCGATGCATCTCAGTCTGAATCAAGAAGATGGAATATTAGCGGGACGGAGGCTCCGAAAAACACCTCCGGGAAATCACCGGAATCCTGAAGGTATCGGACGCCGGCCTGGATCGTGGATATGTCGATCGGTGGGCGAAAGCGAAGGGATTGACCGAAATCTGGAAGGCGGTCCTTGCGAGAACGAAAGGATGATTGACCGGGTTTCCGCTTTTCTTTGGAAGGATTCATGTCCACTTCGCCCCGCCGGTAGCGCATGTTGCGCGTCTTGATCTCCAGCTCCATGAAGGTTCCGGCAGCTAGGCACGGGAAGAGCGAGTAGAAGGCGTCCGACGGGATGTTCAGTGTGCCGAGGAGCTTCCCCTCCTCTGTCCAGACGCCGCCGACGGACTGCGGGTCCTTCTTGTAGTCATCCCTGGAGAAGCGGCCGGGGAAGACCCACAGGACGATCTTCTGGCCGGTCCGCTTCCGGGTCTTTCGGGTGGTGTAGTGGTAGCGGACGGTGCCGAAGACCTCCAGGTGGTCCCACTCGTCGATGCCTCCTTCCTTTTCGTAGAGGCCCTCGATGCGCGGGAAGCGGTTCACGCCGAACCGAAACGTCCGTTGCCATCCGTCGATCGTGCAGTAGAGGTTGTCGACGATCTCCGGCTCGCGCCTGGGCTTTCCCCTCTTAGCCATGCGTTCCTCCTTGGTGCCCCATAGCCAGGCGAAAAGGGTCAGCGCCGCCGGGGCAGTGTCATCCATCGATCCGATGTCAAGGGAGCGCACGTCTGAGTCGGCATACAAACCCACACTTTCGACCATTCCGGAAAAGAACGATTTCGATCGGTTAGGGAACGCAAGGTCGCGGCCCGATTTACGAGTCGGCAACCATGCGAGGTAACTTCGAACAAACGGGACCGGAAAGGCACGGCACCCCCCCCCCGTAGCATTTCGTCGGTCGGCGAAAAAAAGGCCGGTGCCGCCGGGGGCTCCCCCCGGACGCGACCGACCTTCTTCTCTTACCACGGCTTCCGATTCCCTCACCTCCTCACAGCGCTCTCCTCTCCCGGAACGAATAGAAGGCGCCGTCCCCCACGATCACGTGGTCCAGCACGGGGACGCCGAGCAGCCGCTCCGCCTCGACCAGCTTGCGCGTCACCTCGCGGTCCTCGGCGCTGGGATCCGGGTCCCCTGACGGATGGTTGTGCAGTAGGATCACCGACGCCGCGGATGACAGCAGTGCTCCTTCGAACACCTCCTATGGGTGGACGAGGCTCCCGTCGAGATCCGGATCGCAGGAACGCTCGGTGTCAGCGTAGGCTTCGACGAGGAAGTTGAGGTCGTCTTCCTGGCAGCGCGACGGGCGTCGGGGGGGGGCCTCCTCCACTTCGGGCATGGGCCAGTCCGGGAAGCCAAGGTAACCTCGCCTTCCCCGTGCTATAATCTTTCCAGTAAGACGATACCGGAGGTGCAAGATGGAAGCTCTGTCCACCACGAAGCTGTCGTCCAAGGGACAAGTGGTCATCCCCGAGGAGGTCCGCGACCGCCTCGGCCTGAAGCCGGGGGCGCAATTCGTCGTCATGGGATCGGGCGACACGGTCGTCCTGAAGATGATCCTGCCCCCGTCTCCGGAGGAGTTCGGGAAGATGCTGGCGAGGGTCCACAAGGAGGTCCGGAAGGCCGGGGTGAAGAAGGACGATGTCGCCGCGGCCATCAAGAAGGTTCGGTCATCCAGGTGAGGATCGTCCTCGACACGAACGTCCTCGCTTCCGGGCTCCTTAAGGACGGGTCAGCGTACCGACCTTCTTTTTTCCCGAGCAACGCAACTGCAGCGGCCGACAGAAGCGGACACCAACCCTTCCAAATAATTATTTCTTAAAGGCCTCCAGGAGGTTATCCGGCTCAGTCGTCCTTCCGGATACGGACCACTTGGCTCACGCCGGGCATCGCCTCGATCTCACGCGCGTCCAGCGCGTCCGTGTCGCCTATGACCCCGAGGATCGTCCGGTTGGCGCCCGTGGACTGGTGTATGTCGTACCCGTGACGGATCAGGTACTCCTTCACGGCGTCCAGCGCCTCTTCGGGCGCGTTTCTCTTCGTGATGATCAGCATTCCTGCGGTCCTTCCCCCTGGGACTTGATCCGTTCCAGCCGCCGCGACTCGTCCACGACCCGCTCGAACAGCCGGACGATGGCGCCGTCGTCCAGCGGTCCGGGGTTGTCCCCCTTCATCCGAGCAAAGATCCGCTTCTCCCGGGCCGGGTCGTAGACCGGAAGCCCCTCGTCCTTCTTCCGTCGCCCGATCTCGAGGGCCAGCCGTGCCCGCTCGTTGAAGATGCGAAGCAGGACGTCGTCCAGAAGGTCGATCCGTTTCCTTATCTCGCCGATCTCCACGCGCACCTCTCTTTATCCATCTGGTACGATGATACCTTCTTCACGTTTTCATGGAAACGCCGGGAAACGCGGATCGGAAAATGAGGGGAGGGAAGAGGATGCCGTCGTTCGACGTCGTATCGGTCGTGGACATGCAGGAGGTCGACAACGCGGTCAACCAGGCGATCAAGGAGATCGGCCAGCGGTACGACTTCAAGGGGTCGAAAACAGAGATCACGCTGGACAAGGACGGCATCAAGGTGCTGACCGACGACGACTACCGGCTGAAGGCGGTCGTCGACGTCCTCCAGTCGAAGTTCGTGAAGCGCGGGGTCTCCCTCAAGGCCCTCCAGTACGGGAAAGTGGAGCCCGCCTCCGGCGGTTGCGTCCGCCAAATCATCTCCATCCAGCAGGGGATCTCCAAGGAGAAGGGGAGGGAGATCGTCGCCCTCGTCAAGCAGACGAAGCTGAAGGTCCAATCCCAGATCCAGGACGAGCAGGTCCGGGTGACCGGGAAGAACATCGACGACCTCCAGGAGGTCATCCGGCTGCTGAAGGGGAAGGACCTCGGCGTGGAGATGCAGTACGTGAACCTCCGCTCCTGAGCCTCCCGGATTCCCGTTGACAAGGCGGTGCGCCGGGAGAAGACTGTACACGCTATACAACGGCTGCCGCGCATCGCCCTTTCATCGCTTCCACTTCGACCGGAAGGAGGTGGGTGCCTTTGCGAAGAGTCGTCTACGACCCCTTGAAGTGCACCGCCTGCAAGACGTGCGAACTCCAGTGTTCCGTCTCACACTCCCGCTCCAAAGATTTACTGGCCGCCATCTTCGAATCGCCGCCGCCGCTCCCCCGCCTGTCCGTCGCCTGGACCCCGGCCGTGAACGTGCCGGTCAAATGCGCGCACTGCGAAACGGCCCCGTGCCTCCTCGGGTGCCCCGTGGGCGCCATCCGCCGGGACCGGGGAAGCGACGCCGTCCTGATCGACGAGGACCGGTGCATCGGGTGCTTCTCCTGTGTTCTCCTCTGCCCGTACGGGGCGGTTCGCCTCTCGTTCGACCGGAAGCGCGCGTACAAGTGCGACGGCTGCGCGGAGCGGATCTCCGAAGGCCTGGAACCGGCGTGCTCCTCCTCCTGTCCGACCGGGGCCCTCGCCTGGCGGGAGGTCGAGGAGGTGGCGCGGGAGAAGACGGCGCTGGCCGCGGTGCGGGATGGCGCCGCCCTGGCGCGCGGCGGCGAGCTGGCGGCCGGGGAGGGTTCCCCCCTCGGCACGATCCTCAAGATGAGGGAGGAGATGGCCCGTGGATAAGACGATCGATCGGACCGCGACCGCGAACCCCGGCGATATCGAACTGACCCGCAAGGCGGCGGACGACAACATCGAACTCGTTACGGACCGCCTGCGGAAGATGATGCCCGAGTGCGGGTTCGGCGAGCTCGGGACCTGCTGCGTGATGTGCTACATGGGGCCATGCCGGATCGACCCGTTCGGCCAGGGGACCCGCACGGGCGTCTGCGGGGCGACCCCCGACGTCATCGTGGCGCGGAACTTCCTCCGGTCCGCCACGGGAGGGGCCGCTTCCCACGCGGGCCACGCGCGGGAACTGGCGATCCTGCTGCTCGAGATCGCGGAGGGGAAGGCGCCCGGGTACAAGATCCGGGAGGAGGGAAAACTTCTGTCCCTCGCGGGGAAGCTGGGCGTTCCCGTCGACGGGCGGCCGGTCAACGCGGTGGCGGCGGACGTCGCGCGGAAGGCGCTCGAGGACTTCGGCCGACAGGACGGGGAGCCGATGAACTGGATCCGCGCCCGGGCTTCCCGGATGGAGTACGCGAAGTGGGATAAATTGGGGCTCATCGTCTCCAACCCCCACAACGAGATCGAGACGGCGATGCATCGCACGTCGATGGGAAACGATGCGGACCCGCTGAACCTGTGGGTCGCGACCTTAAGGATGGGGATGGTCGACAACTTCGCGGGGCTGATGCTGGCCACCGACCTCTCCGACGTCATCTTCGGGATCCCCACGCCCAAGGTGATCACGGCGAACTATTCGGTCCTGAAGGAAGGGGAGGTGAACATCGCCTGCCACGGGCACAATCCGATCCTCGCCTCGAAGGTGGCGGAGTGGGCCGACCGGCTCGAGGGGGAGGCGAAGGCGGCCGGCGCCGGGCGGGTGAATGTAGTGGGGATCTGCTGCATCGGGAACGAGCTGGTGATGCGATACGGCATACCATACGCCGGACACGAGGCGCAGACGGAGCTCTTCCTCGTCACCGGAGCCATCGACGCGATGGTGGTCGACATGCAGTGCATCATGCCGTCCCTGCCCGCGATCGCGAAATGCTACAAGACCCGGTTCATCACGACCGTCCCCTTCGTCCGGCACCCGGAGGCGATCCACGTCGACTTCCGGCCCGAGTCGGCGGACGAGCGGGCGCAGGAGATCGTCCGGCATGCCATCGCGGCGTACAAGGAACGGAAGGCGGCCGGGATCCGCACCCGGATCCCGAACGTCTCGTCGACGCTATTGACGGGCATTTCCGTCGAGTCGCTGGTCTCCGTCCTCTCCGCCGCCGACGCGAAGGACCCGCTGAAGCCGGTCATCGACGCGATCGCGGCCGGGGATATCCTGGGGGCGGTGGGAATGGTCGGGTGCCCGAACCCGAAGCTGCGGGACGGAGCGATGTCCGAGAAGATGGCCGAGGGGCTGCTCCGGAACAACGTCCTCATCGTGACCACGGGGTGCGTGAACCACATCCTCGCGCAGGGCGGGTTCCTGACGAGCGAGGCCACCGAAAAGTACGCGGGGCCGCGATTGAAGAAGGTGCTGACCGCGATCGGACACGCGGCGGGGCTGGGGGCGCCCCTGCCGCCGGTCCTCCACATGGGGTCGTGCGTCGACAACTCGAGGATCTACGATCTGCTCGCCGCGTTGGCCGGGAAACTGGGCGTGGAGATCAGCCAGCTCCCGGTGGCCGGCTCCGCACCGGAGTTCATCACCGAGAAGGCGATCTCCATCGGGAGCTTCTTCCTGGCCGCCGGGATCCTGGTTCACCTGGCGCCCGCGCCGAGGGTCTTCGGGAGCCCCTTCGCCGTCTCGCTCCTGACGGAGAAGCTCCCGGGACTGAACGGTGGGAAGGTGCTCGTGGCCGCGACGCCCGATGCCGCGGTCTCGGGGATCCTCGCCCATCTCCGGGAGAAGCGTCAGGCGCTGGGCCTCCCCTGACCGGAACGGGAGAAACCGGATGGAACGGGTGCTGATCGTCGGGAACGGCTACGCCGGAGCGCGCGCGGCGGAGGTCCTCTCCGCCCTCGGGGGCTTCGAGGTGCTCCACGTCTCCGACGAGGCGTATCCCGCCTATTGCCGGCACCTCCTTCCCGGGCTCGCGGCGGGCGAGCGGGCCCCGGAGGACTTGTTTCTTCCCCCGGGAAACGGAAACGGCCGCGGCGCCCGATCCGGGGTCGCGGTCTCCCGACTCTTCCCGAAGGCGAGGAGGGCGCTCCTCTCGAACGGGGAGGAGGTTCCCTTCGATCATGCGCTGATCGCGACGGGAGCCCGGGTCCTCGTCCCGAAAACACTCCGGCGCCTCTTCGGTCGATGCGGCAACGTGTTCGCCATGCGGCAGATGCGGGAGGCCCTGTCGCTGCGACGGATCCTCGAACGGGGGAATCGGCGGGTCGCGATCATCGGGGCGGGGCGGATCGGCGTCCTCCTCGCGGAGGCGCTCAAACGCGCCGGGGCGTCCATATCCCTGGTCGACATCGCCCCCGAGATCCTCCCCACGATGCTCCACGGTGGCGTGGCGGCGCGGCTGCGGCCCCACCTGAAGGCGGAGGGGGACTTGTCCGTGTTTGTCGGGAGCGAAGTCGCGAGCGCGGAGATGGAGGGGGAAACGGTCCGCGCCCTGTCCCTTTCCGACGGAACCGTCGTTCCGTGCGACGCCGTGGTCCTGGCCACCGGCGTCGCCCCCAACACGGAATTCCTCGAAGGGGAGGGACGTGATCCGACCGGCGGGCTCCCGGTGGACGCCCGGATGGAGACATCGTCGCCAGGGATCTATGCGGCGGGAGACGTGATCCGCTTCCGTACCGTGACGGGGAAAACGGCGCCGGGCCAGTTGATCCTGAACGCCCGCCTCCAGGCCGAAGTGGCCGCCCGCAACATCGCCGGGGAGCGCGCGACGTGCCCGCCCCTGTTCGTCGGGAACGTCGTGAAGATCGGGCCGGTGATCGGCGCGGTGGCCGGCGACATCGACGGAACGGGGACCGAGGAGTACCGTGTCGGGGACAGCTTCCTCCGCGTCACGCTGGAGGGGGGGGCGATGACGGGCTTCCAGTTCGTCGGTCTTCCGGAGGACCTTCGGGGGCTCGTCCCCGGGGTCCTCAAGCGCTTCGAGGCGACGTGGGTGCGGCAGACCCTCGCCGCTTCCGGCGGTCCGGGATTCTCCCCATGGGTGCTCGCGGGGGCGGGCGCGTGGGTTTGAAGGTCGCGGTCGCGGGGAAGGGGGGCGCCGGCAAGACGACCGTGTGCGCGCTCCTGGCCGGGGTCCTCTCCCGCGCGGGGCACCGGATCCTGCTGGTGGACCTGGACTCCGATCCGAACCTTTCTTCCGCCCTCGGGTTCCCTGCCGACGCGGCCCTTCCGCTCGTCCATCGGAAGGAGTTGATCGCGGAGCGAACCGGGGCCACGGGGGATCCCGGGGGGATGTTCCTCCTCAACCCCCGGGTGTCCGACATCGCGGAGAAGTTCGCCTTGAAGCGGACGGATCGCATCTTCCTGCTTCCGGTGGGGACCATCGAGATGGCAGGGGAGGGATGCTTCTGTCCGCAGGCCGCGTTCGTCAAGGCGCTCGTCCGGCGGCTCGTTCTCGACAAGGAAGAGTCCCTTCTCCTGGACCTCGAGGCGGGGCTCGAATCGTTCGGGCGCTCCGTCGTCGAGGGGCTCGATCTGCTACTGATCGTGGTCGAGCCGGGGATGCGCTCCCTGGACACGGCGCGGAGGATCCTCGCGATGGCGTCCTCCCTCGGGGTGCGCGCGATCCGGGTCGTCGCGAACAAGGTTCGCCCGGAAAATCTCGAAACCCTCCGGGTCCGGATGCGCGAGAACGGCGTCCCCCTGGATCTCACACTTCCATACCGGGAGGAGTTTGCGCGCAGGGACCTCGATGGCGCCGGGGTCTTCGACTTCACGGAACCGACGTTCGAGGCGGATGCTCTTCGGCTGCTCCAGTCCGTCTGATCTTCCCGTTCACATCCCGGAAAACTCTCAGCGGCTCGGCACGGCTTTCCGCAAGGCCCGGGAGAGGTCGGCCTGCAGTTCGCCCAGGTCTTCGATTCCCACGGAGAGCCGGACCAGGGAGGGGGTAAGCCCGACGGCTGCCTGCTCTTCGATGGGGATGTCCGCGTGCGTCATCGTTGAAGGGTGCGTGATGAGCGATTCGACCCCGCCGAGGCTCTCCGCCAGAAGGATGGTTTTCAACGCGCTCAGGAAGGCAGGGACCGCTTTCTCCCGCTTCAGGTCGAACGAGATGATCGAGCCCGCCCCCGAGGCCTGGGAGAAATGCAGCTCCCTCCGGGGGTGGTCCGGCAGGCCCGGGTAGTAGATTTTTCCGACGGCGGGGTGTCCCGACAGGAATCTTGCGAGGGCTTCGGCGTTCTCCTGGGCGCGCGTCACCCGGACGGACAGGGTCTTGATTCCCCGCAGGAGGAGCCAGCAGTCGAACGGGGAGGGGATCGCCCCGATCGCCTTCTGGGCGAAGGCGATCTTTTCGCCGACCGCCGCGTCCGTCGTGACGACCGCTCCGCCGATCAGGTCGTTGTGCCCTCCCAGGAACTTGGTGGCGCTGTGGACGACCACGTCGATCCCCAGGTCGAGCGGCCGCTGGAGCAGGGGGGACATGAATGTGTTGTCCACGACGGTGAGGATCCCTTTTTCGCGGCCGATCCGCGCGGCCCCTTTCAGGTCGGCGATCTTCATCAGGGGGTTCGTGGGCGTCTCGATGAACAGCGCCTTCGTCTTCCCCCGGATCTTTTTCCTCACGGTGGCCGGGTTCCCCATGTCCACGTAATCGAAGGAGAGACCGTAGGGGCGCAGGAGTGTCTCGAACAGGCGGTACGTCCCGCCGTAGAGATCGTCGGAACAGAGGATGTGGTCTCCCGTCCGGAAGAGGGTCATCAGGGCGGAGATCGCCGCCATCCCGGAGGAAAAGGCGATCGCGCGGGATCCCCCTTCGAGATCCGCGAGAACTTTCTCCGCCGCCTGGCGCGTCGGGTTCTCTCCCCGCGAGTAGTCGAATCCCCGGTTCTTCCCGAAGCGCTCGTACCGGTAGATGGCGGACAGATAGATCGGGACGCTGACGGCGCCGAACGCCTTGTCCGCCCCCACCCCCGCCTGCGCGGCGATCGTGTCGATCTTGCGATTCTTTTTCAAGAGGACCCCCGTAGGCCTTTCTGTCCAGCCGTAAATAATTATCTGCTCTATAGATAGAGTAGCGTATATCTTCTTCGGAAGGTGTCAAGGAGGAAATGAATACCCGACCTGGAACGGGGTGGATCCGGGGGTGGACAGAGAAATCCTCACCAACCGGAGGAAGGATATCCTTCGGTGAAGCGTATTTATGCCTTTTCCCATAGGCATTATCGTGAATACGTATTGCGTTTTATCTATTTGATAACAAACGGATTATTTACTTAAGAACGATGGAGCCCATCCGCTGGAGAGCGGCAGGAGTGAAAAAGTGATTGACGCACGCTTCATGAACTGTATAATTCTATTAATTCAATAGGGTTAATGGTGATTCGCCGTTGGAGACTCCGAAAAGAAGCATCGCAAAAACGGTCAGTTGGCGCGTCGCGGCCACCATCATCACGGGGGTCGTGACGTACTTGCTGACCGCCCGTCTCGACTTCGCCGTGACCGTGGGGATTGCGGACACACTCGTGAAGTTCTTCATCTACTACGCCCACGAACGGATGTGGACCCGGATCTCGTACGGCAAGGTCCGCTCGCCGGATTTCGAGATCTGACATACGCAAGAGAGAGGGAATCCCATGGCGGTAACGATGGAACAGGCAGGAAAATGGAGGGCCCGCTTCGAAGAAGAGAGTCCCGATGTGGTTCTTCGATGGGCCTTGTCCGAATTCCACCCGGACATTGCGCTCGCTTCGAGTTTCAGCATGGAGGATATCGTCCTCATCGCGATGATGACGGATATCCTTCCCGATGCGCGGATCTTCGCGCTGGACACCGGCCGGCTCCCCGAGGAGACGTACGAGGCGGCCGAGGCGGTGCGCCGCAAGCTGGGTATCCGGATCGAATGGTGCTTCCCGGACCGGGCGGCGGTCGAGGAACTGGAGAGAAACAAGGGGCTGTACTCCTTCCGGGAGAGCCTGGAAAACCGCCACGAGTGTTGCCGGATCCGGAAAGTGGAACCTCTGTCCCACGCCCTTTTCGGGTTGCGCGCGTGGGTGACGGGGCAGCGCAGGGAGAACGCCGTCACGCGGAGGACCCTGTCCGTCGTGGAGATCGACGAGGGCCACGGAAAGATCCTCAAGCTGAACCCCCTCGCCGGCTGGACGGAACAAGAGGTGGGGGAGTACGTCCGGAAACGGGGGCTCCCCGTCAACAGGCTCCACGACATGGGGTACCCCTCGATCGGTTGCGCCCCGTGCACGCGCGCCGTCGCGCCCGGCGAGGATCCGCGGGCGGGCCGGTGGTGGTGGGAACGCCCCGAGCATAAGGAATGCGGGCTCCATGCAAGGAACGCCGGCGGATACGACCGCCGCAACAAAAGTGAAGGAGAAGAGTGACTGTGGATTCTCTCGACGCGCTTGAGAACCAGAGCATCTACATCTTCCGCGAGGCGCAACGTAAGTTCAAGGACCTCGCCATGCTGTGGTCGATCGGCAAGGACTCGACCACCCTGTTATGGCTGGCGCGCAAGGCGTTTTTCGGCAAGGTTCCCTTTCCCCTCGTCCACATCGATACCAGCTTCAAGCACCCGGTAATGATCGAGTACCGGGACCGGATGGCGAAGGAGTGGGCGGTGGATCTCATCGTCAGCCGGAACGAGGAAGCTCTCTGCGCGGGCATGGAGCCCGGAAAGGGGCGTTTCGTTTGCTGCAACGCCCTCAAGACGCAAGGGCTGCAGCAGGTGCTCGACCGGTACGGGTTCAAGGGGGTCTTCCTCGGGATCCGGAGGGACGAGGAGGGATCCCGGGCCAAGGAGCGGATTTTCTCTCCCCGGGACAAGAACTTCGAGTGGAACTACAAGGACCAGCCGCCGGAGCTTTGGGACCAGTTCAACACCTCCTTCGGCCCCGACACCCACGTGAGGATCCACCCGCTCCTGTCGTGGACGGAGCTGGACATCTGGGAATACATCCGCCGGGAGGAGATTCCCGTCTGCCCCCTCTATCTGTCGAGGGACGGGAAACGGTTCCGGTCGCTGGGGTGCGTTCCGTGCAACTTCCCGATCGCGTCCGGCGCCTCCACGGTGAACGAGATCATCGAGGAGCTCAAGGTGACGAAAACTCCGGAGCGCGCAGGCCGCGCCCAGGACCACGAGGCGGCGTACATGATGCAGAAGCTGCGCTCCCTCGGCTACATGTGACCGGGGGCGGGATGAACATCAACGACACGTTGCGCATCGTGATCGTGGGCCACGTGGACCACGGAAAGTCGACCCTGATCGGAAGGCTGTTCTACGACACCGGTTCCCTGCCCGAGGAACGGTACCGGGAGATCGAGGCGACCTGCCGGGCGCAGGGGAGGGCGTTCGAGTTCGCCTACCTCATGGACGCGCTGGAGGAGGAGCGGGAGCACGGCATCACCATCGACACGGCCCAGACCTTCTTCAAGACCTCCCTGCGTCCCTACATCATCATCGACGCCCCCGGCCACAAGGAATTCCTGAAGAACATGATCACGGGGGCCGCCGCGGCCGACGCGGCGATTCTCCTGGTAGACGGGGCGGAGGGGGTCCGGGAACAGACCCGGCGTCACGCCTACATGCTCTCCCTCCTCGGGCTGCGGCAGGTGGTGGTGGCGGTCAACAAGCTGGACCTCGTCGGCTTCCGCCGGGACCGGTTCGAGGAGGTGGAAGAGGAAATTCGCGGATTCCTGCTCTCCGTGGGCATCGTCCCCGCGCACGTGGTCCCCATCTCCGCCCGCGAAGGAGACAACATCGCCACCCCTTCGGGGCGGACGGCATGGTACTCCGGCCCTACTCTCCTTGGCGCTCTCGATACCTTTTCCCCCGCCCGGGACATCTCCGGGCTGCCGCTCCGGTTCCCGGTGCAGGACATCTACGTGGGAGACGGAAAGCGGGTCTATGCGGGGCGCGTGGAGTCCGGCTGCCTCCGCGCCGGAAGCCGTGCGGTCTTCTCCCCTTCGGGAAAGAAGGCCGTGGTCCGGTCGGTAGAGAAATGGAAACAGCCGGATCTTATGTCGGCCTCTGCGGGAGAGTCCGTCGGGGTCACCTTCACCGAGGAACTGTTCGTGGAGCGCGGGGAGGTCCTGTCGGAAGAGGGGGAGGCGTCCCCGGCGGCGCGCGAGATCTCGGCGAGCCTGTTCTGGCTGGGGAACGATCCGCTGCGGCTTTCCTCTCGGTACGTCCTGAAACTCGCCACCGCCGAAGTCGAGGCGGTCCTCGCGGCGATCACGGAGCGGATCGACTCCTCCACGCTGGAGGTCATCGAGCGCCACGCGAACCGCGTCGAGAACCTGGAGGTCGCCAACGTCACGTTCACGCTCCAGCACCCGATCGCGGCGGACACGTTCAAGGAGAATCCGCGGCTGGGTCGGTTCGTCGTGGCGTTGGGGGAATTCGTGGCCGGCGGCGGGATCGTCCGGGAGGTCCGCTCGGACCGCCTCGGGGGGGGGACGCGCGTGGTGCGCCTCCATGCGCGGATGATGACGGAACCGGACGGGAACTTCATCGACCTTTCGCAGGAAGCGGGCCCGGTCGAATTCGAGGTATCTCCCGAATTCGTCACGCGCCTTGGAGAAGGCGAGAAGGTGGCGATCCGCCTTTGCACCGCGGACCAACTGGAGAAGATCGCCCGGCTGGCGTTCGGGTACGGCCTCGGCATGACGTTTCGCCGGGGGCCGGAAGGGAACCGCGTCGTCCTGTTCCGGGAAGCTCCCGTTGTTCAGGCGACGACGGAGGAAGGTTTCCCCGTCATATGAAAAACGAACCGGAGCCGACGGACCCGATCTCCGCGTCCGAAATCGCCGGGGTCGCGGATGCGGTGGAGGCGCTCCGCTCCGGGGCGATCTCTCCGGGTGAATTCCGCCGCCGCCGCGTCGTCATGGGAATCTACCCCATCCGGGGAGGGGTTGACCGGTACCTCCTCCGTGTCCGCATTCCACTCGGGCGGGTTTCGCCCCGCCATTTACGAGCCCTCGCGGATACGGCCGACCGCTTCGCAACCGGCGGAGGAGTGCATCTCACGACCCGGCAGGACGTCCACATCTACGGAGTGGAGATGCGGCGTATCGAAGGCGCGCTCTCTTTTCTGGCGGAGGCGGGGCTTACCACGCGGGAAGCGTGCGGCGACACCGTGCGCAACACCGTGGTTTGCCCCTTCGCGGGGATCTCCTCCGACGAGGTCTTCGACGTGACGCCGTACGCGCAAGCGCTCGGCGCTCACCTCCTTCGCCATCCCCTCGGGCAACGACTTCCAAGGAAGTTCAAGATCGCGTTCGAAGGGTGCCGGGGAGCCGACCATGCCGGACTTCCGTTCCAGGACATGGGGGTTCGGGCCGTCGTCTCGCCGGAGGGCCGGCCGGGGTTCCGGATTCACGTCGCCGGGGGGTTGGGAGCGCTTCCGCAAGCGGGATTCCCGCTGGAGTCGTTCACGCCGGTTTGCCGGTTGGGATCGACCGTGGAGGCGCTGTTGAGGATCTTCGACCGCATGGGGGACCGGACGAACCGCGGGCGCGCGCGGCTGAAATTCGTCGCGGGAAGGTTGGGGTCCGAAGCGTTCCGGCGGCTTCTCTTCGACGAGCGGGAAACCGTGGAGTCTTCCGATCCGGCGGGCGGTCCGGCCTTGCCGGAACCGGGCGTCACGGAAGGGGCGGATCCCCGCGGACATGCCGAGCTTCCTGCGTGGACCGGCGCGATGCGGCAGCGCCAGACAGGCCGCGTGGCGTTTCCCGTGCGGATCCCCCTCGGGGATATCTCTTCGGAGCGGTTGCGTTTGCTCGCGGAGTTGACGGAGCGGGTGGGCGCGGAAGTGCGCATCACGACGGCCCAGGGGATCCTGCTGGTCGACGTCCCGGAATCGGAAACGGATCGCGTCACGGTCTCGCTGCGGGACGTGGGTTTCCAGCCGCCGTCGGCGGCCTCGATCGTCCGGTGTGCGGGGACGGACACCTGCACGGTGGGGGTCACCCGGGTCCGGGGACTCGCCGCGTTGTTGGAAGCAAAGATCGCTTCCCTGGAGACGGCGACGCGCCTGCGCCGGCCGGTGACGATCCGGATCTCGGGGTGCCTCAACGGATGCGGCCATCATCTGGTCGGGGAGATCGGCCTGCGGGGGGTCGCAAGGAACGTGAACGGCCGCCTGGCTCCCCACTACATGCTTCACCTGGGCGGCGTCGCCCGGGAGGACGGTTCGGCGCTCTTCGGGACGCCCATCGGCCGCATCGCGGTCCGCCGTATTCCGGAAGCGGTCGATCGGCTTCTAGCCCTTCTCGACGAGGAAGGGGAGGGCGGAGAAAGCGCCCGGGAAACGTTTGCGCGTCTCGGGAAAGACCGGTGCGCGGCGCCGCTGAAGGACCTGCTGGAGGAATCCCCTGAGCGTTATCGCGAGGAGGATTTCTCCGACCTCGGTATTTCCTCCACGGAGGTGTTTCCCGCCGTCACCATTACTACGAAACCGGGCCGATCATCTGTTGCCCGGGGAGAGGGATAGCATGGCGGAAGACGCTTGGGGTTTGCGGACGAGGATTCTCCACCACGGGGCGGAGATCGACCCGCACACCGGAGCGGCGGCCGTGCCCGTGTACCAGGTCTCCACCTACGCGCAGGCGGATCCGGTGACCCTGGGTCGGTACGAGTACGCGCGAGGCGAGAACCCCACCCGGGAGGCGCTGGAGCACGCCATCGCCCGGCTCGAAGGCGGCGCCGTGGGGCTGGCGTTCGCCTCCGGGATGGCGGCGATCTCGTCCGTCCTGCTCCTGTTCCGTCCAGGGGACCACCTGCTCGTCGCGGAGGACGTCTACGGGGGGACCTATCGCGCGGTGACCACGATCTTCCGGCAGTGGGGCCTCGATAGCACGTTCGTGGACACGTCGGATCCGGGGAACATCGCGGCGGCGATCCGTCCGGAAACCCGTGGCATCTTCGTCGAGACCCCCTCCAACCCGATACTCAAGATCGCGGACCTTGCCGCCATTTCCGCCATCGCCCGCGAGAGGAAGCTGCTTTCGATCGTCGACAACACCTTCATGACCCCGTACCTGCAGCGGCCGATCGAACACGGTTTCGACATCGTCGTCCACAGCGCGACGAAATTCCTGGGCGGGCACAGCGACCTGATCGCCGGGCTGGTCGTGACACGCGACGCGGAGTTGGGCGAACGGCTCAAATTCATCCAGCGCGCCTTCGGAGCGATTCTCGGGCCGCAGGACGCGTTCCTCGTCTCTCGCGGCATCAAGACGCTCGGGGCGCGGATGGAGGCCCAGCAGGCAAACGCGGAGAAGATCGCCCGGTGGTTGACCGGCGCTCCGGGGATCCGGAAGGTGTACTACCCGACGCTGACCGGCCACGCGGGACGCGAGGTCCACCTGCGACAGTCGGCCGGCGGAGGGGCCGTTGTCTCGTTCGAGCTGTCCGACGGACCTTCCGCGCACCGCTTCATGCGGAGCGTCCGTCTCCCCATCCTTGCCGTCAGCCTTGGCGGGGTGGAGAGCATCCTGTCGTACCCCGCGACCATGTCCCACGGCGCCATGCCGCCGGAGGAGCGGCTCGCGCGGGGGATCACCGACGGGATGGTCCGCCTCTCGGTGGGTTTGGAAGACCCGGAGGACCTGATCCGGGACCTCGCGAACGCCTTGACGTCATGACGCGGGAAAGGAGGATTTCGGCGATGGTGTTTTCGAGCGGCGCCTGTTGTCGGGTCGACGCTCGCTGAGTAGCTTCCGACCGGGCGACCGGAGGGAGCGTGCACGGAAATCATCCAGAACAGTGGGCTGACCGGACCGCCGGAGGTTCCCCGATGAGGAGAGATCATGGGAAACATCCGAATTGCGGGTCGGTTCATGGTGTTCGTGACGGTTCTGTCGATAGCGGCGGGTGCGGGTTCCCTCGCGTTCGCGGAGGAAACACCGGGCTCCGCCGCCGGTAGCCCGCCGTCGGTGACATCGTTGGAGGAACTGGACCAGAAGGTCCGCGTCCTCGAGCGGAAGTGGGAGATCGAGCAGGAAACCGCGGCCGCCAGGGCCAAGGAAACCCCGTACGTCACCGCGGGGAAGGACGGTTTCTCGATCCGCTCGGCGGACGGAAGCCACCAGTTGAAACTGAACGGGTTCGTGCAAGCCGACGGGCGGTTCTTCCTCGATGACGAGCAGAAGCCGGCCACGAACACGTTTCTTATCCGGCGCGCGTTCCTGAACTTCGAAGGAACCGTGCACAGGGATTACGTCTTCAGGATCCAGTCGGATTTCGGAGGAGGGAAGACGACGTTGCAGGACGCCTACCTGGACGCCCGGTTCGCCCCCGCGTTCCAGCTCCTCGTAGGAAAGACGAAGGTGCCTTTCCTGCTCGAGCGGCTCCAGTCGGCGACGGACCGCCGCTTCGTCGAACTCGCGTTTCCGAACAGCCTCTCCCCGAACCGGGACATCGGAGCGTTCGTTCACGGCGACCTGGGGAAAGGCGTGCTGAGCTACGCGGCAGGCGTGTTCAACGGTCTGCCGGACGGCGATACATCGGATGGCGACACCAACGATGACAAGGACGGCGTGGCACGCATCTTCGCTCACCCGTTCAAAAACACGGGGATCGAGCCGCTCGAGGGCTTCGGGCTCGGGGCCGCCGCGACCTACGGCAACCAGGAAGGGTCGATCAGCAGTTCCAAGAAGACTTTTACATCGAACCTTCCCTCCTACAAGACGTCCGGGCAGCAGACGTTCTTCAGCTACATCGACAGCACGGGCGAGCCGTCAAAGGACTTTTCCGCCGACAACAACGTCAGGGCCGACGGAAACCGGATCCGCCTCTCGCCCCAGGCGTATTACTACTGGGGGCCCTTCGGCCTTCTCGGGGAATATGTGCGAACCAGCCAGGAGGTCAGGAAGAAAAACGACGTTGCGCGGCTGACGAACAGTGCGTGGCAGGCGGCCGCCTATTACGTTGTGACGGGCGAGAAGAACTCCTTCAAGCACATTGCCCCGTCCAGGTCGTTCAACCTGTCCAACAGGCAGTTCGGGGCGCTGGAGCTCGTCGCGCGCTACAGCGAGCTCCGCGTGGACGGCGACGCGTTTCCGAAGTTCGCCGACCCCGCCAAATCCGCCAACCGGGCCAAGGCCTGGGCCGCCGGAGTCAACTGGTACCTGAATCCCAAGGTCAAGATCCAGGCCGACTACGAACAGACGCGCTTCACGGGCGGCGCGAGCGGAAATCAGGACAGGGAGCAGGAAAAGGTCATCTTGAGCCGGGTCGAGGTCGCCTATTAGGGGCGGCGCCGTCGGGACCTTCGTGAAAGAAACAAATCCAAGGAGACGAATGATGATAAGGAAAATCCTCACGAACCTGTCGTTCTTCCTCATCGCGTTGGGGTTTGCCCTTCCCGGGCCGGCGCATGGGGAGGTCACGCTACTGAACGTGTCGTACGACCCCACGCGGGAGCTGTACCAGGAGTTCAACGCATCCTTCGCGAAGCAGTGGCAGGCGAAGACGGGCGAGAAGGTCACGATCAAGCAGTCCCACGGCGGCTCGGGGAAGCAGGGACGGGCCGTGATCGACGGGCTGGAAGCCGATGTCGTGACGCTCGCGCTGGCCTATGACATCGACGAGATCCACGAGAAGGCGCGTCTGCTCCCGAAGAACTGGCAGTCCCGTCTCCCGCACAACAGCTCGCCGTATACCTCGACGATCGTCTTCCTGGTGCGGAGAGGGAACCCGAAGGGGATCCGGGACTGGGACGATCTCGTCAAGCCGGGGGTGTCGGTGATCACTCCCAACCCGAAGACCTCCGGCGGGGCCCGGTGGAATTACCTCGCCGCATGGGCGTATTCCCTG
>Ga0334722_10001679_pt1 | contig 26836 bp, 22 predicted proteins | sample C3_bottom_MG_FD_207210 | JGI IMG/M metagenome (GOLD analysis project Ga0334722, IMG submission 207210) | Sediment microbial communities from Yellowstone Lake, YNP, Wyoming, USA - C3_bottom | ecosystem: Environmental > Aquatic > Freshwater > Lake > Sediment | place: USA: Wyoming | collected... | reverse complement strand
ATCCAGCGCGGCCATGACCTCCTGGTCGGTGGCCGCCGCAAAGCGGACCCGGCCCTTTTCCCAGAGGTCGGCGAGCAGGGGGGAGACCCCGATATAATCAAGACCCGCAGCCACCGAATGGGTGTCGCGCATCTGGCCGTCTGAGTCCTGAAGAAACATGGTTTTGTAACCCTGGGCCACGCCGGGTGAGGCGTCTTGGCTGGCGAGCCGTGCCGCGTGCTGGCCGGTGTCAAGCCCCTTGCCGCCTGCCTCTACTCCGATCAGTTCCACCTCGGGGTCGGCAAGAAAGCCCTGGAAGATGCCCATGGCGTTGGAGCCGCCGCCCACGCAGGCATAGACCCGGGCCGGAAGTTTGCCGTGGGCCGCGACAATCTGTTTTCTTGCTTCCAGGCCGATGATGGACTGGAACCAGGCCACCATCTCCGGAAAGGGATGCGGTCCGCAGACCGTGCCCATCACGTAGTGGGTGGTGTCCATGTTGGAGACCCAGTCGCGGAAGGCCTCGTTGATGGCGTCCTTGAGGGTGCGGCTGCCGGTGGTGACCGGCACCACGGTGGCGCCCAGCTTCTCCATCCAGAAGACATTGGGCCGCTGGCGGTGGACGTCTTCCTCGCCCATATAGATGGTGCAGGCGAAGCCGAACTTGGCGGCCATGGTGGCGCATGCCACTCCGTGCTGGCCTGCGCCGGTTTCGGCGATTACCCGGGTCTTGCCCATGCGTTTGACCAGCAATCCCTGGCCCATGACGTTGTTGGCCTTATGCGCTCCGGTGTGGTTGAGATCCTCGCGTTTGATGAAGATCTGCGCCCCGCCGAAGTGGCGGCTCAGGTTTTCGGCGTGGGTAAGGGGAGTTGGGCGGCAGGAGTACGAGCCCATGAGATCGACGTATTCCTGCCAGAAGGCCGGGTCTGCCTTGGCTTTGGCGTAGACCTCTTTCAACTCCCGGAAGGTTTCGTACAGCACTTCCGGGATATAGGCGCCGCCCCATTGTCCAAAATAACCAGGTTTGTTCATGGTGAAAATCCTTGTTGCCTAACCGGCGAATTGCTTTTTTGGGGTTTTCCAGAACCGATACGATACTCCATTTTCAGCAGGTTAGACAAGAAGAGAAGAGGGGGAAAGCCCAAAAAAAGCGGGTGCGGTTCCGAGATTCCCCCCCCCTCTTTCCGGCGCGACTGTTTTGCGGGAGGCGCACCGCCAGATCATTGCGCGAAATTTTTTCGATTTTTCTTGTGGAGCGCGGGCGTGATTACCGGTTATAGTTTGCCTGCGCAATCTTGCCGTTCTTTTCCGTGTGATTCATTGGAGATTTTGATATGACCGTGCGTTCCTGCGTCCACCCTTCCGGGCAGTTTGTCTATGGCGTGCATACGCCTGCATACCAAGTCGCCAATTTGCGGGAAAATGATCGTGTAGAGCCGCTCGGCGCATTCCCGGATGGCAATCCGTATCTGAACCAGGGCAATTTTCCCGGGGGCGATCTCCAGGTTGATCAGGCAGATGCGATCTATGAAATTGCCAATCCTTTTCCTTTCCGGGGGGTAACGTACATCAGCAGTGCCTGGGCTGCGCCCAGAGCGGTAAATCCATCCGTCATTACATTGCCGGAGCCACAGGCTGTGTCCATGTCTCACGCATTGAGGGATCTCATGCCCGCTGGAGCTGTCCAGGATTTGCAAAAAAGTTTCGCGGCGCTTCCGGAAACCGTACTTCTGGCCTTAGCCGCCACTTCCACCGATCCGGAGGATCTGGTGACGCTTGCTGCCATGAGCTGCGAATTTCTTCGTGACGGGTCAGGGGAGCCGGTTGGTCTTCGCTACACAGAGGAGACAAGCGGTCTGGCGCGAGCTCGGATTCTCCGGCATGACCTGTTCGAGGTGGTGGTCAACAACCGTCATTTGCCCGAACCCTACCGCAAGGTCATGGTGCTGAGGCCCGGAGTGCAAGGGGGTAGCGAAATTGTGGGCGAGTATCGGGATGCGGCTCAGGACTGCCACGTTTTTGAGTATCTTCGCCGCAACAGCTATATTCCCTGGGGGCATTACGCCGCAAACATGGCGGATGATGCTGTCCGCTACAGTACGGCGGATCTTTCCGAAGCCGACATGCGGGGCTTGCGGCATCTTTACTATCAGCGCACCTTTCTCCACCTTGCCGCCCAGTTGGGCCTGCCTCTGCCGCCCAGCCGCAAAGCCATGACCAGATCCGCGCTCGAAGAACTGCGGCAAGCGGTGGTCCAAGCCCTGAGGCAGAAAGATGCCCAGGCTTTGTCTTTCACCGCCACCCTCTGGGGCTGGAATTACGGGTTTGATTTTTCGGCCAGCGGTTACCGACTCCATGCCTCGCATCAGCAGATCCATCAGCAGTTCGCCATGCTGCCGCAGACCGTTGCCGCTTGGCACCATGGCGGTCAGGCCGCAAATGATCCTGTTTCAAGTTACGCCAGCGGGGATCTTGTTGCCGAGTTCTGTGCGCGGTACCAAGAAGAGACGGGGCGCGATTTTTTCAGCGCTTATCTCAAGGCGATCCGCAACAACAGGCGGATGGATGGGATGGAAAATGAAAACACCAGTCTGGTGGTGTATGAGGATGAGAGAGTAATGCTCTTTGTGCCCAAGGCGCAGACCTCCCAATGGGAATTGCAGATCATGCCCCTGGGGGAGGTGGGAAATATTCTGGAGGCGGACGCCGCCACCCGCGCCTCGTTGGACCGCGCTCTGCTCATCGCCCAGAAAATTCTTGCCCGTCTGGGGGCCAGGCTGGTGAGCAGTATCGAATATTCCAGCCGGATAACAGCCAAGCCCGGCGGACAGCGGCTACTCTATGCGCTTCTGCCCAAACTCCCGTATTCCATGGGCGCCTTCAGCGAGGCCCAGCTGCGCTGGGTTAATGGACATTTTCCAGAGGATTTTGCCGCAGCCTGTCGCCTTCATTTGCCCATGGTGTTGGACGGCCTTGAAAGAGAGAAGGGCGGCGCGGTCTGATCTCCAGGAATGCCGATTTTCAAGGGATTCTGTGCAGGCAGATGAATGTTTCCAGCCCTTATTTTTTGTGGACATAAAATGTTGCCCTGAAAAATCCGGTGTGGTAGTTTACAAAATTGAGTGTCTTGGGTGGGATGTTGTCCGGTGGTAGTTTTCTGCGATTTCTTGCGGGGTTGCGCTGATTGCGCCAAAAAATATATTTCATAATACACGGGCCGATGTGTTGGGTTTGGTCTGAAAATTGTCTCAAATGAGGTGATCCGTTGAAGAAGAAGATATTAATAGCCAACCGAGGTGAAATTGCCCTGCGGATCATTCGGGCGGTGCAAGAGCTTGGGCATATCGCCGTGGCTATTTATGAAACACCGGATAAGGATGCTCTGCATATCCGCACGGCGGATGAGGCCATCTGGCTCGGGGATGGACCCCGCTGCGATTATCTGAACATTGACAGGGTCATCGGGGTCGCTAAAAAAGCAGGGGCTGACGCTATTCATCCGGGGTATGGATTTTTGGCGGAAAACCCTGATTTTGCCAAGGCCTGCGAGAACAATGGCATCATTTTTATCGGCCCGCCCTCTGATGTTATTCAGGCCTTGGGCGATAAGGTAACGGCCCGGCTGATCATGAAGGAGGCCGGAATCCCCATGGTGCCAGGCACGGACAATCTGTCCGCCGGTGATGCCGGTCTCAGGGAAGCCATTGATTTTGCCGACAAATATGGCTATCCGGTTATGCTGAAAGCCACCGCAGGTGGGGGCGGACGCGGCATCCGGCGGGTGGAAAACGAAAAACAGCTGCGGGCGGAGCTGCCCACGGCCAGGGCGGAGGCAAAGGCTGCCTTTAACAACGACGCGGTCTTTCTTGAAAAAGCGGTAATCAATCCCAAGCATGTCGAGGTGCAGATCCTTGCCGACAAGGAAGGCAATACCGTGCATCTGGGCTCCAGGGACTGCTCGATCCAGCGCCGCAATCAGAAACTGGTGGAGATCGCCCCTTCTCTGATCCAGGACAAGGCGCTGGTTGACAAGATCTGCGCGACTGCGGTGACGGCGGCCAAGGCCTCCCATTATGTGAACGCGGGTACTGTTGAGTTTCTCGTTGATCGGGACTGGAACTTTTATTTCATGGAGATCAATACCCGGGTGCAGGTGGAGCATACGGTTACCGAAATGGTCACCGGCATTGATATCGTCCGGACCCAGATCAAAGTGGCTCTAGGCAAGAAACTTTCCTTCTGCCAGGAGGACGTGCATATCCGCGGGTTTGCCGTGGAGATGCGGATCAATGCCGAGGATCCGCAAAACAACTTCATGCCGGAGGGCGGCAAGACCGTTTCGGTCTATCGTTCGCCGGGCGGCTATGGCGTGCGGTTGGACGGTTTTGTCTACCAGGGCTTTACCATCCCCAAGGTCTATGACTCGCTTTTGGTGAAGATGACAGTGTTCGGTTTTTCCTGGAACGAAACCGTGGACAGGCTGCTCCGCTGCCTGAACAACTTTGTGATTACCGGGCCGAAAACCACGATTCCCTACTATGTTAATCTGGTGCAAGATCCAGATTTCAAGAAGGGTGATTTCGACACCTCCTTCATCGAAACCCATTCGCATTTGATCAACTATGAGGACCAGGTCAGCGAAGGCAACAAGCTGGCCCATCTCATCGCCGAGATTCATTACAAAGGGGAAAACCCCTACGCCGTCTAAGGTTAAAAAACACCTGTTGCTCCGAAAGGGCGCAAAGCGCTTTGGGGTCAACTGCAGCACAAGATAGGAGTCGTCATGGAACGCATTGTTCAAGGTATGGGTATCACAGAGGTACTCAAGAGTATGCGGCAAGCGGACGGGTATTATATCACCAATACCGCCAGGGATATGTCGCAGTCGGATTACAAGAACAGAATCCTGCTGCACACGGATCTGTTGGCCGCCCCCTCCCGTGAGGAGGCAGGTTATTTTTCCCTGGAGATCACCGGCGGTGCCTCGGTGCATGTGGATATTCTCAGAAAGCAGGTGGATCCCTTCCTCAAGCTGGAGCTGCTGCGGGAAAAGATGCCCAAGACCATGTTCCAGACCTTGTGTCGCGGGATCAACCTCTTCGGCTACCGGCCTTATCCGCAGAACGTCATCCGTTTTGTGGTCAAGGAGTTTGCCAAGTACGTGGATGTCTGGCGGGTCTTCGACTTCTTGAACCATGTGCCCAATATGCAGGCGGTTTTTGAAGAGGTGCAGGCTGCCGGCAAGATCCTTGAGCCCTGTGTCTGTTTTTCCACCGGGCCTGAGCATACCAATGAATTTTATGTGAAGAAGGTTCAGGAAATTCTTGACGTCACCGGGAATGAGATCCTCCTCTGCATCAAGAATCATGGCGGTCTTGGTTCTCCCAAGCGGATCGGCGAGCTGGTGGATGCGATTCTTCAGAAGTATCCCGAGATGATCATCCACTATCATGGCCACAACACAGATGGCAACGACATCGGCCGCATCGTTTCCGCGGCTATGGCCGGGGCCAAGATCGTCGATGCTTCTGACCATGCCTTTACCGGCTACTACGGTCCGCCGCCGATCTTAAGCGTGATCCACACCCTGAAGGAGTACGGGCGCAATGCCGTGGGCATCAATGAGGAGGCCATCATGGAGACCTCCGAGCTTCTGCAGCCCGAACGGAAATACTACGAGTACTTCGAATCCCAGATCAAGGGTTTTGACCCCACGGTCCAGATCCATAAGCTCCCCGGCGGCGCTATGGGCAGTAGCCTGGAGCAGGCAGCCAAGGGCGGCTTCCTCGACAGGATGCCGGAGATCCTCCACAAGGAACTGCCCAAGGTGCAAATCGAGCTGGGCAATTATTGGAGTGTAACGCCCGGTTCCCAGATCCTCTGGACCACCGCGGTGAGCAACGTGCAGGGCGGCGAGCGTTACGGCAACTGCTCCGGCGACCTCAAAAACCTGCTCCTTGGCAAGTACGGGCCGTTTCCATTCCATCAGCCGCCCGACTGGATCTACGAGAAGGCCTTTGGGCCGGATTGGCAGAAGGTCTTGGAACGGGATGGCGGCATGGAGGCCATCGAGGATATCGACATTGAAAAGGAGCGCAAGGCTCTGGCCGACAAGCTTGGCTATGCGCCCACCGAGCAGCAGTTGGTCACCTATCTCCAGCATCCCAACGATGCGGTAAATTTTTTCCGCTTTGAGGAGAAGTTCGGCAAGGTCTATGTGCTGCCGCCGAGCATTCTTTTCCGGCGGGGCGGGTTCAAGCTGGGGGAAAGCATTACCTTTAAGGACCATAGCGGCAAGGAGCACATCATCGAGATGGGTCCCATGCAGGAGAGTGAGGGCGGGTCCGAAACCAACGTCTACCTCAATATCGACCACCATCAGCGCCATTTTGTTTTTGAGAAGGCGGTGGCCGAGGCTGGCGAGGCAAAAGCGATTAAGCTGAGCAAGAAAGAAATCGAGGACTTGGCCAAGGCCGGGGATGTCCGGGCGCCTTTTACTGCCAATATCTGCGAGATTTCCGTTAAGGAAGGGCAGGAAGTGAAGGCAGGGGAGAAGCTGGTGGTTCTTGAGGCCATGAAGATGCAAACCCCGGTGAACAGCGAGGTGGACGGTGTGGTTGCCAAGATTGTTGCCAAGGTGGGTGACGCCATGCAGCCCGGCGATGAGCTGGTGAAGGTGACGCCTGCGGTCTGAGTCAAAGCGATGGTGTCAGAATAGTAAAGGTCCGTGAACACTTTGTGTTCACGGACCTTTTTTTTGTAAACGGCGAGATTTTTTAGGAGCTGTTTTGTTACAACGGTTTAACTGTTGATGTGGATTATCGAGTTTTCCATGCCAAAGGGGTTGGGGCAACAGGCGTCATTCTGGGGGTCTGTCCACCAGTCGCCGTCAACGAGAAAAAGGTATTCGTAGCGTCCGGGTTTGAGCTGCACCTTTTTCCGGCAGCTGCCGTCCTTGAATTTGCGCATTTGGAAACCTTCCGCCTGCCAACCGTTGAAATCCCCCACCAGAAAAACCTCTCTGGCTTCGGGCGCCATCACTGTGAATTCGACGGATGGTGCGGTGGGCCGTGATTTTTTTGCGGTGGTTGTTTTTTTTGCTTTCTCTTTGGTTGCCATGGTCTTTCCTCCCTTGCTGTGTAATACGGATGGGGCATTATGCCAGACATCATCTTGATTTTTTGCAGGGAACTATTTTCATGATGCGGGAAAGTCGGGGGAAAAGTCAAATGGAAAAAGCAGAAGAGGGTCAGGCGTCGAAGATGAGGCGATTGAATCCTCCCTGGGCAAACCAGGGGCGGGTGGCATCGATGCCGTCCAGTTCGAGGATCAGCACCTCAAGGAGGAGATAGACCTTGGTGCCTTTGCGCACGCAGGCGGTGAGAGTTTCGCCGTGGTGGCCCAAGGCGGCATGGAGGTGGATGCGCGGCTCCGTTTCATCCCAGAAGATGCTGCCGCTGCCCAGGGTTTCCCGGGCGCCGTCTATTTGTGCCCAGACCGGCTCCGGGGGCATGACCGGTTCCTTGGGGCCGGTGACCACCCCTGCCTCGCGCAGACCGCCCAGGACATGGAACCAGGCGCAGCGGATATTCTCCTTGATAATGAGTTGGCGCAGGCCATCGAGAAAATCGTCTCCTTCATCAAAGCGTACGGTGAAAACCCGCTTGATCGAACCGGTGCGATATTCCATGGATTAAGCCTCGTCTGGAGAAGGGGTTGTCTCGGCAAACTGCTGACGCTCCATGGCGGCGTGCAACTGCCGGAACATCTCCCGGCGATGGACTGGCTTGCGGGTGGCTGCAAAACGCAGGGCCGATTTTTTCAAGGCATTGTGGTCCAAGGCAGGAAATCTGCGGCAAGCTACGGTAATGGTGTCGGACTGCCAGCTTTCCGTGAGGTGTTCCTGGTTTCGCTGGGCTTCCTCCCGCGCTTCGATAACCTCGGTGATGATGTCCTCGCGCAGCCGTTCAAGTTCGTGAAATTCTCCGGTCTGTTTCAGGTGGGATCCCTTGCGTTCCGTCAGGAAGGCCAGGACCGCATCGGTCCCGCTCTCCCGCAGCATGCTGGCGACGAATTTGATCTGCCGTTTGAGTGCGGGGCCTTTGAGGTTGCGGGAGTTGTGCAATTCCGTTTTCAGCAGGTCGTCGGCGGGCAGCTTCTTGATGTGGGCCGGAGACAAGGCCATCAGCTCCTTGGCGATCTCTTCGATGTTCTTGGCCTGCCGCTTTTTTTCAGAGCGGCTCACATAGATTTCTTGCTGGTCGGTATCTCTGCTGCTTGATTTTTTAGTTGCCATTCAAGTTCCCGCTACAGTAGTATTTCGCGTAACTGTCCAGCACCACCGCATCTGCTTTGTCATCGGCCTGCTTGTGTGCACTAGCACACTTCGCAGACCTCTTCCTTGCATCTGCGGCACTGCTGAACAGTTACGGTCCGTGGTTTTTTGTTCAATTCCGGCTTCAAGCTGGACAGTTTTACGCACGCATTTATCTACCTGGGACAGTAGCATTGCCCGCAAGTTATTTAAACAAAAAAGGGGACCACCATGCATTCCCAATCTTTTACCGTAACCCAACCCACCCGGATTCGTTTCGGGGTGGATGCGATCAACGATCTTCCCGCTCTGGTAAAAGAGCTGGGCGGCAGCAAGGTTTTTCTGGTGGTCGATCCGGGCCTTGTCAAAGCCGGGCTGGTGGAGCGGATCACCGCGCCCCTTGCCAAGGCAAAGATCGCCTTTGAACTCTACGATAAGGTTGATCCCGAGCCGGGGTTGAAACTGGCCGATAACGGCCTCAAGTTGGCGAAAAAAGCCAAGTGCGACTGCGTGGTCGGCGCGGGCGGCGGCTCGGCCATGGATGTGGCCAAGGCGGTCAGCATTCTCCTGACCAACGGCGGCAAGGCCGAGGATTATCTGGGACTGGGCAAGATCAAAAAGCCTGGGGTGCCGAAAATCATGATCCCCACCAGCGCCGGGACCGGGGCCGAGGTGACCTTCACCGCGGTGTTTATCAATGAAAAGACCAAGTCTAAGGGCGGGATGAACGGCGATCCGCTGTATCCTGAGGCCGCCATCCTCGATCCGGCCCTGACCGTCTCCCTGCCCCCGCATATCACGGCGACCACCGGGGTGGACGCCCTGACCCATGCCCTGGAGGCCTTTGTTTCCACCCAGTCCCACCCCATCTCCGACATGTATGCTCTGGAGGCCATCGAGCTGATCAGCTCCAATCTGGTCAAGGCCTATGCCCACGGCGGCAACCTGGAGGCCCGCTCCAACATGTTGCTCGGCAGTCTCCTCGCCGGCAAGGCGCTGGCTACGGCAGGGGTCGGCCTGGTACACGCCATGGCTTACCCGCTGGGTGGCATGTTCGGCATCCCGCACGGGCTGGCCAACGCGGTGCTCCTCCCCTACGTGATGGCCTATAACCTTATCGGTAATCCCGGCAGGTTCGCCATGCTCGCCGAGGTGATGGGCGCCAAGGTCGATGGTCTGCCCGAGCGCGAGGCAGCGGAGGCTGGGGTGGAATTCGTCTACCGGATGAATCAGGATTTGGGCATCCCCGCAAGCCTTGCCGAGTTGAAGATCCCGGCCAAGAAGATTCCCGAGATGGCCAAGATCGCCCTCACCGTGACCCGGCCTGTGGAAAACAATCCGCGCAAGCCCAGCCTGGAGGATGTGATCCGGGTCTATGAAACGGCCATGGAAGGGTGGGGTTGAGAAGGGAAGAGTGCAGAGTGAAGAATGAAAAGTTAAGACAGATGCAGGCAGCAAACAGAGGAGCGCACTATGCCCGGTTTTGAGATATTTGGCGAGGAAGAGAAAAAAGAGATCCTGGAGGTGCTGGACACCGGGGTGCTGTTCCGTTACGAATTCCCCGAGCAGCGCAAAGGGGTGTACAAGGTCCGCACCTTTGAGGAGAAGTTTGCCGCCTATTGCGGGGTGAAACACGGCCAGGCCGTTACCTCCGGCACTGCGGCGCTCAAAGTTGGCATGGCTGCTCTCGGTATTGGGTCCGGAGACGAGGTCATCACCCAGGGGTTCACCTTTGTCGCCACCTGGGAAGCGATTTTGGACATCGGGGCCATCGTGGTTTTTGCCGAGGTGGATGAAACCCTGAATATGGACCCGGCTGATCTGGAAAAGAAGATCACCGCTAAAACCAAGCTGATTATCCCGGTGCACATGATGGGCGCCGCCGCCCGGATTGAAGAGATCAAGGCCATTGCGGATAAACACGGGATTCCGGTGCTCGAAGACACGGCCCAGGCGGCCGGGGCCAGCCTCAACGGCAGGCGCCTCGGTTCCTTCGGGGCTTGCGGCACCTTCTCCTTCGATCCGGTCAAGACCATGACCACCGGCGAGGGCGGGATGATTGTGACCAACGATGAAAAGCTCTGGCGGGACATGAGCGAGTACCACGACCACGGCCATGACCATGCGGTCAACCCCGGCGGCAGGGGCGGCGAGGGCCGCAGCTTCATCGGCTCTAATTACCGGATGATGGAGCTGCAGGGCGCCATCGGCCTGGCCCAGCTGGCCAAGCTTGACTCCATTGTTGCGGCCCAGCAGAAGAATAAAAAGGCCATGAAGGCCATTGTTGCCAAGCTGCCCGGCGTGACCTTCCGGACTATTCTTGACGAGAAGGGCGACAACGCCTCCTTCCTCGCTTTTTTCCTGCCGGACAAGGATAAGGCCCAGAAGGTGAAAAAGGCCTTGGCTGAAAATGGGGCCGGAGCCATCTGTTTTGCCGAAAACACTTGGCATTACTACCCCAAATGGGAGCACCTGCTGGCCGGGGCCACCCTTGCCAAATCAGGCTGGCCTTTTGCGGAGCCGGGCGGGAAAAAACGGGTGGTGTACGATGCCCAGGCGTTGCCGCAGTCCGCGGCGATCATGGATCGGCTGCTTGTGTATCCGGTATCGGTCAAGCAGTTTTCCGAAGAGCGGTTGGGGCAGATCGCCGCTGCCGTGGAAAAGGCGGTTGCTGCGATTTCTTGAGCAGGGGAAAAGTTTTTAGTGTGACAGAAAAACCCGTCCTCCCAGGGTTGGAGCCTGAGAGGACGGGTAGAGTAACCGATCAGCCGGAGCACTTTGTGGGATGGCTCGAGATTTTTTTCTGATCGGGGAGCTCTCGCTAAAAGAGATTGGCAGCCAGTGAAACCGCTTGGGATAGAGGATAATCCCAAGCGGTTTCTTTTTTAGAAATTTGCCTCAAAGGTCAGGTATACCTGATCCATTGATTTGATCGGGGCATAGAACTGGCCAGTGAGCGGATCGTTCTTGATATCATCGATCTTGGTCGGGGTGCCGAGCCACATGCCGCTGTAGGTGTAGTTGTAGTCATAGTGCTGGTAGCCCAAGCGGATAAAGGCCTTGCCGTACTTGGAAACAGCCTCGCCAGCAGGGATGTCGTAGATGCCGTAGACTTCATAGACATTGCCACGGGTCCACAGCTTGCCGGAATACATATCATCATGGCCGGGAGCAAAGGCCAGCCAGTTCTTGGTGCCGTGGTTGTACTCCGCGCCGAGCTTGAGGCTGGTGTTAGGAATATCATACCGTGTGCCGACAAAAAGGTTGTAGCCGTCCTTAGCTTCTGGGGCATTCCAGAAATCGCCCAACAGGGAGGTACCCATCTCGTCCGTGCCGGTGGGATGAGTATGACTCCAACCAGCCGTGACAAAATAGTTAAAGTCCCTATACTTATCCATGAACACTGCGGCGGTCTGGTAGACATTACCCAGGTTCTGCCGGTCGAGGACTCCATTTTCTCCGCCGCGACTTAGATTAGTTAGGCCGGTTTGGTTATTAATTGCCAGCTCAAGCGGGTTGGGGAAGTCGGTGTCGCCAGGCACGTTGAAAAGGTTGAAGGCGCCGAAGGACTGGATGTTGAGGAACCGGCTGCCCTTGCTGTAGACATCCCAGTCGAACCCGGCAAAATCCACATCGTTCATGCCGGTGTTCTTCGGATTTGGGCCAGCCTCGAAGCCACGGCCATAGCAGAGGCGGATTCGGCCAGGGGCATCGGTCAAGCCGCCCAAATTGTTATAGGCATAGCCCAGGGAAGCCCCGTCAAACGCGTAATCCATGTAGGCAACCGGGGTGGCCATCCGCTCATCGCTGTTCATGCGTAGATGGTTGGGCGGGCCATCGGTGGTGGGCCGACGACCAACGGAGAACCATACCGGCGAACCGCCGATGTTGTTCCAGTTCATGAATGCCCGGTCAAGAACCAGCTTGTTATCGATGGGCTGACGGCCTGTCGTACCGTCAAAGGAACGGGAGTTCAGGAAGAAGGGGCTGTTGGTGTCACTCAAGCCAGTCTGCTGATCATGTTCCGGGGTGGCGGAGTCCTGCATGCCCCAGGCTTTGTAGCCCACGATCCGAGCCTTGACCTCGATATCCTCGGTGGCCTTGACCCGCATGTTCAAACGCATCCGGGTGGTGTACAGGGTGTCGTTTTTCCAGGTGGCTTCAGGGGTCGGGTCAAACCCCATATTATGAAACAGCATGGCCCGCTGCGCAGGGGTGAAAGTTCTCATGAAGTCCGCAAGAGTATGCATGCTATCGACTTGCGGGCGAAGGGTCGCCCCTGGAGCGATCGTTGCATTGGTAACAGCACCACCGCCACCAATGGTCAAAGCGACAGCGGTCGGGTCACCATACAACATATTACCCAAAAACCCCTCTGTCTGTGCTTGGGTCATGCCAAAGCCCATTAACATCTCCGCAGAGGTTCCCCCTGAATTTGGCGCATTATGCTCATTAGCCCATGTGGCACGACTAATTGAAGCAGGATTAGTAAACCACTCTACGCCTTTGCCAACCTCCGTGGCCTTATAGTAGGCAGGGGTGTCGGCGGTCATGTAATCCGCCCGGCTCCGGATATCGCCGGACCACTGAAAACGGGAGGCCAGGTCCCACTTCTCAGATTTTGCGTCAAAATCCTCGAACTTCGCGTCCTGGGCGGTTTTGATGTCCGCCATCTGTGCCTTCAAGGCATTGAGTTGCTTGGTCAGGGCATCCACCTGCGCTTGCACGTCCGCAGTGGCGGCAGCGCCGCCCGCACCCGCGGAAGCCATGGCAGGCAAAGCCAAAAGACCGGTCAGTGCCAATACCGAAATTTTTTTAACCATCCTCCTTCTCCTTTTCTTGTTGGTTGTGGTGGTGATTCCGCTTCAATGGCATCTAGCTGCCTTTGTGAGACCTGCATTGTTTCATGTCTTACCGACAGAAAAACAAGGGATGCCGGTAGTTAGCGGAAAAGAATGAATATTCATTCTTTAATTTTATGCCAACTTCTCGTTTCTGCGTTTCTTCAGCGGGTCGGAAACGCTCCACATGAATTATTTCAGCTTGTTATTACACGAGGCGTGGAAGATTTCAAGAAAAAAATGAACATTCATTCTCTGCGGGGTGAAAAAATATTATGCTTTCACCGCACGCCAGGCTGATTCCCACATTTCTTCAACAAGGGGGGGTAATGGTTCTTGCACCACCCCCATCAGCCGAAGCTGGATGAGTCGCATCATGCCGCCAAAAAAACTCGGTCCGGCAGCGGCGGGGGACATTGGCCTGAGTTCACCGTTTTGGATTCCTTCCTGGATGGTTTGCCGGGTAAGAGCCTGTAGTTTCCCGGTGCAAATGGGTGGGGCCGTCGGTACAATTTCTTTGTGTCTTGTGAAAAATATGAAATCAACAACCTCGGGAAAATCTTCGGTGAGCTGGGCATAATAGGCCATGATTGCGTGGCCCCGGTCATGTGTGTTGGTGTGTTGGGCAATAATTTTTTCAATATTTACAAAAACATCTTCAGAAAGTTCCTGATAGAGAGTCTGCGCGATTTCTTCTTTATTTTTGAAGTAACGATACACCAATCCGATACTGACATCCGCCTGTTCACGTATATCATGAACGGAGGTCTTGAAATATCCCTTGCTGCGGAAAAGCATCAGGGCCGCGTGTAAAATTCTGTCGCGTTTATTTTGTGAACTCGTTTTGTAGAAACTCATGGGCTGAACCTGAATGTGTTAGGGGTGTGTTACACAATCAGATTTTTATATAATATTAAGGGGGTTGTCAATCTTCGTCGCTCTGGGAGGCAAAGAATTCATGTTTTTCCGCCTTATGGGCGCACGACCCGAATGTACCCCTTGGTGCCCGGCGCATACTGCCTTAAGGGGTCGCACTGGTCTCCTATCTCCCAGGCTCCGGCCTTGCCCTCTCCATCCTTCTCTCCAGACCAGTAGTTGCCTTTGCGGTCCAGATCACAATCACCGTTTTCGAACACATCAAAAAGATTGTTAAGGTCGTAGAGTTCATACATGGTGGGCAGTCGCCAGTCGTTATAGCCTCCCAGTCTCAGTGTGCTGGCGTACTGTTGTGCCTCCTGCAGACTGGTGGTCATCTTGCTTTTTTCGATCTGCCACATCTGGCCCGAAACCTTGTCTTTGCAGACGCCGTTGCCCAGATTCTGTAACCGCGCCTGGCGGTTGGATTTTCCGGCGCAGCCAGAGATTGAAAGAAGAACAAGTGTCAGAAAAACTAAGATGAGATGTGCGTGTTTCATGCCAGGCCTCCTGTGGTCTTGTTGCGGGGGAGAAGATACTTGCGTCCTCCCCGTGGTATTTTTGAGGAAAAGATTATCGCCCGAGCAAGCCTGTGATGGCGGTAAGAAAATCGTCCAAGTCATTTTTGTCTTTGCTGACCCTGGACATCATGATTGCGCCTTCCAGGGTCGCCACCACGGTTTTGGCCAGGAGCCGGGGTTGGGTGGCAGTAGGCAACAGGCTGGCCTTCCTGGCTTCATCAAGATGCTCTTCCAGCAGTCCGGTCCAACGGCTGAAAACCTCCTGGATAACTCCGGAAAATTTCTCGTTGCTGTCGGTCATTTCCAGGGCGGTATTGCCGAACAGGCAGCCCCCGACAAAGTTGTTTTTTTCCTGTTCCGCAAAGATCGCCTTGCAGGAGTTGATGATCTTTGCTAGGGGGTCGTGGCCGACAAGGGCCTTGGCCAGAAAAGAAAAGAATTCATCCTTGGCATCCTCAAGCACCGCGAGACCAAGATCCTCCTTGCTGGCAAAGTGGTAGTACAGGTTGCCTTTCTTCACCCCGGTGGCCTCAATGACCGCGCTGATGCTGGTGTTGTGAAAGCCTTGGGCCACAAGGATTTTTCGGGTCGTCTTCAGGATATGAGCGCGGGTTTTCTCGCCTTTGTTGGTTGTGGACATCGGGTGCTCTCTTTAGGATGAATTAAACTGACCGTTTGGTACAATTTATCCCGGCCACGGATCATCGTCAAGGGCAATCTTTCCGTTTTCTTCCCCAACTGAGATTTTCAATGCGGTATACTGGGAAGGAATCATGCACCGGAGGATTGCCATGGGAATGCCAGCACGTTTTTTTCTGCTCGCCGTTTGCTGCGGCCTGCTCATCATGGTGGGCGCTGCCAATGCCGCGCTGCCGGGCGGCCCGGAGGTGTGGCAACCGGAGAGTGTCTCGTTGCCGGTTTTCGGGGTAATCCGGCTTGCCGATTTCTCCCTGCCTGCCTTGGCCGTATTCCTTGGCCTGGCGGACGGCTTCAATCCCTGTGCCATGTGGGCCTTGGTCTATCTGCTGTCCTTACTCGTCACTCTTCAGGACCGGCGCAAGATCTGGTTGTTGGTGGGCTCATTTGTCCTGGCCTCGGGCGTGCTCTATTTTCTCTTCATGACCGCCTGGCTCAATGCCTTTCTCCTCCTCGGCTACCTGCGGCCTCTTACAATCGCCATCGGCGCGGGAGCCTTGGTCATCGGCTTGCTTGATCTGCGCGCATTCGTGCTGACCCGTGGCGCTCCGGTTTGCGGGGTTGGCAGCTCTGGCTTCAAGAAGCGGACCATGGGCAGGATGGAGCGGTTGGTGGCGGCGCCGCTGTCCGTGGCTTCCTTTCTGGGCGTTGTCGTCCTGGCCTTTACGGTGAATGCCATAGAGTTCGCCTGCTCCGCCGGGCTGCCTGCCATCTTTACCCATACCCTCTCCTTGCGCCAGCTCTCGGCCCCGCAGTATTACGGCTACATCCTGCTCTATGATTTTTTCTTCATGCTCGACGATCTGTTGATCTTTAGCCTCGCCGCTTTCACCCTGCGGACCACCATGGCCAGCGGTTATGTACAATACGGCAAGCTGGTGGGCGGCATTGTCCTGGTGGGGCTGGGGCTGGTCATGCTTTTGGCGCCGGAGATGCTGCGCTGAGGGGAGAGAACTGGGTGCAGGGAAACGAAATGTTGTTCTGGGAAATCAGTGCAGTTTCAATGCCGTTTTTACAACCAGAGGAGGGAGAATGAAAACACAGACAAGATTGGCAGTGGTCGGAATGGTTGTGTTGGTCGGTGGCGGCTTGGCCTATGCCCAGGCGGGCAAGAGCAAGCCGCCGGTGGCTCAGGCCTGGCTTGATGTGGCGACCTTCTCCGGCATGGGGATGATGGGCATGGTCGGCGGGGGGAACCCCATGGCTCTGCTGGGCGGGGCCTTCGGTGGCGGAAACAAGAATACCTTTGGCAACACCATGACGGGCAAGGCCGGTTCCTGGCTCGATGTCACCCTCTTTACCCGCAATAACCCGAGCCTGGCCGAGGCGACCCAGTCCGTGCCCGCGGGCAGCAAGCTGGCCCCGGAACTCAAACTGATTTCGCCCAAGAGCCAGAAGACGGCGCCTTCAACGGATGACGAGGTGGTCCGGGAAGATTTCGAACCTCCAAAGGGCAAGATTTACCTGTACTGGGGGTGCGGCGATACGGTGCGCCCGGGTCAGCCCCAGGTGCTGGATATGAGTAAGGCCAGTCCGGCGGACTACCAGAAATTCTTCGTCGGTCGCCGGGCAACCCAGCGCGGCGCGCATCTCGCTGACGGGCGTCCCTCCTGGCCCAACGAGCAGGATGCACGCCTGGTTCCGGAGGGCGCCAGCCTGATAGGGGAGCATGTCTTTAAAGGTCAGGGGGTGCCGGAGGGTTTCAAGTTCGCCCTCGGCCAGGCCCAGGATATCATGCCGCCTCTGGAACTCAATCAGCGCAATAAGGATGGGGCAACCCAGTTGGATTGGCAGGGCCTCCCAACGGCCCGTGCCTATTTCATCTCGGCCATGGGCACTCGCGGCGAGAACGAGATGGTGTTCTGGTCCTCCAGCGAAGTGCCGGAGAACGGAACCGGGCTGGTGGATTACCAGACCAACGCGGCGGTGGATCGCTGGCTCAAGGAAAAGGCCTTGCTCTCCCCCGATACCCGGACCTGCACGGTGCCCAAGGGAATCTTCGGCAATGGCGCCATGCTGCGCATGATCGGTTACGGCTCGGAGTTGAACCTGGCCTACCCGCCCAAACCGGCCAACCCGAATCAGGTCTGGGAGCCGCAATGGGCGGTCAAGGTGCGGCTGAAATCGGTGGCCAACGCGATGCTGGGCATGGATTCCATGGGTGAGAAAGCCGGTTCCGGCCAGCAGCGCCGCGGCAACGCGAATCAGCCGGAAAGTGAGGGCACCATGGAGGGGATCGGCAAGGGAGTGGATAAACTCAAAGGGGTGTTTGGCTTCTGATCTCAGACCAAATACACATCAAAGCGGCTGTTCTTGCCGCTGATGGTGAAATTCGGCTCCGGCCCAAGCAGGGATGGGGCCAGGCGGGGCCGCTTCACCACCACCCGACGGGTGGCGATGGCGAGGGCTGCGGCCAGTAATTGGTCGCTGTCCTCGTCGCCGCCGACCAGCAGACGGATAAGCCGCATCTCCTTCTTGACCAGGGCGCTCTTGCTGCGGTGCGGGTACATGGGGTCGATGCAGATCACCTCGGGATGCTCGCCTTGCCAGTCGCTGAGGATATTGAGGCTGTCGCCCACTATAAGGCTGAGTCGGCTCATGATTTCCGCCAGCCCCGGTTCCTCTTTCGCCCGCTCCAGAGCATCTGCCAGCAGGGCCGCCACCACGGACGAACGTTCCACCATCTGTACCGTGCAGCCCAGACTGGCCAGGATGAAGCTGTCCCGGCCCAGGCCTGCGGTAATATCCAGCACCACAGGTCTTGCTCCGCCCTTGAGGCCAACGGCCCTGGCAATGGCCTCCTTGCGGCTGGTGGTTTGCTTGCGGCGGTATTCGATGGCCCCACCGATGAAATCAACGAACAGTGGCCCTTCCGCACCCTTGCCGGTTTGCCGCAGCTCCAGCCGGTCCGGGGTCAGGGTGAGTAGCAAGGTGGGGGTGTTTGCTGCCGGGTTGTCCAGCGGCAGGCCCATCTGTGCGGCCAGTCCGCGGGCTTCGTCTGCCAGGTCTGGGTCAGTATGGCTGACGGCGATGGGGGTTTCCTGGGTGCGGTTGGTCATGGTGGGCGGCGGATCATTTCCCGGTTGCGGGCGGAAAGCCGCGAACGGCTTTTTCCCGGTGCATCATTTCCTGTACATGGTATATTCAGGAGGTTTTTTCGCAGGCCCCTTGGCCAAACAGGCCCCACTTACAGCAGAGAAGATAATGGATACCCAGCATAAAGCACAAGCCAAAGTTGTGGCCATCATCCCGGCCCGCTACCATTCCAACCGGTTTGAGGGCAAGCCCCTGGCCAAGATCGCGGGCAAGCCCATGATCCAGCATGTGTACGAACGGGCCAAGGCCGTGGCCCTGCTCTCCCGGGTGGCGGTGGCCACCGATGACGAGCGGATCTCCGAGTGCGTCCGCTCCTTTGGTGGCGAGGTGGTGATGACCCGTTCCGACCATGTCTCCGGCACCGACCGGCTGGCCGAGGCTGCCAGTATCATGGGGATCGCCGAACAGGACGTGGTGGTGAACATCCAGGGCGACCAGCCGTTGTTCGAGGCGGAGGTGATTTCCCAGGTGGCCACCCCGCTCTTGGAAGATCCGGCCTTGCCCATGTCCACCCTGATCTACAAGATCGTGCGTGAGGAGGAGATAACCGATCCCAACCACGTCAAAACCGTGTTCGACCGGCACAACAACGCCCTCTATTTTTCCCGCGCCTCCATCCCGTTTCAGCGCAACCCCGAGGAGCCGGAGGTGCCGACCTACTACAAACACCTGGGGTTTTATGCCTACCGCAAAGGTTTTTTGCTCACCTTTGTCGGCCTGCCCGAGGGGGAGTGGGAGCGGTTTGAGAAGCTGGAGCAGTTGCGCGCCCTGGAGTTCGGCTACCGCATTCGGGTGGTGCTCACGGCCCATGATTCCATCGAGGTGGATACGCCCATGGATCTGGAGCGGGTGGAGGAGTTGATTCGTAAGGACGGCAAATAACAAGATTGACCCAGCATTGTCCGGTTAGAAAATTGCAGACTACCGGAAAGTCCCCTCTCCCCCTGCGGGAGAGGGATAGGGTGAGGGGGAACGTGCTGGATTTGATGCGGTTGGCAACTTCACCCACCCCCTAACCCCCTCCCGTCAAGGGAGGGGGGCTAAGGCCAGAAGCCAACCGGACATTATTGAGTTTTGACCTACTTCTAACCATATAATTTGAGGAAAAAAAGATGAGAAGAAACAAGATCACCATCATCGGCGCGGGCAATGTCGGCGCCACCGCCGCCCACTGGGCTGCAAGTCGGGGCCTGGGCGATATTCTGCTGCTGGACGTGGTGGAAGGGGTGCCCCAGGGCAAGGCCCTTGACCTGCTGCAATCAGGCCCGGTGGACGGCTTCAACAACCGGGTTACCGGCTCCAACGATTTTGCCGATCTGGCCGGTTCCGACGTGGTGATCATCACCGCCGGTCTGGCCCGCAAGCCGGGGATGAGCCGCGACGATCTGCTGGCCAAGAACGTGGCCATCGTCAAGTCCTGCGCCGAGCAGGTGGCCAAGCATGCGCCGGACTGCGTCCTGATCGTGGTCACCAACCCCATCGACGCCATGGTCTACACGGCCTTCAAGGTCACCGGCTTCCCCAGGGAGCGGGTGATCGGCATGGCAGGCGTCCTCGATTCGGCCCGCTACCGTACCTTCCTGGCTGAGGCCCTGGGTGTGGCAGCCCGTGATGTCAACGCCATGGTCATGGGCATCCACGGCGACCTCATGCTGCCGCTGGTCCGGCTGGCCAATGTGGCCGGTGTGCCGGTCACCGATCTGCTGTCCGCCGAGGAACTGGCCGCCATCGTCCACCGCACCCAGCACGGCGGGGCCGAGATCGTCAACCATCTTAAAACCGGCAGCGCCTTTTACACCCCTGGCCTTGCCGCAGTGGAGATGGCCGAGGCGGTGCTCACCGATAGCAAGCGGGTTCTGCCCTGTGCCGCCTATGTGGAGGGCGAGTTCGGTTTTTCCGGTTGTTTCCTTGGGGTGCCGGTGGTGCTGGGCAATAAGGGCGTGGAGCGGATCATCCAGTTCAAGCTCACCGACGAGGAACAGGCGGCCATGGCCGACTCCGAGGTGGCGGTGCGCAAGCAGATGTCGGCTACCGGTTTATAAGGAAATTTAACTGCCAGTCAATCTCGGCAGCCCGAGGAATAGGCTTCATTTTTTCGTTCTTTTTCTTTGCTTGCCCAAAGAAAAAGAACGAAAAAGAAAAGGCCCCCAGCCACTTGTCCCGCCGAAGGCGGGATGCCCTGTGCTCCTCGATGCTGCCGGGAGTTTGCAAACTCGGCTTCGCCTCAAACAGTGCAAACTCCTTTTTCGGCAGCCTCTCCGGTGCTCGGCTGCGTGACAATGGGAATTTAGGTACTGAAAAGCCAAAGGCCCTATCTGTATTTTTAACGGAGAACAGTATTGACTAAAACCCTGTCCGCCAGCGAACTGATTGCCCGCATGGGCGGCGATGCGCGTTTTGGCCTGCTCGATCTGCTGCCCGAGGGCGATCTGGCCGAGAAGCTTATCGGCTTGGCGCTTTCCGGGCCGCCGCCAGCGCCTGCGGGCATGGCCACGGAATTGGCGTGTCTGACCATGGCCTTAAACGCCACGGAAACCAAGGATGTGCGGGTGGTTGTTTTCGGGGGCGGCACCGGGCTTTCCAATCTCATTGGCGGCGACAGCCGCAATCCTCTCTGGCCCTCCGACCCTTTTCAGGGCCTCAAGGAGGTTTTCCCGCAAACCCAGGCCGTGGTCTGCGTTACCGACGACGGCGGCTCCACCGGCGAATTGCTCAAGGATTTGCCCCTTGTCGCTCTGGGCGATATCCGTCATGTCCTGCTCTCTTCCATCCGGCAGGAGAAGCTGCAACAGCAATACGGCCTTGTCGGCCGGGAGGCGCTGCGGGCAAGCGCTACGCTGCACCGGCTTTTTAACCACCGTTTTGAAACCACGCCCTCCTCGCCCCATGCTTTGTTGGGCGATGCCGATGTAAACTTGGCTGCGCTGCCCGAGGCCATGGGGCAAGGGCTGGCCAGCCTGGTTGAGACAATCTTCAGCGAGCCTCAGCTTCGCTCCCAGCTTTCCCGTCCCCATTGCCTCGGCAATCTCCTGCTCGCCGCCGCCATTCTGGGCGAGAAGGATGAGATGGCCGGGATCTCCCTGCTGGCCGAACTCATCGGCGCCAATCCCGAGGCGGTTTTGCCCTGCACCATAACCCCGGCCCGGCTCAAGGTGCTGTACGGCAACGGGGTGCTGGTGAGCGGGGAATTCAAGTCGGGTCAGGCCCGGCGCGGCTATCCCGTGGACCGGGTTTTCGTGGAGTTTGCCGCCACCCCTCAGGCGGTGCCCCAGGTGCTGACCGCCATTAATCAGGCCGACATCATCCTCTTTGCGCCGGGCAGCCTGTTCACCAGCATCGTGCCGATCCTGCAGGTGCCGGGCATCGCCCAGGCGATCCGCGACAACCGTGGGGCGCTCAAGATGCTCGTTGCCAATCTTTGGGCCCAGGCCGGAGAAACCGATATGGCCCATGGCAACGGGCACGGCGCCTATTCGCAGCGGTTCCATGTCTCCGACCTGTTGGCCGCCTATCACCGCAACATCTCCGGCGGGGTGAAGGATCTTTTTGCCCAGATATTGGTCCTCGGCTTACGCGATATCCCCGGTTCCATCCTCCAAAGCTACGCCCTGGAAAACAAGGTGCCCATCTATCTTGACCGCGATAAGGTCCGGGCCATGGGCTTTTCCCCCATCGAGGCCCGGCTCTATGCCCAGGCCGATATCGAACAGCGCGGGGTGATCCAGCATGATCCCGCCTCCTTGGCCGCGGCGGTGCGGGTCATGTGGGCGATTCGCGAGTCCCTCGGCGAGGCTGGCGGAGGCCAGCTCTCCGGGCTGGGCGGTGGAACGGAGGTGCTGCTTGATCCCTTGGGGCAGACGGCCAGTCAGCGTTTTGCTGCGATCCGTGCACGGTTGCACACCTTGGCTATTGCCGAAGAGCTGCACCCTGTACTGGCCGAGATCTTTTGGCGGCACGGGGATATTCCCCTCAGCCATCTGGACGGGGTTGCCGGGGTTGTTCTGCTGGATAGGGAGGAATGGAGCCGAGCCCAGGAATGGGATACGATTTTTTCATTTTACGATCCCATTGACCGGCTGATCAAGATCCGCAAGGATATCTTCCCTGAGCCGGAGCAATTCGAAGTGGGATTTCTGATCGCCCTGGGCCAGTCGCTGTTGGGCAATTACGCCGAGGAAAAACGCAGGCTGCCCGTGGAACGCGACGGCTTGCCTCTGGGCTATGAGTTCCGGCTGATTTTGCGGTCGGAGGCGGAGCAGCACTGTTTTTTCAGCCCGGCGGAGCTTGCCCGTTTCTTACAGCTGGTCCGGATGCGGCAGGCAACCGGAGACCCTCGCCTCTATACCCGGCTGGTGAACGGAGAGGAAGGCTTTACCCCGCCCGGCCTGATCTTCGGCCTCACCTATGCCTGGTATCTGGACAACCGCCATGTCTGTCATGTGGAATACAAGATGTCCATCAACCGCATGATGTCCTGCGGCCTGATCCCGGAACAACAACGGATCGCAGGGCGCAGACAGGCGATGATCGATTTTTTCCGCACCGTGGTTTTTCGCTACACTGTCGCGCAGTTGCAGCCCTCAGCCGATCACGGCGTGGGCTGAATAAGCGGGAGAGGATCGATAAGCCGGATGCCGGGATTGCTCCACAGACCGGACCAGCTCAGTTCTGCTACCGACCATCCCGGCGCCAGCCAGCCAAGGGAAAGATGGAGATGATCCGGCGGGGCCGACGATCCCCGTACTTTTCCAAATGCCACCTCGACCAGGGGGGCTCCCGCCGAAACCTGCGCTCCGCACCCCACCAGTGGCCGAACATGGGCATAGAGGGAAATAAGCCTCCAGCCCTGCCCATCCATTACGGGGTGCCGCACCGCCACGGTGCTGCCCAGAAAATCCTCGAACACCGCAACCACCTCCCCATCCCAGAGCGGCGGCACCAGGGCCTGCTTTGGCAGCTCCCGTTGCTGTCCCGATTGATCCGTAAAAAAGAGCAGGTCAATGCCTTCGTGCGGGCTTTGGCGGGGGCCATCCTTCCACCACGCCGATTTATCCCCAAAGAGCATGCCGGGCAGGAACTGCCAGCCGGTGCAGTCTTCGGCGAGGTGGTTCAGGTGCAGGAGGTTGCTGAAAAATGGGGAGTCCGGGATCATTGGTTTCAGGGGCAGAAGTGGAGATATCTGGGCAGGTGCGTTTTCTGTGTGGCCTTGCGCTGTGGGCGTAGTGCCTGTTATTCGTTCCCGTGAGCAGCCAGTATCTTTGCCATCTCTTCCGAGGTGTACACGGCTATGCGGGATTTTTTATAATCCTTCTGGTCGCGGGTGACGATTGCGTCTGCTCCCGCATGGCGGGCGGCTTCATGGATTACCGCATCCTCGAAATCGGCAAAGCCAGCGGCAAGCGCGGATTCGAGAACCTGCCTGTTGACCGGGGCGATCTCAAAGATGGGCAACAATTTTCCGAGTTCTTTCCGTGCCCTTGCCGCCCCCACCGCCTTGGCTGCCAGATAATACACCGTGGTTATCGTGGTGCCGCACAGATATCCGATGACGGTTCCATCCTCCACCTTTGAAAACAGCTCAACCGCTGAATCCGCGAATGGCATTCGATCCATAAGCACGTCAAGGACGATGTTGGTGTCGAGCAGGATTTTCAACTGTGTTTCTCTTCAAGATATTTCTTGTAATCCTTTTCATCCGAGGGAGATTCCCGCAGCAAGCCGCGCAGGGAGCGGGTTATGGGCGCTGCTGGGGAAGAAGGCTTGTTCTTCTTGGAAGTCAGCAGGGTGAAATATTCCGCCACAAGCTGCGACACGGATTTCCCGGCGTGTGTGGCGTAGGATTTTGCCTGTTTAATGAGCTGCTCTTCCAGGCGCAGGGTAAGTTTGGTGTGCATGGGCGGGTCCTCCCAAAAAAATGCAAGAGACGTATATATTTTTATAAATAGTACGCCTTTTGTCTTGAGATGTCAACCAGGCGGCCAGGCCTCAGGGGGTGGCTGTCTCTATCTTACAGGGGCAGCGGAAGCGGAAAGTGGTGCCTTTTTCCGGCGAGGAAGTGAAGCTGACCCGGCCCTTCAGGTAGCGCTCGCCCAGCAGTTTGATGCTGTAGGTGCCCAAGCCCCGTCCCGAGCCCTTGGTGGAGAAGGAGCGCTGGAAAATCTGTAGCTGCACGTTCTCGGGCATGCAGCTTTGGTTGTGGACCCAGAACTCCAGATCGTTTCCGGCCTGCTCGCAGCCGAGGCGGACTACAGCCTCCGGGGGGGAGGCCTCAATGGCATTCTTGGTCATGTTGATCAGGATGCGGTGCAGGAGCCGCGGATCGGTGAAAAACTCCGTTGCCACGGTCTCGGCGGCAATTTCCACCCTGCTGGTCTGAGCGTTGCCGGTATTGTTGTAAAAGGCCGCCACCTCGTCAAGCAGGGCAAGACTTTCGCAGGGTCCGGCCTGTAGGCGCAGGTCGTTGTTTTCCGCCGCAGCCAGATCGCGCTGCGCCTCGACCTCGTCGGCCAGTCGATGCGCATAGCGGTGGAGAACGGTCTTGAACTGCTTCTCTTTTTTCTCCCCCAGTTCTTTTTCGCAGAGGGTCCGGCTCATGCCCACCATGCCGATGGCAATATTGGCTACATCGTGGAAGAAGATGCGCTCCAGAGCCCGCCGCCTTTTTTCATGGGAGATATCGGTGAGAAAGAAGAGGTAGAGGCTGTCGTCCTCGCCGGGGAAGGGGGCGGTCTGCACCCGGAAGTCAAAGGACGTGCCGCTGCCTTCCTGCCTGATCCGGCATTCCTGGGCTGCACCGTTTGTCGGCTGGTGCAGGAGGGGAGTGGCTTTGGCCGCGCCGCAAGTGGAGCAGAAGACAGTGGTGCCGCAGCCCAGAACGCTGTGCACGGCATGCTCACAGGCCAGGGCGTCCCCCGGTTTTTTCCCCAGCACCTCGGTAAGGCTTGGTGCCTCAAGGAAACGCAGAAAGGAGTGATTGGCGAAGACGATTTGTCGGGTTTGGTTGAGGACCAGGACAAAACCGGGGAAAGCATTCAGCACGTCCAACAACTGACGGTTGTTGCTGATCGCTTTGCTCTGGGTTTCGATTTCAACCTGAGAGCAGCGCGGTTGCTGGGATGTTTCGGAAGGGCAGAGGTGATCGGTCATATTTGGAGCAAGGTGCTTAACTGGTTGGGGTTTGTCTGCGGAGGAATTTGCCTGCGGGCTGAGTTGTCGGCCGCCGGTACCCTTACTCCTGAAATATTATAGGCATTGCCCGGTTCCGCAATGTTTTTTTGCAGAGAAAAAAACACGCTGTCCACCCCAGGTTATTCTCTTGCCATCGGCAGTTTTAATGTAAAGGTCGTCCCTTTGCCCCCTTCGCTCTTCATCAGAATCTCGCCGCCATGTTTCTTCACGATATCATAGGAGATGCTGAGGCCCAGCCCGGTCCCCTTGCCCACTTCCTTGGTGGTGAAGAACGGCTCGAAGATGCGGGCCTTGATCTCCTCGGGAATCCCTGTGCCGGTATCGCTGATGGCGACCCAGGCGTGATCCTCGTCACCCCAGGTTCTGACGATGATTTCCCCATGGCTTTCGATGGCATGAGCCGCGTTGACCAGCAGGTTCATGAACACCTGGTTCAACTGCTGGGGGTAACAGAGCAGGGGCGGGATCTCACCGTACTCTTTTTTCAGGGTTGCCACATACTTGATCTCGTTCCAGGCGATATTGATGGTGCTGTCAAGACACTCGTTAAGATCAACGCGCGTGCGCTCGGTGTCGTCGACCCGGGAAAAGCTCTTCAGGTTCTGGACGATTTTTTTGACCCGTTCGACGCCGTCCAGCGATTCTTCGAGGAGAGGGGTCACATCATTGATGATGTAGTCGAGCTTTATCTTGTGCCGCTGTTCTTCCAGTTCCGCGGATTTCTCCGCCAAGTCCGGCGATTTTAGGATTTCCGACTGGGCATTGATAAAGCCGACAAGCCGCTCTGTAAATTTACCAAGGGTGACAAGATTGCTGGAGATAAATCCCAGAGGATTGTTGATCTCGTGGGCCACTCCGGCGGCAAGCAGGCCGATGGAAGCCATCTTCTCCTTTTGCAGCATCTGCGACTGGGCCGCCTTCAGATTCGCATAGGCGATTCCCAGGTCGAGGCTTTTCTTCTCCAGTTGCAGGTGAGTATCCAGCAACACCTCATGCTGCGTGATCAGTTTAGTCTGGCTCTCGCGCAACTCCTGCTCGGCGTGCTTGCGGGCGGTAACATCGCGAACCGTGGCCAGGATAGCATCCTGGCCTTTCATGGATATTTTGCGCAGGGACACTTCCACATCGAACTGGGAGCCGTCTTCCGGTCTGCGTGCTTTCCATTCGAAAAACTGGTTTTCCCCGGCCCGTGCCTTTTTCCACAAGCTCCGGAGTTCTTCCTGCGAATTGTTCCGGCTGGAATAGTCCTCTTTGATGTACAGGGTGAGCGCCTGATCGCGGGT
>Ga0334722_10001678_pt1 | contig 26844 bp, 16 predicted proteins | sample C3_bottom_MG_FD_207210 | JGI IMG/M metagenome (GOLD analysis project Ga0334722, IMG submission 207210) | Sediment microbial communities from Yellowstone Lake, YNP, Wyoming, USA - C3_bottom | ecosystem: Environmental > Aquatic > Freshwater > Lake > Sediment | place: USA: Wyoming | collected... | reverse complement strand
GCGAATAGCCCATCATGGCCCGGCGTCGATGAATCGGCGCGGTAGTTAGAGGCCGGATATACGTGCGCAGTCGTACCTTACCGCCAAAGAACGGGGTGCTTGCAAACGAGGAGGGGTCCATATACGTTGTTTTGAGCGGATGAAAGCACATCCGCTCAAAACAACGGTTATGGATAAAACCAAGGGTAGTGCATGGGTTTTTCAGAGATCGTCGATTGCACGCGGATGCGCTTTTCATCCGCGTGCAATCGACGATCCGCGCGGACGGGCCGCCGTCCGCGCAAGCCTAAGCACTACAGCCCGATGTCGGTGCACAACGGTTTGCGCTTTCGGGGCGGTGTTGATGCTGCGGCTCACCTCTCGGTCAGCGAGCGCTCCAGCGTCTTGTTGATCGGCTTGAGCAGGTAGTAGAGCACGCTGCGCCGGCCGGTGAGGATGTCGACCTGTCCGGTCATCCCGGGTATCGCCGGCAGGATCTTGCCGCGATGCTCGATGCCGGGTTTCAAGGTGCGCACATGGGCGATGTAATAAGGCTCGCCCGACTGGCCGGCTTGAGCCTGCGGCTGGATCGAATCGGCGCTGACATACACCAGCTTGCCTTCGATGCCGCCGTAGATGCTGTAATCGTAGGCGGCGAGCTTGACCGTCGCCTTCTGCCCGACCGAGACGAAGGCGATGTCCTGCGGCCGGATGCGCACTTCAACCAGCAGCGTGTCTTCCACCGCCACGATCTCGGCCATCGGCGTTCCCGGCTGCACCACGCCGCCCACGGTCTTGTTGGCGATGATTTTCACCACGCCGTTCACCGGCGAGCGCACCAGGGTGCGCGCCATCCTGTCCTCCAGCCCCGGCACCGCCGCGGCCACTTTCGCTAGTTCGTTGCGCGCCGCCGACAGTTCGCCCGCGGCCTGGCTGCGGAACTGCGACGCGTTGTCCTGCATTTTTTGCTTCGCTTCTTCGATCGCCGACTGCGCGCGCGGGATCGCCAGGGTCGCCGCATCCAGGTCGCCGCGGATGCGCGCCGATTCTCGCTGCAGGCGCAGCAATTCCACTTCCGACACGGCGCCTTCCTTCACCATCGGTGCGGTGATGGCGAGTTCGCGCTGCAGGATCTCGAGCTGTTCCTGGGTGCGCGCGCGCTTGGATTTCAGCTCCACCACTTCCTGCGTGCGCTGCGCCAGCTGCTCGCGCAGCACCGCGTTTTTGCCGGCAAGATCCGCGAGGCGCGCGCGATGCACCGCGGCCTCGTTGTCGGCGAGGGCCGGGGCGCCCTTGACCACGTCCGCCGGCATGTTCAGCGCCGTGCCCCGCACCTCGGCGGTCAGACGCGCCACTTTCGCGCGCAAGCCGAGTTCGCCCTGCTGGCCTTCGCGGTAGGCCGAGGCGAAACGCATGCGGTCCAGTTCGAACAGCACCTGGTCTTTTTTCACCCGGTCGCCTTCCTGCACCAGGATTTTGTCTATGATGCCGCCTTCGAGATTCTGCACATACTGGGTCTGGCTCGCGGTGATCACCTTACCCTCGCCGCGCGCGATTTCGTCGATCTGCGCCAGCCATGCCCAGGCGAGCGCGATGAGGAAGAACGCGATGATTGCGGCGAGCAGCCAGTGCGGCGAGCGCTTCAGGCCGCCGTCATCGGCGGCCAACTCCTCCGGCCGCCACGCCGGCGGCAGCAGCGGGACTTTGCGCTTCACGACCGTCTCGTGCGCGACGTCTATGATGTCGCTCATCGCGCCGTCCTGACTTTGCCTTCGGCGATGGCCTGCAGCACCAGGTCCTTGGGCCCCACCGCCACCACCTTGCCGGCATCCATGACCACCAGGGTGTTGACCACCGACAGCAGCGATTCGCGGTGGGTGACGATGAGTATGGTCTTGCCCGCAAGCTCAGACTGGATCTGCGTCTTCAGGCGTTCTTCGGCCGTATGGTCCATCGCGTGCGTGGGTTCGTCCAGCACCAGGATAGGCGGATTGGTGATCAGGGCGCGTGCGAGCGCGACGGTCTGGCGCTGCCCGCCGGAGAGCGCCTCGCCGCGTTCGCCCACCGGCAGGTCGAAGCCTTTGGGATGGCGGTTGACGATGTCCATCAGTCCGGAGATGGCGGCCGCCCGCAGGATGGCCGCGTCGTCGGCGCCGGGCGCGCCCACCAGCAGGTTGTCGCGCACGCTGCCGGCGAACAGCGCGATATTCTGCGGCAGATAACCCACTGCGCGGCGCAGGTCCGAAGGATCGATGGCGCGGATGTCGGTGCCGTCCACCAGGATCGAACCCGCCTGAGGCTGATACAGCGCGACCAGCAGCTTCGCCAGCGTGGTCTTGCCCGAGCCGATGCGGCCGATGATGCCGACGCGATCGCCTTGTTTGATCGCGAAGCTCACGCCGGTCAGCGCGTCGAGTTCGCTCCCCGGGTATTTGAACACCACGTCCTGAAAGCGGATCTCGCCGCCCAGCGCCGGGCGGTGCACGAAGCTGCGGTCGCGCGGCCGTTCGCGCGGTGCATCCATGATCTTGTTCAGCGCGGCGAGCGCGCTCATCGACTGGTGGTAGCGCGTCAGCAGCGAGGCCACGGTGGACAAAGGCGCCAGCGCGCGGCCGGCGATGATGGTGCAGGCGATCAGTCCGCCGGTGGTGAGATGGCTCTCGCCCACGAGATAGACGCCCACGGCGAGCGTGCCCACGCCCACCATCATCTGCACCCAGGCGGAGAAGTTCACCGCGAGCGAAGACAGAAAGCGCGTTCCGAGGCTTTCGCGGGCGACATAGTCGACCACTTCTTCCCACTTGCGCTGCATTTGCGACGCCGCGCCCAGGGCCTTCACCGCTTCGATCGCGCCCAGGGTTTCGATCAGAATCGCGTGCTTGGCTTCGCTTGCGCGGAACACGCGGCGGATGCGGTCGCGCAGCGGCACCTGCAGCGCCACGCCCATCGCCAGCACGATCGGTATCGCGACCAGCGGCACCGCCGCCATGGTCCAGCCGCCGACCAGGGCGATCACCGCGATGAACAGCAGCACGAAAGGCAGGTCGATCAGGGTGGTCATCGTGGCCGAGGTGAAAAACTCGCGCAGCGACTCGAACTCGCGCACGTTGTTGGCGAGCATGCCGACCGATTCGGTCCCGGCATCGAGGCGCCGCGCCATCACCTGCTCGAACAGCGCCGACGAGAGCGCCATGTCGGCGCGCCGCCCGGCCACGTCGATGAACCAGCCGCGCAGAAGCTTCAGGCCGAAGTCGAAGAGGTACATGAGCGCCATGCCCGCGGCCAGCACCCAGAAGGTTTCGAACGCCTTGTTCGGCACCACGCGGTCGTACACGTTCATGAAAAACAGCGGCGAAAGTACGGTGAACAGATTCACCAGCACGCTGGCAGCCGCGACTTCGCCGTACAGCGGCCAGGCGCGAGCGAGCGTGCCCCAGAACCAGTGGTGGCTGGCGAGGATGCGCTCTGAGCCTGTGCCCGCCTCGAAGCGCACCGCGCGGCTCAGCGCGATCGCCGTGCCGGTATAGTCCTTGGCCAGTTGCTCGATGGGTACCGTTTTCTCCAGGCCTTCGGCGGTGACGATGTTCGCATCGGTCTCACCGCGCGCGACCAGCACGCAGGCGTTGCGCCCGTTCAGCAGCAGCACCGCCGGCAGCGACAGCTTGGGGAAGCGCGCGAGGGAGATTTCGATGGTGCGCGCCGTGAGCCCGGCGCGCTCGGCGGCGCGCGCGAACAGCGCGGGACTGAGTCCGGCCGTGTCGATCGGCAGACCCGTGACCAGGGCCTCGGCGCTCATCGGCGCCCCGAGCAGGCGCGCGGCCTGCGCCAGGCAGGCCGCCAGCGGGTCGGTCAAGGCTTCGGCGCCGGGCGTGCCGGTGCTCATCGTGCGGCCTGCTGCGCTGCGCCTACCGCTGCGGCGTCAGCCGAATTCAGCGTCGTGCTCAGGCGCAAGCCGAAAGCCACGGCTGTCTTGTCTTGCGCCGCAACGGGGCTGTGGTCCTGCATGGACTCGATTTTGCCTGAATCCGTTGCGGCGGCGGCGGGTTTGTGTGTCTGCGCCGCTGGACCATCCGGTGCGGCGGTTCCGTCGCGCGCCAGGCGCGTCCGCGGCTGCGCGTCGAGGTCCAGGCTGACGCCCAGGGTCTCCAGCAGTCGGCCCATGGCCGCGAACACGCGCAACTCGCCCAGCGTGACGGCATAGGCGCCGGTGTACCCGCTGCTCCTCGCGGCGAACAGCTCGTTCTCGGCGTTGAGCACGTCGAGCAGGGTGCGCTGGCCGATGGAAAACTGCAGCCGATAGGCGCTGACTACTTGCGCGCTGGCCGTCGCGTAGCGTTGCAGCTGGGGCAGGCGGTTGCGGTCCTCCTCCAGGCCCCGCCACGCCTGGCGCAGATCGCGCTCGACGTCGTTGCGCACCTTGCCATAGTTGGCGCTCGCCTCGTCGATGCGCGCTTCGGCCTCGCGCAGCCGCGCGTCGTCGCCGCCGCCGCGAAACAGGTTGTAGCGCAGCCGCAGCATCGCATAGCGGTCGGCGTTGGCGCCGCGCAGGCCGTCGAGGTCGTGGTTGGCCGAGGTGCCGACTTCCAGCGCCAGCCGCGGCGAAGCAAAGCGGCTGCGCAGGGAATCGCGGTCGGCCTGCGCCGCGAGCAGCTCGTTTTGCGCGGCGCGTATCGCCGGGTGGGTGTCCAGTGCCAGCGCGAGCGCAGCCGGGAGCGAGGCGGGGAGCAAGGCCTGAAAACTGCCTGCGTCGTCGAGCGTGCCCGGGGGCTGGCCGGTGAGTTGCAGAAATGCCGCTTCGGCCTGCGCCAGCTGGCCGCGCAGTTGTGTGAGCGAGGCCTGTGCCAGCGCATAGCGCGCCTCGGCCTGATGCGCGTCGGCGCGCCGGCCCTGACCGACATCGGCCAGCCGCGACACCTGCGCCAGCGTCTCGCGGTGGCGCTGCTCGTTGTCGGCGGCGATGGCGATCAGTTCGCGCAGCCGGATGACGTCGAGATAGGCCTGGGCCGCGCGCGCGCCGGCCGTCTCGGCGGCGTTCGCCACCTGATCGCCGGCGCCTTCGGTGCGCGCTTGAAAGCGGCGCACTTGGCTCGAAGTGGCGCCGCCGTCGAAAATCAGCTGCGACAGGTTGACTTCGGCCTCGCGCCGCGTCAGCGTCTGGTCCGAGCCGAGCACGCGCGTGCTCGGATTGTTGCTCGTTTCCCGGCCGTGCCCCAGGGCGAGATCCAGCGTGGGGTACCAGGCGCTGCGCGCCTGCGCGGCGGTCTGTTCGACGGCGCGCTGGTTGGCGCGTGCGGCGCGCACTTCCGGCAGGCTGGCGACCGTGCGGGTGATCGCGTCGGCCAGGGTCTCCGCAAAGCAGGACGGGCTCGCGAGGCTGGCGCAAAGCAGCAGGACAAGAAAATGTATGCGCTGGGCCAAGGTGATGTCTCGTGGCGCTATTGCGGCGTGGCCGCCGGCAGATCGTTCTCCAGGCTCACGGTGCGCCGGATTTCATCCGACACCAGCCCCAGCGCCATCGGCCGCGCGACGCCGGGCAGCACCACCACGTCGTAGAGTTCTTCGACGATGCCCTCGAGGCGCAGCCAGTGCACGATGTCGCCGCTGCGAAGATCGATCACCATGAGCCCGCAGCGCGGCTCGGCGTCGCGTTTCTTCAGTTCGTCGTCGAGCGCGAGGCCGGAGAAAGTCTTGTTGTGCCGCGGCCGCGACATGCCGACCACGGCGAAGTGCTTGTGTATGGTCATGCCGCGGATATAGCCGGGGCAGAAGGCGATTTCCTCGAACACGCCCTGGTTCACATCCACGCGGCCGACGCGTCCGGTACCCGAGTCAGCAAGATAAAGCACGCCATCGGCGAGGCGTGGAGAATGCGGCATAGACAGCCCGCCCAGCACCACTTCATTGGTGCGAACATCCATCACCACGCCGCCGTCGCGGCGCTTCTCGCGCCAGCCGTCGGCGACATCGGACTTGCTCACTGCGCTCACATAGCGCGGCACGCCGCCGGTCATCGCGAGGCCGTTCAAATGGCAGCGGTCCTCGGCCGCGAGGCGCGAGATGAAGGGCGGTTTCCACAGCGGCCGGATGCTGTGCGTTTCGCTCAGCGTTGCGACGCAGCCGAACAAGGTGGCGATGAACACGGGCTTGCCGTCGGCGCCGATGCCGATGTCGTGGATGTCGAGGTCGCCCGTGGTGTAGGCGGTGCGCGGGATGAAGAAGCGGTCATAGCCCTCGGCCGTCTGGCCCGGCGCGAGCGCGTTCTCCAGCCGCCACAACTGGTACAGCGTGCTCATCCACAGCGTCTGCCCGTCGCCGGCGAGGCCCATGCAGCGGTTGAAGGTGCGCTCGAACACCGACAGTCTTCCCTGCGCATTGAGTCCGATCAGGAACAGCTTGCCGGCTTGGTAGGTGGTGAAGGCGAGAGAAACGCGCTGCTCGGCCATCCACTCGGGGAACTGGCGCGAACTGGTGAGTTCGAACTTGGGTGCTGCGGGGGCGTCAGCGGCAGGGGCAATCGCGCTCATGTTTGTTGACTTTCTTCTGGTGCGGAGCCTTGGGGCCAAGAACGCAAGCCCCAACGGCGGCTGATGCGGCGAAGTCTAGCGTTGCGATGCGTGTATGGCAACTGGCGCGCCGCGCTGCGCCGGCGCCGCGAAAGTCGAACACGCTGGCACAAGCCGCTGAGCGCGTCAGCTCAGCGAAACGTGAAGCAATGTTTGGTCGACCAGCAGGTTTGCCAGACCCACTGTATAGCTTTCGTAAAAGTGGCCGTCGGCACCCGTGACGACGGTGTGCGTGTCGACCCATCCCTGCCCAGTTGATGTGACCGAGTCCCCCGCTTGACCCGTGACGAACAAGTGGTTGCTGGTGCCGGACATGTTGAGCACGTCGTGAATGTTCAACACGAGGTTGTTGTTGCCGGTGCCTAGATTGATGTGATCGATGTTTTGTACCCTGCCGTCCACTCCGGAAGCGGTTAGATCGAGGGTCATCGAGGTTCCGTCGAGCACCAGCGTGTTGGTTCCGCCGCCGCCATCTATCTTGAGGAAGGCGCTGCTGGAACTGCCGGCCAAGCCCATGTGTATTGTGTCGTTGCCGGCGCCGCCGCTGAAGGCGTCCGTGCCGCCGCCGCCGATCATGGTGGTGTTGCCCTGGCCGCCGATGAAGGTTTCGTCCGCCGTCGTGCCTTGGAGCGTGTCGGAACTGCCCGGTCCGCCTGCGCCCAGAAAGGTGTGCGACGTGGCAATGAATTTCGAACCGAAGATGATGTAGCTCTCGCCTGAATAATTGCCTCCCGGCGTGACCGTGGCGCCGGAGGCCGAGGTATAGGGCGCCGGCGTCGCGCTCGACGAGGCAACGAGCAGGTCGGCAAAGCCGTCTCCGTTCACGTCCCCGGCCGCGCTCACCGCATAGCCCGAGTCGTTGCCCGGACCCACAGCGGAGATCGAGAAACCGTCGTTGCCGCCCAGCGTGGCGAGATTTACCACGTCAATCGTAACGGCAACGTTGGTTTGCGTCGTGGCGTCGTACACCGACACCGACGTGGGCGTACCAAAAGTACCCGAACCGCTTCCGAAGATTACATAGCTGGTGCCCGCCGGATTTCCGCCGTTGTCTTTGGCGCTGGGCGCGCCGATGATCAGATCGCCATAGCCGTCGCCGTTCACGTCTCCGGCCGCGCTGACCGAGTAGCCGGCCCGATCCCCGCTCGCGGCGCCGATAATTTCAAAGCCCTGCGTCGGGTTAAGGTGAGCAAGGTTTACCGTGCTTACCTGTGTGACAGGATCCGGCGTGCCAAAGACGCCGGCGTGGCCGAACACCACATAGGCCGCACCGGTCTGTTCGTTACTGGTGGCGGAGTAGGCGTAGGGCGCGCCGATGATGAGGTCGCCGAACCCGTCGCCATTCACATCCCCGGCCGTATGGACCGCGTAATGTTCGCGCCCGGCGCCCGTAATCCTGGGGCCCGTCCCTGCGCCGATCAGACTGAACCCGTTCGTGCCGTTGAGCGCGGCAAGATCCACCGAGCTCATTCCGGTGTGCGGATCTACCGTGCCGAATCCGGAGGTCGTGCCGAATACGACGTAGCCCGTGGCCGAAGGTTGGTTGCCCGCCGGTGCGGCGGTCCCTATGATCAGATCGGCTATGCCATCGCCGTTCAGATCCCCGGCGGCAGCGACCTTGGCGCCGGTCCAGTCGCCGTCTACCGCCCCAGTGATTTCAAAACCCTGTGTGGGAGTAAGGTGGGCAAGGTTCACGACGCCGTTGCCGTCGCTAAGGCCGGTACTCGGGTCTACCGTGTTGAAGGCGGTCGAGAGCGCATGTCCGAACACGACAAAGGCGGCACCGGTCTGTCCGTTGTGGGTGTTGGCGAGCGGCGCGCCGACAATCACGTCGGCAAATCCATCGCCGTTCACGTCCCCGGCTTCGCTTACCGAGTAGCCCGCCCATTCCCCTGCAGCGGCGCCGACGATCTGGAATCCGCTCGCACCGCCTAGGGCCGAAACATCCATGTTCGCGACGCCGTCTTTGGCGTGGCCGAATACGACGTAGGCGGCGCCTGATTGACTCGTGCCGTACGGGTCACCATTGCTGTTGGCGTACGGCGCCCCGATGATAAGGTCGCTCAAGCCGTCGCCGTTCACGTCCCCGGCGTTGCTCACCGCAAATCCCGTGCGGTCCAGGAAGTTCTGCCCGGACACGCTGAAACCGCTGCTGCCGTCTAGCGTCGAAAGAGGCAGCACGGGGCCGAGTCCGGAGGGGCTGCCGTATACCACATAGCTGCTGCCTGCTTGGTTTCCGCCGGACCCGGCAAGGGGTGCGCCGATGATAACGTCGGCGTAGCCGTCTGCGTTGAAATCGCCAGCCCCGCTCGCCGAAAATCCCGCCGCGTCTCCGGCTGACACGCCCGGCAGGCGGACGCCGGTGGTGGAGATATCGTCCAGGCTGAGGCTGGAGGTATTGACGGTGGCGCTTTGAACGGCGCCGTCAAACACCGTGAAGGCGATGGTGCGCCCGCCGGCGGTGGTCGTCTGGAATGCGACCGAATCCAGAATGGTCTGATACTGGGACAGCGTGCCGTTGCCGGCGATGGTCAAGACACCGTTGTTTCCATACGTGGCAGTTATGCCGGTCGGTAAGGCGGAGGTGACGCTTAACACATCGTTGCCGATCGAGAATCCGGCGCCGATGGAAACCGTCGCGGAAGTCGCCCGGTTGCTATCGGCATCGCTCAGCGACAAGTTCGTGGCCACAGTCGCCGCCGGAGTGCCGACGGTGTAGTTGAATGGCACAACGCCGGAAATCACCGACGCGTCGCTCGCTCCGGTCAGGCTGATGGCCAGCGCTTGGCTGGCCGTGCCGCCCAAGCCATCGGTAACGGAAAGCGTAAAGTTATCGCTCGCCGGCACCGAAGCCGGCAGCAGCGCATTGATCGCCGCATTATTGGGTACATAGATGTACGCGCCGTCGGCGCTGTTCATATAGACGGTGCCATAGGCGCCTGCCTTCGCCACGTCATATCCCGGCAGTGCCGAGTCGAGCACGCCGCCGGACACACTGTAACTCCGCGTCGCCCCGGTATCCGCATCGTTCCCGGTCAACTGGCCGGCAACCGCAGTGAAAACATCCGCCGCCGCGGTATCCTCGTAGCTCGCTGACGTCAGCGAGGTTGTCAGCATCGGCGTGTCGTTGGCGCCGTGCACGTTGATAGTCAGCGGCTGGCTTGCTGCGGTAAGCGACGTCGAGTCGGCGGCCGTCTTCGCCGAGACAGTCATGGCAAACGTGTCGCTCAGGTTCTGTCCCGCCGTCAGCGCATTGATCGCCGCGTTGTTGGGCGCGTAGGTGTAGGCGCCGGTGCTGCTGTCAAGGGACAGGGTGCCGTAAGTGCCGATGTCGGTGACGATAGTGCCCGAAACCGTTCCGCCGGTGACGCCGTAGGTGAGTTGTGCGCCAGTATCCGGATCGGTCGCGCTCAGATGGCCGGTCACCGTGTTGAAAACGTCTGGTGCCGCGGTATCGACGTAGGTCGGCGGCGTCACCGGGGCGGCCAGCACCGGCATTTCGTTCGATCCGATCAGGCTGATCGCCAGCGGCGTGGCGGCGAGTCCGCCCAAACTGTCGGAGACGGTCAGCGTGAAGCTGTCGCTCGCGGTTACATTGCCCGGCAGCGCATTGATCGCTGCGCTGTTCGGCAGGTATTGGTAAGTACCGTTGCTGCTGTTCACGTACAGGGTGCCGTATTGTCCGATGTCAGCCAGGTTGTACCCGGACACTGCCGTCGAGGGCGCTCCGCCGCTTACGCCGTAGCTCAGCGTCGCGGGAAGCGTGGTGCCGGGCGTGGGACCGGGGACAGTATTGGAGTCCGTCGCGGTAAGGTGTCCGGTCTCCGCTGAGAAGACGTTCGCGATGCTAGTATCTGCATAGTCAGCGAGTGCGCTGGCAGTTAGCGTCGGTGGCGTGATCTGGTTAATCGTCGTCGGCACCGTATAGGTGTTCGACGTGCCGCTCAGATTTCCCGCCACATCGACAGCCGTTACCGTAAAGCTGTTGGGCGGCAAACTGCCAAAGGAGAATTGCCATGCCCCGTTGCCGTCGGCAGTGGCTGTGCCCGTATTGGCGCCGTAATGCACAGTCACAGTGCTGCCGGCTTCCGCCATGCCGTAGCTGACTATCGTCCCGCCGGAATTCGACACACCGCTGACTGTCGGTGTAGGCGTGCTCGTATCCAGCGTGAAGTTCAAAGTCGTCGCTGCCGAGACGTTGCCCGCTACATCTATCTGGCGCACTGCCACGCTATCCGAGCCCAAGACCGGCGTAAAGCTCGAGGTCCAGGTGGTGCCGCCGTTGATGGAATATTGAACCGTCGCGCTGGTCTCGATACCGGTCAGTGCCAGCGTGCCGGTCGAGGTGATGTTGTCTTGCGCGGAAATGCCGGTGTCGTTGGCTAGCGATACGCCGGGCGCCGCCACCGCGGTATCCAGAGTCAAGGTCAGCGACGCCGCAGCCGAGACGTTTCCAGCGATGTCGGTCGCTGTTACCCTCAGGGTGTGCGCGCCATCGCTCAGCGCCGGGTTGAAGGTCCAAGCGCCCTGGCTATTGACCGGTGCCGTGCCGAGCAGCGTCGCGCCCTCGTACACCTGAACGGTCGTGCCGGCAGCCGCTGTGCCCGCGAGCGAGTCGTTCGAGGTGATGTGATCGCTGACGCTGCTGCCGGTGTCGGATTGCAGCTTGACCGTGGGGGTGCCAGGGGCCGCGCTATCAAGCGTAAAGTTCAGTGTCGTCGCGGCCGAAGTGTTCCCCGCGATATCGATCTGGCGCACCTGGACGTTGTTCGAGCCTGCGTGAGCCGAGAAACCGCTGGTCCAGTGCCTGCCGCCGTCGATGGAATATTGAACCGTTGCGTCGGACTCGATGCTGGTCAGGGAAAGGGTGCCATCGGAGGTGATGTTGTCGCCAACGACGCCGGTATCGCTGGTCAGCGCCACGCCGGGTGCGGCCACGGTCGTGTCCACGGTCATTGCGCTCGCCGCCGAGGGCGCGCTGACATTGCCGGCACGGTCCGTCTGGGTGATGGTAAAGCTGTGCAGGCCATCGCTGAGCCCGGTGGCGCTGTATTTCCACACCCCGCCTGGGTTAGCGACCACTGTGGCGATCGGTGTCGCCCCGTCGTACACCGTCACTGTCGCGCCCGATTCAGTCTTCCCCGACAGATTCGCCGTGGTCGCATTGGTAATCGCATCCGAGCGGCTGGCGCCCGAGTCCACGAAAGCGGTGCTCAAGTTTGGCGCTGCCGGGGCGGTCGTGTCCAGGGTGAAGTTCAGCTTGGCCGCGCTCGACGCGTTGCCGGCCAGATCGATCTGGCGCACTAGCACCGCATTCGAGCCCTCCTGAGCCGAGAAGCCGCTAGTCCAGGTCCTGCCGTTATTGATGGAATATTGAAGCGTTGCGCCGGACTCGACGCCGCTCAGCGCCAGCATCCCATTGGCAGTGATGTGGTCGCTGGCGGAGATGCCGCTGTCGTTGACCAGCGCTACCCCGGGGGCGCCCGCAATCGTGTCCACCGTCATGGTATCGGCTGCCGAGGCCGCGCTCAGATTGCCCGCCACGTCCATCTGTTTCGCGGTGAAGTTGTGCACCCCATCGGCGAGACCGGTCGCATAGTAGGTCCAGGTCCCGCTCGAATTGGTCGTCACCGTGGCGATCAGCGCCGCGCCGTCGTATACGTTCACCGTCGCGCCGGCGCCGGCGGTCCCGGACAGTGTCGTCTTCGTTGCGGAAGTAATGTGGTCCCCGGTGTTCGTCCCGGTGTCCGTGAACGAGGCGCTCAGGGTCGGCACCACCGTAGGTGCCGTCGTATCCACCGTCATACTACCCGACGCCGAGGATGTGCTCAGATTGCCTGCGATGTCCGTCTGCGTGGCCTTGAAGCTGTGCGTTCCATCGAGAAGACCGGTCGCGCTATACGTCCATTGCCCGTTGGAGCTGACCGTGACCGCGCCAAGCCAAGCCGCGCCGTCGTAGACGTTCACCGTCGCGCCAGCCTGGGCTGTTCCCGACAGGGTCGCGGTCGTTGCATTCGTGATCCTGTCGGTCGCGCTCACACCCGAGTCAACGAAGGTCGCGACCAAGCTCGGTGCCGGCGGCGCCACTTGGTCCAGAACGTAGGAATGCGACGCGCCCGTCAACGCGTCGCCGGAAGCGTCGACGGTCCGGGTAATCAGCGCGCCCGACCTGGGCAGGAGCGTCACGCCGGCCGCGGTCCAGATGTTTCCGACAGCGGTTGCGATAATCCAGGTGTGTCCGCCGTCGGCGGAAACTTCGATAAGGTCGCCGCGGCGCAGTGAACCGCTGAAGGTGCCGGTGACTGTTTGCAGTTTGGCCGAGGTAACAAAGTCCGAGCCGCTGGCGCCGGTATCGACGCTAAGCGCGGTAATCGCCGTTACCTGGGCGCTTGGTCCGCTTTGGTCGCCGCAATCGTCGCGATGATCGGAATCATCGTGGTGACCGGAATTCTTCGTACTCATACCACTGTCCTTACCCGCCAAATCAAACTACTAAAGCAAGATACACGCCTGAACGGCTTTGTAACTCCTGCAAACTTACCCCTCTAAGCTAAGCATATGCATTTCACGAAAAGGCGCAGGATCGTTCTCAATGAATCAGCAGCATCCTAGGCGAAAAGCGTGACAAATTACCGCCATTTGACAAAAGTTTGCATATGCACCGACTGTGCCAGGCCGTTTCCTCGCCGCAGTTCGCGGGCCATCCCCCGGTTGTGCTGGTCCTCACGCCCTAGCGGTTAGGCTCACCAAGGTGTTATCGCCGGTGTTTCTTGAATCCGTAGCGACCGGCAAGCCGAGCGCGCAGTTAATCCATCCGGGCCTTGTCGGAGGTCCCGACAACGCTGTTGTGCTTCTGACAGATTTCGTTTCGGCCCCGCGTGTCGTCCTCCGAGCCTCAGCAGTATCCTGTGCAGGATCCGCCGCAATCTGGTGGGCGCCCTCGGCTAACTCTGAGCCATCCAGACCACGGGATGTTTCCCGGGAACAGCGCTGCGCGGATCTACGCCGGCGGCCGCTCGCTTCCCCGCGCCCGCGGACTGCTCTTGCAAAAGGTGCACCGAGGGTACGCCTGTCCGGGCAAAGGATTTTTCGCAGTCCTGAGTCGAGGGTCCGCGCATATTGCCTTCCAGGTGCGCGAGCCCCGGGCAGCGCGAACAACTGCTGCCGTGGGTGCAGGAGGAGCAGCCTTGCAGGTCGGCCATGGTGATAGCGCGCACTTCCTTGAGCGGCGCCGAATGCTGCCATATATCCAGGAAACGCGTCTGGCGCACATTGCCGCTCAGCAAAGGAAACTGCACGCAGGGGAACACTTCGCCGTAAGGCGAAATATAGCAGGCTGTATGCCCGGCGCTGCAAGGCAGCGTGTCCAGCGCGTCTGCTTGCGCCAGCGGTCCCGCCGGCGGCGCGCAGAATTCTTCGACGTTTCCGACCAGCGTCGAGTCGCGGAATACCTGCTCGAGTTCCTCCGGAGCGATGTTCAAGTCGAGTATAGAGCGGTCGCCATCCATCATCGGGGTGATCGTAGGGTCGACGTGATAGCCGATGGCGAGGTCGGCGGCGAGCGCCTGCACCTCCCGCTGGTCGTCGACGTTGTGTTTCATCAGCACGTTGGCGAAGCTCACTCTTACGCCATGCGCCTTGAGCAAGCGCGCGCCCTCGAGGGTGCGCCTGAACGATCCGGGAAGCTTGGTGATCGCATCGTGAACCTCCGCCCGGTGCGAGTAGACGCTGATCTGCACCGACTCGACGCCCAGCGCGGCAATGCGTGCTGCGCGGGACTTGCGAATCATGACGGCGTTGGTCTTCAGCTTGACCGAAAACGTCAGCTTGCGCGCGTATTCGACGATTTCGAACAGATCCTGGCGCAGGAAGATCTCTCCGCCGCTGAGTATCAGGAAGAAAACGCCAGCCTCGGCCAGTTGATCCAGCAGATTCTTGATCTCCGCCGTCGTCATCTCGCCGTGGTCGTCGTGATCGAGATAACAATGCACGCAGCGCTCGTTGCACCGGTAGGTCAAATCCAGTTGCACGCTCAGCGGTATGCCAAGCTTGAGCGCCTTCGCGCCCAGTTCGTGCATCAGACCGCTCATGGCGATGCGTTCGCGGGCGGGACCGAAGCGGGAAGCGGTGCATCGGACAGCAGAAGTATGCCGCGGCGGGCCAGATCCTCTGCGAGTTCCTGCGCATCGCGCAGGGCCGTCGCCGCGTCAACCGCATAATCCGCGCAGATATGCCGTTCGACAATCTGCGCCAGCGGCGTAACCCCGTCAGCGGCCTGCCACAATAGGGAGGCGGTCTCGTTCAGGCTGTACAAGGACGAGTCGCTGCCCGACATGATCATCATCTCCCCGCCGATCATGCGCGCGGCGACCCTGGGGGCACGGGCAACATAGCGATTCGCGTTCATTGAATCAACTCCCAGATACCGGTCTCGGGCAGGAATGTCAGCCGGCGCACCGGCACGCGCTCGACCAGGTCGAGTGCGGATAGAAAAACCGTCCGCACCAGTTCGGCGTCCTCAGCGAAAAACAGGACGCTGGCCAGAATACCATGCGCCGCGTCGGCCTTGCCCATGCTCGATACGTGGTTTCCCGCGCCCTGATTCAGCAGGTAGATGGTGTCCAGCGGTGCGCGCAGGTTTTCGCCGGCGCGGGCCAGTTCACCCGCGAACGGCGTGCCGTAGGCGTAATAGCTTCCCGCTTCCTTGCGTATGTACGATATTTCGTCGCTCAGCACGTCGGCGTCGGCGGGTGCCAGACGGGCAAGGGTGGTCTTTCCGGCACCCGAGACGCCGGCGAATACAAATGCCTTGCCGTTGCGCACCGCGCTCGCGGCGTGCAGCAGAAAGCCGCCTTCGCGCGCCAGCACCAGCGTGTGGACGATGCGCAACACGCTGTCGATGGAGTAGGGATTGGCCGATTGACGTATGCGCCCGTGCCGCGCGGCCGGATCCCACTCGGCGCGAAAGTCGCCGCGTTCGAGCCGCCACTGGCCATTGCTGCGGTACACCCGGACATCGTCGTCGGGCGAACCCTCGCCGGGCGGCGTGAGTTCGACGTCGAACTCGCAGTCGGGCGTTGTGCCATGCTCGATGAAGCCCACGTAGCGGTCCTCGAGCAATTGCAGGAACGCTTGGTTCGAACTGCGGACGCCCACTGTAATTCCGCCGATGCCGATATCGACGCGGCGGTGCGCAGCGACGGCGGTCACAGGCAGGCCCGGCTCTACCGGCTTTGCAGGCGGGCGAATAGTCGGCCCGCGCTTCTCGAATGGCGAAACAGGGCCGCGGCCATACGCGCTGGCAGGGTCGGTTTCGATTCGTGGCGGACGGTTCGTCCGCGGCGCATGATGCGGACGACTTTCCCCAGGAGTTCATGCGCCGTCACCGCGTCATCGACTTCGCCGATGCTGTCGCCTTGCGTGAGCAACTGCGCAGCGGAGCGCGCAACCACGCGGTGGGCGAACAGCCGGCGCTGGCGCAGATAGAGGACGACATCCCCCAGGCTGGCATCTTCGATGCCGCACCGGTGGACCAAGAGCACGTCCCCGGGCCGAACTGCCGGCAGCATGCTGGAACCGGTCACGCGCAGGCGCAACGATCCGAAGGAACAAATCGCCGCTGCGGCCAATTCGTTCTTCGACAGATCGCGCGGGTCGAATGCTGTGTCCACGAAACCGTCGATGCTAGGAATTCTTCCGATTGGAACGGCACTGGCGCTGCGTTGCGTTGATCTTGCCGCAGGCCAACGCCATGGTCTCGAACACCTGCTCGTGACGGAATGCCGGTTTGAGATAGGGCTTTTTTTGCGGGGAGTCGATGGATGCGGGCGCCTCCGGCAATCCGGGTTGATCGGAATTCTTCTGCTCAGTCATGGTGTCTAGACCCCAGCGTGGTTTGCGTCGACTCAAACGGCAGCGCAATTGCCATTGACCCCCCCGTGAATTATCTCTCCGGTTTCGCGCCGGAGGTCAAGCGACCCGTGTCCGACGCAGGTTCTGGCCGCCGCGACGGAACCCGACCGGCCGCCCGATCGCGGCTGATGGCAATCGATGCCGCTCGCGCTTCTAATTTAGCGCCGCCTGGCTCGCTTGTACAGCGTTTCCGGGACTGGTGAGCGTCGAGTAATATATTTGCGACGCGCCAGTTGCCGTGGAAATGTTGTCGACGATGATGCCGCTGGTGCCCCCTGGCGCCGCGAGCCCCGCGTTGGCAACGACGGATGTCCCCCATGCAACCGACCCGCCACCCCAGCGCGTCCCGCTGAGGACATTCCCGAACATGTAGACACAGGCGCCGCTGCAGCCGGTGTCGTTGCCGCCGGCGGTCACGCTGGCGTACAGGTAGTCGTTGGTGCCATCCGAAATCTCGGTGACGGCGGAACAGTCTGCATTGGTATTGCCGGTGAGCCTAGGGCCTTGCACGGCGGCGCCCATCGCGTTGTTGGTGACGGGTATCTGCCATAAAGTCGGCCGCAATGCGGTGCCGCCCTGATGGCCGCAGACGTAAAGATGCCCGGTGGGGCTCGCCTGCGTCGCGCTGGTGTAATACGCATCGTCGAAGTTCCCCGCGTACAGTATGCCCGACGCCGCGCTGGTAGTGCCCCTGCCTACCTTGACATTGCTGTTGCCCGCGTTGTTGCTTGCGAACGTAGCGGTGAATTGGTAAACGGACAAACAGGGGGTCGCGCTGCAATTGGTGCCGGTGGTGCCGTTCGAACTCACGAACGCGTAGACGCGGGACGCGTTAGCGTCCACGATCGGGGCGTCGACGATGCCGGTGCTGCTGTTCATTGCCAGTCGGCTGCTCGTCACCACCGCGCCCGACGCATTGATGGAATGCAGCGAACCCCCGGTAGCCGTGCCCGAAGCGCTGCCCACGAAGACCAGGCCGCTCGCAGAATCGTATACCGGCGAGGTAAGCGCGTTGCCCGCGCTTACGGCAACCGGCCACGGAGCGGTCGCGACCTCGGCCGGCGTGCCATTGAACACACCGGTGAATTTGTGTAGGACGCCGAGGTCGTCACCGACGTAGAGGACGTCGCCCGCGTAATCGACGTACGGCGATGAGTTCGTGTCGGGGGCGCTATTGCCAAATGGAATGACCAACATGCATGGCGCAGTACACGTACGGTAGGTGGCACTCGATGTCGAGGCGGGCGTTACGGGCGCAGCCACCGTACCGTTTCCGCTGCCGCTACTCCACTTGAGTAGAACCAGGCTGGCTGTCCCTGAGGCGCCCCCGCGTTGAACGAACGCAACTTGTGCGCCGTTATCGTCAAACGAGAGCACCGGCGAGGTCTCGGTATACGCCGCTCCCGTGTTATAGGCCCACATGGGGGGCGGGGGCGTTGTGTTCGACGTTCCTGGACACGTGGTGTCGTATAGGTTGTTGAACGCCACGATCGTCGGCCGCGTCGTGGGGGGGTCTGACCCGCCCGCTAGGTTTCCCCCCGTCCAACTGAAATTCGACAGTGTTTCAGCGAGCGTGATGCTGTTGGCGCCGGCTCCCGGATCAAGTGCCGTGACTGTGACATTGGGCCGGGTGGCCCCGGACTCGGTCACGCCTACGATCGCGCCATTGCGCACTATCGCAGCCGCCAGGTTAGTCGCAGATGTGCTGGCGTTGCCTCTAAGGAAATTGAGTCCGGTATTCGAGGACGAACTGGCTGTCAGGGTAATGCTTTGCCCAGTATTGGGATTTGTGATGGTAACGGTTTGTCCGGCGGTTGGACTATTGGTGAAACGACCGGTCTGGCTCGCGGTCGCCCCCGTTCCGGTCGTGGGGAAGACCACGAAATCGTTGGCGCAGCTCGGTGCCGCATCAATGTAAAAACTGAATTTCGCCGGGAACACGCCTGGTTTTCCGTACCCCCCCGTGCCCAAGGCGGTGCTCCAGTCGCGCTTTATGACCGGCGTGGCGGCAGGCGGATTTCTGTCGAACCTTGCGGCCCAGCGCAGTTCCTTGGGGGAGAATGGCTTGCCGTCTCTTGCGGTCACAAAACGCGTTTTTCTCGCAACTTGCGCGGCGTAGCGGGGATCTTTGTTCTTCTCTTTCCAGTGCTCGAAGGCGAGGGTGCCTTTCCGCGCTGCTTCGTCCCGGGTATCCGGGTTCGGGTAGAGCAGATGCCTGTGGCTCCAATCCTCAGGCATGCCGCCGCGCGCCCCTGGTCCGCCGGCCTGCGCGAACGCAACTCCAGACGCGGACAACATTAACCCCGCCGCAACGGCGATCAGCGCTGTCAGGGAAATCCGCTGCGCACTTCGAATCATTTGGCTGGTCCAGTCCGGCAATAATCTCAATTCATCGTAGCACTTCAATAGCTTAGCAATTGTTAAATAATTACAAATCCGATGAAAAAGAACCGAGATAACGTGAATTAATTCACTAAACAAAAGGTCGCCAGGCGTCGGCCGCATGCCGCTGGCAGAACGCTGACGCGCGCTGCATCGGCGGCGCAGCGTCAGTGCTTCCTCAGCGGCCCTTGGCGGGCGCGCCCCAACCCGAGCGCGGGGCGGGTGAGGCCGGCCGGGTGTCGGGCTCAATGCCGATGAGCGCCATGGCGTCGCGACCTTCGAGTCCGAATTTGTCTATCGCCCTGACTTTCAGCACGTAGCTGCCCACTTCGAGGCCGGAGAAACTGACTTCCGGCTGGGACAGGACGGTTTCGCCTTTCATCTTCTGAAAGTCCGCATCCGCGGCGAGGCGGGCGCGATAGCTGACCGCGCCCTCCAGAGCCGGGAAGGCAAACCGCAGCGCGGGCGCGCGCTGAAATACCGGCTCCTGCGGCAAGGCCGGCGCGGCCAGCAGGCGCACCGGCGCTATGGGCTTGCGGCTCTCGTCGACGATAGAGCCGTAGCCTTCCGGGATAGGCACCGATTCTTCGGGCGCGGCCGGCCCCGCCTTCGGCGGCAGGCCGGCGAAGGCGATCGTGCCCTCGGTCGCCTCGGTCCGCGTTCCACGCTCGCCTGCGGCGACTCTGAACTCGGTGCCGCGCACGGCGGCCGAGGCAAAGCCGGTGCGGATTTCGAAGCGCGAAGTCTTCGGCGTCGCGGGCTTGAATTGAACCTCCGCCTGGCCGGATTGCAGTTGCACCCGCGTTTCGGTCGCGTCGGAGCCCGGCAGGGTTCTGGCGCGCTCGATCGACAGCTGGCTGCGCGACTGCACGCGCAGCGTCGATCCGTCGACCAGCTTGATGGTCGCATAGCCGTCCGCGGCCGTCTTGATCGCCGCCCCTTCGCGCAGCTTGTCGCCCACGGCGAGCGCGGTGCCGTCCGCTCTGCTCGCACGCCCGCTGACGCTGGCAACCGTCAAGTCCGTCAATTGTTCGCGCAGCCAGGCCAGCGGAATCGCCAGCGTGCTGCCCGGTGCCAGGCGGTTGGGGTCCTGGAGCTTGTTGTGCCGCTGCAGTTCCAGCCAGCGCCTGGGGTCCGCCAGCCAGCGTTGGCCCAGGCCGGTGAGCGTATCGCCCTGCTCTATGGTCAGCTGAAAATCGGCGCCGCCATCGGACGCCGCCCTGATGGCGGGCGCAGCTCCCAAGAGCGCAAGGAGCAGCGCCCAGCGCAGCGCAAGCCTGCGCAAACCGGTGTTCTGCATTGCTATCTTTCTCCGCAGCATGAATCAATCAAACGTTTGCAGCCGCCGCGAGCGGCAGGACGAATCCGAATTCCGAGCCTTCGCCGGGTTTGCTCGAAACGGTCATGCTCCCGTCGTAGCGCTCGACTACCGTCTTCACGAATGCGCGCCCAGGGTGATTGCCAGAACCGAGAGCAGTGCGGACAGCACCGCCCATTCGATGAAGGCGCTGCGCGGCAACCAGTTGCGTCTGGCCTGCCGCGCGGTCACGTCTCGTTTTTTCCGTGAAACAGGGAAATCCAGGCAAACGCCAGGAGCAGCATGAAGGTCAGTGCGTTGGCCGGTATCTGCAGATTGAAATCCGCGGCGCTATGGATCATCAGTCCTAGGATGCCCATGATGGCCGCGAACGACAGGCCGCGCATCAGCGGATCGCGCCGCAGGTACTGTGCACGCAGCGCCACGGCAAACGACAGCGACACCATCAAGCCGAGCAGCGACAGGCCGACGATGCCGGTCTCGGCGGCGAATTCCAGATAGTCGTTGTGCGCATGGGTGTAGGCCACCTGGGTTCCCGCCGCGCTGTAGCGCGGAAACACCACGGGGAAGGAACCCAGGCCTGAACCGAACACCGGGTAATCCTTCCACATGTTCAGGGCATAGCCCGCGACTTCGTCCCGGTCCTCGGTTTGCGCAGTGGTCCGGGTGATGCGCTCGACTACGCGCTGCGTGCCGAAATAGGTGCCGACGAGAAACACGTCGACGGCGATGAGGCTGATCAACAGGATGACCATGGATTTGGTTGCCCGCTTCGCCAGCAGCAGGCCGATGGCGCCGGTGATCAGCAGGCTGATGAAAAACGAACTGTTCCCCATTCTGGAGCGCGTGAGCACCAGGGCAACGACCATGATCACGAGGCCCAGGCGCAGAGCCATTTTCGGGCTGATGCTCCATTGGATCAGGTTGCGGAAAAACCGGCCCCAGGACCGATGTTGCTCACCGGAAAGATTCGCAATGAGTATGCCGATGCCTGCCGCCAGACACATGGCAAGATAGCCGGCATAGTGGTTGCGATTGGCGAAGGTGCCCGTTGCGACTGCCCCGGGGATGGAAAGACTGATCAGGGTGCCGTACAGTGCTTGCAACACCCCGGACGCGATCAGCGCATAGGCCGTGATGCGAATTCGGCCGCGGTCCCGCAGCAGGACTAAGCTAAGCGCAAAAAACGCCAGGTAGGCCGTGCTCTTGCAAGCCGCTTCCAGCGTGGCGTAAGGATCCAGCGACAGCGGCGCCGCGCCGAGCGCGGTGGTCCCAGCCGCCGCGAGATGCCAGTGCGCGGCCTGGGGCGAGAGTATGTTCAGGAGCCCGACGGGCAGCGGAACCAACTGCAACCAGACGTAGCCCAGCCACACTAGCCCGCACCACAGCATGTAGCGGGCATCGTGGAGTATCGCGGGGTAGGGCTGCCTACCGAGTATGCAGCGGGCCAGCCACCCTAACGCTAGCATCAATACCAAGAACGCGAGCAGGGCCCGCACCCAGGGCGGGTTGCTTCCGGATGGGACCGGAGCGACGACCAGGAGGGTTAGAAAAGCGACAAAGATCCAACGCGTGCCGTCGGGCCTTGGGTACACGGTTACCCCGCAAATGAACAGGCCCGGAAACCTGCGCTACCGGGCCTGAGGTGCTTTCGGGTCGCTATTGGCACGGACTGCCGGTGCAGCCGCCGGCTGCGCCAGGCGTTACCGGTGGGGCAATCGGCGCGACCGGCAGCGCAGCCGGCGTTGCAGGCACCTGAGCCAGCGCCGGGCCTGCGGCGGTGGGCGCCAGGGTTTCCAGCGTGGCGGCGATGACTTGCGCCATCACGGCTTCGCTAGTGACCGCGGCGGTTTTGGTCGCCGCATCTGCCAGTTCGGCAGCCGCTTTCGCATCGGCCTGCAAGCGCGTGTTCAGCGGATCGGCTTTCGCGGCAAGCTCGGTCTGCGTGGACTGCGCGACGGCTGCTGCCGCCTGCGCTGCGGGTACGACTGCCGCGGGTGTGTTGTCCGGGAGGCCGGGCAGTTGCAGCGATACGGCCGCCTGTATCACGGCAAGCGCAGTCGACACCGGTATCGGTGTAGTGGCGGTCTTGGGCCCCCATAGACTGGAGTGATCGGCCTTGATCTTGTCGATAGGGCCGTAGGGCGTATGCGCGGAAATTTCGCCTAGGGCGACCCGTGCAAGGCCGACTTCCTGGGTCTTGGTGTCGACTACCACGGTAAAGTCCGCGGGGCCGGTGTTCAGGATGTCGATAATCGACGCGCCCGCCGAAATGCTTATTCCCTCTTTGTTCTCGGCGTGGATATAGCCGGAGACATACCGCATCGCGCCGTTGACGAGTTCCAGCGTCGAGTTGCTGGCCTTGAGATCGCTGGGGTCGAAGTTGTATTGGCCGACGGTGAGCACCGAGCCCGGTCCCAATACCACGATCTGTCCGTCTGCGAACTTGAGCACTGCGCGTCCGTCGGCGCCGGTGTTGAAGGTCGTGCCCGGAGCGAACGTGGCCCCCACGTTTGCCGCCGCCGTCCTGTTGGCCGTGGTTTGCATGGACACCGTGTTCGAAACGGCTTCGACGAATCCCGCCAACCTGGAATCGACGCCCGCCGCCTGCCCCCGAGTGGCGGTGGCGACTGCGCTTGCCGCACGCGCGGCCGATTCAATATTTACAGGGGTGCTGTTCGGCAATACCGCCGACAACAAACCTGCAAGATTCGCCTGGACCACGGCGGGCGCGGCCGCATAAGGAATCGCCGGCTGCGGGCTCCGCCCGGGTTGCCAGGGCGCATACTGGTTTGCCAATATCTTGTAGATCGGCCCGTAGGGCGTGCTGGCCGCTATCTCACCGCGCGCGACTGCGGCGTATCCGACTTCGCGCGGATCGGGATTGACCGACACGGTAAAGTCGGCGCCGCCCGGCTTTTGAATGCTGAGTAACGTATCGCCCGCGGTAACATGCATGGCTTCAGGGTTGGCTGAGCCGATAAGCCCGGTGACCACACGCATTTCGCCCTTCAGCAGTTCCAGGTTGGAACTGCTTTGCCCGAGGCTGTTCGCGAGGTAGCAATAGCGGCCGATGTGCAAAGCCGAATTGGGACCCAAGGCCACGACCTGGCCGTCGGCGAACTTCAGGATGATCGTCTCGGCGGGGCCGGTGCGGAACACGGTCTCGGATTCGAACACATCACCGGCCGAGGCGCGCACCGCCTTGGCAGCCGCTTTCTGGATCGAACCCGAACCGGTAACCTCGTGCACGTATCCGCCCTGGCAGCCAGAGCTTACCGCCGAAGTCGCGCTCGCGTTTATGTTCGTGTCTGTCCTGGGCTGTGCCAAAACCGCGGTTGAAAACGCGGCCAGCGCAAGCAACATCCATCCCGCGCTGAACACGCGAGCCGACCTGCGCATATTTCCTGTGGCCATCATGGACGAAATCCCTTTTCTCTCTGCGCCACCGGCCTGGCAGTTTCCGCGGCTTTTCTGCAAATCGGACCGGCAATACGCTGATATTCCTCTATAGCACAAACGAGGTCCAAACGCGTGTAACTATTCACGATTTCAAACATTTTCCGCGGGTTTCGCGATGCGCCGCGCTCTACGGTCCGCACCAGCGCCTGCCGCATGCCGGAATCGAGATCCTGCCAGGCGGCGAGACCGACGAACAGGACAGTCTCCTGCACGGTCGGTTCCCACGGGCCCAACTCATCGGCATGACGCAGCGCCGCGCGCATCTCGTCGTCGAATTCGTTGAGGTAGAGCTTGGTCAAAGCGAGGTTTGCCCACAGGAAAGGCGAAGTCGGCCGCAGCTGCAGGGCTTGGAGCAAGCGCACGCGCGCGTCCCGGGTGACCGCAAGCGCCTCGCGCGGGTTTCCGGCGGCGCGCATACGCGTCAAATAGAGCGCGCCCAGATTTTCTAGCGACCAGGGGTTGTCGGCGACGTATTCCCGGCTGGCAGTGAAATAGTCCGCTGCGCGCCGGATTTCCGCCTTTCCCGGTGCTCGCGACGCGGAAGTCCAGCGATCCATTTCGTCCTGTCCCCGCTGGACGAGTAGACCCGCCAGGCCCAGGCGCACGCACTGCACAGCGGTCACGGCGAGCACAACGAAAAGTGCCGCGCAGATTACCCTGTCCAGCCGGCGCGCCGGTTTCCTGTGAGCTGCGTGCGCCGCCGGCTTGCGCCCGGACGGCGTTGATGGTTCCGGCGACATTGGAAGACCGCGCTGCCTCGTGTTAAATGTTGGCCCCCCTGGACTCGAACCAGGGATCAAAGAATTATGAGTTCTTATCTCTAACTGTACATCCGAATCAGAAAATCCCCAAGAACCGCATCGTAACTCGACTTCCCTCTATTGGCGCGGCTTTTGACGGCTGCCCCTTCTAGACCGCTTTCCGCAACTTCCCTCATTTTCAGGGAGCCTAATGGGAGCCTAGGCTATAATGACCTATATGGCCCCGAAAACTCCCAAGGCTCCCAGAAACGCACCGCGACTCGTCAATCTCACCATGGCGGTCGCCAAGAACGCACCGTTGCCCGATGAAGGAGATTATATCCTTCGTGATACCAACATTACAGGACTCGGGCTGCGCGTGTACAAAAGCGGCGCGAAGACCTGGATCTTTCAGAAAAAACTTGGTAGACGACCTGTCAGGGTGGTTCTTGGTCCATTTCCAACGGTTGGTCTTGAAGACAAGTACAACGGCGTTGTAAAGCTGGATGGCGCAAGAACTCTCGCGATCAAAGCCGCGGCCAAGATTTCGGCCCGGATAGATCCCAATCTCGAAAAGCGCAATCAACAGCGCCAAACAGAGGCAGACCGAGATCGTGAAGCTCTCACCGTGTCGGTGATCTGGAAAGAATATGCTGGGGCGGATGAAGACGACGCTGAGGTAAATAAGGACGGCACCGAGGTAGACAAGGGTAACGTCGCGGAGGTCGCGCCATCGACAATAGCGGGTTGGAAAAGGGCAGGAAAAAAGCTAAAGCGTTCTCCAATTTGGTCGAAGCCGTTCCTCGCTGTCGGCGCGGCGGATCTGGTGCGCGAATTCGACCGTTTGGCAAGAAGTGCGGATAAGTCCAAGAATTCCAACAAGGGCTTGACTCAGGCGTCCGCTACGATGCGCTACCTGCGTGCGGCATTCCGGAAAGCCATCCTCATGAAAGATCTGGAAAACGTGGTCAATCCGTTTTCCAAGTTCAACAAACTTAGGCCCGATTGGTACAAGGTCAACAAACGAAAGCGCATCGTCGCCAATAGCGAAGGCGATCTCGCCAAGTGGTGGAAGGCGGTCGACGACCTGCGGAATAAGACTGACCCACGAGCAAAGGACGCCAAGGCAATTGCCGATTACCTGATCCTTTCTCTGCTTTGGGGCGGGCGAAGAACGGAAATACTTTCGTTGAAATGGAACGAGGTTAATCTCAGCAATGGCGTTGTTTCATTCATAAAGACGAAAAACGGGATCATCCACGATATCCCGATCACCGCGTATGCTCGATCGATTCTCGAACGTCGCAAATTGGAGAACGATGCGCAAAATTCTCCATCGGAATATGTTTTTCCCGCGTCGCGGACTGGGTACAAGACAAAAGCAAAGACGCACTTGCAGGAACCGAAGACATCGATCAGCGAGGTCGCGAAAGCTGCCGGTATCCCTTTTACTCCGCATGATCTACGGCGCACTTTCGGCACGCTTCTGAATGAGCAAGACGTATCCAAGTATGTAATCGAGCGGGCGCTAAATCATGCGCCGACGGACACGGCGGGTAAGCATTACGTTCAGCAACGCCTGAAATATCTTTCGAAAACCTATCAAGAACTTGAAGACCAGATACTTGTTGAAGCCGGCGTTACAAGCGCGAAACCGACTGTGCTTGAAGTTCCACACGATCAGTGGCGTGCGTACCAAGCTTGGGTTGCCAAGCAATCCAGCCGCAAGACCTCCACGCGGTCGCGTTAGTGTCAATTGTTCGATTTGACATAGCACCACGTCAAAATTGTGGCCGCCCTCTCTGGGCTCGGGGCTCGGAGTGCAGCGCAGGCGTAGAATTGCCGCAATTTCGGACAGCCTAACATTCACGAAAACAAACTACCGCCGCAAGCCGCTAGCGCAACGCACGCGCCAGGCCGCCAGGGCTTTTCCCTGTCACGCGGTTGCTTGGCCGACGCTCGCACATTCGTTTGCCGCGTCGTCACCGACCTGTAGTTCATCCCCCTTCCATCATCGCAGCCGAAACGCGCCGCCCTTAGCGGCAGCGTTGCTACCTACTGGATTTCCCCCTCATCGTTCCGCGAAGGGGACGAAATCGTGGGCAGCAGACGCGCCGCCGAATCAGGGCGGCAAAAGCATTTCCAAAAAGATACGCATCCCCTTCCCGTTCCCCTAGGGGAAGGGTCGTAAGACTCGGACCTGTCCGCTGTGGCCGGCGACGGCACGCCTCCTGCGCGACCTGATTGCCGAACGAAGTGGCTTTCGCGACGAATCGGTCTCGCCGCTCGTCTTCACGAACGCCCGCGGGGCGCCCCTGACGCGCTACGGCGTGCGCTACCTTCTACGCCGCTACGTGCAGAAGGCGTCGCCAGTAGCACCATCCCTCAAGAGCAAGAAGCTTCACCCGCACTCGATCCGGCACAGCACCGCGGTGGCGCTGCTCAAGTCCGGCGTCGACTTCGTAACCATCAGTCAGTGGCTCGGCCA
>Ga0334722_10001677_pt1 | contig 26848 bp, 25 predicted proteins | sample C3_bottom_MG_FD_207210 | JGI IMG/M metagenome (GOLD analysis project Ga0334722, IMG submission 207210) | Sediment microbial communities from Yellowstone Lake, YNP, Wyoming, USA - C3_bottom | ecosystem: Environmental > Aquatic > Freshwater > Lake > Sediment | place: USA: Wyoming | collected... | reverse complement strand
CTCCTCAATGTAGCTTGAGCTACATTCTCGTCGTCGCGCCTTGCATCCGGCTCAAATCTGCGCCTCCAAATTGGTCAGTTATTTCTTAACGGCTCCTTAGCGCGCCGGTTTTACGGCCAGCTTTTCATTATACGAGTCCACGGCGTAAATACTCTCAAGAGGCAGTCTTGCGGGCCTGGGCCCCGTGTCCTGCGCGGACTGATAAGCGTTAAGCCCGCTTACATCCGCGCTTTTTTTACCGACATTTATCAGCGTGATCACCATGTTCCCCTCTGGAATACCGAGGACTTGCCTTACCTTTTCATTATCGAAACCGGCTATAGGGTGCGCTGCCAGCCCCATTTCGGTCGCGCGCAGGAGAAGGGCCGATACCGCCATGCCCAGGTCGAAAAGATAGTATTCCCTCTCTTTTATCACGCAATCATTTTCTTTTTTCGCGAAAGCGGCGATGATGAGCGAGGATCTCAGCGCCCATTCATTGCCCTTGCTCAGGCAGGCGCCGACCTTCGCCAGGGCTTCCGGCGACTTCGCGAAAACGAATTTCCACGGCTGGTTATTGAAGCACGACGCGGTCAGCTGCGCCGCTGAAGCGAGGTCTTGCATCATGGCGTCCGTTATCTCCACCGGATCGAAAGCCCTGTACGCCCGTCTTTTCTCGATAGCTTGTTTAACGTCCATAATACCCCCGTTGCGATCCCTGACCGGCATCGTTACCTTTATAGCATTTTAGAAGGAACCCTTGGTCTATACGGCCGCTTTGATCACTATCTTCATGACCGGCGCCGCCGCGCCGGCGGGCAATTTGGGGGCGTGGGCGTCCTCCGGATAGAAGACGGCGAGCTGCCCCTCGGTCAGCCGCACCGGCGTCCATTCGCCGGCCCGGACGGAACCCAGACAGACGTCCTTATCCGCGTCATACGGCCTGGAGACCCTCATCCGCGCGGCCGGGGCCCACCCTATGACCTCCGCGCCGGAAACTATATACTGCACGTCTATAAACTTCCTGTGATATTCAAATACCGTTTCGGCCGCGGGGTCCGGCTCGTAGCGCTGCACCAGCGCGAACAACCTTTCCCCTTCTATTTCCACCCTGCCGTCCTTCAGCGCGGCAAGGTCCTTGCGGCGCAGGAATTCCACCGCCCGGGCCAAAAGGCCGCCGGCGGGGACCTGTCCTTCCGCGTGTTCAATATCGGTCACGATCATAGTTTCTGCTCAAAACGCCGGCACCGCTCCGGTAATTCTACAAAAAAAGGACCGGCGGAATTTATCCGCCGGTTCCGGTAATTTTCAAGCCGCCTTTCGGCGGTCTTTCCGCCCGCTCAGCTTTTTTTCTGGGCGTATGCGACCGCGGTCTTTATCCGCTCCGCCCGGTCTTTGGAGGCGCCCATTTTGCCGTCCTTTATAAGGCCCAGAGTCACCGTCATCCACATTTTAAATTCTTTATTCACCGCTTCGCTTGTCGTGGTCATAACTCCCCCTGTGTTCCGGCTGGTCTATCATCAAAGCGCTGCAAGGAAAGAATACCTGAGCCGTGTTATGGAAATATTACATTATTGTAAAAAAACCGGCCTGCCGGGCCGGCTCATCCGAAGCGCGCCCGAGCCGTTATTTTTTTATGCCGGTGAAGACGAAGTGCGGCGGGATATTGCGGATCTCGAGTTCAACTTTAACGTGCTGGAACTGCTTGCGGAACAGCGGTATCAGGTGGGTGGTGCACAGGTAAGCCACGAACCTGCCGCCCGGAACCAGGTGGGAGTACACCTCGCGGACTATCACGGAGCGCTCTTCGGCGGTGAAAAAACTGAAAGGGATGCCGGACACGAAGCAGTCGGCTTTGCCCACGCCCATGTCGGCCAATATTTTTTTCATGTTCCGCACGTCCCCGTGCGATGTCCGCAGGCGGGCGTCCCGCATTTCAACAAGGCTTTTGTAGAAATTGTCGTTCCGTTCGATGGCGATCAGTTGGCCGTCGTGAGGAAGGGCCTTCAGAAGCCTTTTCGTCATCACGCCCTCGGCCGCGCCGAATTCCACCACCACTTTGGGCCGCCCCTGCTCGACCGCCCTCATGACCCGGGCGACCAGGTACTTCGAACTGGGATGGATAGCCGCCACGCCGGCGTCGTTAATGAACGTTTCGATGTAGCTGAACGGTTTTTTTATCAGCCGGCCGCCGTCCGCGCCGGCCTTGACCAGTCCGTCGAACCCGCTGCGGCCCTTCGAGATCTGTTCCTGGATGAAAGCGTCCACGCGCCCGAACGCCGCGCGCCCGCCTTTTTTTATATCTATTTCCTCTTTATGTTTCATCGCCGCCCCTCTATTTTGAGGCTATAAATTGTTTGATCCCGACCATGATCATCTGAACCGAGAGCGTTATAAGGATCATCCCCATCAGCTTTTCCATGGCCAGGAGGCCCCGCGCTCCCAGGAACCCGGACAATTTGGAAGCCATGCGCAGGATCAGCATGTTTATGATCCAGGATATAACGACCATGGCCAGCCACGTCGGCCAGGCACCGGGATCCTTCATTGAAAATATCAGAATGGTGGTGAGTGTCGACGGGCCCGCGACCAGAGGGATGGCCATCGGAACGATAAAAGGTTCTCCTTCCGGATCCTCGCCGAAAGGAGAATGCCGGCTGGGGAAGATCATTTGTATGGCGATCAGGAACAGCACTATCCCGCCCGCGACCGACATGGCCGTAACGTCCAGGGACAGCAGGCTCAGGAAATATTTTCCGAACAGCAGGAAGAACAGCATAATGCCGAGCGCTATCACGAGCTCGCGGGCGATCACCTTTTTCCTGCGCGCCTCGGGCACGTTCTTGAGCGCCGCCATGAAAAGCGGGATATTCCCCAGCGGGTCCATGACCAGCGTGAGCGTGACCACCGCGGATAATAATTGGACAGTATCCATAAGATAGAAAGGTCCGGCGGATGGGGCCGCAGAGAAGGAATTTATTCCTTACGCCGCCCGGTCCGCCGGCCCTGCCGCCGTTGCGCTATTTCTTCGGCTCTTCGATGGCCACTTCCCCGTCGTCAATTATGGGCTCGACGGAGCCTATTTTATCGCCTTCCTCGAGCCGGACCAGCCTGACGCCCTGGGTGTTCCGCGAGATGGCGCGGATGTCCTTGCAGGGCATGCGGATGATCTTGCCTTTTTCGGTCATGACCATCAGGTGGTCCTTGTTTTCCACGAGGTGGATGGCGATCACGGAACCGTTGCGGTCCGTGGCCTTGATGGTGATGACGCCCGAGCCGCCGCGGTGCTGGTTGCGGTATTCGTCGAGGTCGGTGCGCTTGCCGTAGCCGTTCTCGCAGACGGTCAGGAGCGTCTTCTTCGACTTGGGCTCCGCGACCTCCATGGCTATGACCTGGTCGTCCTTGTCCAGGCGGATGCCGCGCACGCCCATGGCGTTCCGGCCCATGGAGCGGACGTCCGATTCGTTGAACCTTATGGACATGCCGCACTTGGTGCCGATGATGATCTCGTATTTGCCGTCGGTGTGGCCGACGTTGGTCAGGATATCCCCGTCCTCGAGCGTTATGGCGTTGATGCCGGAGCGCCTGATGTTGGAGAAGTCCGCTATCGGCGTCTTCTTGATGTTGCCTTTGCGGGTGCACATCACGAGGTAGGACTCCTTGCCCTTGGCCTCGTCGAATGACTCGATGGCCAGAACCGAGGTGACCTTCTCGTCCTTGACCTGCAGGAGGTTCACGATGGCTTTACCGCGGGAAGTGCGGTTGCCCTCGGGTATCTCGTAGCCTTTCAGCGCGTAGACCTTGCCGCGCGTGGTGAACATCAGGATGGTGGCGTGGCTGGAAGTGATGAAGAGCTTCTCGATGAAGTCCTCGTCCTTCACGTCGGAGCCGATGATGCCTTTGCCGCCCCGGCCCTGCACTTTATAAGTGTCCGCCGGGATCCTCTTGATATAGCCGCCGTGGGACATGGTGATGATGACGTTCTCCTCGGGGATGAGGTCTTCGATATCCAGTTCCGCGGCTTCGCCGGTGATCTCGGTCTGGCGCTTGTCGCCGTATTTTTCTTTAAGCTCTTTCAGTTCGTCAACTATGATCTTGAGCACGCGTTTGGGATCGGCCAGGATGGCGCGCAGTTCGGCCACCAGTTTCATAAGGGCCTTATGCTCTTCTTCTATAGCGCCGGTCTCCAGTTTGGTGAGCTGGTGCAGGCGCATGTCGAGGATCGCCTGGGCCTGTATATCGCTCAGGGCGAACTTCGTCATCAACTTACCCTTGGCCTCCAGGGCGTCCTTGGACTTCTTGATTATCTCTACGACGGCGTCTATGTTCTGCAGGGCTATCAGGTAGCCCTCAAGGATATGGGCGCGGGCCAGGGCTTTCTTAAGGTCGTATTTGGTGCGGTTGACTATCATCAGCCGGCGGTGCCGCACGTACTGCTGCATCACTTCCTTTATGGGGAGCACGCGAGGACGGCCGTCCACGATGGCCAGCATGATGACGCCGAAGGAGGCTTCCATCTGCGTGTGCTTATAAAGCTGGTTCAGCACCACCTGGGCGTTGCCGTCGCGCTTTATCTCTATGACGATGCGCATGCCGCGGCGGTCGGACTCGTCGCGGATGTCGGAAATGTCGGGGATCTTCTTTTCCTTGACCAGGAAGGCGATGTTCTCTATGAGCGTGGCTTTGTTGACCTGGTAGGGGATCTCGGTAACCACGATGCACTCGCGGTTGCCTTTCATCTCCTCTATTTCCGCGCGGGCCTGCGTGGTTATGGAGCCGCGCCCGGTCTCGAAGTAATCCTTTATGCCTTTGCGGCCGCGGATAATGCCGCCCGTAGGGAAATCCGGGCCTTTCAGTATCTTCATCAGCTCTTTGATCTCAAGGTCGGGGTTGGCCATGACCGCGATGGTGGCGTCGCAGACCTCGGCCAGATTATGCGTGGGTATATTGGTGGCCATACCGACGGCGATGCCGCTGGAACCGTTGACCAGCAGGTTGGGGAGCTTGCCCGGCAGCACGGACGGTTCGGTCATCGAGCCGTCGTAGTTGGGGATGAATTTCACCGTTTCTTTTTCGATGTCGGCCAGCAGCTCGCCGGCTATGCCGGAGAGGCGCGCCTCGGTGTAACGCATGGCGGCGGCGGGGTCTCCGTCCACGGAACCGAAGTTACCCTGCCCGTCGACCAGCAGGTAGCGCAAACTGAAAGACTGCGCCATGCGGACCAGGGTGTCGTAAATGGAGGCGTCGCCGTGAGGATGGTACTTACCCATCACATCTCCGACTATGCGGGCGGATTTCTTGAAGGGCTTGTTGTGCTGCAGGCCCATGTCGTCCATGGTATAGAGCACGCGCCGGTGCACGGGCTTCAGGCCGTCGCGCACGTCGGGCAGGGCCCGGCCCACGATGACGCTCATGGAATAATCGATGTAGGAGGATTTCATTTCCTCGCTGATATCGCGGTCGGCGATATTGTGGAACATGTTCTCCGTCTCTTTCGGTGAATTTTCTTTGTTGTCTGCCATTTTATCTATGCTCCTTAAAAATTATATGTCCAGGTTCCTGGCGGCCAGGGCGTTCTGCTCGATGAACAAGCGGCGCGGCTCGACCTTATCGCCCATCAGGGTGGTGAACATCTTCTCGGCCTCGGCGGGGTCCTCAAGGGAGACCTTGAGCAGCTTGCGCTTCATGGGATCCATCGTGGTCTCCCAAAGCTGGGAGGGGTTCATTTCGCCCAGACCTTTATAGCGCTGGATGTGCGCTCCGGCGGCGCCGGCCTTCATGACGTTTTCCATAAGCGTCTTCAGGTCTCTGGCGGAAGTGAGGGTCTTCTCGGTGGTCAGCTCGAACAGCGCGGGGGCCTTCTCGTCCTCGATCTGGAATTCGGCCAGGCCGTGGCCCAACGCCTTGAGCTTGGCGCAGATATTGTTGAGGCGGGTGAATTCGCCGAGCGTCTGGAAGTCCGGGCCCATATCCTCCGTGTCTATCTCGGCTTCGGGCACCCCTTCCTTGATCATCGAATCCTTGTGCTTCTGTATGTATTCCTTCTCATAACTGAGCCAATCGTTCTCGGAGAAGAAATAGCGGTAGGTCTCCGGGCCTGTCTCTATGCGGTACAGCGGCACAGCACTGTCGGCCAGGAACTTCAGATAATCCTTAAGCGTCAGGTTCTTGTTCTCGAGTTTGCGGCTGACAGTGTCCGCGGCTATGGTCAGTTCTATAAGGTCGCTGATCTGCTTGGGTTCCAGTTTCTTGCCCTTGGCCTTCACGGCTATGCCGTTAAGGGCCTCTTTAAGCTGCCACTTCTGCAGCTTTTCCTCGTTCTCGAAATAGGCTTCGAACTTTCCTTTTTTAACTTTATAAAGCGGCGGCTGGGCTATATAAATATGCCCCTGTTCGACGAGCGGACGCATCTGGCGGTACAGGAAGGTCAGCAGCAGCGTGCGGATGTGCTGGCCGTCCACGTCGGCGTCGGCCATGATGACGATCTTGTGATAGCGCAGCTTCTCTATATTGAAGCCGTCCTCTCCTTCGCCTATCCCCGTCCCTATCGCGGAGATCATATTGCGGATCTGCTCGCTGGAGATGATCTTGACCAGTTGGGCCTTCTCCACGTTCAGGATCTTGCCGCGCAGCGGCAGGATGGCCTGGAACACGCGATCGCGGCCCTGCTTGGCGGAACCGCCGGCCGAGTCGCCCTCTACAATGAAGATCTCGGATTTCTTCGGGTCCTTCTCCTGGCAGTCGGCGAGCTTCCCCGGCAGGCCGGAGTCGGTAAGGGAGCCTTTGCGGCGCGCCAGGTCCTTCGCTTTCCTGGCCGCTTCGCGGGCGTCCGCCGCGCCGATGGATTTCTGGCAGATCGCCTTGGCGATGGAGGGATGTTCCTCGAAGAAAACGTTCAGCATCTCGCCGGCTATGGATTTAACTATGCCTTCCACTTCGCCGTTGCCGAGCTTGGTCTTGGTCTGGCCTTCGAACTGCGGATGAGGCAGCTTGACCGAGATAACGGTTGTCAGGCCTTCGCGCACATCGTCGCCGGTGACGTTATATTCCTTGTCTTTAAGCAAATCATATTTTTTTATGTAATCGTTGATGACGCGTGTCAGGGAGGACCGGAAGCCGGAAACATGCGTTCCGCCCTCTATCGTCTTTATGTTGTTGACAAAGGAGTAGATGTTCTCGGAATAGTCGCCGTTATACTGTATGGCCAGGTCCAGCATGACGTCGCCGTCGCTCTTTGAAATAAAGATGGGCTCTTCGTGCAGCACGGTCTTATTGGTGTTCAGGAACTTGACGAACTGTTTTATCCCGCCTTCGTAGAAAAATGTGTGTTTTTTATCGTCCCGCTCGTCTATAATGGTTATGCGGGCGCCGGGATTCAGGAAGGCGAGTTCCCTGAGGCGGTTGGAAACGGTGTCGAAAGAGAAAATGCAGTCGCCGAATATCTTCGTGTCGGCCTTGAACGTTACCTTGGTCCCGTGTTCCGTCGTCCCGCCCGTGGATTTAACGGCGGCCTTGGGTTTGCCGCGTTCGTAACCCTGGACCCAGACCTTTCCTTCGCGGTAGACCTCCACTTCCATCCACTCGGACAAAGCATTGACCACGGAAACGCCCACGCCGTGGAGGCCGCCGGAAACTTTATAGCCGCCGCCGTCGAATTTGCCGCCGGCGTGCAGAACCGTCAGGACCACTTCCAGGGCGGACTTGCCCTTCAGCTTGGGATCCTTCACATCCTTCATGGGATCCACCGGGATGCCGCGCCCGTTGTCGGTCACGGAACAGACATTATCTTCCTTAAGGACCACCTCGATGCTGTTGCAGCCGCCGGCCAGGATCTCGTCTATGGAATTATCCACCACCTCGTACACCAGGTGATGCAGGCCCAGCGCTCCGGTGGAACCTATATACATGGCCGGCCTTTTTCTTACCGCTTCAAGGCCCTCCAGCACCTGTATTTGGGACGCGTCGTAGCTTTCGGGTTTGGCGTTGGTCTTGTTCATAAATATATTCTCCTAAGGAATTAAGCGCAAAGATCTTTTATTTTTTTACTCTCCGGCGCGCCGCCAGTCAAAGTTCCGCGGCGGTCCGTATCCCTTTAAGCCAGGGTTTGGCGAAATACTTGTTAAGGTTCCTGAGTATCTGCTTGCTGTTCATGAATATCTCGTTATAAATGACCGAGGAACCGGTTTTAACCACTATATAGCCGTTATTAACGCCCAAAAGCTCGCAATGCTCCCCCAGCCGCCCGGTCTCTTTTTTCCAGACGGCATCGAGGATGACGAGCCTTTCGGGAATTATCCCGTTTAGAGTCTTCCAGGAATTTTTAACGTAACCGATGTTGGTCCAGTTAGAGGATCTTTTGGTTAAAAACATGATCTTACTGCGTCCTGAGCGGCATCACTATATAAGTAAAGCCTTCGTTGCCGGGAATCCTGGCCATGACCGGGGTGGCCGGCGTATTAAAATCCAGAACGATGTTCTTTTCAGCGACGTTCTTGAGTATATCCAGTATGAACTTCGGATTGAAACTTACCTGAAAGTCTTTGCCCTTATAATCGACTTCGAGTTCATCCTCGAAGTCCATGGTCTGGGAGGAAGAATTAACCACGAGCATCCCTTTTTTGAACGTATACTTCACGGCGCCGCTGCGCTCGTTGGTGGCGATAGCCGCCCTCTTGGTAACGGCCGCGAGCTTAGAGGCGTCTATCTCAACCGAAACTTCCTTGCTCTTGGGGATGATCTGGTCGTAAGCCGGGAAATTGCCCTCGATTAGCCTGGAAATAAAGACCGTCCTGGCTATTTTAAAGCCTATCTGGTTGGAGGAAAGCCCCACTACGACTTCCTCTTTATCCTCGATGTCGGCGGACTTTATGAATTTCACCAGTTCGTTCAGTATCTTGGAGGGAACTATTATCTTAAAGTCTTTCTTTATCTTCACCTTGTCGGAAGAGGCGAGGGCCAGGCGGCGGCCGTCCGTGGCCACTACGCAGAAGCTGTCTTTTTCATGTTTCCACAGGAGCCCGTTAAGAAAATGCCTGTCATCCTCCGTGGAAGCGGAAAAGATGGTGCCGCTGATCATCGAGGAAAGTATCCCGGCGGATATTTTAAAGGAATTGCTCTCATCCAGGTCGGGGATCACCGGATAGTCGTTTTTGGGGGCGCCGCTCAGTTTGAATTTCGATTTGCCGCTGTTTATCGCCACCCTGTTGGAGTCGTCCACCGAAATATTAACGTCCGAATCTTCCCCCAGGTTCTGCACTATCTCCATGAATTTCTTTATGGGGATGGTTATGCTGCCTTCGGTCTTTATATCCACGTTTATGTGGTGTTTTATGGCCATTTCCAGGTCCGTGAAAACGACCTTGAGCCCTTTGTCCTCGGTTTCCATTAAAAAGTTCTGAAGGATCGGTATGGTCCCTGTTTTAGCCGATACGCCCGCTTGTATGGTTTGCAGGCCTTTGATCAAATTTTCCCTATTACTATTTATTTTCATCGTGTTCTCCATCTATAAGAGTGGTTGTTTATAATGTTAATAATGTTAGCCGCATTGGGAAAAAAACATCAACAGCCTATTCAAACTTGTTAATACTCTCCCCAAAAAAACCGGTTTTCCGGGGTTACTAGAAAGCTATGCGGAGTTACTAACAGCTTTTATCTTGGATATCAACTGGTTAATAACCTCGTTAAAATAGGGATCCGTATGCACCAGCTGCTTTATCTTGTCCCGCGCGAACATCACCGTGGTATGGTCCCGGCTGAAAGCGTCCCCTATCTCGGGCAGGGACATTTCGGTGAGGTCGCAGGCCAGGAACATCGCTATCTGGCGCGGGAAAGCTATGGCTTCGGTCTTGCGCGGGGACTTGAAATCCTCCCGCTTCATGCCGTATTTATCGGCCACCACCGTTTTGATGAGGTCTATGTTTATCCTGCTGTCTTCCTGATCGCCGGGGGCTATGTGGTCCTTTATTATTTCTTTCACTATGTCTATGGTGGGCTGGGTGCGCATGTTGGAGCAGTAGTTCCCCACGGTTATAAGGCAGCCTTCCAGTTCGCGGATGTTCTTTTTCACGTTTTCGGCTATAAAAGTTATGACGTCGTCCGGGATGACGAATTTATGTATCTCTTTTTTCTGCCTGAGGATGGCGATGCGGGTCTCTAGGTCCGGCATCTTGATGTCCACGGCCAGACCGGACAGGAACCTGGAGACCAGGCGCTGGTTCAGGGCCAGTTCTTTCGGGGGCCGGTCGGAGGTTACCACGATCTGCTTCTTGGATTCGAAAAGGGAATTAAAGGTGTAGAAAAACTCTTCCTCGCTTTTATCCTTGCCTATAAGGAACTGTATGTCGTCCAGGAGGATGCAGTCCAGCTTCCGGTATTTGTTCCGGAAAGCTTCCGGGGTCTTGTTCTGCAGGTTCTCGATATATTCGTTCACGAAATTTTCGCAGGCCGTATAGAAAATACGGGCGCCGGGATTGCTCTTGAGCATCTCGTTGGCTATGCCGTGCAGCAGGTGCGTCTTACCGAGCCCGGGCGCGCTGTATATGAAGAAAGGGTTGGATTTGCCCGGATTCTGGGCCAGAGCCACCGCGGAAGCGTAGGCGAACCTGTTGGAGGCGCCTTCGATAAAGGTTTCAAAAGTGTAGTTGGGGTTGAAAGCGAAAGCCGGGGTCTGGCCCATGCCGGGAGAGCGGTTCACATGCTCTTCGCGGACCGGCTCCGGCTTGGGCGCCGGTTTCGGCTGGCTTGAAGCGAGGGACAGGGAGTAATTTATCGTGAAGGATTTGCCGGTGGAGGCGAGAGCCGTCTTTATGATATTTTCTTCGTACCGCTCTTTGACGGTCTTATAAATTATGGGATCCGGCACCTCGAGTTTGAGCGTGTCGGCTTCGATAACGAGCGCTTTTATCGGCCTGAGCCAAAGATCGACGGCTTCAAGGCCTATATCGCCTTCAAGTTTTTTTAATATATCCTGCCAAATTTCTTTTATATCTGTAGGGTTATCCACAACTTATCCACAACTGTTAGCAGATTGTTCTAAACCGTGAAAAGTGCTTATAAAACAAGCGTTTTTTTGGTTGATAACTATTTTAAACATTCTTTATCGGCAACCTGCCAAACGGCGGCGTTAAAAAAATATTAAATCAAGTTTCAGCGCATTAGCACCTTTAATAATGGTAGTTATTTTAGCCGAAAATGTCAACAAAAAATCACAGGGTATAATTAAATAATTAATTAACACATATATAAAGCCGGGAAAAAGGGTCTCCCCCCCGTTCCCTGATGGCCCGTAAACGGCCGCTATCAGGCCTTCACGCCTACTTTCACTTTGCGGAAGCGCGAGGGGCTGTTCCCGTGGCACATCATGGCTGTCTGGCCAGGCTGGCCCTTGCCGCAGTTCGCCACGCCCCACAGGCGCCAGGAGTTCTCGTCCGCGATGGCATCGCAGGAGTTCCAGAATTCCGGAGTGATGCCCTGGTAGGTGGGGTTTTTCACCATTTTCGTTTTTTTGCCGTTCTTCACCAGCCAACCGATCTCGCAGCCGAACTGGAAATTCAGGCGTTTCTGGTCGATGCTCCAGGATTTGTTGTTTTCCATGATCACGCCGTCTTTCGTGTCCTTAACGATATCCTCTTCGGAAACGCGGCCGGGCATGAGGCTGAGGTTGCAGATCCGGGTGATCGGGATATTGCTGTAGCCGTCGGCCCTGCAGGAGCCCCAGCTGCGGTCCTTGCCGATGCGCCCGGCGAATTCCCTGTTGGTCATATAGCCGCTCAGAATGCCGTCCTTTACGATGTGCCAGCGCTGCGCTTTTACGGCGTCGTCGTCGTAGCCGGCCGTGGCCAGACCGCCGGGTAAAGTGGCGTCCGCGATCAGATTCACGATGGGCGAGCCGTAGCGGAACTTACCGAGCTTCTCGGTGGTGGCGAAGCTGGAGCCCGCGTAGGATTCCTCGTAGCCGAGCACGCGGTCCAGTTCCGAAGCGTGGCCGACCGATTCGTGGATCTGGAGAGCGAGCTGGTTCCCGTAGGTTATCAGGTCTTTTTTGCCGCTCGGGCAGGCCGGGGCGGTCAAAAGCGCCACAGCCTCGCCGCGTACGCGCTCGGCGTTCCCCAACAGGTCCAGGCTGTCTATAAGCTCATAGCCCATCGAGAGCGTTTGCCCGCCGTGCGTGGACGGGTAAGAACGGGTCTGCGCTTCGTGCGCGTTAACGGCGTCGGCGTTGTAGCCCGCGCCGCTGGAAAGCAGCACCTGCTCGATCCTGGACCCCTCGGTGGTCATATGCCACTGGTGTTCCCTGATGAAGTTCATGCTGGAGACCGCCGATTTGATCCTGGCGTCCTTCCTGAGGACCTTGTCCACGGCGAAAAGCAGGGACATTTTCTTGTCCACGGGAACGGCGAACGGGTCCGTGATGAAAGGCGTCTGCCAGATATCCTGGTAGGCCGGCTCGTGCGCCAGCCGCACTTTCTTGTCTTTCAGCGTTGCGCTGGCTCTGGCGATATTCAGAGCGAGCCTTGTGATCCGCTCGACTTCTCCGGCCGTCATCACGTCGCTGGAGGCGAAGCCCCATGCGCCGTCGAAAAGGATGCGTACGCCGAAGCCCAAAGTCACGGTGTCGTTAAGGCTGCCGATCTCGCCGTTCCTTACGCTCAGCGTCTGGCGGCGGGTCTCTATCACGCGGATGTCGCCGAAATCGGCGCGATGTTTGTCGGCTATCTCAATGGCTTTTTTTGCGAAATTAAACATGGTTTTCTCCTTCCCTTAAAATTCCGTCGCGGACGAGAAATTAAAGTCCCTTATCTTGAGCGCGGGCGCTACCACTTTTCCCCAGGAAAGATAGGTCTGCGGCTTGTTTCCCACCGCCTCGACCCGGTTGAAAGCCCCGACGGCGCTGTCGGTGAAGCGCAGGTTCTTTATCGGGTACGCGATGCGCCCGTTCTTGATCATGAAGGTCCCGTTCCTGGTCATGCCGGTCATCTCGACCGTGAGAGGCTTGAGAAGGTTCGTGTAATGAAAGGTCGTCACCAGAATGCCTTCCTTCGTGCTCTTTATCATCTCCTCCAGTGAGGTGTCGCCCGCCGCCATCGCGAGATTGAAGGGTATGGGGCCGTGGGTGTTGGGCATCGGCAGGGCGTGTCCGGTACTCTTTGTTTTCGCCGCGGCGGCGGTCTTCCTGTCGTGGGCCAGCGAGCGCGCCACGCCTTTGTCGATAAGCGTTATTTTTTGTTTGGGCAGCCCCTCGTAGTCGAAAGGCATGCCGGCGCTTAAACCGTCCAAGGCGTTGTCCACGATGGTGATCTTCTCGCTCAGGACTTTCTTGCCGAGTTTGCCGGTCACGAAGCTCTGGCCTTCCTGATAGAACTGCGCGCCAAAACCGTAGATGCCCATGTAGAACATGAGGTCCGCGGCCGCCGCCGGTTCCAGGATGACGGTGTATTTCCCGGGTTTTACGCTCCGGGGTTTTCTGGACAGGCGCGCTTTCAGCATGGCCGTACGGTCCACGAGGTCGAAATCTATCCGCCGGGCGTCGGGAGAGGAGGACTCCGCCCAGCCGAACCCGGCCCCGTCGCGCACCGTCACGCTGTAAGAGGCGTAGGTCTCCTTGTGGAAAGAGCGGACGCCGTTCGTGTTGGCCACGGTCGTGGCGGCCGCGCCGTTCTCATAGGTGCCGCAGGCCACCGCCCCGGTCTTTCTGCATTTTTTTATCAATGAGCCGATGCGTTCCGCGCGTTCCGAAGGCGGCAGGGCGGCCGTGCCGGGGAAGAACAGTTTTTTGTTTTCGGCGACCCGGACGGGTTTGGGCAGCGCCATCAGGTGCGGGTCTTTCTTCTGCGTCTTCAGGGTCGCGAGCGCGCGGGAGAAGGCGGCCATCAGGACCGGCGCAGCCGGCTGGTTCAGGGAGAATCTGGTCACGCGGCCCTTATCCATGACCCTCACCGATATTTCGGTGGCGGTATTGGAGACGTTCTGCGAGATCACGTTGTCGGCGAAGCGGGTCAGCGCCGAATCCGTTGACGTTATGATGACTTCCGCGGCGGCCCGGCCGGCCAGGCGCAGTATCCGGTCGCAGATGTTTTTATGGTCGTGCATTAGGCAACCTCCGAAGAATTATAGTGCGGCGGGCTTAAGGCTGAAGCGGTTTCTGGTCCACATCGGGCAAAGACGACGGGGAAGCCGTGTGTTTGTGGCCGCGCCTGACGTGCTTCCTCTCGTCCTGCGGCGGCGCGCCCGCGCCGGACGAGGATTTGAAGAGCGACGGGGAGGAATCCCTCGAGTCCATCCATTTGCGCAGCGTTTCCTCGTTCTTTACGGCGTAGGATTCGGGAAGGGAAAAGACGGTGAGTTTGTTCTTTTTCGCTTTTTCGGCTATTTCCTCGGCGGTCTTCGGGGATACCAGGGAAAACCCTTCCAGGACCTTGAGATTGTTAAGCGTCAGGCCGACGAGGTAGGCGGCCCCGTTCTGGTTCAGGCCCAGGGCTACGGTCTTGTCGGAGACCGAATCGAAGGTCTGGTAGAGCCACTCGGGCTTTATGTCCGGCGACAGGTGGCTCAAAAGCAGGGCTTTTTTAGCCCCGGTATTAAAGGCCAGCTGGAAAGCCTCCAGGATCCTGTCCTGCGGGTTCTTGCCCTTGGCTTCCAGAAAACCGGGATCTTCCGAGTCGAGCCAGGTGAGGTCCGGGTGCCGGGAAGATTTGTCGAAAGAGAGTATCAGGATGGCGTCCTTGAAATTCTTGGCCAGTTTGTAGGCGTTCTGGAGAAGGTCCAGATGCAGGTGAAGGGCGCGCTCCACGCCGAAAGCGGAAATAAATTCCGGGTCGAGACGTTCGGTGACTGGCGGTTCTATCAGTAGTATTATGCAGTTATCGCGATTGGAGCTCATAATTAAAGCCGGTTTGAGAACACAACTTAAAGTATATTATACTACATATTCGCCGGCAGCGGAGGAGCGCCGCGCCCGGAAGCCCGTCGGAGACCGGCTTCGCGGAGCGGGGGTGCCCGGCGCGGGACGGACCGCGGGGCGTAATAAACTATGAACAGGGCCGGGAAACAAAAGATCGTAATTTACGGCGGCACCTTCGACCCGCCGCACAGGGGGCATTTCGCCCTTATTTCGGCCGCCTTGAAGGCGCTGGACCCCGCCGTCCTTTACGTGGTGCCCGGCCTGCGCTCTCCTTTCAAAGACCAGCCGTGCGCCCCCTTCCGTGAGCGCGCCGCGATGCTGTCCGCCGGGCTGAAGTCGGCCGGCCTCGGCGGCGACGAACGCGTAAGGATCCACCCTTTCGAGAGGGACCGCGGCCGCCTGACCTATACCTGGCAGACTGTTTCCTTTTTCAGAAGGAAACATCCGGACGCCGAGCTTTATTTCCTGATGGGTTCGGATTGTCTCGAGACCTTCCACCGCTGGAAGCACTACCGCCGCATCCTGGCGGCGGCCGGCCTGCTGGTGGGCGCGCGCGAAGGCTTTCCTCTGAAAAATCCGCGGGGACTGCCGTACAGGCGGCTGAAAGGCAGGTTCCCGCTCGTCGCCTCCACTTCCCTGAAGACCGAACTTTTCGCCGGGTTCGAACACCCCGGACTTTTTAAGAGCGCGGGAAACCATATCTCCGCGCGCGGTCTGTATTTTGCCGGTCTGCGGCGCCGGGCGGCCGCCCTGATGTCGCCGGCCAGGTTCGCGCATACCAGGGCCGCCGCCAGGCTGGCCCTGGAGCTCGCCGTTAAATACGGGGCCGACCTTCAAAAGACCGCGCTCGCCGCTTTACTGCACGACGTCGCCCGCGACCTGGGTCCGCGCGCCCTGGCCGCTTATGTCCGGAAGGCCGGGCTCAGGGTCCCGGCCCTGAAAGAAACGCTGAAAAAAGCCCCCATCCTCCTCCATTCCTATGTCGGCGCCGACCTGGCGCGGAAAAAATTCGGCGTGAAAGACCGCGCCATCCTCAAAGCCATCCGCTCCCATACGCTCGGCTCCGTTTCCCCGGGGCTCCTGGAGAAGATACTGTACGTCGCCGACCTGGCCGCCGCCGACCGGGATTTCCCGGAAGCGCGCGCGGTCCGCAAGCTCGCTTTTACCGGCCTGGACGCGGCTTACGCGGCCGCCAATTATGTTAAACTTGTCTATGCTTTCAGGGCCGGCGTCTGGACGCACCCGGAAAGCGTGAAAGTATGGAACAGTCTGCTAAAAGAAACCAGATAATAATGCTGGCGGCCGGGGGGCTGGTGACGCTCGTCCTGGTCGCGGCGCATTACCTTTCCCCCGTTTCAAGGCGGCTGGCGGCTAACGAAGACGTGGAGCTGGTGCTGCTGAACAAAGAGCGGCCCATGCTTTTTATTTATCACCCTTTTTCCAGTACGATAAACGCGGTGCGCATGCCCGCTAAAGCCGCCAGGGGCGGTTCGGCGTACCAGCGAGCCTGTGAAGTCCTTAAAACGTTCTCGAAGAGCGATGTCCCCCCGCAGGAAACCCCGGTTTACATAGAGGTCGCGGCCGCGGGCGGGCCGGACATGGACGCTTTCGAGGATCTTATCAACAACTGGCGCGCGCGTCCGGCCCGGCTTGCCGGGCTGATCCGTTACCTGCGGGACCTGCGCGGGAACGAAGCCACCAACCTGTCCCTCCATGATCTCGTCCTCCTGACGCTGGAAATGTCCCGCCTGAACGCGTCCAATTTCATAAAGGAAGAGTTCGACAAAGGCCGGGCCGGCGGGCCCGCCCCGGAGGCGGAGGCCGGAGAGGGGCCGGTATCCGCGCCCGCGATAGTGCGCCTGGAGGTGCTTAACGCTTCCGGCAAAAAAGACCTGGCCCGCCTGGTCACGAAATACCTGAGAAAAAAAGGATTCGATGTCATAGATTTCGGCACTTACGGAAGTGTGGAGAAGCAGACAAAAATTGTAAACTGTTCCGACAGCCTGGACGCGGCGCTCAGGCTCAGGGAAGCCCTGGGTCTCGGGGGCCTGGAAATATACTCCAAGTTCGATAAGGTAGGGATCGTCCAGGCCAGGATAATACTGGGTGAGGATTTTGACGACTCCAGGGTGAAATAGAAGGCGGACCTTGCCGCCGTACGAAGTACAATCCAATCAGGCAGGAGAATTAAAATGGCAGATCTTGTTACCGTGCTTAAGCTAGCCGTGGCCGCCGGCGCCAGCGACATCCACATAGCCGTAGGCAAGCCGCCCATGATGCGCAAGAGCGGCGAGATGATCCCGGTCGATCCCGCGATGCCCGTTCTCAAGGCCGAAGACACCAAGGCCATGATCTATTCCGCGCTTTACGACGAGCAGCGCGCGAAGTTCGAGGCTAACTGGGAACTGGACTGCTCTTTCGCCATTACCGGCGTCTCCCGCTTCCGCTTGAACGTGCTGGTCGCCCGCAACGGCGTGGAAGCCGTCATGCGCGTTATCCCTTCCATCATCCCGACTCCGGAGCAGCTGAACCTGGGGCCGACCATAACGAACCTTTCTACGCTGCATAAGGGCCTGGTGCTGGTGACCGGCCCCACCGGTTCCGGCAAATCCACCACGCTGGCCGCCATCCTGGACCTCATAAACCAGAAAAAGAAGGGGCATATGCTCACCATCGAAGACCCTATAGAGTTCACCTATGAGGCCAAGAGCTGCGTGATCCGCCAGCGCGAAGTCGGGCAGCATACCAAATCCTTCGACAACGCGCTGCGGGCGGCGCTCCGCGAAGACCCCAACGTGATCCTGGTCGGCGAAATGCGCGACCTGGAGACCATCCAGCTGACCATCACGGCGGCGGAGACCGGCCACTTGTCGTTCGCCACCCTGCATACCCAGGACGCGCCCTCGACCGTGGACCGCATAATAGACGTTTTCCCGCCGCACCAGCAGACACAGGTGCGCGTGCAGCTCGCCAGCGCCCTGCAGGCCGTGGTTTCGCAGATCCTGCTGCCCCGCAAGGACGGCAAGGGCCGCGTCGCGGCGCGCGAGATCATGATCATGACCCCCGCTATTTCCAACCTCATCCGCGAAGGCAAGACGCACATGATCTACAGCGCCATTGAGACCGGCGCCAAGGTCGGCATGGTCCCGATGGATAAGGCGCTGGTCGCTTTGGTCAAACAGAACCTGATAGCGTACGACGTGGCCGAAGCCAAAGCGCACGACCGCGAGTCGTTCCGGGCCCTCTGCAGCATGACGTCGCCGGCGGCGGCGTAGTAAAAGCCGTTTCCGCCGGATACCGCGCACAAGATCGGCCGCAGCCGGAATACGGGAGACACTCATATGGACCAGGAAACAGAGATCCTCAAGAAAATACCGCTGTTCGCGAACTTTTCGGACGCCATGCTGGAGGAATTCAGCCGGACCTTCAAGCGGGTCGCCTATAAGGCCGGAGACGTCGTATTCAGGGAAAAGAGCGTGGGAGACACGCTTTTTATCATCGCGGCCGGACAGGTGGTGATAGAAAAAGGCCTGGACGAGGCCGGCAAGGATTTCAAGCCGCTGGCCATACTCGCGGACGGGGAGTTCTTCGGCGAGATGTCCGTGCTGGAGAACCAGACGCGCTTCGCCCAGGCCCGCGCGGAGAAAGACACTTCCCTCTACGAGATAAAACGCGACGAGCTGTTCGGCTTTATCAAGAAAAATCCGGAAAACGGTTCCGCTATCTTCACGGAGCTGGTGCGGGTCCTTTCCAAGCGGCTGCAGCACACCTCGAACGAGCTCACGATGCTGTTCGACATGAGCAATCTGGTGCTGAAGGAATATAAGTCCGCCGCGGAATTCATAAAGCAAACCGTGGAGAACATCTGCATCTATTTCGAAGGGAACTGGACCTTCCAGGGTTATTCATACAACCAGTTCAACGAAGAATTCGATATCGTGATCTCCAAGGGTTCCGCCGGGACCGCCGAGGCCCCGAAGGGCCCCCTCAAAAGCGGGTGGGTGAGCCCCTCTTCCTACCTCATGGTCTTCACGACCCACGGCCGGCGGGACCCCCTCCAGGGGAACTTACCCACAGGTGGGAACCGCAATGCGGTTCCCCCTACGGCCGGCTATGTGACCTTCACCAAATCCTCCGCTATTTCCAACTATGAGAAAAACAACCTGACCACGATATTTAATACAATATCCTCCATCATGGGCTCCGCCATAGAAAATATCGATACCAGGGCGGAAGCGGCGCTCATGCAGAAACTCAAGGCGCAAAGATATACCATATGACAGAAAACAATACGCTCCCCAAAAAACACGACGGCGGCGATACGGAATCAAGGCCGCTGTACAAAAGGCTCGCCATAGCTGCCGCCAGGCTGGCCGACGACAAAAAAGCCGAGGCCGTGGCGGTCTACGACATGGACGGCCGCTCCACGCTGGCCGACTACGTGGTGGTGGTCACGGTGGACAACCCCGCCCAGCTGGACGCCGTGGACGACGAGATCTCCAAGAATCTTAAACAAGAAGGCCTGTTCGCCCTTTACAGGGACGGTATGCGGTCCAAGAACTGGAAGGTGCTGGATTACGGCGGCATAATCGTGCACATCTTCGAACGTAAGGCCAGGGAATTCTACGCTTTCGACAAGGTCTACGCCGGGTATGGCGAAGTAAAGTGGGAAGAAAAGGCCGCCCCGGCCCCGAAAAAACCCGCGCCTAAAAAAGCTAAAAAACCGGCGGCCAAAAAGGCCCCGGCAAAAAAGACCGTTTCCAAAAAAAAGACGGTTAAAAAAGCGGCGGTTAAAAGGACCGCCGCCAAAAGGCCCGCGCAGAAGAAAAAGACCGCTAAACATAAGAAATGAAACTCTCCGCGCTTGAAACGGCACTCAAGGCGGAGGTCAAAGCCGCTTTCAGCCTGGACGACGCCCAGCTGAAGAATTTCGCCGTTTCAGCCCCCCCCTCGCATATCAAGGCCGACCTGTCGGTGGCCTGGCCGATCGCCGCCGCAAGAACGCTTAAAAAACCGCCGCTGAAGATAGCCGAAGAACTTAAGGCCGCGCTGGCCGGCAAGTACGACGCCGAGGTCCTTGCGCCGGGCTTCGTTAACATACGCCTGAAGGACGGCGATCTGGTGGAAGCGGCCGGGCAGGCGGCGTCCGACCCGGCGTTCTTCTCCAACACCGCTTACGCCAAAGAAAAAATAAACATCGAATTCGTTTCAGCCAATCCCACCGGGCCGATGCACCTGGCTTCCGGCCGCGGCGCCACGCTGGGCGATTCTCTGGCCCGCATCATGCGGTTCCTCGGCTACAAGGCCGACGAAGAATTTTACGTCAATAATATGGGCAAGCAGGTGGAGCTGCTGGGCGCTTCGCTTAAAGCCAGGTCGCTGGGCGGCGAACCGCCGGAGGGCGGTTACAAGGGCGCGTACCTGAAAGACATCGCCGCCGCTTTACCTAAAGATTCGGCCGGCTGGACTAACGAACAATTCTCGGAATACGCCGTTGAAGCGATGCTCGCGCTTCACAAGGCCGACATGAAAGCTTTCGGCGTGGAATTCGACCGCTGGTTCCTGGAGTCGGAACTTCACGACGTCAAAGGGCCGGAGAAGGCCCGCGAAGAGCTCAAAAAGCGCGGCATGACCTATGAAAAAGAAGGGGCAGTCTGGCTGGGGACCTCCTCCGAAATGGAGTCCGACGACAAGGACCGGGTGCTGGTCAAATCCGACGGCCGGAACACTTACTTTTTGAACGACATCGCCTATCATCTGAATAAATTCGAGCGGGGCTACAGCAGGGTCATAGACATCTGGGGCGCCGACCATCATGGCTACGTCCCGAGGATGGAATCCGCGATCTCCGCGCTGGGAAAGGAAAAAGGCGCTTTCAAGGTCATCATTCACCAGATGGTGGCGTTAAAACGCGGGACCGAAGTCGTTAAGATGTCCAAACGCGAAGGCGATTTCGTTTCGCTGAAGGAGCTGGTGGACGAAGTGGGACCGGACGCCTGCAGGTTCTTCTTCGCGATGCACAGCCCAAATTCGCATATGACCTTCGACATCGACCTGGCCAAGAAACGGTCCAACGACAACCCGGTTTTTTATGTGCAGTACGTTCACGCCCGGATCTGCTCCATCTTCAATAACGCCAAAGAGAAAGGCGTGGACCCGGCCAGGACTTTTGACGCGGCTAAAGTTGTCCTGAACGATGAAGAGCGCGGCATGATACTTAAGCTGCTATGGCTGGAGAATGTCCTTGAGGCCTGTGTGCGCGATTCGGCGACCCATCACCTGACCACCTACCTGAGCGAGCTGTCCGCCATGTTCCATTCTTTTTACGGCAAGCACAAGGTCCTTGACGCGGCCGAGCCCGAAACCACGGCCTTCCGCTTGTACCTCTTGAAAGCCGTACGGCATGTCATCGCCGAAGGCCTCGGCCTTCTCGGCGTTTCCGCCCCCGAAAAAATGTGACCGGTTCGCCGGCAAAAAGAAATCGCCGTCCGGTTTAAGCGGACGGCGTTTCTATTTTTGGCGGAATTTTGTTTACAGCGAACCGTCGACCATGTGCGCCATGTGGTCCAGAATGCCCGGGTCGTAGTTATTCATCAGTTCGCAATTGGGCAGGTCCGCGTCGAACAGCCGCGTCTCTATGTCCTGGACTACTGCGGGGTCGGTGACGATAAGGTTCAGTTCGTCGTTGTTCTTGAAGCTGCGTTCGTCCAGGTTGGACGAACCGAACGTGGACCAGCGGCCGTCTATCACCGCCACTTTCTCGTGCGCCATGCGGCCCTTGTATTCATATATTTGCACGCCGGATTTTACCATCTTAGGGTAATTGTGCCTTGAGGCGTGCCGTACGATGGCCATATCGTTATCCTGCGGCAGTATCACCTGCACTTTCACGCCGCGGCTGGCCGCGCCGCGCAGGGCGTTAACGACGTCCATGTCCGTGAAGTAGGGGTTGGCTATCCTTATGGACTTCTGCGCCGTGCCTATGGCGCGCAGATATACGGCCTTTATGTTCTGGTCGCCCCAGCCGAGGTGGGTGATGACCTGGGTGTCGGAACCGCCCGGATACTCCTCAAGAACGGGGAACAGGTCCTCGTTCGGTTCAAATGTGCCCTTTGCGATCTTCCACTGTTCCACGAAGGCTTTCTGCAGTTCGGTTACGGCGGGTCCGACTATAAGGGTCTGCTGGTCATGCCACTCCACCTGGTACCATCTTCCGATGTTCATGCCGCCGGTGAAGCCTATATGGCCGTCTATGACCACCACTTTGCGGTGGTCCAGATGACTGGCCAGGAAGGGGGTTTTCTTCAGCAGTATCGTGATGCCGCTGGCGCGCATTTTGTCTATCATCTTGATCAGCTCCGGATCGTCATCGAGCCGGGAACCGTGTTTGTCGATAAGCACGCGCACCTTCACTCCCTCGTGAGCCTTGGCCGTAAGTATGCTGGCCAGGCCCTTGCCGATATTGTCGGACTGCAGCTGGAAGATCTCTATATGTATGGATTTCTGGGCGGTCGCCAGCGCTTCCCCGGCCTCTTTCATTACGTCTTTGCCGTCAATAAGGAATTTTATGAGGTTGCGGCCTGAATCCACGGCTTTCGCCACGGTGTTCACGTACTTGGCGAGGCCGTCCCAGTCGCCGGGAACCACGGTGCCGCGATATTTGTTCACCAGGTCCCTTACGTCTTTATACCAGCCGACCGAGCGTTCCAGGTCGCCCTTGTCCAGGCGGTAATAAACGTAATCGAAGTCGGCGGCGTCCTGGGCCGACTGAAGAATGCGCATAATGTTCTTTTCAACGTCTTTCTGGTCCCAGTCCGTGGTGTCGTTATTGTTGTTGTTGGGCTGGGAATCCCTCATGAGGGTCTTTAACATTTGTATTTTCTGGTCGGGAGTTGTCGCGGCGATGGCCTCGTCGTTCATGCGGATAATGCGCAGGGACTCCCTGCCGGCCGATTTTGTGGGGAGCTGGTCCGCCAGGCCGGCCGCGGAGGGGTCCGGCGCCGGTATCGTGATCTGCTCCGTGCCGGAAGAGAGCTGGTCATAGGCGCCGCCCGCGGAGTAAGCTCCGGGCGCCGAGGCTATTGAAAGGAAGAAGGCTGCGATAAATGCCGTTGAACGTAGCTGCTGGTGAGAGGTTTTCCTGGTGTTTTGGTGTTTTGTCATGGTTATAGGATACCTCCCGCCCGGCCGGAGTGACAGGGCCGAACGATCCTTTAAAGGGTTTTTTTGGGCCTACGGTTTTTTAGGCACATTGGGTCCCCGGGCGTTTAAGGCGGACACCGTTTGCCCATAGGGCCTAATTTGGCATAGGCCCCCCGCCGGAAAAGATAGGGACCTTGGAACCTTAAGGAAATGACCTGTAAAATTATAAAGTTATATATAAGTTAAATTACGGAGGGGAATTATATAATGAAAAAGTCAGTATTCGGTTCCGCAGCAGTTCTTATACTCATTTCAGCCGCCTACACCTTTGCGCAAGCTCCTAAAGCGGTTGACCAGTTATCCGCCCAGGCCCAGCAGGAAGCTGCCGTGCCGCCGGCCGCCAAGCCTGAAACGACCGCCGTCGTCCTTACCGAGAACGGCAAGCCTGTCAGGACCATCTACTTAGAAACGGAGATAGAGAAGGGCAACCCGATATTCGACGCCATTTTTGGCGGCCAGAATAACCCCGGTTTCCCCGGCCAGCCCAACCACCCGGGCCAGCCCGGCCACCCCGGTTACCCCGGCCAGCCCGGATATCCCAACCATCCCGGCTACCCCGGCTATCCTGGCGACCAGTATGGACGCATGTCCTGTAACGCCACCGACACCGGCTGGGAAGAACACTGGGGCGGACACGGCAATGGCCCCAGCGAAATAGACGCCTGCCGCGATTGTCTGAATCAGCATGGCTCCTGCCGCTTCAGCTGCTCGGTCCAGCAGTTCCGCTGTACCTCCCAGTTCAATCCGGCTATACCTCCTGTGACCCCCGGCCAGCCCCAGCCTCCCGTCCCCGCGCCCTCGACCTTCACCGGCGATCTCCGCCCGGACCAGGGCAGCGCGCAGGACAGCGCCACGCTGCGCTGTATGCAGGCCACCCAGGGCCAGCAGGGCTATTGCGCCGTCACCGGCTGCAACAACGAGCCGCAGGTCGTCAGGCGCGGCACCTGCAGGAAATAAAAGTCTTTTAATCAAAAAGCGTGAAGGGCGGGGTGTTCCCCCCGCCCTTCATTTTTTATGCCCGTAACGGCTTGCGTATCCCCGCGTTCCTTGAGCGGCGGGAGCTTCGGGCCCTGTCTTGTAATATTTCGGAGGCTTGTGCGTATTAACGGGTGTAAGGCAAATGTTCAAGCCGGGAGGTTTTATGAAACTTAAGATCATGGCGGCGATTCTGGCGGGGTTCGCGGTAATGGCGGCGGCGGAAGGGGTAAAGATAAACACCACGGAAGTGGACGGCAGGCTGGTAGATGATATCAACCTGCCCTTCGTGAACGATCCGGCGGTGCCGGGAGAGTGGGTCAGCGTGGACTTTGTGCGGACTCCGGAGCAGTTCGTCCCCGGCGAAAAGGTCTTCGGGGGCGACCTGTATATGAGCGGGCTCGTTTTCAGGCCCAACGGGGAACTCAGGTTCAACGGTAACGCTACACCGTGGTTCAAATGGACCAAAGGCGTGGTAACGCACTCCGGGGACAGAACGGCCCAGCGTTATACGATAAAAGCGATAAAGGGCGTTAAGTATATGTTCTTTGAATGGAAGAGCGGGGATTATTCCATCAGGCACCGGCAACCAAATTACTACGTGCTTATAAAAAAGTAAAAATGCCGGGGCGCACCCTCCCGGTACGCCGGGGGGGCGCGCGCTCCGCCGGTTTGCCCTGTCTGCGGCCGGCGGCTATTTTGTAAGATTTTTAAAGCTCCCGCGTATCGAGCGCATGAAGCGGAATATGGAATTCGAAGAACTCTACGAAAAGTATTTTGCCCGCGTACACAATTACATCCGCTACAGGGTAATATCGCTGGACGCGGCTGACGATATCGTTTCGTCCGTTTTTGAGAAGGTCCTGGACGGCTACGCGGACTTCGATCCGGCCAGGGCGCCTGTCGAGGCCTGGCTGTTCGCCATCGCAAGGAACACGCTGAACGATTATTTCAGGCGCAGGAAGGTGCGGGGCTGGTTCTCCATCTCCGACAAGGAAGAGAACATCGCGTCCGGGGAGTCGGTGGAGCGTGAAGCGCTGAAAAACGAGGACGGCGCAAGGGTTCTTGGCGCGCTGGCGCGGCTTTCGGACCAGGAGCGCGAGCTGATCGCCATGAGATTCACTTTCAACATGTCCGTCCGCGCCATAGCCGCGGAAACGGGCCTGAGCGAAAGCAATGTGGGCGTGATCTTTTTCAGGGCCATGAAAAAATTAAAGGAACTGGTAGGACCGGAGAATATATGACCGGGAAGAACACGGGAGACGAAGAGTTCGGCGAGTTTACCGGCCTGGCCGGCCTGCTTGGCCGCATAGATCCGAGCGCGCAGAGCCGCGTCAGGGACTCGCTTAAAGAGCGGCTTCTGAACAGGGCCGCTGAAAGGGCCCGGCCCCGGCCTTTCGCGCGGCTGTGGCTGCTGCCGGCCGCCGCGGCCGTTCTGGCCGCTTTGTTCCTGACCACGGATATCAGGCGCGGCGCGCCGGCCGCCGCGGCCTATCTCCCGTCTTACGACGTGCCTTCCGACGGATACGCCGAATGCGGCCGGCGGGGGCTCGGGAATTATTTATCTGAAACCAGGTTTTAAACGTAGGGAGGCTATTATGAAAAAAGTTATTTTGGCGGCGGTCATCATACTTCTCGCGGTCTTTTTCCTGCGCCGCACCAAGGACGACACCTCTATGCCGTTCGTGAACGACGAGGCTGTAAAGGGAAAATGGCAGGCGGTGGACTTCGTAAAAAGCCCGGACAAGTTCGATCCCGCGGTCAGGAGCTGGGGCAGTGAACCGTTCCTTAAAGGAATGACTTTCCTGGACGAGGGCAGACTTTTCGAGTCCTGGTGGACCTGGACGAAAGGTTTTGTGCTGAATAAGAATGAAGGGACGGCCTCTAAATATCTGATCAAAAAGATAAATGGCGCCGACTACCTGTTCTTTGAATGGAAAACCCGCGACTATACCGTCTTTCACAAGCCGCCGTGGTTTTATGTGCTGAAGCGGGGCGCGTACCTGGGCGACGGCGCCGACATCATCCGGGACAATATCGACCTGCCGTTCGTGAACGACCCCGCGGTTACGGGCAGCTGGAGGTCCGTGGACTTTGTGGAGACGCCCGAGGCGTTCTCCCCGCGTACAAGGACCTGGCAGAACGACTTATTCTTAAAAGAACTGATCTTTCTGCCCGGCGGTAAGAGTCCCAGCGGCTGGCTGACCTGGACCAAAGGCGTGGTCATGCACCACGGGGATAAGACCGCCAGTAAATACTTTATCAAGGAAATGGACGGCCGGAAATACATGTTCTTTGAATGGAAGAGCGGCGATTACACTATAAGGCACCGGAAACCGTCATATTACGTTCTCACCAAAACGGCGGACATTCGCCGGGACGATATAAACCTTCCTTTTAAAGACGATCCGGGCGCCGTCGGTACGTGGGAAAGCGTGGATTTTGTGGAAGCCCCGGAAAAATTCGATCCGGCGGCCAGGGCCTGGGCCGGCGACCTGATGCTTAAGGAAATAACTTTTCTGCCGGGCGGCAAGGGGAGCAAACCGTGGTGGACCTGGACCAAAGGCGTGGTCATGCACAGCGGCGACAAGACCGCCAGCAAATACTTTATCAAAGAGATCGGCGGCGGGCGGTATATGTTCTTTGAATGGAAGAGCGGGGACTATGTTTTCCGCGGCGCGCGGCCTTTGTACTATGTTCTGAAGAAGAAATAGGCGGCGGGCGGAGTTTATTTCCCCGCGGACAGCAGGAAGAGATAATCGGAGAGGCGGTTCAGATAAACGGCCGGGAGCT
>Ga0334722_10001676_pt1 | contig 26918 bp, 29 predicted proteins | sample C3_bottom_MG_FD_207210 | JGI IMG/M metagenome (GOLD analysis project Ga0334722, IMG submission 207210) | Sediment microbial communities from Yellowstone Lake, YNP, Wyoming, USA - C3_bottom | ecosystem: Environmental > Aquatic > Freshwater > Lake > Sediment | place: USA: Wyoming | collected... | reverse complement strand
ATGAAGAATTCCAGGGCACCGGAAAGCCGCGTATCCTGCGCCATGCCGAACAAGTCATATACTAGATAGTGAGCAAATAGCTGCAACATTCCCGCACCTCATATAAACAATTTTTTATATGTTAACGGGTAACGTCGTAATTGTCAAGTGACTTTTTTGCCTCTTCAGGAGAGAATCACGTCAGCCTATCCACGCGAGGGAATGCTGATTGTGATTTCACCCAGCGTTTTGAAAACGCTAGGAGTCAGATTGCCGCACGATGACGCACTGTTTCGACTGTTTTCTCCGCACTTCCGCCTTTTCCGTCGTTGATCTTGAAAACCGCCACCATATTCAGAAGCCTGTCCGCCTGTGACGAGAGGACATCTCCCGTCGAAGACATCTCCTCGACGACCGCTGTGTTCTGCTGAATTGTCTGGTTTAATTGTTGAATAGCGCTGTTGATCTGGTCCGCTCCTGAGGTTTGTTCTTTGGAGGCCGCGCTGATCTCTTGCACCAGTTCCGCGGTCTTCTGGATATCGGGAACGAGCTTGCTGAGCATGACACCGGCCTCATCGGCCACGGCGACGCTCGACGAAGAAAGGTCGCTGATATCCCGTGCCGCCGACTGGCTTCGTTCGGCAAGTTTTCGTACCTCTGCTGCAACCACCGCGAAGCCTTTGCCGTGCTCACCCGCACGCGCCGCCTCTATCGCGGCATTGAGCGCAAGGAGATTCGTCTGGCGGGCAATCTCTTCAATAAAAGATATCTTTTGAGCGATTTCCTTCATGGCCGATAATGTCAGGGAAACAGATTTGCTGCTTTCCAGCGCGTCCTTCACGTTTTTCAGTGCGATCTTTTCTGTCTGCATTGCGTTGTCTGCGTTCTGCCTGATCGTGGCATGCATTTCCTCCACGGATGACGACGCCTCCTCTGCCAACGTAGCCTGTTCAGTCGACCCCTCGGACACGTGGCGGGACGCGGATGCGATTTGCGCCGCAATGGAAGCGTTCTCCGCGGTGCTTTGGCGGATATTTACGATCAACCGTTCAAGGCTGTCGGTCATTTTGTTGATTTCCTGCGAAAGCCTGCCCAGCTCATCCCTCGATACGACCGGAACCCGTTGCGACAGGTCTCCTGCAGCGATATTCGATGCTACCTTAATTGTGCGCAGGGTCGGAATAACGACCATTCTGTGGATCATGCCGGACACGACTGCGGAAAGGGTAACGATAATGACTACGCATGCCCCGAGCATTATTATGACGACTTTCCAGGCATATCTCTGTACGCCTGCCCGGGAGAAGCCCATTTTTACTTCGCCGACCTTTGCTCCGTCAAGTTCGATTATCGTCTCGACCGGGAAGATGTTCAGCTGCGCTTTCATCTTTCCGGCAAGGGCCGTCACATCATCCGAGCCCTCTTTTTCGAATATCTTTTTTACACTCGGATCATCCATATTAAAACTGGCGTGAGCGGTGTTCAAGACCTTTCCCGATTCATCGGCAACGTAGGTGTAAAGCATATCCTGCGACTTGACCGCGTCGGAAGCAAGGCTGTCGAGTTTAATGATATCCTTGTAAAGGATCGGATCGGTCCCCGCCTTGCCGAGGAACAGCCCAAGCTCTCTGCCGCGGCTCTCCATATGACCGTATTGATTTTCCATAAGCAATTTTGTCAGGAAGACCGCCCCGATAATGGCAATTATTGCGAAGACCCCCGTCAGCGCAAGCACCAGCTTGAGGCCCAGGCTGGAGTTAATTTTTTCTTTCAGTTTTCTCAACATTTGGATAATCAGCGGTAAAAAATACGCTGATTTGCCCCCTTCCCGAATCTGTGCATAACAACATTTATCATATTATAATATGATGTTCTATAATAACAATCAATATCTGATTTATATGCATTGTTGTTCTACCCTTGTTTGCCGAATGGACAGACCGGGTACCTACATACATCGCATTTCAGACACAGTCCACCATGGCCCAGCGCAGCGACATCTTTTCTCCCTATACGCTCTCCCGCAAGGACTCGGGGAAGGATCAGATCGAAGATCGTGGTCTTGGCATACATGCCGCAGGCGGGGATTCCAAGGATCGGAATCCGTTCGGACTTCGGAGTGGGGAGTTTAGAGAGTTTTGGATCAGATTCCGCATTCCGCATTCCGCATTCCGCATTCTCAAAGTACGCTACTAAAAACATAGCGCCCGGAAGAACCGCGGAACCATAGACAATGTCGCCCGCGCCCAGTTCCCGGATCGCGAACCGCGTTACGTCATCGGGATCAACCGACATGCCGCCCGTGGTGATAAGCAAATCTGCCCCTGCCTTCAGCAGTTCCCGTAGCCTGTCCACAATGAACGCTTTATCATCCGGCGCATAATAGACGCCCGCAAGTTCGCCGCCGATCTCCTCGATTTTCTTCGTGATGACCGGCGCGAAAGCGTCCTTGATCCTGCCGTGGTATACTTCGTTTCCGGTGATCACGACGCCGACCTTCGGCTTTCTGATTTCCTTTACCTGGATGACACCACCTGATGATTTCGGATTGCGGATTGCGGATTGCGGATTTACAGCCTCGCTCCGAACTCCAAACTCCAAACTCCGAACTTTTTCACCAATCCTCACCGCCTCTTCCACAACAGCCTTCTTCACCACCAGCGGGATAGCCCGCGTTCCTGCCACGGTCTGTCCTTTTTTAACAACGGTATTATTATGCAGCGTTGCACACATGACTTCGCCGAGCATGTTGAAATTCAACAGCGCGTCACGATCTATCTTCAGCAGACCGTCACGCTCTGCAACAATGCTTATCTTTCCTTCTTTTGGCTCACCCTTGATCGCCACCCCTTCTCCCATGAGCGCCTGAGCGATGGCATAGGCAGCGTCATTCTCGTGCATCTCGTCCTCAGCTACCTGCAGCACAAAGAGGTGTTCCTTGCCAAGCCGCTGCAGATGACAAACGTCCTCTTCCCGAATGACGTGACCTTTTTTAAAAGCGCACCCCTTGAACTCGCCGGGCCGAATCTCAGTTATATCATGGGCAAGGACCGTGCCGACGGCCTGATCGACCGGGATCGCTTTCATGGCAGATCCGCTGCTTTCGTGAATGTCGTCACACATGGGAACCTCCGAGTGAAAATATCTAAACTACAAATCTCAAATCCCAAATAAAACACAATGTCAAAAAATCAATTTTCCAAACGTTTGGAATTTTGCATTTGGTGCTTGGGATTTATTTGTAATTTGGATAAAAAATTCCCCTAAATTTCTTATCCACGAACGCCTGTATGCCTTTTTCCAGCGCTTCGTATTTCTTCAGAAACATCCGCGCATCAGCCGTCAAAACAGCGCCTCCGCCGTTCCTGCCGCCGGTCTGCCGATCCACCAGCTTCACGCCGAGCCGCTCTTCCATGGCCTTGATATGGCCCCAGGCTTTGCGGAAAGAGATATCAACCTCGTGCGCCGCCTGATTGATCGACCCGTGCGAATCAATGGCCTCCAGGAGAAAGCGCCTGCCCCGGCCGAAAACCGGTTCGCCGTTGACCTCGATCCATATCTTTGATCGTATATCCAGACCGTTATGACTTTTCCGCATAACGCACCGTACAGTTTGAATTTTGAATATTAAATTTTGAATCTACTGGTGTATAGTAGCCACCCTTGGCGCAGGCAACACACCGAACCTTGCCGTCCTGACAAACCTCTCGCATGTCCTGGACATGCTCGCCGCAGGAGTCACATTGCACTCTGCGCATCGGCCTCCCCGGCATATCCTGGGGCGCTACTTTAACGGCTACTTCCATCACGCCGAAGAGCTCTTCATCCGACATGATCTTGTACGCCTCAAGCTGTCCGGCATATTTATTCTCAATTTCAGGGAAGTATTCCTTTGCCTTCTCGCGGGAATCCTCGCGTGCAATGATCCGCATAGCCTTGCCGGTTTTCAGGTTCAGGAACGTCGCCGCCATCTTACCGTAGTCCATGAATTTCATGCTTCTCTTGCCGAGGCTGCAGCCGGTCACGGACTGGACCGCATCGGTGGCACAGCGGTCCATCTCAACGAAAACGATCAGGCTTTTTCTGTCCGTTCCTTTCGGGTCGCTTATGCCGATCTCGCGAAGCCCGAGCATGGACATGCGAACACCCAGAACCTGGCCCGCACAGAGGTGGCCGTGGATCTTTACGGACTCTTGTAAAAACGTCTCAAACGCTGTCATAGTGCCTGGCCCCGCCATCCTCTTCGCAGCACTCTCTCCCGACGAAGTCAATGACATCCCTCGTCGCCCTGGCCAACGCCTTATAAAACGAAGACTCTGCCGCGCCTTCCAGGTCTCGGGTGAATTCCGGCATCCATTTCAAAAGATGATCGTTCAGGAGTTTTTTCGTTATTCTCATGGATCCGTCTTTTTCGTTTTTTTCCGAATGCATCCTCTGAAGCAATACGGCAAGAAAGTTCAGCTCTGCCCCGATGTGATCCGGCATGACATCGGCGGTTTCAAGAGTCAAGCCCGCTTCATGGTAAAGCTTTACTACGTTTCCGGCCGCATCCTGCATTATGAGTCTCTTGGGAGAGGTATAGACGGATTCCCAGGGAGGACAGGGCAATTTATACGGACCAATAAAAAGCCGTGTATATTCCCACAAAAGATCTTCCCGGACTTCTTCCGAGGTCAGATCAATACCGCTGATCGCCTTCCTCAGATCAGCAAGAAAAATTGATGTGTCCTCGGCAAGCGCCCCCTTCCAGTTTTCCACAGCAGTCAGGGACGGTTTACAAAGATACATGCTGCTCAATAAATTGATTGTCTCTGCGGGCGTCGTTATTTCAGTTGTCGTCATAGTCAATGTAAGGAGGGGCGGCAAAACCGCCCCTCCTGTCTCCTTCTACTTATTCTCGGAAAATTTGGCTGAAGGTCTGGTCAACTTCGGGTCAGCAAATCCCGGCAGCGTATCCTTGAGCGGCCGCCGGTAAATCTCCGGCGGCGCCTGCTGCGCCTCGATGTCGGACATTTTGCCGTGCCAGAGAGAATAGCCGAGACAGGTCCTGACGCATGCGGGCGGCAGTCCTTCCTTCAGGCGGTGGTAGCAAAGATTGCACTTGTCCACCTTTTTCTTCTTTGCGTCGAACTGCGGCGCACCGTAGGGGCAAGCAGCCATACAGCGCTTGCACCCGATGCACTTGTTCTGATCGTGAAGCACCGCGCCGAACTCCGGTTCCTTGGTATATGCGCCCACAGGACAGGCCTTCATGCACGCCGGCTCTTCGCAGTGATTGCAGGCCGTGGAGATGGTGCGTATCTTCACGTTCGGATACTTGCCTTCTTCCGTGACAATGACCCGTCTGCGGCGCACGCCGATCGGGAGGTCGAACTCCTGCTTGCACCCCGCCTCGCAGGCCTTGCAGGTTATGCAGTTGTTCTCGTTATAGTACCAGCCTATTTGATTTGGATTTTTCGCCATGAATATTTCCTCCCTATGCCTTGGTTACTTTCACGCCGATCTCTTTATGGACGGCCATTCCGGATAGTTTCTCCGCTTTTCCCGCAAGAAACTGTCCGTCCGCGGTGCCGGCGGGAGACCACCGATTGTGGGTGTTGAGAGAGCCCTTGGCGATCTTCCCAAAGGCCCAGTGGCCGTATCCGTGATGCAGCGCGACCACCTCGGGGTGAATTCTCTCGGTGACCTGCACGGTCCCCTTTGCCTTTGCAAAGGGCGATTCGATCCAGACGTCATCCCCGTTCTTCAGTCCGAGTTTGGCCGCGGTCGCGGCGTTGATCATGAGCGGGTTGTCGGGCTTCATCTCCATGAGGTAATCGTTGTTGAACGTCCGTGAATGGGTGTGCTCGGACTGTTTAAAGTTCACCAGATGGAGCGGGAACTCGGCGGTCGGCGCGTCCTCAGGCGCGCTGTATTCCGGCAGGCCGCTGTATTTGTTCTTTTTGAGGAACGTTGAGGTGATCTCGAGCTTCCTCGTGGGCGTATCGAAGCCTTTGTAAATCTTCTCGCCTATTTTCACGCCCACTGCCTTGGCCTTGCCATCAGCGCCCGGCTTTTCCTTCACCACGCCGGTTTTCTCATCGATACTGCCGCCTTCGGGCATAGCAACCTCTTTGCGGAATTTTTCGTATTGCGTTTTGCCGAACATCCCGAGAGCTGATTTTTTGTAGGTTTCCCAGTCCGCATTCGTCTTCTTGGGGAAGTCGCACGGATCATACTCATCCTTGTACAGACCATCATAGGTGAGGCTTGCGGGACTGAAGCCGTGATCGTCCTTGAGGCCCATCTTAGTCATGAGCGCCATGATGAATTCGACCTCGGTCATGCCGTTGATGACCGACTTGACGACCGGCTTCCTGAGGCCCATGACCGGCCAGGTGACCCAGTGGGAATTGAAGTCGTACCGTTCAAGATAGACCGAACCCGGGATGATGATGTCCGCCAGTTCCGCGGTCTCGCTCATGTGCGTGTCGTTCACAACGATATATTCAAGCTTTTTGAGGAATTCGATGTTCTTCGCCTGGTTCGGCACGGACATGACGAAGTTCTGATACACAAACATGCCCGCCTTGGGCACGCCTGAACCGGGCGTGGATTCCTTGCCCGAGAGCACGACGTCCCGTGTTTCAACATAGATGCCGGAGCTGTGGCCGAGTATGTATTTGGTCCCCTTGCCGTCCACGCGCGGTTTCTTGAGCGACGGCAGGTTCATGTCAATGTGATGATGTTTGCTCCCCTTCTTGTCGGGGTTCATCATGGAACCGGGTTTGTCAACCATGCCGATGAGCGCGGGCAGCACCGTGATAGCATAGCCGCCAAGCGTTGCATTTGTGTGATGACCGGGACCGCTCCACGTGTCGATCACGACGCCCTTGCCGGCCTTCGCTGTCTCGCCGATCTCGGTTGCGATCTGCTCGATCGTAGCTGCCGGAACGGTGGTGATCTTTTCAGCCCACTCAGGCGTCTTGTCCGCGACATATGCTGCATACTCGTCGAAACCAACGCACCACTCGTCGATGAATGGCTTGTTGATAAGCTCCTTTTTGATCAGCACATGGCCGATGGCGAGCGCCATGGCCCCATCCGTGCCCGGCCTGACCGGCACCCACTGATCGGCCCTTGCCGCGGTCAGACTATGCACCGGGTCCACATACACCATCTTCGCGCCCTTGGCGCGCCCGCGGTTCCAGATGCCGGGCAGATGGGTCCACTTCATCGCGCCCAGGAGATTCCAGCCGAAGACCAGTGCGTAGGAAGTGTCCTCGAAATCCGCGATCGGCCTCTCGTCTCCCATGACGAGTTTGAACGACGCCTTGCGCGCCACGTCGCAGAGGTTCGCGTGGTTATGATAGTTCGGGGTTCCGTAGATCTGACAGAAGTCGGACTGAATGTGCGTGAAGGAGTGGTCTTCGCTGAACCAGACCAGACTTTCCGCGCCGTACTTGTCTTTGATCTTCTGGAGGTTCTCAGCGACCTGTTTTACCGCCTCATCCCAGGAGATAGCTTTCCATTTACCGCTTCCCCGCTTGCCGACCCTCACCATGGGAGTCTTGAGCCGGTCGGGATCATACAGGTTCCTGAGCCCCGCGTTGCCTTTGGGGCAGAGTCTCGAAGCGCAGTCCTTGTCATTGTACAAGGCGCCGAGCTCATTCACGACCTTGTCATAATTGGTCGAGATGTTCGCTATGTTATTTGGATTTGCGAGCCCTTCAATCTTGACCGCCCTGCCGTTCACGACCTTCACCTTGATGCCCGACTGGCCGCCGCACATATTGCAGCCTGAGGTGATCCACTCGCCGTCCTTCAAACTTTTTTCCTGCGCGCTCGCCTCGCGGAACAAACCAAGCTTGTTGTCCCAGAGCAGGCCGCTGGCCACGGCTGCGCCCGCAAGCGCCGAGGTCCATTTCAGAAACGATCGCCTGGTGAATTCCTTGCCCGTAACCTTTTCAAATAAATCTTCTTCTTTTTTCGATATTACTCTATCGTCGCTCATCAACTTCCTCCTTTACCCCGTTAGAGCAAATCGCCGAATCGTGCCGGCGAGTTATTTCGCTCCCGTGAAAATCGCTGTTATTGACCAGTGTGGCCGTGAGAGAACTCTTCTCGAACGGGGTTTACTGGACAAATAAGACCTTCGCGTCTTTTACACCGCCGCTGTGGCACCCGGAACAAATCCGGGGATCGACCTGCTTCCGGAGAGCGGCCCCGGAGCCATTCTGTAAGTCAACGGACTGGTGACAGTCAACGCAATTCTTCGGCGTGTTTTTTTTTGATTCGAGATGCACCCGGTGAAACGTTTTATATTTCTTGTCGAGAGCTGTTTCCTTCAGTATCCCGGCGTGGCAGGCAAGACATTCCTTTTTCGTCAACTTCCCCGCGTTCTTATGCAGCGCAACAAGGTTCTTTTCCGCAGCGCCCGCTGTTGCAACGAAAAGCAGGAGCAGCAAACAGCTGATTACCAAATTCTTCATAAACTCTCTCCTCTCACGATTTACTTTTCTCCGGTTCATTCTCTTTCGCTGGTATCGACTTCTTGAATTTCCCTCTGGTCTCGCCGATGCCTTGCCGAGTTCGGGCAGCCGCGGCAGCCCAAAGAAGAGAGATTATTAATTTAGAAAAGACATCCGAACACTGCGGTAAGAAGTGCCAATGGAAAACTGAAGGATTGTATCACGAAGAAAATAGGAGGACAACAAGATAGGGAGAAATACAGCAGTGCAATATTGTGATCGTTACTGCAACTTTCGCATACCCTCGGTCATGAAGACTTTGCCCTGTTCATCAACAATAATGGCCTCTGCACCGATCTTCTTCACGAGCTTCAATCCCTCTTCAGGACCGAGGATGAACGGAACCTTGGTGAGCGGGTCAATGACCGCGCCCCGGTCGCCGATCAGGGTCACGGATATAACGCCTGTCGATGGCTTCCCGGTCCGGGGATCGATGATATGATGGTACCGCTTCTTTTCCCTGATGACGAACCGCTCATAATCCCCTGAGGTGGAAATATATTTATCACTGAACTCCAGGACAGCCAGGGTCTTGTCATGCTCCCGTGGATGCTGCACGCCGATCTTCCAGGGCGCGCCGTTCTCCCGTCGTCCCAGGACCCATATGTCGCCAGCCAAAGCAATGATGGCGTTGGTGATACCCCGCTTTTTGATGAGGTCAGCCACCCGGTCCGCCATGTACCCCTTCATGCCGCCGAAGTCCATGATCATGCCGGATTTCCTGAGAAAGATCGTGGAAGCCTTCTTGTCAACGATAATGTCCCGATAGTTCACGAGAGAGCGGACCCTCGCTATCTCCCCGTCGGTCGGCACGGTTCCCTCTTTCAGCCGCATCTGCCACAGAACGACCAGGGGTCCGACGGTAATATCAAAAACCCCGTTCGAGAGCGTTGAGATCTTCGCAGCGTGCTCCACCACCTCGATCATCTCGGGAGAGACCGCGACCGGCCCCTTCCCCGCAGCGAGGTTCACCTTCGTGATCTCGCTCGAGTCCTTATAGAGCGACATCATCTCGTCGAGCCGTCGCAGCTCCGCCATCCCCGCGTCAATGGCGGCTTCGCCGTCTTTCGTATTTTTGACCACGACCGTGATGGTCACATCAGTGCCCATGATGCTTTCGGTCTTCTGGACGGTCTTCGGGCCTGAGCAGCCGGGAGCAAGCAGCACAAGCGCACTGAGCAACAGTATGATCGGTTTCATCGGTAAAGCCCCCCTCACCTTTATCCTCTCCCCCGAGGGGAGAGGGTAGGGTGAGGGGTTTTCATTCGCCGTTGTGCCGACAAGTCGGCATGAAAGTTTCATAAATTCTCCTGGTTTCCAGCGATGGCAGTGAACAACGGGAGCGGTAATAGCGGGGATGCGGGCATCTTAGCCTTTGCCCAGCTTCTTCTTGATGACAAGGCTTCGCGCCGACGCCCGCACTGCTTCGGGTAAGTTGCGGTTCCGTTCGAGCATGGCAAGGTCCTTCTCCGCCATCCGGCTCACGAACCCCAGCGAAATGCCCACCGGCGTCTTGGGGTTGTTCACCAGCGCGGAAGCAATGCTCGGTTTCCTGCACCATTCGTTGTTGGACCCGATCTTGCGAAGAACATCCTCGTTCAGGCTCGTGGATTTGGCAAAGAACTCCACTTCGCCTATGGTGAGCTTGGGGTTGGCAATGACCGCCATCGCGATGATCTTGCTCGACTCCCGGATGAGCAGGCCGCGCGCTTCCTTGGAGCCGGTCTGCGCCAATTTGATCTTCTGCGAAGGGGTCATCTTCTGGACGATCTGCGACATATTCAGTTTTTTCTTCGGTTTTTGATCCTTGGCCGCTTCTGCCGCCGCTGCGGCTGCATCTTCTTCCATTACCACGTCCACAACGCGCGTACTGGTGATGAAGTGTTTGATCTCCTCGGACGACGTAAGGGCCAGGAAAACCAGCGTGGCCTCGGTCAGGTTGGGGCAGCGGACGAGGTCGCGGGCAATATGTTCATCGTCATAATAGACATGCGCGATCCGCTCAAGCATGCCTGCAGGCGTGCGAACATCAAGCAGGATGTTCCGAAGCGCAATGGGCGAGCAGTGCTCAACATCGAAGGTGATTTGCAACTGCGTCGAATGGATCTTGCTCCACAGTGTTATTTCTTCCATTACCTGCCTTTCGTCTCTGGAGACCAAAACAGCGCGCCCCATGATGCGGTGAAGCGGACGGGAACAGCCACGGGACATTCACTTCTGCCCGACGTATGAACCCCGGTCCGGGTCCCTGCCCCGCTGATCACGAATACGCTGGGAGTATACTGAACTGTTGCCTGCGTTGTCAAGCAGGCAAGGGCAGGGTTATACGACCTTATAGCCTGCTTCCACAACGGCAAAGGAAAGCTTGTCCAACTGCACCTTGGTGTCGTCATAGGTGACCACTGCCTGGCCTTTCTGCAGGTCGACCTGCGCATCCTGCACGCCTGCCGTACCCTTGAGCGCCTTCGCCACCCGCATAACGCAATGGTTGCAGGTCATTCCCTGTATCTTGAGCGTTGTTGTTGCCATGGTCGGTTCCCTCCTTGAGAATTTCTGTAAGATTATACCACGTTCGTCAGGCCGATTTCAGCCCGAATTTTTCCATGCGATAGATCAGGGTCGGTCGCGTGATGCCGAGATATTCCGCAGCCCTGGTCTGGTTATTCTTGTGCTTCTCCAGCGCCTTGATGATAAGGCTTTTTTCGAGGTCTTCCAGCGAGATCCCCTCCTCGGGCAGGTTCAAGATGATGTCCTCGACCCCCTGTTTTTCTTTTCCCAGCTTTTCCGGCAGATCAACGAGCGTGACCATGTCGCCCCGCCTGAGCACCGATGCACGTTCAATGACATTTTCGAGCTCACGCACGTTCCCGGGCCAGCCGTATGCCCGGAGCGAGGACAGTGCCGCGGGATCGATCCCGACGGACGCGGTATTGAACTTTTTCAGGAAATAGCCGGCCAGCAGCGGGATATCGTCGCGCCGCTCCCGCAGCGGCGGCATCTGAAGTGTGATCACATTCAGCCGGTAGTAGAGGTCCTCCCGGAAGGCCCCCTCCTTCACCGCGCGTTCGATGTCCTTGTTCGTGGCGGCCAGGACCCGCACGTCGACCGCAAGGGGATGATTGCCGCCCACCCGGTCCACCTGCCTTTCCTGCAGCGCCCGCAGGATCTTCGCCTGCAGGTCGATGCGGAGGTCGCCGATCTCGTCCAGGAACAGGGTGCCGCCGCGGGCAAGCTCGAACTTTCCCGCCTTGTCGCGCACCGCGCCGGTGAAAGCGCCTTTCACATGGCCGAAGAGTTCGCTCTCGATAAGCCCCTCGGGGATCGAGGCGCAGTTCACCGCAACAAAAGGCCCATGGGCACGGGAACTGTTGACATGAATACCCCGGGCCAGGAGCTCCTTGCCCGTGCCGCTCTCGCCCGTAATGAGCACGCTGGCTTCGCTCGGGGCGACGCGGCCTGCCAGATCGAGCACATCCTTCAGCCTGTCGCTCGTCCCGATGATGTGGGCAAAACTGTACCGGTCCGTCACCGCTGCGCGGAGCTCCACGTTCTCGCGCTTGAGCCGGCGCAGGGTAAGCGCTTTTTCAAGCGTCATCCGCAGTTCATCGCGGTTAAACGGTTTTGTAATGTAATCGAAGGCCCCCTTCTTCATGGCCTCCACAGCGCTTTCGATCGTGCCGTAGGCCGTAATGACGATCACGGGCACCTGCTCGTCCTTTTCGCGGATCCGGGCCAGGACCTCCATGCCGCTCATGCCCGGCATCGTGATGTCCGTGACCACGGCGTCAGAAACCTCCTGCTCGAAGAGGCGCAGGCCGTCCTCGCCGCTTGAAGCGGTGCGCACGGTGTAGCCGGCCTCGACGAGGCTGAACTCCATGACCCGGCGCAGGCTGTCATCATCGTCTATGAGGAGGATCGAAGGTTTTTTCATACGAACAGTCTCACGTCTCAAGCCCCATGTCTCAGGTCTCATGTCTCAGGTCTAGAGTCTCACGTCTCATGTCTCACGTCTCATGTCTCAAGTCCCATGTCTCAAGTCCCATATCTCAAGTCTCAAGTCTCCGGAATCCTCACCGTGAACGTTGTTCCCTTACCCGGTTCGCTCGCAACATCGATCGTGCCGTGGTGGTTCTCGATGATCCGGTAGGTGATCGCAAGGCCCAGGCCGGTGCCGTTCTTTTTGGTCGTGAAAAAAGGGCTGAAAAGCCTTTTTCGGTTCTCCTCGCTGATCCCGACCCCGGTATCGGCGATCCGCACCACAACCATCCCGTCGCGGAGACCGCTCTCCACGGTCAGGACGCCCCCCTGCGGCATGGCCTGCAGTGCGTTCAGGATCAGGTTCAGGAACGCCTGCTTCAGCAGTCCGGCATCGAGACGCTGCTTGCCAACAGAAGGGTCAAGCCGTTTATCAACCCGAATGCCCGATTTCCGCGCCTCCTGTGCCGTGAGCACGAGGACGGACTGGAGCTCTTCATTCACATCGGTCTGCTGAAGATCAGGCTGTTTGGGTCTGGCGAATCCGAGAAACTCCTGCAGAATCTTGTTCAGCCGGTCCGTTTCCTTCAGCAGGATCTGGATGAATTCGTACTTGGCATCCTGCGGATCATAGTCGTCCCTCAGGATCTCGACAGCCCCCTGGATCGCGCCAAGCGGATTGCGGATCTCGTGCGCCATTCCCGCGGAAAGCTGGCCCAAAGCCGACATCCGGTCGGCGCGCCTCAACTGCTCTTCGGTCTGGAACAGGATATCAGTCTGCTCCCTGAGCTTCCGGTGCGACTCATCGAGGCGGAGCAGAGCCTCTTCATGGCGCGCCCGCTGATTGCGCTCCATCTGGCTTAAAATACCGGTAACCCCTCCGAGCAGCAGAAAAAGGAACACTTCTACAAAGTTATATACGTCCAGGAACGGATCGGTCCAATGGAGGAACAGGTGCGGCGCAAACAACAGGGTCGAGCTGATCGAGACCAGGACCCCGCCCTTCATGCCGTACCAGTAAGCGCCAAGAACGATCGGTATAATATAGAGGTGCCCCAGCATACTGTGGAGCAAACCAGCGCCGTGCCCGCCCAAAAAATAATGGATCGCTGAAATTATCGCAAGCAATCCAGCGAGTACAGAGAGCCGAACACCTTTTAAACTCCCGAGCACGACCGATTTCATGATGCACTATACCACATTCATTATCCGAGGGAAAGAGCAGTCGGAGTTCAGATCGCGTTGAGCCACTTATGTTTGCGTCAATGTCCTGTCAACGCTGAAATAAACGATGTGCCTCGGCATAGGTGATTTCTCTGGATTTATTGATGTTTTTTCTCCATGTCACCAGTCAAAGGGTTTATGTCGAAAATAACTGGGGCGAATGGACAGCAACGAATGCGCATTATGACAGTTTGTGACATGCCTCAAACACTGATAATTATTTATTATATTCCTGATAAATGTACTTGACATTGACCGGGCATTGGTTAATAATAACCGCATTCATAAGGTCGTCTAATTCAACAAGTGAAGGGAGGTGAAACCACATGAAAAAGATCATCGCATTGTTCACGGCAATGGCATTCGCTCTGACCCTCGGCGTAGCATTCGCAGAGGAGAAGGCACCGGCAGCAGCACCTGCGAAGGCAGAGGAGAAGGCACCGGCAAAGAAGGCAAAGAAAGCAAAGAAGGCAAAGAAGGCAGCAAAGGCAGCCGAAGCTCCGGCAGCAGCAGCACCGGCAGCAAAGTAGTTCGCAGTGCCTATACCGCTAATTCATTATTCGGAGCGGATAACGGTTATTGTGGATGCAATTTTTTCTGGCAGACGGATCAAACCGTCTGCCTTTTTTATTTTCCCCTGCAGCCGCGGCCTGTGCAGCTTAATCCCACCATAAGAACAGCCGCCTTGTGGCCTGCATCTCCTTCACCAGGCCGCTGACATTTCCCGGCCCCTGGTCCACCGCATCAGGACAGAAATCATAAACCTCTTCGGCAAAGGCAGCGAGGTCTTTAGGCAGGGTTTTGAACTCAATTTCCACCCAGTCATTATCAGCACCGACGATATCGAAGGAAAAGCTCTTTTCCCAGTCCTTGAGCCGCGCCACTACATCCTCATTCTGGATATCGTATTCGTCGCCATCGGTATGCATGATGCGCAGGATGTCGTACTGGTCCGCGCCCTTGATGACACCGATCGTATCCTGCTTGAGCCCCTCATTCATGGCCACGACAAAGGCCATATAGTGAAGCGGCTTCAGCCGGGCCCTCAGCTTTGTCAGGAGCTGGCCTGAACGGTCCGCCGACACATCGACCGAGATGCCGTTGACCATGATCTGATAATTGTTCTCATCGTATCCCGTGAGCCGCTGGATATGCTCCTGCGTCTCCTCCTTGACAATGATCAGGATCTGCCTGTCAAAGCCGATCTGGCGCGCTACTTCCTCCGCATGGGGCGAAAGAACGATCGGCGACTTCCCCCAGGCACCGGTCAGCAGCAGTATAAGAAGCGCCACAACCAGAACGATCATCGTATGTACGCGACCAGTATGCACGCTCCACACCTCTCTTTCGGCAAACCGCTGAGTTAGGACCAGTACCGGATGAACAGTGATGATTTTAGCATATCAGAAGAGACGAACACAACAATTTACTTTCCTCATGAGGCAGCTGCGGCTATACTATAAGTACCTGATCAGGAAGGATATGACTGCGGATGAACATCGAGAAAAAGGCTGCGCCGGCAACGGTATTGTTCGATTTCGGCGGGGTTCTGGCTGACGAGGGTTTCCAACAGGGAATGATGGCCATCGGACGCGGACAGGGGCTGGATCCGGAACTTTTTTTCAGGACCGCTGACAGGCTTATCTACGAAACCGGCTACCTTGCGGGCCGGGCGAGTGAAGAGGCCTACTGGCAGGCGCTGCGGGAACAGACCGGCATTCGCGGTTCGGACAACGAGTTCCGCGCCGAGCTCCTGACGCGATTCGTTATGCGGCCGGCGATGTTCGTGCACGTTGACCGCCTGCGCGCAGTGGGATCGACCGTCGCCCTCCTGAGCGACCAGACCAACTGGCTCGACGAGCTGGACAGAACGAACGGGATCTTCCAGCACTTTGATGCGGTCTTTAACTCGTTCTCGATCCACCGGAGCAAGCGGGACCCTGCAGTGTTCCCGGAAGTCTGCGCAGCACTAACCACTGCACCCGACAGAACGCTCTTCATCGACGACAATGCAGGGCATATCAGCCGGGCGGCACAGCAGGGTCTCAAAACGATCCTGTTCACGACCGTGGCGGAATTTGACGAACAACTGCGGGCCTTTTTTCCCCGCAGATGAAATCACGGATGCAGCAATATAACATTCCGGCATACCATGAGCACGTTCCCCGTGCCATTCCATCTCATGCCAGGGAGGACCCTATGCACAATGTAAGATTTTCACCCATCATCATATGCGCAGCAGCGGCTCTGTTCGTCGCCTCCTGCTCGGGGACTCGCCCCCTAAACCTCGGCGTAACGAACGGCCTGCTGGCCCCCTGCCCTTCCACGCCGAACTGCGTATCAAGCCAGAGCAGGGACCCCGAACATGCCGTTGCGCCTCTGGCCTATTCATCATCACCTGCCGAAGCCATGGCAAAGCTCAAAAGGATAGTGCAGGCCATGCCCCGCACCCTGATCGTGACCGAGACACCGGCCTATCTTCATGCCGAATTCACCAGCGCCATCATGCGTTTTGTCGATGATGTCGAGTTTTCTCTGGATGAATCCACGAAATCGATCAATATGCGGTCAGCCTCCCGTTTGGGGAAATCAGACCTCGGCGTGAACCGGAAGCGGGTGGAAGAGCTCAGGGCGAAGTGGATGACCACAGGACTTTAGGCTTGAACAATGGTGAATACCAGAGCGCTCATTTCGATCATCCTGCCTGTGCTGCATGAAGCGGAAACCATTAACACCGTGATCGCTCATCTTCGCGCTTTGCGGCACAACAGCTTGATGGAGATCATCGTCGTAGACGGAGACCCGGCAGGCGGTACCCTGCAGGCGATCCGGGACAATGGCATCGTGCGAACGCTGTCTGAACCGGGACGGGCGCGCCAGATGAACCACGGCGCATCACTGGCCAAGGGAGAGATCCTCCTTTTCCTCCACGCCGATACCCTGCTGCCCGCACAGGCGCTTACCCGGATAGCAGCTGCCCTGGCAGACACCCGCTTCGTAGCCGGTGCCTTTGACCTGGGGTTCGACACGAGCAGAAGCATATTCAGGATCACGGAAAAATATGTTGCGCTTCGCACCCGGCTTACGAGGATCCCCTTCGGCGACCAGGCGATCTTTATACGTCGAGCATACTTTGAAAAGATCGGCGGCTACGCAGAGATACCCCTGATGGAAGATGTTGAATTGATGCGCCGCATCAGAAAACGAGACGACCGGATCTGCATCATCCCGGAGAAGGTCCTGACCTCCCCGCGCCGGTACGAACGGGACGGCATTCTATACTGCACCTTCAGGAACTGGGCGCTCCAGGTATGCTATAAAGCAGGCGTATCGCCGGAGAAGCTGGTAAAATGGTATATATGATCCTGAACTCGCTCCGACATCTGATGCTCATCATGCTTATGCTGTTGCCGGCAAGTATGCCTTCGTCTGCCCTCGGCTCTGACGGCCGGGACGTCCTCTTCCGCGAGGACTTCAACAGCCTCGATAACTGGAAACCCTTTTTCTTCCCCAAGAAAAAAAAACCTTCCACCTATACCATCGAAAAGAACGGACCAGAGCATGTCCTCAGAGCGGAGAGCAATGCCTCCGCCTCGGCCATCGTGTACAAGAATTCCTTTAATGTCTACGAGCATCCCCGCATGAAATGGCGCTGGAAGGTCGGCAACGTCTATAAAAAAGGGGATGCCCGCACCAAAAAAGGCGACGACTATCCGATCCGCGTCTACATCATGTTCGAATACGATCCTGAACAAGCCGGCGCCTTTGAAAAGATGAAATACGGTTTGGCAAGATCGATCTATGGCGAATACCCGCCCCACAGCAGTCTAAGCTATGTCTGGGCAAATAAGGATGAACCCGAAAAGTTTCTGACAAGCCCCTACACTGATAAGGCCATGATGGTACTGCTTGAAAAAGGACCGCAAAAAGTCGGCGCCTGGCAGGATGAAGAGATCAACATCCTTGATGATTATCAGCAGGCTTTCGGCGTAAAACCTCCTGCACGCGCGCGCATGGCGATTATGAATGATTCCGATAACACCGGTGAAAGCTCGGTGTCGTATATGGAATATATTGAAATATTCAAATAAGGCATTTTACAGGCACTCCCCTCCCTTCAATGGGAGGGGACCAAGGGGAGGGTGAAGTATCCGACGTTCGTGCTCATCACCCCCACCTAACCTCCCCCATCAAGGGGGAGGGACCTGCCTGTTCAATAGAATCAGGGATTGTCCTTGAACTGACCAGCCGTTTATGCAATACTGCAAGACTGAAAATACTTGCTGCCTCTTCAACCATGCACGACAACCCGATCATTCTTCTGTTTATAAAGGCCCCCGTCAAGGGGCAGATAAAATCGCGCCTTGCAGCTGCCATCGGCAATGATGCAGCGTTGGAGCTCTACCAGCGCTTTGTACTCGACACCATCGACACCGTGCGAGCGCTCCCGGCCCCCGTGCGAATCTGCTTCTACCCGCCTGAGGCCGGGACCACGATCCGCACCTGGCTCGGCAACGAACGGGCCTGCATACCCCAGCAGGGGAATGACCTCGGCGGACGCATGGAACAGTCATTTGCACAGGCTTTCTCGGAAGGCTATGAACGGGCAGTGCTGATCGGAAGCGACATTCCGGAACTGTCGAGAGCAATGATGCATGAAGCCATGGCGGCCTTGGACACGAACGACGCAGTCCTCGGGCCGGCAGCCGATGGCGGATACTATTTGATTGGTTTTAAGGCAAAGACCTTCCTGCCGTCAGTGTTCCACGATATCGCCTGGAGCACAAGCACGGTTTGTGACGAAACCCTCGGCAAGTTCAAGCGATCCGGCCAACGGGTCCACCTGCTGCCGAAACTGCATGATGTCGATACAAAGGACGACCTCCGAATCTTTTTCAATAAATACCGGACCGATCCGGACAGCTCCTCCAGGACACTTGCCTATCTTACTGAACAGGAAGGAACATTATTCCAACCATGAGCATGAAACCGGCCATCATAGCAGCAGCGATAGTGACGATCTTTCTGCTTGAGGACCTCATTCCGCATTACCAGGACCGCACCGCACGGCTCCGGCACGCCTTCCCGCACGTGCTCACCGCGCTGTTGAACGGTCTCCTGACGCGGTTCATCCTTGCCGGTGCGACCCTCCAGATAACAACCTGGGCAGCAGCACATTCCTTCGGAATCCGGCATATGCTGCGCCTTTCACCGGTTGCAGATACCGTGGTCCTCTTTATTCTTTTCGACATCTGGATGTACTTCTGGCACAAGGCAAACCACCAGATTGATTTTCTGTGGTTGTTCCACCGGGCGCACCATTCGGACACGCAGATGGATACGACCACGGCGCTCCGCTTCCATCCGGGCGAACTCGTCCTCTCGACCCTCATCCGTTTGCCGGTCCTGGTGGTCCTCGGCATGACCTTCGGACAGCTCATCCTGTTCGAAACCATACTGAACCTTTCGACCCTGTTCCATCACAGCAACCTGAGCCTGCCGCGGTCCTGGGACCGTTCGCTCAGCCTTCTGATCGTTACGCCGGACATGCACCGCGTGCATCATTCCATTGAACGCAAGGAGACAAACTCCAATTATACAAGCCTGCTCTCTGTCTGGGACCGGCTGTTCGAGACGTTCAGCATGCGCGACGATACGCACACGATCACGCTCGGCTTGACTGAATTCCGGGAGGACCGCTGGCAGCGTTTCTGGGGTTTCCTCATCACCCCTGCCCAGTGACTCACGGGGAGCTAAGCTTCCTCTCCATTTTTCCCTCTCCCCTCGCGGGAGAGGGGCGGGGGTGAGGGGCGGTCTTAATTGAGAGGGCTGGGTGAGGGGGGACGTTCCGGGATGTAACAATATTTGTAACTATTCAGCTCTTTTTTATACGCGTCTATAACACTTCAAAAGCAAACAAATTTTCGCGCAAAGACGCCAAGACGCAAAGAAAGGATGGGGTCGTTTTTATGATTTTATTGCCGTTCTTTGCGAGCTTTGCGGCTTTGCGAGAGACGCCTTGCTTTTGACCTGAATAGTTACCAATATTTAAATCGTTCGTATTAGCCTCAGAAAAGAAAGGACTTAAAAGACCGCATGCACAAACAAAGCAAGAACATCCTGCTCCTGATCGTGTTCATCGCCGTGATCATAGCCGTGCGCCAGTCTTCGCTCGGGTCGGCACTGACCTTCGAAAACCTGAAGCTGCATCGGGCGGAGCTTCTCGTGCTCGTCCGCGACCACTATGCCCTGTCAGTCGTCCTCTTTGTGCTTCTGTATATTGCAGTCGCAGGCCTGTCCATTCCCGGCGCAGTTGTCCTGACCCTCGGGGGCGGATTCCTTTACGGCCCGGCGCTGGCAACGCTTTACGTGGACCTGGGCGCAACGACCGGCGCCGTGCTCGCATTCCTCTCTGCGCGCTATCTGCTCGGGCAACAGTTGCAGGATAAATACCAGCAGCCGCTGGACCGCTTCAACCGCGAGATGGAGGCTGCGGGCTGGCGCTATCTGCTCACACTTCGCCTGATCCCGATCTTCCCTTTTTTCCTCATCAACTTCCTGGCAGGTCTGACCAAAGTGCCGCTCAAGACCTTTGCCTGGACCACCGCGCTCGGGATAATCCCCGGCACGCTCGTGTTCGCCTATGCCGGACGTCAGATCGGCTCGATCAATTCCCCGGCTGAGATCCTCTCCACGAACGTGATCATTGCCCTTCTGCTCCTGGCGTGCTTCGCCCTCTTCCCGGCCGTCTTCAGCCGCATCAAAGCTGCAAGAAACCGGTCGGGTACTAAGGGATAAACTTTTTTGACACTGATTTTCACTGATTATTTATGATTGCTCTTTGGGAATCATAAAAAATCATGCCTTTTCAGTGTCATCAGTTATCCTATAAATGAGTTAGCCACATAAAGCACATAAGTCACATAGACAAAACAAGAAGTTGAAGCGACTGGAGTTATCACCAAATCGGCGAGATATTTCCAAAATACTTGCACTTGACTTTTTTTGTGAATTCTGTGCATTTTGTGGCTCAACTGCTCTTTTTAGGGTTATGCGTTTTCCTCTGTGCCTCAGTGTCTCCGTGGTGAGCAATTGCCTTCTCAACGATATTACAAATGAACCGAACAAAGGAGCTCCCATGGACAAGAAAGAACAGGTCGCCCATATCATCAAGCTGCTGAAGAAGGAGTATACGGGAACGCCCCAGACCGTGCTCCGGTTCAACACCCCTTTCGAGCTCCTGGTGGCGACGATCATGTCCGCCCAGACCACGGACGTGCTCGTCAACAAGGTAACCGAAACGCTGTTCAAAAAATACCGATCACCAAAAGACTTCGCCAACACAACGCCGGAAAAACTGGCCCAGGACATTCACTCCGTCAATTTTTTTAATAACAAAGCGAAGAATATCCAAAAAACAGCCATGATGATCGTGGAACAATTCAATGGCGCGGTGCCGCAAACCATGAAGGAGCTGGTCACCCTGCCGGGGGTGGCAAGAAAGACGGCGAACATCGTCCTTTCGAGCGCCTTTGGGATAGACGAGGGCATGGCCGTGGACACGCACGTGAAGCGGCTCGCCTTCCGGCTCGGCCTGACAAAGCATGATGATCCCGTCAAGATCGAGCAAGACCTGCTTGCAATCACTCCGAAAAAAGAGTGGAGCAGATTTTCCCATCTCCTGATCTTCCACGGCAGGGCCGTGTGTCAAGCGCAGAGACCAAAGCACAGCGAATGCGTTTTATACGACATTTGTCCATCGAAAAGGGTGTAGCATGGTTTTGGTCGGATAGGCGCCGTACCTGTGCGCCGGAACGCTCGTCGCATTCATTCATTGTAGTGTCATAAGTTTTTATCTATAAATCCCCCTCACCCCCCGAAAGAGGCTTTGCTTCAAACGGGGCAGGCCAGCCCTCTCCCTCGAAGGAGAGAGGAAGCACGCTGTAGCCCCTCCCTCGATGGGAGGGGTTGGGGAGGGTGATGGTCAGGCAACCAATTAAATGCCAACTTTCATTCACCTTTGTTCATGGACGATTCATAAAAAAGCATAAAAACGTGAAACCGCAAAAGGGAGTGGATTATTGAAGAAGGGAATCCGGAGGATTAAGGCACGTCTTTTTCTTTAGTACGCCTGCAAAGCCGCACATGTGCTTCATTGAGGAAGCGAAGGGACGGAAAGCATCAAACGTATCAACATCCCCTGAGTCCTCACAGTGGGACCGCTGGTGCTAGTATGTCTTATGCATATCCGTTTGACGAGAAGCTTAGACACTCACCTTGCTGAACATCATAGTCAATTCGCCAGAACCAGAAACCTCCATCACAAACCATAACCACCTGTTTTTTCCAGTAGGGAAAATCATCTTTGCTTCCACTCGCCGGAAAGAAATTGCATCTGATAACTTTTTTGTTCTTTTCTAAAATCCCCTTGAACTGAACACGGTATTTTGAACTGTTCACAAGGATCTTTTTGATTTCAGCTTGTTGCTCTGCGCTCGAGCTCTTCGGATTTTCCAGGAACGTTTGAATAGCCGTGAGCGCTTTCGCGGTCTGTTCTGGCGTCGGAGTCCAATCTCCTTTCAAGATTACCTGGTTCTCAGGCGGAATGTTAGTGTCAATTCCGGCCAGAACCACGGACCCCATAATGCAGATCAAAAAAAACAATACCATCGTTTTCATTTTATAATTCCTAAATCCAACGAAGAGCTAACCCGCTTGGCGGGTCGAGCAACTCGTCAGAGTATCAAGTTTTTCGGTTCTGTAGCATCGACGCGACAGCACGGGGATCACGGGCACCGTGGAAGAGGCCGGTAACGATAACCTGCTCGTTGTTGATTATAAAATAGACAGCGTAAGGAAAACGACGGAGCAGGCAACGCCTGAATTCATTGTGAACTTTCGGATAAAGGAGGGGGTTCCGGGGAATATCGCCGGCACACGCATAAAACATCCGAAGAAACTCTTCGCCAAGGCCCGGCGATTTCGTTTCATACCACGAATAGCCGCTGATAGCATCATCTTCGACTTCAGGTAGAAAGCGAAGCGTGTATGTCATTTTCGCTTTTCTATGCTCGCTCTGAGGTCATCAAGAGAAAGGAGCGTGCCAGGCGCAGATTGATAGCGTTTGAGCCGTTTGTCCAGTTCGGCTTTGTGACTTTCCGGAACAGGTATGGAGGAGTCATCAGCAGAGATATTGTCCCAAAGATCCTCGACGAGCAGTATCTTTTCAGGTGTGCTTAATTTTGATATTTCGGGAAGGTCTTTAACGCGCATGCTTTGCCTCCTTTCACCGTAAGTGTTATTATTTTGAATATTATCATTTTGATTGTAAATTTACAACGAACATTAATGCTCAAGGTTATCGCAGCGTAATCCGCCGAACTCAAGGAATTTTTTGAGGTCATTTCACGACCTTTTGACATCCCTTCCCTAAACTACTACTGATTGTCAAACATAGAGAAGTGACCCCAGATAGCAACAACGTCGCCAAGATATACCCTCCTCCCGTGTATTCCGGTCAGGATGTCTGGCTTTCCGGACGATTATTGCAAATCTGCATCTCGGCGGTGAGCTCGCGAGCATATTGCGCGAGGGTCTCATCTGGATTAAACAAAATATGCACCAGCACCCTGGTAAAAGGATTTGCCACTTCTTCGTATTCGGTGATGGTCACAACGGTCTGGCAGAAGCCGACCTTCCTGAACTCCACGACCCGGACCGTGCCAAAGGCGGCGGACCTGATGACGTCCAACTCGACGCGGGAAAAAGGGGTTTTCTCACGAATTTTGAAGGTTACCGGGTTCCCTTTAACCGGGTATTCGGTCCATGTTTCGTGGTCACGCGACGGGTCTACGATATCCACCCTTTTCAGACCCTTCCGCCATTTCAACTGGCGGGAATGGTCCATCATTAAGTCCCATATCCCCTTCGGATCACTATTCAGCTGAAAAATCCTTTGGGCTGATTTTCGTTTTGGTTGGAGGACGCCGATGAGTAAAACAACCAGGACCAGTGCGATCAGTGCGATATGTGCGTTAATGATGGTGATCATGCGGTGCAGCCTCCAGCCGTCAAGGCGTGCGACGTTTTCTTGTTCGAGGTTATCACCAGGTATCCACCGTCGCTTCATGGCCCATGACGGGAGCCGCGAGGAAAAGCGGAGAGAAGCCAATTGTCAAAATGCGGCGGTCCATGTGATTGGGAGGAGTTCCCTTCATTTCAGCTTCATATTTCCAGAATGGCAGTATAAGCTTATCGCAGAATCACAACAGATGTCAAGCATTCCCGGCATTATTCCCCGCAGGAGATAACGATTAGCTAACCCCCTTGTCGGGTTGAGCGGCTTGTTAGACCTCGCTATTGGTTGCTCAACGGGTTAGACGGCCATGTAAATTTTAGGATTTTTTAATTGTCGACAATTGTTCATTTTCGCTTCACTCTTACTAATTCGCACTGCAGATGTGCGTTCTCAACAGCCCAGGAAAACCAGTTCATCTGTGATTGCGATAATTGATCGTAGGGCGATTTTACCTCCGAAAACGAATAGCTATGTTTGCCCACGACAAGAAGGTCCGGCCAGCCTGGTTGCCTGTCCCAAAAGTGACCAATTGCCCAAGCTAAAGCAGCAGCTACAGCATCATTGGGGATCACGCGCAGCGCCACTCTGCCAAGCTCCTCTGCCTCCTGATCGCCTACCCATAGGTAGTCCCTAATCAATTTTGTCTCTGGAAGAAGCATGTCGTAAAGTGCAGTCATGTTTTGTGCGATACGTACGCCGTCGATCCAAGTGTCCAGTACATCTCCTCTTCGTTCATAATACTCTGAGGAGCCAAAGTCCCGAGGTAGCCGAAAGGAAATGAGGGGTGTATTTCGTTTAATAGGAGTCCACCCCACCGTCGAGTGCCGCATCGCAAGCTGGGAATAGGGATCGGCTGGATCTTGAATGGGAACGCCAAAAAATGTGGCAACCCAGACGCTAATAAGTCGTCTTTCGCATCGCCATACTGATAATCCTTGGCTACTATACCAATCTTCAACTAGCTTCTCTACACTGACTAAATCACCTTTACTGTTTGACCAGCATCCAATTTTTTGTCCTTTTCGCTCCACCTGACGATACTCTCCATCGAGTGTTTTCACCGGTACCGGGACCTTATCCAGAAACTCAGCTTGTGTTTGCTCCTTTGTGTCGTACTTTGGCGCCGTCTTGTGTCTGTGTTGCCAGAACTTGCGAGCCGATTGCCTTATTCGTTCGGCAATATCCGGCTCCTTTGCTTCAAATTCTAAGATGCTCTTGAATGGAAAAGAGCCTCCATACTCTTCTTGTATACCGCCACAATAGGTCTTAAAAATTTCGCGCCAGTAGAAGCGGTCTATTTTACCACCAGCGCTATGCCCTTCCGCACGCGGATGTGGTTCTTCGACTGCTCCGCGGCACTCTGCGCACACCCTCCCAATTCCATCAATGGATATGCGCCTGCCGGTACCGTATTCGTGAGCTATGTGAGCCTGATGTGGCAGAAATGTTTCTGCCAGGCTTCTCTCACACGCGCAAAGCAGCACGGAGCCGCAACTGCGGCAACGATACTTCCGAAAGAACTCGTATTCATTGAGACACTCGACTGAGGTATGCGAGCAGTTCATAGGCTTTTAAGAAATTTGTAGGCTTGGGTAATATTTTTCACGATGTTATGCTTTTACTAACACGCGCCTGCCGCGCCGCCTTTGGCGCGTCGCTGTAGGCGCAAGTTATCATTTCGGTGTAAGGGGCTCAAGACTATCCTTGCAATACTTACCCGGACTTGCGTGTTCGCTTTCACCAATATCAAAATAGACGCAGTCAATGCCCTTTACGGATGTTAGGGAATACGCGGTCGTTGTCATATAGCCCACTGCCCCATTTGACCCCATCTCCTCACCGAGTTGTTCTTCGTTATCTACGCCTATGAAAACTGTGCCGTCTTCTTTTTTCTTAAACTTGATTTTAGGCTGCTTATATTTTTGGAATCGCTCGTTGAGCTCAGTTATGATTTCTCGGACACCTGCCGCTTTCATAGATTTAACAAATACGGGGTAATTATCATTCTCTGTATAATCCCATATACCAGTGCCATAACCGGCGATTAATTGTTGCAGCCTGGGCTGCATATCCTTGTTCTGAGATGCAAGGATATCGTTCTTCGCTTTTAACCTTTGGTTTTCCATTCTCAGTTGATCAACTTGTGCGGACAGCTCCTGAATCTTGTTGTTAGCATTCGTCAAAGCCTCTTGGTCTTGTTTTATCTCCGGTTGTGCGACTTGCTTCTGTTCAGGTTTCTCACAGCCTACAATCGTTAATAGTATAAACAGTGGTAGTAATGAATGTAGTCGCATTAGAGAGTGACTCTCCTTCAGAAAATGTTTACAGATAACCAGTGATATACTATACGGAAACTGTCATCTACATATGCTTTTCAGATTAACTTGACCGCTTCAACTCCGACGGGCTTTATCCAGCACGATTCTTTCTGTTAATTTCTGTTTATACCCTGCAAATTCCCAAGCGCGATATTTTTCGCGGGGTACAGGAAGAATCAATCACTGCATGTATCAATCGTCGCTCTTCAATTTTATCAGCTCCCTGCCACATAGCGCTGTTTGCCCCTTTTCAAAAGTTACTTCACCTGCGCCGCAGACTTCACCTCGGGCAGGGTGTCGTATACGGAACGCACTACGCTGTTCATTTGCTCGTCCGATACGGGCAGGTAATAAATTTTCTCGCCCGTCTTCTGCATCGTGTTGAGATCGACAACAGCCCCGGCGGGGAGATCGTCGCCCTTGCCCAGGTCTCCCTTGACCGCGTAGAGGACCCACCGGGGGCCTTCGAGCGAGAGCACCATGTACGCGCAGTCCGAGACAGCGAGGATCGACTGGGCGCTGAGATGGGATAGGGTCCCGTAGCTCAGGACGATGCCGCTGCTGAGCTCGTATCCCGTGGGGACGACAACGGCCTTGGACAGTTCGTAGACGCCGTAGGCCGCGCCGCCGGCAGCGGAGACCGCGGTCCCTCCTGCGAGCGTCGTGCCGGCGATCACATTCCCGAAGACCTGGGTGACTGCCGCTCCCGCTTCGCCGCTCACGAACAGCGTTCCGCTGGTTGCAAGGCCCGCGCCTCCTACTGCGGTCCCGATGGTCCCGCCGCCCAGCGCGATCCCGGCGCTCGTGAGCGGAACACCGATGTACTGCACGCCC
>Ga0334722_10001675_pt1 | contig 26921 bp, 20 predicted proteins | sample C3_bottom_MG_FD_207210 | JGI IMG/M metagenome (GOLD analysis project Ga0334722, IMG submission 207210) | Sediment microbial communities from Yellowstone Lake, YNP, Wyoming, USA - C3_bottom | ecosystem: Environmental > Aquatic > Freshwater > Lake > Sediment | place: USA: Wyoming | collected... | reverse complement strand
TGCATACGCTGTTCCAGACCTCTATCAAGTATCCGTCGATCAAACGCTTCGACGAATATTTCTGCTCCGACCTGATGGTCGAGGACGGCCGCTGCCAGGGCGTGCTGGCGATCGAGATCGCAACCGGCGAGTTCACCCTGATACAGGCGAAAGCCGTGATCATCGCCACCGGCGGCGCCGGCCGCGTGTTTCGCGAAAATACCAACGGCGGCATCGTCACCGGCGACGGCATGGCGCTCGCCTACCGCCACGGCGTGCCGCTGCGCGACATGGAATTCGTGCAGTACCACCCGACCTGCATGCCGCGTACCGGCCTGTTGTTTACGGAAGCCTGCCGCGGCGAAGGCGGATTGCTGCTGAACAAGGACGGCTATCGCTACCTGCAGGACTACGGCCTTGGGCCGCCCGAGGACAAACCGCGCAACAAGTTCATGGAGTTGGGTCCGCGCGACCGCTTGAGCCAGGCGTTCTGGCACGAGCAGCAGAAGGGCAGGACGATCGAAGGACCGTTCGGATCGGTGGTGAACCTGGACCTGCGCCACCTCGGCGAGGCCTATCTGCGCGAACGCCTGCCGCAGATTTATGAACTGGCGGAAGAGTTTATGGGCATCGACCCGGCGCACACGCCGGTTCCGGTGGTGCCTGGAGTGCATTACACCATGGGCGGAATCCTGGCCGATGGCAACACGGCCTCGTCGCTGCCGGGCCTGTATTCGGTCGGCGAATGTTCGAGCGTGGGCATCCACGGCGCCAACCGCCTGGGTTCGAACTCGCTGACCGAACTGATCGTGTTTGGTAAGGTGGCAGGCAACGAAGCGGTCAAGTTCGCGAAGTCGGTGACGATCAGCAATCCGGGCGCGATCCAGAAGCAGGCAGAGGCCGCGCAGGCGCGCGCCCTGGGCATCGTCAACAAGTCCAACGGCACCGAGCGCATGGCGGTGCTGCGCAACGAAATGGCGAAGAGCATGGAGGATGGCTGCGGCATCTACCGCCTCGGCACGACCATGCAAGCCACCTGCGACAAGATCGACGAGTTGCGGCAACGCTACAAGAATCTGAAGCTCGAGGACAAATCGAAGGTGTACAACACCGAGTGGCTGCTGGGCATCGAACTCGGATATCTGCTCGACGTGGCCCAGTCCATGGTTTATTCGGCGATTAACCGCAAGGAGTCGCGCGGCTCGCACCAGCGCCTGGACGGATTCGAACAGCGCGACGACGAAAAGTATCTCAAGCACTCTCTGGCCTATTACGCCGGCGATAACGCGCCGCGCATCGAATACGGGGACGTGAAAATCACCAAGTCCGCTCCGGGCACGCGCGCTTACGGCGCTGCCGGCGTGCAGGCTGACGAAGAACGCAAGAAAAAGGGAGCAGCCAATGGCTGATACCGAGAAAATCATCGAGATCCAGGTTCTGCGCTACCGCTCGGAACAGGACAAGGAGCCCGTGCTGCAAAGCTTCAAGGTTCCCTTCACCGACGACATGTCCGTGCTGCAGGGGCTGCAGTACATCAAGGATTTCCTCGACGGCACGCTCAGCTTTCGCTGGTCCTGCCGCATGGCGATCTGCGGCAGCTGCGGCATGATGATAGACGGCAAGCCCAAGCTTTCGTGCAAGACCTTCCTGCGCGAATACTACCCGCAGGGCCTGAGCGTGGAGGCGCTGGCGCACCTGCCGATCGAGCGCGACCTGATGGTGTCGGTCGAGGACTTCGTTACCAAGCTCGAAAGCATCAAACCCTACATCATCCCCAAGGAGCCGCGCACGCTCGCGCAGGGCGAGTACCTGCAGACGCCCCAGCAGCGCGACATGTACGAGCAGTTCAGCTCGTGCATCAACTGCATGCTGTGCTACGCCGCCTGCCCCCAATATGGGCTGAATCCGAAGTTCACCGGTCCGGGTGTGCTCGCACTGCTGCACCGCTACAACGCGGATTCGCGCGATGGCGGACAGGCCGAGCGCAACGAATTGGGTTACGCGGACGAAGGCTTCTGGGGCTGCACCGCGGTCGGCTACTGCTCGGAGGTTTGTCCGAAGGGCGTGGATCCGGCTAACGCCATCAACCAAAACAAGATGAACAGTGCAATCAATTATTTCACCAGGTTCGTCACGCCAGGGGGAGCAGACAAATGAGCAATCGTCGACCCTACGTCCGGTCCATGGATGGTTGGTGGAAGCGGGATGCCTATTTCATGCGCTACATGGCGCGCGAAGTCACGGCGGTGTTCGTCGCTGCCTATGCTGTCGTGCTGCTGTTCGGGCTGGTACGCCTCTCCCAGGGCGAAGCCGCGTTCAACGGCTGGCTGCAGTACCTGAAGACCCCGTGGATGTTGGTGTTCCACCTGATCGTGCTGGCGGTGTTCTGCTACCACACCTGGAGCTGGTTCAACATCATGCCCAAGACCATGCCCATCATGTTCGTCGGCGGCAAGCGCGTGCAGCCGGGAACCATCACCGGAACCGGACTCGCGGCGTCCGTCGTCGCGTGCCTGGCCGTGTTATTCATTGTGCGGGGGATGAGCTAATGAAACGCTCCAACGAACCGATTTTCTGGTCTCTGTTCGGCGCCGGCGGTATGCTGGCGGCGCTGATCGGTCCGGCGCTGGTTTTCATCACCGGCATCGCCGTCCCGTTTGGTCTTATTTTCAAGCCGGACACCATGAGCTATGCGCATATGCTTGCGCTTTCTCAAAGCTGGGCGGGCAAGATCTTCGTGCTGGCTGTGATTGCACTGTTTCTGTGGCACGCGGCGCACCGCATCCATATCCTGTTGCATGATTTTGGCGTGCATGCGGTTACGACAGTCAGGGTTCTCTGCTATGGTGGCGCCTTTGCGGGAACGGTGATCGCAGCCTATACGCTGCTGATGATCAAGGCTTGACGCGGCGCCGGCACGACTGCAGTAGCGTATTTGCTGAAAAAAGTGCGGCTCGGCCGCACTTTTTTTATTCTAGAATTGCGAACTTATGCCCAACATAAAACTGCCTGACGGTTCAGTCCGTCCGTATCCCCAGCCGGTAACCGTGGCTGAGGTCGCGGCCAGTATCGGCCCCGGCCTGGCCAAGGCGGCCCTGGCCGGCCGCATCGACGGCAGACTGGTGGATACCTCGTTTCGCATCGAGGCCGACGCGGAGCTTGCGATCGTCACCGACCGTGACCAGGACGGGCTGGACATCATCCGCCACTCCACCGCCCACTTGCTTGCGTATGCGGTGAAGACGCTGTATCCCGATGCGCAGGTGACCATCGGCCCGGTGATCGAAAACGGCTTCTACTACGATTTCGCCTATAAGCGGCCGTTTACGCTGGAAGATCTGGCCGCCATCGAAAAGAAGATGTCGGCGCTCGCGAAACAGGATTTCCCGGTGACGCGCGAGGAAATGCCGCGCGACCAGGCGGTGGCGCTGTTCAAAGGCATGGGCGAGCATTACAAGGCCGAGATCATCGCCTCGATTCCGGAAGATCAGGTAATAGGTTTGTACCGTGAGGGCGATTTCATCGATCTGTGCCGCGGGCCGCACGTGCCCTCGACCGGCAAGCTGAAGGTGTTCAAGCTGATGAAGGTCGCCGGCGCGTATTGGCGCGGCGATTCGAAGAACGAGATGCTGCAGCGCATCTACGGCACGGCCTGGGCAAAGAAGGAAGACCAGGAAACGTATTTGCATATGCTGGCGGAGGCGGAGAAACGCGACCACCGGAAGCTCGCGACGCAACTCGACCTGTTTCACATGCAGGATGAGGCGCCGGGCATGGTGTTCTGGCACCCCAAGGGCTGGACCATCTGGCAGCAGGTGGAGCAATACATGCGCCGCGTCTACCAGGACAACGGCTACCAGGAGGTCCGCTGCCCGCAGATCCTCGATCGCAGCCTGTGGGAAAAATCCGGGCACTGGGAGAACTACCGCGAGAACATGTTCACCACCGAGTCGGAGAAGCGCACCTACGCGGTGAAGCCGATGAATTGTCCCGGCCACGTGCAAATCTACAATGCCGGCCTGCGCAGCTATCGCGAATTGCCCTTGCGCTACGGAGAATTCGGCGCCTGCCACCGCAACGAGGCCTCCGGCGCATTGCACGGCATCATGCGCATACGTGCTTTCACCCAGGACGACGGCCATATTTTCTGCACCGAGGACCAGATACTGCCGGAGTGCGTGGCCTATACCGCACTGCTGCAGAAGGTCTATGCGGATTTTGGCTTTACCCAGATCGTCTACAAGCTCGCCACGCGGCCGGATAAGCGCGTCGGCGCCGACGATCTATGGGACAAGGCCGAGAGCGCCCTCGCCGAATCGCTGCGCGCCAGCGGCGTGCAGTTCGATATGTTGCCCGGTGAAGGTGCGTTTTACGGCCCGAAAATCGAATACCACCTGAAAGACAGCATCGGACGCTCCTGGCAATGCGGCACGATGCAGGTGGACTTCTCCATGCCCGGACGCTTGGGGGCGGAGTATGTCGCCGAGGACAACACGCGCAAGGTGCCGGTGATGCTGCACCGGGCGATCGTCGGTTCGATGGAGCGCTTCATCGGCATTCTGCTTGAAAATTACGCCGGCGTGATGCCGCTCTGGCTGGCGCCGCTGCAGGTGGTCGTGCTGAATATCTCCGGCGGCCAGGCCGAATACGCCGCTCAAGTGGAGGCCGAACTGCGCCGCGCCGGGTTCCGGGCTGAAGCCGATTTGCGTAATGAGAAAATTACCTATAAAATACGGGAACATAGCATTCAGAAGCTGCCCTACCAGCTGATCGTCGGCGAGCAGGAGAAGGCAGCTTCCAAAGTGGCCGTGCGAACCCGCAGCGGTGAAGACCTGGGGCAGATGACGCTCGCAGAATTCATCGGACGCCTCCAACAAGAGGCGCGCGCGGGCAGCGCGGCCTAATTATTAATTTTTTGGAGAAACAACATCGCTCAGGAAAAAGCGCAGCGCCTCAACAGTGAGATCACCGCACCCGAAATACGCCTGGTCGGCACCGAAGGGGAACAGCTAGGCGTGGTGCCCATCGCGGACGCGATGCGGCGCGCAGAAGAACTGGAGGTGGATCTGGTGGAAATTGCACCGACAGCCGTCCCCCCGGTATGCAAACTGATGGACTTCGGCAAGTTCAAGTACCGTGAAGCCAAGAAGGCGCACGAGGCGAAGCTGAAGCAGAAGCAGATTCAGGTCAAGGAAGTAAAATTCCGGCCCGGCACCGACGAAGGCGATTACCAGATCAAGCTGCGCAACTTGATGAAGTTTCTGGACGAAGGCGACAAGACCAAGGTCACGCTGCGCTTTCGCGGACGCGAGATGGCGCACCAGGAATTCGGCCATCGACTGATAGAGCGGGTGAAGAACGACCTCGTCGAGCACGGGGTGGTGGAGCAGTATCCGAAGATGGAAGGGCGCCAGTTGGTGATGGTACTGGGGCCGAAGAAAGTGGCAGTCGTAAAGAAAAAGGCCGAACCCGCAGCAAAATGAAGTTTGCAGCACCGTTCCCGGTTCGCCGGGCGCGTAAAACAAGTGGTGTCGAGGTCAGCAAGCTCTCCCCCCGGGAGACACCTGCCGCCATGTCAAAACTAGGAGTAGTCATGCCCAAGATGAAGACCAAGCGGAGCGCGGCCAAGCGTTTCCGCATCCAAGGCAGCGGCGGGATAAAACGCACCAAAGCGTTTTTGCGCCACATCCTGACCAAGAAGACCACCAAGCGCAAGCGCAATATGCGCGGCACATCCATGGTGGACGCGAGCAACCTGCGCTCGGTGCGCGCGATGCTTCCCAACGGTTAAGGAGACGAGTCATGCCAAGAGTAAAACGTGGAGTAGAAGCGCACGCCCGCCACAAGAAGGTAATGGAGCTCGCCAAGGGCTACCGCGGCCGCCGCGGCAGCGTGTTCCGCATCGCCAAGGAGGCGGTGATGAAGGCGGGGCAGTATGCTTATCGCGACCGCAGGACGAAGAAGCGCGTGTTCCGCGCACTGTGGATCGCGCGCATCAACGCCGCGGCGCGCGCCTGCGGCCTGACCTACAGCGTCTTCATGAACGGCCTGCGCAAAGCCTCGATCGAGGTGGATCGCAAGGTGCTCGCAGACCTCGCAGTGACCGACATGGCGGCATTCACCAAGTTCGCCGATCAGGTCAAGGCGGGATTGCCTTCCAAGTAAAGCAGGCCTAGTCAACCAGGATCCATAAGCAGCGCGGCGAAAGAGGCTAACTCGTTTAGCCTCTTTTCGTTTGTGCGATATTGACGATGAATGATCTGGAACAAATAGTCAGCACCGCCCTGGAGCAGTTCAGCCGCGTCGACGATGCCGCCGAACTGGAGCAGGCGAAAGCGCGCATCCTCGGCAAGACCGGCGCGCTCACCGATCTGCTCAAGGCCTTGGGCAAGCTTCCCGCCGAGGAGCGGCGCGAGGCGGGCGGTCGCATCAACGCGGCCAAGGACCGCATCGAGGCCGCGCTCGCCGCGCGGCGCGAAGCGCTGGCGCGGGTGCAGCTCGATGCGCGCTTGGCCGAGGAGGCGCTCGACGTGAGCTTGCCCGGGCGCGGTTCAGGGCGCGGGCGCCTGCACCCGATCACGCGCACGCAGGACCGCATCGAGGCGATCTTCCGCTCCATCGGCTTCGACGTCGCCGACGGGCCGGAGATCGAGACCGACTGGAACAATTTCACCGCGCTCAACAACCCGGAGAACCATCCGGCGCGCTCGATGCAGGACACCTTCTACGTCGAGGCGAAAGACGCCGGCGGCAGGCCGCTGCTGCTGCGCACGCACACCAGCCCGATGCAGGTGCGCTACGCGCGCATGCATCAGCCGCCGATCAAGGTGATCGCCCCCGGCCGCACCTATCGCGTCGACAGCGACGCCACCCACTCGCCCATGTTCCACCAGGTCGAGGGCCTGTGGATCGACGAGAACATCAGCTTCGCCGACCTGAAGGGCGTGTACACCGAATTCCTGCGCCGCTTCTTCGAGACGGACGAGTTGCAGGTACGCTTCCGGCCTTCCTTCTTCCCCTTCACCGAGCCTTCGGCCGAGATCGACATGGCTTTCAGCGCCGGCCCGAGCAAGGGCAAGTGGCTGGAGATTTCCGGCGCTGGCCAGGTGCATCCGTCGGTCGTCCGCAATTTCGGGCTGGATTCTGAAAAATACATCGGCTTCGCCTTCGGGTCGGGCGTGGAACGGCTGGCGATGCTGCGCTACGGCATCAGCGACCTGCGCCTGTTCTATGAAGGCGACCTGCGCTTTCTGCAGCAGTTCGCATGAAGTTCTCCGAGCTCTGGCTGCGCAGCCTCGCCGATCCGCCGCTAGCCACGGCGGAACTGGCGCACACGCTTACCATGGCGGGACTCGAAGTGGAGACGCTCGAGCCTGCGGCAGCCCCTTTTTCCAAGGTAGTGGTGGCCGAAGTGCTCGAAGTGGCGCGCCATCCTAACGCCGACCGACTGTCGTTGTGCAGGGTCAATGTCGGCGAACCCGCTCCGCTCTCCATAGTCTGCGGCGCGCCCAACGTGGTTGCGGGCATGCGCGTGCCCTGCGCCCTGATCGGCGCGCGGCTGACAGGCGCGGACGGCAAGGTATTCGAGATCAAGCCGACTAAACTGCGCGGCGTCGACAGCCAGGGCATGCTGTGCTCGGCGAAGGAACTGGGCATCGCCGACGACCACAGCGGGCTGCTGTCGCTTGCGGCCGATGCAGCCATCGGCCGCGACGTGCGCGAAGTGCTGGCGCTCGACGATACGGTGTTCACGCTCAAGTTGACGCCGAACCGCGCCGACTGCCTGAGCCTGCTCGGCGTGGCGCGCGAAGTGGCGGCGATCACCGGCGCCGCGTTCAAGCCGCTGCAGATCAAGCCGATGCCGGCGCAATGCGACGCGCGCCATCCGGTCAAAATCACGGCGCCGGAGGGCTGCGGCCGCTTTACCGGTCGCGTCATCCGCAACGTCAACGCCGCGGCGCCTGTCCCCGAGTGGATGGTGCAGCGCCTGGCGCGCGCCGGGCAGCGCTCGATCTCGGCGCTGGTCGACGTCACCAACTATGTCATGCTCGAGCTGGGGCGGCCCTTGCACGTCTACGACCTCGACAAACTGCAAGGCGGCATCGACGTGCGTTTCGGCAAGAAGGGCGAGAGGGTCAAGCTCCTGAACGAGCAGACCGTCGAGGTGGACGCGAGCGTGCTCTGCATCACCGACGCCTCGGGTCCGATCGGGCTCGCTGGCATCATGGGCGGCGATTCGACCAAGGCCGAGACCGACAGCAGGAACATCTTCCTCGAGTCCGCGTTCTTCTTCCCCGACGCGATTATGGGTCGCACGCGCCGCTACAATTTTTCGAGCGACGCCGCGCACCGTTTCGAGCGCGGAGTTGACTTCGACAACAACGTCGACGGGATAGAGCGCGCAACCGAGCTGATACTCGCGATCTGCGGCGGCGAGGCCGGCCCCACCGTGGACGACGTGGCCCGGCTGCCCGAGCGCAAGCCGGTGCGCGTGCGCAGCGCGCGCGCTGCGAAGGTGCTCGGCATCGAGATCACCGACGCGGAGATCGGCAACATCTTCGCGCGTCTCGAACTCGCCGCGGTGAAGACCGCCGACGGCTACAGCGTGACCCCGCCTTCATACCGCTTCGACATCGCTATCGAGGAAGACCTGATCGAGGAAATCGCCCGCATCCACGGCTACGAGCGCATCCCGGCGAGCCGGCCGCGCGTGCGCGCGGCCATGCGCGAGCAGCCGGAGACGGTGCGTCCGCTCACCAGAGTGAAGGAAGCGATCGCCGCGCGCGACTACCAGGAAGTGGTCAACTTCAGCTTCGTCGAGGCCGAGTGGGAGCGCGATTTGTGCGGCAACGAAGCGCCGGTCAAGCTCCTCAATCCTATCTCGGTGCAGCATGCAGTAATGCGCTCCAGCCTCGCCGGCAGCCTCATCGCCAACGTGCGCTACAACCTCAACCGCAAGCAGGGCAGGGTGCGTGTGTTCGAACTGGGGCGCGTGTTCCGCGCGGACGCGAGCGTCGCCGACGGCCCGCTCACGGTGGGCGGCATAGACCAGCCGCTCAAGCTCGCCGCGATCGCCTATGGCCCGGCGCGTCCGGAGCAATGGGGCCTCGCCCCGCGCAATGTCGATTTCTACGATCTGAAGGGCGACATCGAGAGCCTGCTGGTCCCATGGCAGCTGCGTTTCGAGCGCACGACACATCCGGCGCTGCACCCGGGCCGCGCAGCGAACGTGATGATAGCCGGCAAGACCATCGGCTGGCTGGGCGAACTGCATCCGCGCTGGCAGCAGAAATACGAATTGCCGCTGGCGCCGGTCCTGTTCGAACTCGACCTGGCGGCGATGCTTGCCGCACCGATGCCCCAGTATCGCGAGGTTTCCAAGTTTCCGCCGGTGATCCGGGACCTGGCGGTGGTGGTGGACGACGCGGTGTCGGCGCAAGCCCTGGAACAGGCGATGCTGGCGTCTCGCCCGGCCTTCGTGCAGGACCTGCGATTGTTTGACCTTTATCGCGGAAAAGGAGTGGAGGCGGGCAAAAAAAGCCTTGCCTTTCGGGTAGTTATGCAAGATACTTCGAAAACGCTGACCGACGCGGAAGTGGAGGCGGCGATGGCGCACCTGTTGCAACTTCTAGCCCGATCTGTCGGCGCGAAATTGCGCACCTAGGGAGAAAAAAGTGACGTTAACCAAAGCCGAGCTGGCTGACTTTTTGTTCGAAAAAGTCGGGCTTAACAAGCGCGAAGCCAAGGATATGGTCGAAACATTCTTTGAAGAGATCCGCGCCGCCCTGGAAAACGGCGACAGCGTAAAGCTCTCCGGATTCGGCAATTTTCAACTGCGCAACAAACCGCAGCGCCCGGGGCGCAATCCCAAGACCGGAGAAGAGATTCCGATCACCGCGCGCCGCGTCGTTACCTTCCACGCCAGCCAAAAATTGAAGGCGCTGGTGGAAAAGGCAAATCGTGGAAAACCACAGCAGCAACAGTAGCCTGCCGCCGATTCCGGCGAAGCGCTATTTCACCATCGGTGAGGTGAGCGAACTGTGCGGCGTCAAGCCGCACGTGCTGCGCTATTGGGAACAAGAGTTCACGCAATTAAAGCCGGTCAAGCGTCGCGGCAACCGCCGCTATTATCAACATCACGAAGTGCTGTTGATCCGCCGCATCCGCGACCTGCTCTACGAGCAGGGCTTCACCATCAGCGGCGCGCGCAACCGCCTCGACGAAGGGGTGTCCAGCAGCGGGCGTGCGCTCGCGGCGCGCGCGGCAGCAGAGCCCGGCAAGGTCGATCTTTCCGGGATCAGGAACGAGATCAAGAGCATCATCGACAGCCTAGGAAGCGGCGCCTGAGCAGCACCGGTGGAAGCGACGCTGGTTTTGGTTCGGGCCGGCGTGATAACATTGACCAATTCGGGGCGTAGCGCAGCCTGGTAGCGTACTTGCATGGGGTGCAAGTGGTCGGAGGTTCAAATCCTCTCGCCCCGACCAAAAAATCAAGGACTTAGTGATAGAACGCTAGGTCCTTCTTTTTTGTGTTCGACCATTTGGTACACTATTTTTCGCCGTCAAAAGATTCGGTTGGCGGATGGATGCAGACCGTTTTCGGTGCGGCACGCAAAAATATGAACTGAAAGTGTCAGAGCGTTACGGTGGCAGCCGCATATATCTTGATACCCCCGAAGCCGACCGCGGTCATGCAGCGGAAAAATGCCGCGTCCTCGCCTTCCGTAGTTCACGAATCTTCCATAGGCTTTATTCGCGTATCACGCGTCGTCTCGGGATGTCGCGGCTGCAGAAATGTGAATAGCGGCGGATTGTCCGAGAACGCGACGTTGAACCGCATCCACGGCGACCTATCACCATCAACCATAAACAGATGTCCGGGGGCGAGCAGAATATTGGCTTCGATTGCATCGGCGCAAAGGGTCGCTGAATCATCGAAATCAGGGTGGCGGGCCCACACGAATAGCCCCGCCTTCGGTTCGCAGAATAATTCCAAACCAGCTTGCTCGAGGCGCTGGCAGGTCTGCTCTTGGGCTATCGACAGACGTTCACGCAGCGACTTGATCTGCTTCCGGTACCGTCCCTCGTTGAGAATTGAAAGCGTCACGTGCTCAGTCAACTCCGATGACGTAAGTCCGGTCATCATCTTGATCTGAGTAATGTCCTCGATTGCATCCGGGTGGGCAGCGATGAACCCGACGCGGAGTTTTGGGGAAATCGACTTGGAGAAGCTTGTTACGTAAATTACGCGGTTTAATTGATCCAGGCAGGCCAGACTACGGCGCGGCTGGGTGTCGAGCGCCGCGCACACATCGTCCTCCACGACAATGAAATCGTGGCGGTCTGCCAACTGAAGAACACGGTAAACAGTGCCAGGCGAATAGCTTGCGCCGGTTGGATTCTGCAGACGGGGATTTGTGAAAAAGGCACGCGGTTTGAACTCCATGGCAAGACTTTCGAGCCTCGCTAGATCCGGCCCTTGAGGAGTCCAAGGCACCCCGATTGGCCGCGCGCCACCGGCGCGCAGATTGGCAATCATCACGCTATAACCCGGCTCGTCCACCAGCACAGTGTCGCCGGGACGAAGCAGGTACTTGGATATCAGATCGAGAGCGTGACTTGCTCCGGTAGTGAGGAGAATCTGATCTGGCGCAGCCGCAATTTCCTGTTCGGCGAGCCAATCGCACATCTTCATCCGAAGTGCGGGCAGACCGCGGGGGTGACCGTAGCCATGCTTGTGCAACGATTGCCTATTGGATAATGTCCGCAGGCTACGCCGAATTGCTTCTCCATCAAGCCAGCTATCCGGAACCCATCCATAGCCGGGTGTGACCTGTGCCGATCGACTTTCCCAGACGCGCCTTACGAACCATAGCGGATCAAACCGGGTATTACGAAGAGATTGCTCCTCCTCCCGGAATAAGCCGCGGGTGGTGGCTCGAACGTAAAAACCTGAACTCTGCCGGGGAATCAGCAAGCCTTCAGCGGCGAGGCGATCGTAGGCATCGACGACCGTCGAAGTGCTGATTTTTTGCAAGTCGGCGAACTGCCTGATCGAAGGAAGTTTCGTTCCGGGTCGCAGCTTTCCCGAGGCAATCAATCCTTTAATGCCGTCGACGATTTGCAGCACCAATGGCGTTGGGTTGCTTGAATCGAGTGTCAACATGCGGATTTCCGGGCCTATACCGTTGGAGATGTGTGGATCTGTGGGTCGCGCATAGACATATTCTAGCGAAATGCCACAGCAACAAGCTAACTATAGTGTCGCGAAGTGTATGGGCGGCGCGTCCATAACAGTGAGCTTAGCAACCGCGAGCTTTGTATCTGGGCAATTCTTCCCTACCCCATTAAGTTCGTGCCCACGAGGAATCCATCTACGACGTATCGATGATCGATGGAATCTGAGCCCGCAGGCGCCGACAACCAGATTCATTGGAGGAGCAAATCAATGAGCAACGAAATTGCAAGAAATGCAGACTTGATGGCACGGCGGTTTGCCGCGATCCCACGTGCTATCGGCAATGCGCATGCAGTGTTTGCAACAAAGGCTGTCAACAGCGAGATTTGGGATGTCGAGGGCAAGCACTATATCGATTTCTGCGCTGGCATTGCTGTGATGAACACCGGTCATAGCCATCCCAAAGTCCTTAGGGCGATTACGGACCAGTTGCTGTCGCACACCCATACGTGTTTTCAAGTTGTGGCATATGAGTCCTATGTCGCGCTGGCGGAGCGCCTTTGCAAGCTGGCACCCGGTAGCCATGCGAAGAAAGCATTCCTAATGACGACGGGCGCCGAAGCCATTGAAAACGCGGTCAAGCTGGCACGGGCCTACACAAATCGGTCGGCCATCATCGCGTTTGAAGGAGCGTTTCATGGCCGGACGATGTACTCCCTGGCACTTACCGGCAAAGTAGACCCGTACAAAGCGGGCTTTGGCCCGTTTCCTGGCGAGGTGTACCACGCGCCGTACCCTTCCGAGGTGCACGGCATCACCGTGGATGACGCAATCGCCGGCATCGAGAAACTGTTCAGAAACGACATTGAGGCCCGTCGCGTCGCCGCAATATTTGTCGAACCGGTTCAAGGAGAAGGGGGCTACATCCCGGCGCCTACCGAATTCTTCAAACGGCTGCGCACGCTCTGCGACCAGCATGAAATTCTTCTGGTAGCAGACGAGATCCAGACAGGAGTTGCCCGAACGGGCAAGATGTTCGCCATGGAGCACCATGATGTGGCGCCGGACTTGATCACGATGGCCAAGGGCCTGGGTGGCGGCATGCCAATTTCTGCTGTCGTTGGCCGTGCCGACGTGATGGATCACTGCAACCCTGGCGCCCTCGGCAGCACCTATGCCGGGCATCCGCTCGCCTGTGCAGCTGCGCTCGCCGTTCTCGACATCGTTTTGGATGAGGGGTTGTGCGAGCGGAGCATCGCGATAGGTGAAAGGCTGCGCACGAGCTTTTCAAAACTGGCCGCCAAATACTCCTGTATAGGGGACGTGCGCGGCCTGGGTGCCATGACAGCAATCGAGTTCAACTATCAGCGCGACATGCAACAGCCAGCGCCCGAAATTGCGAATGCGCTCAAGGCGGAAGCTGCAAAACGCGGTTTGTTACTGCTGACCTGTGGCAACAATGGCAACGTTCTTCGAGTGATGGTGCCCTTGACAATCCAGGACTCGGTGTTGGACGAGGGCATTGCCATTATCGGCGCGGTGCTAGGAGATCTGGTTGCGCAGGGCAAGGCATGAGCGCTGCACGTTGCGTCCTGGGAAATATGGCGGCACCGGATTGAACTGCGTCAGCTACCCGCATCATGCGAACAATCTCCTCGTACGGCCGACGGATCGAATTGCCCGTGTAGTTGAGGCCGTGGGCAAGACTGTTGCCGAAGACATCAAGGACGTTGCCCGCGGCTTTACCCACGCGTATTTCAACGCGGCGGTCGAACCGGCTTTCTCGTCGAGAACCGACGAGGCATTGGCGCGTATCGCTGAGTCTCACTTGGCAGTTGCCCTGGCCTTCAAGACCGGTGAACCCTCGGTGCGGGCGACGTCCTGCAACGGCGATGGCGAATCGATGATCGAGATCGTCAACAACGACATGCCGCACCTGGTCGACACGATGAACCTGGTGTTGCACAGGAATGGGCTTCGCCCTGCCTCACTCCATCATCCGGTTCTGCATGTGGTGAGAGACTCTGCCGGGATTCTACGAGAGGTCGTCGCGGCGGCAAGCGGCGCCTCAAGGCCAGAATCCTACATTCGTGTCGAACTGGAGCAGCGGCGCAGCGACCAGGCATTGGCCGTGGTCGCAAGCGATCTGTTGCGTGCGTTTGACATGTTGCGAACCGTGCTGGCCGACAGCATCCTTGCCAATGAAACCCGGCTGGCTCTGGTGCAAAGACTCGACTCCGGAAACAATGCGGAAGAGAGGGCGTTTCTCAGTTGGCTCGACGCGAGCAAGTTCATGTTGCTCGGTGTGGCGAACTACGCCGTCACCAATGGAACATTTGTGCCCGCGCCGGCAAGTGGAATCGGATTGCTGGGGGCGAAGGGCGCCATTGCGGCGGAATGCCTTATCCCGGAGAGATTGCCAGAACCTGGGTGCGGAACAGGCTGGACCGTGGAGTACCAGAAGGCAAGCGTGAATTCGCCGATCTTGTCGGGGGCGCTGCTAGACTGCATATGTGTGACTAGGCGGGGCGCAGATGAGCAAGTATGCGAGGAGTGGCGGCTCGTAGGCTATTTGTCTTCGGAAATACAGTATTCGTCGCCCTTCTACATACCTCTGCTGAGAGGGAGTCTGACCGCGTTGGTGGCCGCCATCGGCGCAGCCACGGATAGTCATGCGGCACGGACCCTGACTGAAATCATCAACCGATATCCGCGCGAAGACTTGCTCTCCGAATCGATCCTCGGCACCCTTCCCGATAATATCGCCACAATCATGGCATTGTACGACCGCCCGCGGGTAGCGATGATAGTACGTCCTGATATCTATCATCGTTTCCTTGTTTGTCACGTATTCGTTCCGCGCCGTAGCTTCGCGCGTGAAACGGCGGAACGCGTCGCGGCGATCTTGTCCGATGCGATTGGCGAGCTGGTTACGGATGTCGCTTGCCAGGTGAATGAGTCGCCCCTCGTCCGTCTCTCCGCGACAGCCCGTGTTGATACCGAGAAGATTGCTCATTATTCGCCCGGAAAGATCGAGGCCTGCTTGAAAAGTGCCATATGCAGTTGGGAAGAGGAGGTCGAAGAGCGGATCCTCAAGGCATTCGGTCCTATCGACGGGCCACCAATACATTCGCACTGGATAAAACGTGTGCACGTCGGCTACAAAGATGCAGTCACGGCCAGCGAAGCCGGAGACGATTTCGCCGTTTTAGAGCGACTATCGAAAGAGGGCGCGATCGGGGCGCGATTTGTCCGTGGGCAAGGAGAAGGGCAGACAAAAGTTGCCCTGAAACTCTACGGCTGCAGAACTCATCTTCCCGTTTCACAGAGTTTGCCCGTGCTGGAGAATTTCGGACTGCGCATCGAGGACCATCAGTCTTTCGGCTTTGGTGAAGAGGATGGCACGCGCGTATGGATCCAGGTGTTCGACCTGTCGCAGAGCACAGCAGAGGAGCTTGGTGGCCTCGAGAACTGGCGCAGGATCGAGAACGCCATCAGGGCAACTCTCGCTGGAGAGGCTGAAGCAGACGAGTTCTGCAGTCTGGTGGTGAAGGTCGGTCTTTCTGAGCGAGAGACCAACGTCTTTCGCGTCTACAATAGGTATTTGAAGCAGATCGGTTTCCCCTTGGTAGGGAGCGGCGTGGCCTCGAGCCTGGGGCGTAATGTGCATCTGGCCTTCGCATTGTTCCAGCTATTTGCAGCGCGCTTCGATCCGGACCTCGGGGCGGATCGCGATCACGTAGCGGCCAAACGGCTGGAAGCAATCCAAGAATCCCTGGCAGCGGTGGCGAACGGCGAAGACGACCGGGTTCTACGCAAGTACTTGATGTTGATCGAAGCAACGCTGAGGACCAACTTCTTTCAGCAGGATGCAAACGGTTTGGCGAAACCCTATTTGTCGATCAAACTGGACTCCCTCCTTATCGAGGATCTACCGGCGCCGCGCGCGCGTTACGAGATCTTCGTTTATTCACCACGCATGGAAGGCATACACTTGCGCGGCGGCAAGGTTGCGCGCGGTGGCATTCGCTGGTCGGGCCGACTGGAAGATTTTCGCACGGAAATACACGGGCTGTTCAAGGCTCAGATGGTCAAGAACGTCGTTATCGTTCCGCAAGGGGCGAAGGGGGGGTTTGTAGTAAAGCGCCCACCCTCGGGCACCGACTTTGCCGTGCTGCGTCATGAAGCCATAGAGTGCTATAAGACGTTGATCCGGGGACTGCTGGATATCACCGATAACATGGTGAACAACAGGGTGGTTCCGAGCCCGCGTGTCGTTCGTCGGGACGGCGACGACACCTATCTCGTGGTGGCAGCAGATAAAGGCACGGCGACCTTCTCCGACATCGCGAATGGCGTTGCTGCCGAATACAATTTCTGGCTCGACGACGCGTTTGCATCGGGAGGGGCGGCGGGTTACGACCACAAAAAGATGGGAATTACGGCCCGTGGCGCTTGGGAGTCGGTCAAACGCCATTTCTGGGAAATCGGCGTTGATGTCCAAAGCCAAGACTTCACGGTCGTTGGAATTGGCGACATGTCCGGCGACGTGTTTGGCAACGGCATGCTGCAATCCCCCTGCATTCGTCTGCTTGGCGCTTTTGATCATCGCCACATATTCATCGATCCTGATCCAGATGCTGCGACGAGCTTCAAAGAGCGTCGCCGATTGTTCGACCTGTCCAACTCCTCATGGAATGACTATGACCAGAAACTGCTCAGCTTAGGGGGTGGGATCTTCGATCGGTCGGCGAAGTCAGTAGCGGTTAGCAAGAGGGTGCAAGACTTGTTGGGGCTTGCCGCGGCGACGAGCACGCCAGACGCGTTGATCAAGGCGCTTCTTCGTCTGGATGCGGACCTGCTCTGGCTGGGTGGCATCGGCACATACATCAAGGCCGCAAGCGAATCACATGAAGCGGTTGGTGACCGCGCATGCGACACCGTTCGCATCGACGCCCGCCAGCTGCGGTGCCGGGTGATCGGCGAGGGTGCGAACCTTGGCATTACCCAGCGGGGCCGGGTTGACTACGCCCTTCGCGGCGGCCGTATCAACACAGACGCAATCGATAACGCCGGTGGCGTAAATTGTTCAGACCACGAGGTCAACATCAAGATTCTCCTAAACAAGGTCATGCGCGAGGGGGGCATTTCGCGCGACGAACGGGATTCATTGTTGAAGTCAATGACCGACGAAGTGGCCGAACTCGTTCTGCGCGATAACTATCTGCAAGCTCAAGCGCTGTCCGTCGGCCTTGCGTGTGCGCCGCAATCCCTGGACCGCCATCAACGGCTGATAAGACGATTCGAGCGTGCCGGCCAGCTTGACAGAGAGGTGATCGGGCTTCCCGATGACGAAGCCATCGCGGCGCGTCATGTTGCGGGCGGCGGATTGACGCGCTCCGAGCTGTCGGTGCTGCTGGCCCACACCAAGATTTCGCTATTCGCAGAGATCATCGCTTCGGACTTGCCGGATGATCCTTTATTTATTGCGGACCTTGTCGAGTATTTCCCCGGGCCCCTGCGAAACCGCTTTCGCGATGCCATTGCCCAACACCCATTGCGCCGGGAGATTACCGCTACCATGGTGGTCAATAGCATGGTCAATCGTGTAGGCAGCGGGTTTGTGGACGAAATGCAGGCAAGAACGGCGTGCTCGGACGCGGCGGTGGCGCGCGCTTATGCGATCGTCGTCGATGTCTTCTGTCTCTCAGACTTCTGGGCCCAGGTTGAGTCGCTCGATGGGACAGTTCCGAGCGAGGTCCAGATGTCGATGATGCTGCAGAGTAGATTGCTTACCGAAGTGGCGACTCTGTGGATGCTGCGCAACATCGGTGAACTCGCTGATGTATCGTCTGTCGCAGCGCGATTCAGATACGCTGTGCGGCGGCTGTTGAATTCGGTCGACAGTCTTCTTGATCCCGTCGGGCAGGCGGACTTCGCGGACAGGTTGAAGTCCATCTGCGCGTCCGGAATACCGGAGGGGCTCGCCAAATCTGCCGCCGCGCTTCAGGAACTGCAGGCAGCTCTTGACATCGCACTCTTGTCCGAAGTTGCCGGCCACAACGTCGATCGCGTCGGCCGCCTCTACTTTGCTACCCGAGCTCGACTTGGCATTCCAACCTTGATGGCGGCTAGCGGCAAGATCCCCCAGCGCGATGCTTGGGAAACTCAAGCCTACCGCGGCGTCCTTGACGTCTTGACCACATCGTTAAGAGCGATTGTCGCGGAACTCATCAACCCTGATACTGACGAGGGCGAGGCTGACGACAGGGACTCGATCAGTCGCTGTCTGGAGCGCGTCGCATCGGGGCGGGAAGACCTTGACGGCGTGATCGCTGATCTCGGACGTGGCGCTACGCCGAGTCTGGCGATGGTGGTGGTCGCATCGCAGGAAATTGCGGCGTTGGCGCAGGGACTCTGAGAAACGGGGGTAGCGGCGAGTCGATGCATAGCTTGCGCGACGCTGGCTTGCACTCCACCGCGCTCTGACGCTTCGAACAGGTACTGACTGCAAGCTCAGAATCGAATCTGCAAGTACTGCCATCGATCCATCCTTCCCGTATACGCGGGGGCGCGAGACGCCGCTGATGGAATGGGATTTCAACAAGGCCGCGGGCTTTACTGAACAAGACGACGGGCTTGCGGAATCGTTCTACGCAGATGCCCTGGCTCCCGGCGATATATCAGCGCGTCGTCGCAGTTCTTAAGCCAATCGATGTTTGCAGGAGTAGCCCGCCCAAAATCCGGGCAGCCGCGGAAGCCGCAGCTCGAGGCTGCTGAGCGGCGCCAACCCGTTCCCTAGCACTCGGCTCCGGGCAGGCTCTTCGGGGCGCGCCTGAAGCAGATCTCGAGTAGCTGCCGTGCTTCTTCTCTGGTTTTCCATTCTCCTGCCGATGTCATCATCATGGTTGCGGGGCTGTTACGCAGCCTCGAGGCAACTTGGGAGTGCGCTCAAGGTCAATATTTCCTTCTCTGAGCTACAAGCCGGGGACGCAACAGTTCAATACAGTCTGTCCTACTTGATGCCTCTCTTGTCACGTTGGCAAGGGAGAGCGGCGGCGCGAAAGTTAACGGAGGACAAAATGACTCGCCAAGTGGACCCAATCACCCTCGCTGTCGTCCGAGGTGCCCTCGAAACAGCACAGCGTGAAATGACGTTGACCCTAGAGAAGACCGCGCGCTCGAGCGTATTCAACGTGGCGCACGATTACAGCAACGCGATCTTCAATAATCGCCCTGAGATGATTCTGCAGGGCCAGGACATTCCCATTCATCTTGGTAGCCTGATCCCGGCAATGAAGGCGGTGGCAGCGTTTTTTGGCGATGACATTCATGAAGGCGATGCCATCTACCATAATGACCCGGCCTACATGGGCAGCCACATCTTGGATTGCTGTCTTTACAAACCGGTGTTCTACAAAGGCAAGTTGGTATTCTGGACTGTCTGCAAAGGCCACGTCACGGATATCGGGGGGCCGGTGCCGGCCGGCTACAATCCGGATGCAAAAGAGATTTACGCAGAAGGTCTGCGAATTCCGCCGGTGAAATTGTGGGATCGCGGTAAGCCCCGTCACGACGTGATCAACTTCATGCTGACCAATATGCGTTCCCGCCGTGATCAGGAAGGCGACCTGCGGGCTCAGTTAGGCGCCGTCAACGTCGGCGCGCGCACCCTGATTGGGTTGCTCGACAGGTACGGCGTTGAAACGGTTACTGCCTGTATCGACGAGTTGATGGACATGGCTGATCGTCACATGCGCGACATCATCCGTGCAGTTCCGGACGGCGTTTATCGCGCATCCGCGGTCTTGGAAGATGCCGGCCATGGCTACGGCGAACTGAAAATCAGCGCTGAAATCAGCATCCGAGACGATTCCTGTCATATCAAAATCGAAAGCCCGCCGCAGATTCCCTACTTCATCAACTCCTACGAAGGCAACTCCTATTCGGGCGTCTATCTAGGCCTGATGATGTTTGCGCAGTTGGATCCGCCGTACAACGAGGGATTGTATCGCTGCATCTCGCTTGACCTGGGGCCAAAGGGAACCCTGTGCAATGCGCAAGAGCCGGCCCCGCACGTCAACTGCACGACAACGCCGATGGAAACTCTGGCGGACGCCGTGCGCCTGGCCCTGGAGCAAGCCCTGCCGGAACGCGCGATGGGGTCTTGGGGGCATTCCTCGGGTCTGAATATCTCAGGCCGAGATCCGAAGAGCGGCGAGGAATATGTGACGATGGTCCTTGCCACCCTGATCTCCGGCGCTGGTGCCACCGCATACATGGACGGTTGGCATGCCTGCGGCCCCCAATGTTGCTTTGGTGCGCTGACGTCGGGTGACATCGAGGTCTTGGAGTATTCGTATCCCATCGTAATTCGCAAGTATGGGTTGGTGCAGGATAGTGGCGGTGCCGGCCATTTCCGTGGCGGCTGCGGTACGGTATGGGATGTCGAACCCATAGCTCACGAGATGGTGGCGGTCAGTTTTGGCGAGGGACGGCACTATCCCACGCTGGGTGCCGCGGGGGCAGTCAACGATCATCCGGAACGCAAGGTCGGACGTATTGAGCTCTATCTGGAGATCGGGGCAGAGCCCGATATCAAACGTAGCAACGCCGTGATGGCGATCAAGAGTGGTCAGCGCGTTGCGACCAGAAATCCAGGCGGGGGTGGCTATGGAGACGCGCTGACGCGCGATCCCGCCGTCGTTGCGCTCGATGTCCTGAACGGCTATGTCTCCGAGGCGGCGGCCCTTGACGAATACGGCGTGGTCCTCGCCGCGGACAAGCGCACACCGGATCTTGACGCCACCGCGAAGAGGCGCATGCACGTGCGCGCCGCCTGAAACCAACAACCGAATTCTGGAGCACAACTATGACGACCTATCGTTTGGGCGTGGATGCGGGCGGAACGTTTACCGACTTCGTCGTGGCGGACGACCACGGCAACATCAAGCTGTTCAAAGCAACCTCAACGCCTCACGACAGCACCCTGGCTATCGCCGACGGCCTTCAGCAGATCGCGGAGTCGCTCGGCCGGGGTGTCGACGAGATCCTGGCGGACACCGAACTGCTGGTCAACGGCACCACGGTGGCCCTCAATGCCCTGATCCAGCATCGCGGTGTAAAGACCGGGCTGATCTGTACCGCCGGTCATGAGGACTCGATTGAGATTCGCCTCGGCCACAAGGAAGAGGGCCATCGTTACGACGCAAAATACCCGCCTGCCAGGATGTTGGTCGACCGGCATATGCGTCGGCCCGTTCGCGAACGCACACTGCGAGACGGCACGATCGACACCCCGCTCCATGAGGAGGACGTTCGTGCCGCTTGCGAATATTTTCTCAAAGAGGGCGTAGAGGCCGTGGCCGTCTCATTCCTCTGGTCAGTGGCTAATGAGTTGAACGAGCGGCGGGCGGCAGAAATCGTCCGCGAAATGCTGCCTGGGATTTTCGTCTCCGTCGGTCTCGAGGTCTACCCGCAGATGCGCGAATACACGCGCACATCTACAGCTGTTACCAACGCCTATCTGGGGCCCGTGCTGAAGGGCTATGTGGATCGCGTCGACCAGTTCTATCGTGATCATGGCGTCAAGGTGCCGGTACGTTACTACCAATCCAACGGCGGCATGGCCTCACGTGATGTGATGGTGTCGAAGGCGGTCAATGCGATCAACTCCGGCCCATCCTCGGCGCCCCAAGCCGGACTAGCTGTAGCCGGTCCGCTCGGCATCGACAACATCATTACCGTGGACATGGGTGGGACGTCATTCGATATCACCTTGACCCGCCGGGGCAAGACCAACATCAGTAAGAACATTGATTTCCTCCGCTATCGCATCGGTACCCCGATGATTCAGGTGGAAACCCTGGGCGCGGGCGGCGGTTCAATTGCGTGGATTGATGCCATGGGCCTGCTCAAGGTCGGGCCAAACAGCGCCGGCGCGGTCCCTGGACCTGTGTGCTACATGCGAGGAGGTAGCGAGCCGACGGTGACTGATGCGAATGTCGCCCTGGGGTATCTCAATCCAATCAGCCTCCTCGGCGGCCGGGTGCCCATCGACGCCGCGGGAGGTCGCAATGCCATCGCCGATCGGATTGCCAAGCCCTTGGGAATCTCCATGGAAAAGGCGGCGTTTGGCATCTACAGCATCGTTAACAACAACATGGTGAACGGCATCCGCCGGGTATCGATCGAGCGGGGTTATGACCCACGAGATTTCGCTCTCATTTGTGCCGGCGGCGCTACCGGTCTGCACATTACGGCGTTGGCTGAGGAAATCGGCATTACCAAAGTGATCGTGCCGAAGCTGGCATCTGGGCTGTGTGCATATGGGCAAGTGCTCTCCGACGTGAAGTACAACTACATGGCGGCCAGTCCAACCCGCCTCGACCAAGACACCGACTTTGAGCGCATCGAAAACCTGTTCTGCAGCCTCGAGCAAGAGGGGAGCAAGGCGATGCGACGGGATGGCTTCCGCCAGGCCGACATCCGCATCCATAGAAGCCTCGACATGCGCTATACGGGACAGGTCCATGAGTGCACGGTGGATATCGCCGAAATGGAGATAAATTCACATACGATAGCCCAGATTCGCGCCATGTTCGACCAACTGCACGAGCAGCTTTTCACTTATGCGGAACCACAAAGCATCGTCGAGATCGTGAATATTGAGAGCACAGTGCACGGTCTGGTCAGCAAGCCACGTGGTCTCGTTTATAGCGGCTCACGCGACGCGCGAGACGCAATCAAGGACTATCGGCCGATGATCTTCTCGTCCGAAGCGCAAGCGGTCGAAACGCCGGTCTACGACGGGGAAGTGTTGGGGCCAGGCGCAAGCCTGTCCGGTCCCTCGGTCATCGAGGAAATAACGACCACAGTGGTCCTGAATCCAGGCTGGACCGCCAGCTTCCACGATAGCGGCAGCTACGTTCTGACGCACACGGCCTGAGCATGGGCCCGGCGTCATCCGATCGTGGTGCCGAGCAATTGGAGGCGACGGGCGTATCAGTCCGTTTTGCCGGGCTGAACGCCTTGACCGACGTTTCCGTGGCGGTGGACCGCGGTTCGGTAATTGGACTGATTGGGCCCAATGGCGCCGGCAAGACCACGTTCATCAATGTAATGACCGGATTCCAGCGGCCCACGCAGGGCCAGATTCGGTGCGACGGCAGGGCAATCGCGGCCATGTCCGCCCATCGTCTGAGACGGATGGGGGTGGCGAGAACATTCCAGTCTGGACGGCTATTCAAGGAGCTCTCGGTACGCGAAAACATTGAAGTGGCCGGTGTCGGCTTGGGTATGAATCGGTCGCAGGCTTGCGCCGAGGCCACACGGGTCCTTGAATGGATAGGCATCACCTCCCTGGCGGAATCGACCGCCGCCGCTTTGCCCTATACGGATGAGCGGCGCGTCGCAATCGGCCGAGCCCTCGTAGGAATGCCCGCGTATCTCCTGCTCGATGAGCCGGCCGCGGGCATGTCTGAGCACGAGGCGGCAGACTTGGCAGACCTCATCCGCCGTATTGCCGGCGAACTCAAATGCGGCGTCCTGCTGATCGAGCACAACATCGGCCTGGTACTCCAGGTGTGCCGCTGGATCTACGTACTGGACAGCGGTGAAATCATCGAATCGGGCGATGCACAGACGATCAGGAGGAGCGAGCACGTCCGGCATGCTTACATGGGCACGGAAATTGACCTGTCTGTTGTTGAAGCTGAACTGATCGAGGCGCAAAGCGTATGAGCCCGCTCGAAGTTCACGATCTTTCGGTCTCCTATGGCCGCTTGATCGCACTGCGCGAAGTCAGCATGTCGCTGGCCGAAGGCGAGACCCTATTTGTGACAGGGCCCAATGGTGCCGGCAAGTCGACGCTGTTGAAGGCTGTGGCAAGGATAGCGTCTCCAAGCCGGGGTCGCATCGTCTTTTGCGGAGAGGACACCAAGGACTACACACCTGAGCAGATGGCCCGTGCCGGCTTCTCGATGGTACCCGAGGGTCGCCACGTGCTTGGGTCGCTGTCGATCGAGGAGAACCTGCGCCTTGGCACCGGCATGCGTCAGGACAGGGATGCGGTGGCCCGCGACCTGGAGGAAATCTATCAGGCCTTCCCGGTTCTCTGCGAACGACGGTCAACGACCGCGGCTCTTCTTTCCGGAGGCCAGCAGCAAATGCTGGTGATTGCACGCGCCCTGATGACCGGCGCCCGCGTGCTCGCGATCGATGAGCCGTCTCTCGGTCTCGCCCCGAAGATCATCGATCAGGTCTTCGAAATTCTGATGCGGCTCAGGGACAGCCGGGGCCTGACTCTACTTATCGTCGAGCAGAGTTCGACTCGGGCCGTGATCGCCGGCGGCCGCATGCTCTTGTTGCGAGGGGGCCGAGTGGTACTTGAAGGCATGGCGCGCGAGCTGGATGCGGAATCCCTGCGCCGGGCGTACTTCGGTTTTGAAGCGGACGGATCCGATCGGGTCCAGCCAGGAGAAATCAGATGCAATACCTAGTTGATGCCCTTAGTCTGGGAAGCCTCTACGCCCTCGGCGCGCTTGGCATCGCCTTGATATTCGGGGTGATGCGCTTGGTCAACTTTGCTCACGGAAGCATTATCGCCTGCTGCGTCTTTTCGTTGATCGTGCCGTCCGTGGAAGCCCAGGCGCAGTTGCTCGCCGGCCGCCTGCCCGATTGGGTACTGGTTCCAGCCGTTCTCGCGGTGGGCGCAGGCTTGTCTGTAGTCTCGGAATTCGTTGTGTTTCGTCGGTTGCGCCAGGCCAACCCGGCAACCATGATGATCGCCTCCTTTGCCCTAGGCTTCACCATCCAGAACGTCCTGCTGTTGCTCTACAGCAGCCGACCCAAGTCGCTCGACCTGTGGTCGCAACTCGGCCAGTCGGTTGAGTTATGGGGCGCTCGTATTCCGTTCCTGCAGCTGATAACTATCGGCGTCGGTCTGCTTACTCTGTCGGCCCTCAGTTTCCTGCTCAAGCATACACGCGTCGGTATAGAGATGCGGGCAGCGGCGGAGGACTTCACCATGGCGAGGATGCTCGGCGTCCGCGCCAACGCGGTTATCACGCTGACATTTGCCATCAGCGGGGCGCTGGCTGCGGCTATAGCGTTGCTATTGGTGAGCCAGACTGGTGTGGCGGATATCCGCATGGGCCTGCCCATCATGCTGGTCGCTTTCATCGCCACAGTGATCGGTGGGCTAGGTAGCTTGGCGGGTTCGGTTGCCGCCGGCTTTCTGCTGGGTGCCGTTACCGTCCTGTTGCAGGTGGTTCTTCCGCTCGACGCGAGGACCTTCCGAGATGCCTTTCTGTATCTGGGAGTGATCGCAGTTCTGGTCTGGCGACCTCAGGGGCTGCTTGCGTCCCCCACCACAGTATCCCGTATCTAAGCCATGTCCACTCCTGGAAGACTTCTGGTCACGCGTTGGTCCACGCCAATGCTGCTCTCGTTGCTGCTGCTGGCCGTCGCGGTGGCAGCGGCTCTGACAGGGTCCGAGGCGGTAGAGCGGACGGCATCCGAGATGTTCATCAGGATGGTCCTGGTGATCGGTCTGTACATCTTCGTCGGCAACTCCGGGGTGATGAGCTTTGGCCATGTGGGATTCATGTGCATAGGCGCGTACGCGTCGGCTTGGCAGACACTACCGGTCGCGATGAAGCAGTTAGTGCTGCCAGGCCTGCCCCAGTGGTTACTGGACAGCTCGATTTCGCCACTGCCGGCGGCCATCTTCTCTGCCCTGCTGGTGGCAGTGGTGGCGTTGATTTCAGGGCTGGTCTTGATGCGCCTCTCAGGAATCGCCGCCTCCATTGCAACTTTCGCCTTCCTTGCCGTGGTCAATGTCGTCTATTCGAATTGGGACTCCGTCTCGGCAGGAACGAGTTCTGTCGTCGGCATCCCTGTCTACGCGAACCTTTGGGTGACGATCGCTTGGGCCATCGTGGCGATTGCGATTGCGTTCTTCTACAGCGTCTCTCGTTATGGACTGGCGTTGCGCGCGGTGCGCGAGGATCCCGTCGCCGCCCAGGCCTGCGGCGTCTGGGTTTATCGGGAACGGCTGGTAGCGTACGTGCTCAGTGCGTTCGTCGTCGGCCTGGCTGGCGTGCTGTATGCACACTTTCTCGGTGTGCTGAATCCAGACGCGTTCTATCTGGACAACACCTTTCTGGCATTGGCGATGCTGGTGGTCGGCGGCGTCAGCAGCCTCTCCGGCGCGGTCGTTGGCGTTCTATCGCTCTCGCTGCTGATCGAGCTTCTTGTGCGCATGGAAGATGGCGTGCGCTTCGGCGAAACAATGCTGTCCCTGCCCGGCGGCGCACAGGAGGTTCTGCTCGGCGTGGCAATGATACTGATGCTGATTTTCAGACCTGGCGGGCTGATGGCCGGCAGGGAAATTGTCTGGCGAAAGCTTTTTTAGCGGGTGAGAGGGGGCAGTTCGAAGCAGCGCACTCAGCGCCGTGCCGATGCTGCAAATTTTGACATTGATGGAGAAACGTAAATGAATAAATTACTGGCAATATCGAGCGCACTGGCACTAACGGCAATGACGGTGTCCGCGGTCGCCGCAGCCGCAGATAAGGAGATCGTGGTCGGATTTGCGACGGCGCACTCAGGCTGGGTGGAGGCTTATGACACGCCGGCGAAGAAAGCCGCACTGGTTCGCATCGACGAAATCAACACTGCGGGCGGCTTGCTGGGTCGAAAGATCCGGGTTGTTGAGGCTGACACGAAATCTGACAGAGCCCAGTCGGCCAAAGCCGGTCTG
>Ga0334722_10001673_pt1 | contig 26939 bp, 24 predicted proteins | sample C3_bottom_MG_FD_207210 | JGI IMG/M metagenome (GOLD analysis project Ga0334722, IMG submission 207210) | Sediment microbial communities from Yellowstone Lake, YNP, Wyoming, USA - C3_bottom | ecosystem: Environmental > Aquatic > Freshwater > Lake > Sediment | place: USA: Wyoming | collected... | reverse complement strand
ACTTCGGCGTGTTCGGCGTGAGGCATATCCCGCTCGACGCCTGGCGCGTCTCGGGCATCCTGCTCCTGTTCGTCGGGTCCGCGTTGGTCTTGAAGGGCTAAAGTCTTCGCCTTTTAATATATTCTTTATATATCTCTCGGAGGCACGATACATGGGTTGGGAATGGCACATGATAGAGGAGGAGAAGGCCCTCCGGGCGCTCCGCAAGGTCGTCGACACGACCGCGCGCAAGCTGGGCGACACCGAGATCGAGGAGCTGGAGGCGTTGAGGGTGATGCAGATGACCCGCGAGTGGGTCTCGAAGGTGTTCCCGGACAAGCTCCAGGCGTACGACCTGATATACAAGAACAGGTTCGAAAGCATATACTACAAGGGCAAGAACAGGGTATGAAGGACGCGAAGCTGATAACCGCGCTCGAAGAAGTCGCCGGTATGCTCGGCGTTAAGGTAAGCTACGAGAACATCAAGAAGAACACCGCGCGCCAGCCGAAGGGCGGCCACTGCTGGGTGCACGAAGAGCACAGGATAATCATCCACAAGAACCTGACCGAAAGCGAGAAGGCTCAGGTATTGATAGAGGCCCTCAAGGGCTTCGACCTCGAAAACCTCTACATCACCCCGGAGGTCAGGCAGGCAATCGAAGGCGCCCTGTCGCTCCTCAAGTAGTCCCGTCCCGTCAATATTAGCGACCAGTCTGCCATCTGCGCCGAATTTCTCAGGAAATCCGGGTACCCCCTCTTTTTGTGTTATATTTAAAATATAACCATCCGTGGAATCATACACATTAGATTGTCACCCCGTGCTTGACACGGGGCCCAGGTTGACGCGCTGTCCATTTGGAGGCTTAAATCTTGAACGAGTTCGAACGCAAGGTCGAGGAATCTGGAACTTACGGCCTCAGGTGCCGCGGCCTCGACATAATACAGGTAAACCTCGGCCTTGTCTGCAACCAGAGCTGCTCGCACTGCCACCTGTCGGCCGGGCCGGGCCGGACGGAGGCGATGGGCCGGGAAACAATGGAATATGTCCTGTCCGCGGTGAGGCGCGCGCGGCCCGCTCTGGTCGACCTGACCGGCGGCGCTCCGGAACTGAACCCGTACCTTACGAGGTTCATTACCGCGCTCAAAGATGAGGGCGCGGACGTGCAGGTGAGGACCAACCTGACCGCGCTTTTTGAGCCGGGCCTGGAGGGCCTGCCCGAGTTCTACAGGGAGCACGGCGTCAGGCTCGTGGCCTCGATGCCCTGTTACCTCGAGGAGAATGTCCGGGCGCAGAGGGGCACGGGCGTCTACGAGAAGAGCGTGGAGGCCATCAGGCGGCTGAACGCGCTCGGCTACGGCGTGGCGCACGGCCTGCAACTCGACCTCGTGTACAACCCCGGCGGGGCATTCCTGCCGCCGGACAACGTAAAGCTGGAAGAGGATTACAGGAGGGAGCTCGGCAGGCGTTTCGGGCTGTCCTTCACGCATCTTATCACCATAGCGAACATGCCCATAGGCCGCTTCTGGCGAAACGCCGGGGCCGGGGACGCGCATACGGAATACATGCGGCTATTGATGGGTTCGTTCAACAAGGATACGCTGGACGGGCTGATGTGCAGGCATCAGGTATGCGTATCCTGGGACGGGACGCTCTACGACTGTGACTTCAATATCGCGCTCGGCATGCCGGTCGAGCAGGGCGTGCCCGGACACATAAGCGGGTTTGACCCGGATATGCTCGCGGGCAGGAGGGTAATAACCGGCGAGCACTGCTTCGGCTGCACGGCGGGCTGCGGCTCGTCATGCCGGGGGGCATTGGTATAGTGCTTCGTACTTAGAAGCAGGTCCCTCCACTCCGGTCGGGACGACAAGTAAGTAAAGATTGTCATTCCCGCGAAAGCGGGAATCCAGGAGTTTAAAGTTCCTGGGCCCCGCATCAAGTGCGGGGTGACAGTATTTGTTCGGTGAGACATTATGGAAAATAATCCTGAAGTTTTAGAGGACGACAGATACGACGCCGAGCTACTGGCGAACGTGCATCCGGCAGGCTGGAAGAACCCGGAGCCCGCGCCGATGTACAACCTTGTCGTCATAGGCGCGGGGACGGCGGGCCTTGTCGCGGCGGCAGGGGCGGCTGGGCTCGGCGCGAAGGTCGCGCTCGTCGAGAAGCGTCTGCTCGGCGGCGACTGCCTGAACCTCGGCTGCGTGCCGTCCAAGACCATCATAAGCTCGGCCCGCATATCCGGCGAGGTGAGGGATGCGTCTGGCCACGGGATAAACGTCCTGTGCGGCTCCGAGGCAGACTTCCCCGCCGTGATGGAAAGGATGAGGCGGCTCAGGGCGAAGATAAGCGTACACGACTCGGTAGCCCGGTTCCGCGAGCTTGGCGTGGATGTGTTCCTCGGCGCGGGCAGGTTCATAAGTCCCGACACGGTAGAGGTCGGCGGCAGTACGCTCAGGTTCAGGAAGGCGCTGGTAGCGACGGGCGCGCGCCCGTTCGTCCCGCCGCTCGAAGGCCTTGCGGAGGCGGGGTACCTTACGAACGAGAGCATCTTCAACCTGACCGAAATGCCGCGCCGTCTCGGGATACTGGGAGGCGGGGCGATAGGCTGCGAGCTGGCCCAGGCGTTCGCACGGCTCGGCTCCGAGGTGACCATATTCCATAACAGGGACCGGTTGCTCGACCGGGAGGACCCGGAAGCATCCCGGATAATCAAGGACGCATTCGCGCGCGACGGAATACGCATTGTATTCGGCGACTGGGCGCTGAAAAGTGTCGAGGCGAAGGGAAGCGAGAAGATACTGCACCTGGAAAAGAACGGGTCGCGCGAGGCGGTGACGGTGGACGCGCTTTTAGTCTCGGTGGGCCGGTCCCCGAACGTGGACGGGCTCGGACTCGACGAGGCGGGCGTGAAGTTCGACAGGCGGGGCGGTATTGTCGTGGACGACACGCTCCGCACCACCAACCCGGACGTCTATGCCGCGGGCGACATATGCCTTAAGTACAAGTTCACGCACACGGCGGACGCGTCGGCGAGGGTCGTGATCCAGAACGCGCTTTTCAGGGGCCGGAAGAAGGTTAGCGCGTTTACGGTGCCGTGGTGCACATTCACCGACCCGGAGGTCGCGCACGTCGGGATGTACGAGGAGGAGGCTAGGGCCAAGGGCATACAGGCCGCTACATTCACCGTGCCGTTTTCGGACGTGGACAGGGCGGTGCTCGAGGGCAGGGAGGACGGCTTCGTCAAGCTGCACGTGGCGATGGGCACGGACCGGATAATAGGCGCGACGGTTGTCGCCCCGCACGCAGGCGAGATGATAAGCGAGCTTGCGCTTGCCATGTCTGCCGGGGTCGGCCTGAAGGCGCTATCCGGCGTGATTCACCCGTACCCGACTTTTTCGGATGCGATAAAGCAGGCGGCCGACATGTACAACCGCACGAGGCTTACCCCTTCGGTAAAGAAGCTTCTCGCCAGATGGCTCGCCTGGGCGAGGTAACGATGCGCATATCCATAATCATCCCGACCCTGAACGAGTCCGCGACAATCGCCCGGACGCTCGCCATGGTGCGTAAAGGGCTCGACATAGAGATAATCGTCGCGGACGGCGGGAGCGTGGACACGACCGTCAAGCTGGCGAAGTCGTTCCGCATAAAGACCATAGTGACCAAGCCCGGACGCGCGCGTCAGATGAACTCCGGGGCAGAGTCCGCGGAGGGCGACGCGCTTCTCTTCCTGCACGCGGACACGGTACTCCCGGAAGGCTACGACAGCCATGTCCGGAAGGCGCTGTCGAAGCCGGGCGTGGTAGCAGGCGCGTTCGAGCTTTCCATCGACTCGCCGTACCCGGGGCTGAGGGTGATAGAACGCTTGGCCAACTGGCGGAGCCGCGCGTTTGGACTTCCGTACGGGGACCAGGCGATATTCGTCAAGGCCGACGCGTTCAGGGATTCGGGCGGCTACTCCGACATGCCGGTCATGGAGGACTTCGAGCTTATGCGGAGGCTCGGGAAAATGGGGAAGATAGAGATTGTGCCGCTCCCGGCGGTCACGTCCGCAAGGCGGTGGGAGAGGCAGGGGTTCTTCAGGACCACGCTCATCCACCAGGGGGTGATTGCGGCGTACTACTTAGGCGTCCCGCCTGAGAAGATCGCAAGGTGGGCGAGGCGGGGATGAGGTAATTTACCCCTTCCTCCAGCACCCGCAGTATATGTCCCATTCCTCGGGGTTGGACGTCACCTCGTCGAACGTGCAGTATCTGTTCATCCTGACGCTGTAGAACATCTCCTCCTCGCATGAAAGGCCCGAGCAGAACCCCCTCAGCATGTCGAGCGTATATATCCTGTGCGCGTTGAACGCGACCGACGGCCCGCCCTTAGAGAGGGTGGTCGTGAACACCAGCCGCCCGCCGGGCTTCAGCACCCTGACAAATTCCCGGAAGCCCTTCTTGTCGCCGTCCAGGTCTATCTCGTCCCCGTACCGGCCGAGCCCGAAATGCTCCAGTGCGCAGATCGAGACGACCGCGTCGAAGGAGCCGTCCGGGATGTCGAGCTTCTTCGCGTCGCAGGTTACCACCGTCTCGTTTTCACATAATGGCGTCCTCGGCCGTATGTCGATGGTAGTGACGTTGTAATGCGCGAGGAGGCCGATTACAAAGTACCTGATCGAGCCGATGTCAAGCAGGGAGCTGGGCTGTATCCTTGCAAGCTGCCGGGCCGCAAAGTAGCATTCGAAGTGCGCGGAGATCTCAGGGTGCGCCCCGATGTCGCACCACGGCTCCTTGAAGACGTGTACTCCGTCGAGCGCGTCCTTCACCTTGACGAAGTCGCGCTTGTACTTCTCCATGAACTCTTTCGGGAACGGCTCATTCGCCCTGTTTATCATGATGCCGATACGCGAAAGCAGCCTGTTTACCGGGTGCATTACGAGGTGCATATTTATCCTTCCTGTTATTGCAGTCTAATGCTCGTGCCTGAAAAGACCCCGTCCGAGCGTGAAGAACACCAGCGCGACGCCCGCATAGCCCACGACGAACGGCCATGTGGTGGCCGGGCCGTATGCGTTCGTCACGCCTGTACCGGTTATGGTGTAGCCGTGCATCAGGCCGGTCGCGCTGATGGCCGCCGCGGACAGCGCCCAGAGCGCGCCCGCCCTGTACTTCCCGTCAATCAGCGACACGGTCATTGCGGCAAGTATCATCGAGGTAAATATAAAACCCTGCTGGAGGGCTATCAGGCCCGCTACCGGGAGCTGGGCCGCGAGTGCCGCCATGTCCACAGTGCCGATGCCGCTGCCGGCGGCCCTGAGGCCCGACTCGATCATCAGCATACCCCAGCCCGCTAGCGCGGGGAAGAACCCGACGACTACGGCTGGCGCGTGTTCCTTCGGCGTCGCCTGGAACGCTTGCGCGGCGATGGTGACGCCTATCCAGAGCAGTATCGCGGCCCCGGCCTCGACCGGTATCAGCGCGGAGACGAAGCCTACCAGACCGAGACAACAGAGCAGGGTTATGGCGACTCCGTTCGCCACGGAGTAGCCCGCGCCCGCGCCCATCGCCTTCCAGCCGGGGTGGCCGATGTATATCGTGGTGGGAAAGCAGCTCCCGAAGCAGGCCGCCGCTATGGTCCCGATCCCGTTTACCGCAAGCGAGCTTCTGACCGGGTATGTGTCGCCCGCGGCCTCCGCGCTCTCCAGGTTCTGCAATGAGCCTATCAGGTTGAATAGCCCCATCGGTATTATAACGGGAATGAACGCGAGCATGTATGAGGAGCCGGTCGCGGACGCGAGTTCTCCGAAATAGGGCGTGGGCAGCGAGAGGGCCGGGTGCAAGGCGGCCATCAGAGCGGTAGAGTCCATCCTGCCGAGCCCCCACGCGAGGGCTGTCCCGGTCACGACCGCGAGCAGGCCCGCAGGCATCCCGTGCGGGAGCTTAACCCTGCCTATGTACTGGAGGAATATCAGCGCGAGCGGGGCGAGCCCGACTAGCGGGTCCTTGAATATCCTGAAGCAGAAGTCCATCGAGATGAACGTTATGGCGATACCGGCGAGTGTGGACAGAAGCGCCGCGCGCGGCGTGATGCGCTTGACCCAGCCCGCGACGAAGGCCCCGGCAAGCTCGATCGCCCCGGAGCCGAAACATGCCGCGAGGCCGACCCGCCATGCAAGCTCGGCGTCACCGGTCTGACGGACGACCGGCAGCATCACGAAGAGGATGTATGCAAAAAGCGAGACGGTATTGACGCCGTAGGGTAGCGCGGTAGCGCCCTGCTGGCCCGTCCGCCTGATGAGGGCGCGTGTCTGGAAGGCGTAAAATATGTTGCCGACCAGGAGGCTGACTGCTACGCCGGGCAGGATGCGCCCGTAGACAAGCCCGCCCGGCATGCCTAGGACATGCGTGCAGAGCGTAACGATGAGTATGAGTTGGATGAGGTTGTCCACGAACAGCCCGAAGAAGCCGTCGAGGTCGCCCTTTCGCCACCACTTGAACCCGGAGACGGTGTCCATAGATATTATAGCGCCTCGACAGCCCTGGCCTTATGCTCGACTTCCTTCGCCAGCTTCTTCTTGTATGCCACCAGTTTTTTCGCGATGTCCTTGTCGGAGAGCCCGATAATCTCGGCCGCGAGTATGCCCGCGTTCTTCGCGCCCGCCTTGCCTATTGCCATCGAAGCGACGGGTATCCCGCCCGGCATCTGCACGGTCGCAAGCAGCGCGTCCAGGCCCTTGAGGCTGGATGAGTCTATAGGCACCCCGATTACAGGGAGGGTGGTGGACGCGGCAAGCACGCCGGCTAAGTGCGCCGCGCCGCCCGCGCCCGCGATTATGACCTTAAGCCCGCGCTTGATCGCGGTCGCGCTGTACCCGTGCGCGCGTTCCGGAGTCCTGTGCGCGGATGCGACGGTCATCTCGGACGGTATGCCAAACCCGTCCAGTATTTTCTTCGCCTCCTGCATGACCGGGAGGTCCGAGTCCGAACCCATCACTATGCCGACAAGCGGTTTTATCATTTTGCCTCCGAAATTTTATGAATCTCAATCCGGAATACTAACAAACTCCCCGAATAATTGGAAGTATTTTCTTGCAAGCCCCAGGCGGTTGTCTTAGTATTAATCCCATGGATATAATCGTACTGCCGTTCGGCGCGCCCGCATGGGAGCGCAGGAAGCAGATTATAAGAGACATAATAGAGTCGCGGCCAGGCCCGCCGTACGACTACCGGGACGTGCTGTACCTGGTCCCGAACGAGCGGACGGTAAAGACGCTGAGACGGTTGTTCCTCGACGTGCTGGAAGATGCCACGGGTGCGAAGGCCTGCATCCCGCCTGATGTATCCGCGTTGAACCGGCTCATATCGCGCAAGGCGAAATCAGCCGCGAGGAGGCCGGTGGTCGAGGAGATGGCCAGGGGGCTCGCGCTCGAGGAGATATGCCGGAAGGCGGCCGGGGAGTTGGACGTACCCGGCATGAACGCGGATGTCCTCGGCCCGTCTCTTGCGCCTATGCTCGGAGATGCGCTCGATATGCTCTATAAATACGGCGTGGCAGAGAGGGCGGTCTCTCCGTTCGCCTCCGACAGCCTGCCGGTAAAGCTTCTTCTGAAATCAAAAAAGGAGTACGAGAAATGGCTTGACCGGCACGGCCTCGCGGACTTGTATTACCCGGACAGATATGCGCCCGGAACGGGCGAGTTCGCAAGTTACAGGCGAGTGGTGCTGGACGGTTTCTACGACGCCGACCCGGCTGAGCTTTCGGTACTGAAGGCCCTCGCTTCCGCGCCCGGCTGCACGTTTCTCATCGAGGCCCCGGGGCTATCTAAAGACAGCGTGCAGGAAGGCATGCCGTACATGGGCACGGACAGGCTTCTGGCCGAGCTTGGCTCGGACGTTGCGGTAATGTCGGCGGACAAGGCGGGGGCCGAGGCCGACGCCCTTTCCGGGGCGGTCTTCGGGGGCAGGCGCCTGCACGATACAGAGACCATGATAAAAGGCCTGTCCGGCTGGTCCAGCGACATCAGGGTAGTCGGCGCTCTCAGCCCGGCGGAGGAGGCAGGCTTCATTGCCGGGAGCATAAAGGATCTGTACCGTGAACGGCAAATCGACTTAAACCGCGTCCTTGTTTTCTTCCCCGACCAGGACACATACCTGCCGCTCATCGAGGATGCGTTTGGAGACCTCGGCATACCGTACCACGTCTCGCAGGGCCGTCTCATGATGCGTAGCCCCGTGGTCAAGGCGTTCCTGGACGCAGCCTCGCTACCACTCGACAAGTATCCGTACAGGGGCATGAGGCGGGTATTCTCGTCGAGGTTTATACAGTTGGCCGGGGGAGGCAACGCGCCGGATATGTTCGACGCGTTCGCCCGAAAGGCCGGCATAACCGGCGGACGGGGCAGGTGGCTCGACGGCCTTGCGCGTGCGTGCGACCCGGAGACGGAAGCCGTGCTCAGGCCGCGCATGGCAAGGCTGTTCTCGGCCACGGGGCCGTTCGAGGCAAAGGCACAGCCGCTGTCCGCTTGGTGCCAGGCCGCGGCGAAGCTGATAAACGACTGCGGACTGACCGGCACGGTCGAGGGGATGGACGGCTCCCGGCCGGAGCTTAAGGACGCGCTCGACGGGCTTACCGGCATATTGGACGAGATGCGTGGCGCGGCGTCCCGTCTGAAGGGTACGGTCGGCCTGCCTGAGTTTTTGTACATGGTCAGGAAGTCCCTTTCGGGCAGGAGGTGCAGGCCGGGCAGGGAGATGCTCTCAGGCGTCAGGGTGCTCGGTGCGCTGGAGACGCTGTCCGAGCCGTTCGACGTGATTTACGCGGGCGGCCTGGCCGAAGGCTCGATGCCGAGAGCGGGGAAGCCGGACATATTCTTCACGCCGGAAATCTCGAAGAAGCTCGGCCTGCCCGGAGACGCAGAGCAAAGGGCGAGGGAGGCGCGCCTTTTCATGGGCCTCGCGCTCGGCGCGAAGCGGGTGTTCCTCTGTTATCCCGAGTCCAGCGACGGAAGCCCGGTATCGCCGTCTCCGTACATCAGGGCGCTGGAGCCGTTCTTCGAGGCGGGGGTGATACAAAAGAGCCAGCGGGTATGCCGGGCGCTTGAGCCGGGCCGTGCCCTGGGGCCTTCCGCGTACCTGCGCGCGCTTGCGTTTAACGCGTCGCTCGCGGGCATCAAGGAGCCGGAGCTTCAGGAAGCCCTGGACGTGCTGCCGGACGGGGCGCCGGGGCTGGACAGGGCAAGGATTTTCTTGTCTGCGCCGACACCGGGGTCTGCACCCCGGCCGCCCGAGAAGAAAAAATTCCGCGTGACCGAACTCGAGGAGTACATCCTCTGCCACTACCGCTACTACCACGACCAGGTGGCGAAAAGCGCGCCGCCGGACGAGCCGGAGGACGACGTCGCGCCGCACAGGGCGGGGAGCATCATACACGAGATACTGAGAGATTTTTATGAAGGCAGGGAGAACGTCACAGCTTCAACCAGAGACGAGGCTCTTACGAAGCTCGTCTCGATTGCGGACGGGAAGTTTAGATACCTGCCCGACACAGCCGCCAACCGCGAACTGAAAAGAAGGTTCATCGGGTTTCTAGCACCGCGTTTCATAGAGGAAGAGATAGCCCTCACGGGTACGGGGTCGAGAGTATGCGCGACCGAGACGCCCATCGAGATAGAGGTGGACGACCCGGAGGCCGGGCACATAGTCATCACGGGCAAGATCGACCGCATCGAGTTGGGCCGGGGAGGGGACTTCACCGTCGCCGACTACAAGACGGGCCGCTATACGACAACAAGGGGCGAACTGTTCCAACTGCCGCTCTATGCGTACATGCTGATGAAAAAGCCGGAGGTCATTGGAGCGTCAGGGAGTGTACCGCGTCCTACGGGCTTTGTCTACTATAACCTTAAGGAAGGCACAATGCGGGACGAGGCGGCTTACGACGAAGAGGCCGCGCCGGAGTCGCTGCTGAAGAAAAGTCCGAAACGGAAACTCTTGGCCAAAGAGATGAAGGCGCTGGTGGACGGGGCATACGACAAGGCAATGGAGGCCGTGCGCGGCATACTCGCGGGCAGGTTCGAGCCCACCTGCGCGAAGGACTTCGTATGCCAGAGGTGCATATACGCCGCCGTCTGCACGGTCGGGAAAAAGGCGGGAGACGCGGAGCCCGAGGACGGGGCGAAGGGGGCCGGCGATGAAGAGGATTGAGGAGCAGATTCAGGCCGCGAGGCCGGACCGTTCGGTGCTCCTGTCGGCCTCGGCCGGTTCCGGCAAGACGCACGTGCTTGTCCAGCGGATGGTCCACCTGCTTGCGGCAGGAGTCGGGCCGGACAGGCTTGCCGCGATAACGTTCACCGAGAAGGCCGCCGCCCAGATGAAGGACCGGCTGTACGGCGCGCTTTCAAAGGCGGCATGGGACAGGGCCGGGGCCGATGATATTCTGGGGCTGGGGCCGGGCGACATGCCTTACCCGTTAACGAAGACGCCGGAAGACATTTTTGCGCTGCTCACCGCGCGACCGGACGCCTTGCAGATAAGCACGGTGCACGCGTTTTGCCTGAAGCTCCTGCGCCAGTTCCCGGTCGAGGCCGGACTGCCCGCCGACTTCTCCGTGATGGACGACTCCGAGATACCGATAAGGCGCGAGCAGGCGGTGGACGGCTGCATCGAGTCCCTGCGAGACGACGGCCTTGAGGGCGAGCTCGAAACCCTGCTCGATGCGGGCCTGAGCCTGAAGGCGGTAAAGGCGCTTCTCACACTCGCGCTCGACAGGAGGGGGCAGCTATCCCGGATCGCGGCCGACCGGGGCGGGTACGATAAATTCATCGGGAGACTGGATGAGAGCCTCGGCATATCTTCTAAAGAAAAGGCGGCAGAAGAAATAATATCAGGCGGCGTGCTTGCGAGGAAGGCCGCAACGTTGTCTTCGTTATTGAAAGAATACGGGCTGGGCGGCGACGGCTATACGGACGCCCTCGACTTGTTTGCGGGCATCAAGGGCATCGCCGGACTGCCGGGCGCATTCGGCGCGCTTATCCGGTTCATCTATACAAAGGAACACGAGTTCAAGGCGAGGACGCCCGTATCGCTCAAGTCCGTCAAGGATACGTTCAAGGTCTTGGACCCGTCCATAAAAGGAAAGGCGCGCGACGAAAAGGCGGAGGGACTTAAAGACCGGCACGACGCGCTTTTCATTGAGTTCAGGGAAGGGCTGCACGGGCTTGCCGCGTTATACGACGATGCGGGCGCATCCCGTGCGCTTATCGCATTTTTGAAGGTCTGCAGAAACGCAGAGGAGGCATATGCCGGGCTGAACCACAGAGACGGGCTCGTAGACTACGACGACCTGGAGATACATGCGTACCGTCTGCTGACCGGCCCGGACGCGGACAGGGTGCTCCGGCGTGTCGAGTCGAAGGTCCTGCACTACCTTGTTGACGAGTTCCAGGACACAGGCGCGACCCAGTGGGGTATACTCGAAAGGCTTAACTCGGAGACCTTCGCCGGGCAGGGCGCGGAAGGTCTGATGTCGCCGACGCTTTTTGCCGTCGGAGACAAGAAGCAGTCGATATACCGGTTCAGGAAGGCGGACTACCGCCTGATGGACACGCTCAGGAAGAAGATGGAGGAGCGCATCGAGCCGGGCCGCCTCGCCTTCCCCGAGCTTGCCGAGAACTTCCGTTCCGCCCCTGAGATAGTGCGGGTGGTGAACGATACGTTCGGCAGGCTGTGGGAGGGGTCTTACCGTAACTCCAGGCCCTTCAGGGAGTCGGAAGGCGGGAGCGTCACGCTCCGGGTCCTGCCCGTGGGCGACGAGGCCGGGGCGCTCGCGGACGAGGTTCAGGCATCGCTCGGCCTGGCCGTATGGGATAAAGGCAGAGGCGTATTCAGGCCCGCCGACTACGGCGACATGGCTATCCTGCTCCGGTCGAGGAGCGGGCTGATGGCTTACGAAGAAGCGCTTAGAAGCCGCGGCATCGGCTACAAGGTCACTGGCGGCGTGGGATTTTTCTATCAGCCGGAGGTGCAGGCGGTCATGGGGATACTCGGCTTCCTGGAAGACCCCGCCGACATGCTGTCGCTTGCCACAGCGCTCAAGTCTCCGCTATTCAGGATGTTTGACGGAGAGTTGGAGGCGGTATACCATGCAAAAGACCCGCTTGCAGGCCTGCATGACGCAAACCCGGAAGCTCACAGGCTTGTTGCCGCATGGCGGGAGAAGTCGGGCGTCATGCCGCTCGGCAGGCTCGTCGAGGAGATAGTCCGGGACTCGGCCGCGCTGTTTTCGTTCGGGCTTGAGTCCGGGCCCGCGGCCACGCTCAATATAGAAAAGCTCATCGGGGTAGCAAGGGGCTTCGACCGCCGCGGCGGGGTCGGGCTTTCGGAGTTCACCGAATGGGTGAAGGCGTACCGGGACAAGGCCGAGCTTGCAACGGCGGACCTGGACCTGCCCGGCTTCGAACGGTTTGTAAGTATAATGACCGTACATGCCGCGAAGGGGCTGGAGTTTCCGGTGGTGTTCCTGCCTGGCGCGGCGAAAAAGACAAGGGGCACGGTGGACGGTCTACTGTTGGATGAAACAGGTGACGGCCTCGGTATCGGCCTCAAGGCCGATGCGCTTCTCGGCGACAACCCGGCTTACGCAAGCCTTAAGGAAAACGAGGGCCGCGAGCGCATCGAGGAGGCCAAAAGGCTGATGTACGTTGCCATGACTCGCGCAAAGGACCACCTGGTCATCCTTGCGGGCGTCAGGGAAGGCAAGGATGCCAAGGAAGGAAGGAAGGGATGGAACCCGCCTTCCGAGAGCTGGCTGTCGTTCCTGCAAGACGCGAGGCCGGTCAGCCTTTTCTCGTCCGGCCCGGAGCCTGGCGGCGAACTCCCCGCGCTTTACCGCTACCCGGCGGTCGAGACGCCGAGGCTCGAAGCGGTAACCGGAACGCCTGCGTCGGAAGGGTTGGAGACGCACGGCTTCATGCCGCCGGGCGACGCCCTGTCGCCGCTTCCCGTGCCGCCGGGCATAACATTCACCTCCCCGCACGGGCTCGCGGGCAGTCTGCCTGCCGAGGACGACGCGGCCTCGCCCTATCCGGCAATGCTCAGGGGGCTGCTGATACACTCTATGCTCGAGTCGTTAGGACGTTCAGGGAGATACGACGTCAGGGCATCGGCAGGCAGGACGCCGGGCTTCGCGTCGCTCGACGCCCGGGCGGGCGAAGCGCTGATGGCCGACGCAGAAAGGGCCGTATCTGGCCTCCTTGAAGACGCCGAAATAAAAGAACTGCTCTCGCCCGGAGACGGTAAATACTTCGAACTTCCCATACTGCTAAAAAGGGGCGGCGAAATCATCAGCGGGTTCGCTGACCTGGCCATAATCAGCGGCGGTCACGCGTTGGTCGTGGACTACAAGACCGGCCTGGCCGGTTTGCCGCGTGACGAAATCAAGGCCGCCTACCTGCCCCAGCTAGACGCGTACCGCGAGGCCGTGACAGAGGCCTTCGGGCTTGAGTCCGCCGATGCGTACCTGCTCCTCGTGGACAGGAAAGAACTGGTCCGCCTGGACTGAGCCCGCCCGGCTTTACCGATTCCCAAATCCATGGCATAATTAAAGAAATCAACCATGCGGACGGGAAAAACATGTCCTTCACAATCAATAACATGGCCATGAGGGCGGCGATAGCTTTTTCCTGCCTGTTGCTGCTCGCTTTTTCGGCATACGTGCTCGCAGGATACCTTTCGGTGCACCCTATGGTATTCGCAGGCATGGCGCTCGAGGCCGTCCTTGTCTTAAGCGCGGTATACATCGCGGTCATGGGGCTTGTGGACTCGACCATCCGTGCGAGAGCCAACAGGAAGATAATCTCGGCGCTCGGCCGGTTTGCCGACGGCGACTACTCATGCCGGCTGGAAGATGCCGCCGGGATGCCCGCTGGCCTCGCGGACTCCTTCAACCAGATGGCGGTACTGCTCGGGGCCAAGATTCAGGTCATGGAAGGCCAGGTCAAGGGCATCCGCCGCAGGGACGGGGAGACGGTGCTCTTAAAGGAGCAGAGCGGCAGGCTCGAAGAGGAGCTGATAAGGGCCAACTCTGACCTGATGCGGAAAGAGGTCATGCTGGGCGAGATAAACCAGGAGCTTCTGGCGGCCAGCCGGGTCAAGTCCGAGTTCATACGGAACATGGGCCGGGAGCTGAGGACCCCGCTGAACTCTATAATAGGGCTTGCCGATTTCGTGAACTCTGGCACCCTCGGGGATGTAAACCAGAGGCAGAAGCAGTACATAGGCGAGGTAAAGGACAGCGCGAGGAACCTCCTGGACATCGTCGAGAACATACTCGAATACACATCGATAGAGATAGCCGGCACGCTGAACGGAGGGGAGATCGAAATCAGGGAGGTGGCGGACGAAGTGGTGTCGTCTCTCGCCCCGTTGGCCGCCGCGCATAACGTGAGACTTACCAGCGACGTCCCGGAAGTCAGGATATGGGCGGATGCAAGGAAGCTGAAGTTTATCCTGTACGACCTCCTGCATAACGCGATAAAGTTCAACAGGCCGGGCGGGCGGGCCGAGCTTACCGCATGCCTGACAAACGGGCGTGACGACGAAGGGCCGCTTGAGAGGAGCACCGGAGAGAAGACGTTCATAGAGTTCAGGGTGGACGACACCGGGGTCGGGTTCCCGTCCTCCGATGCGCACAGGCTCTTCAAGCCGTTTTCCCAGATAGCCGAGGCAGGCAGGGCGAAGCCGAAGGGCGCGGGCCTCTCCCTTGCGCTCGTGAAGAAATACGTGGACCTGCATAACGGGAAGGTCTGGGCGGAAGGCAGGCCCGGCTCCGGGAGCCGGTTCAGTTTTGTCATCCCGCTTTTCCACAGCATGCTGGAGCAGAAGAGGAGCAAAGTGCTGGTGGTCGAGGACGACCCGGACTACATGAAGCTCATTACTATGTATTTCGAGGGCGAGCCGTACGACATAATTACCGCGGACGACGGGCTTGAGGCCCTGAAGGCGGTCGAGGAGGAAAGGCCGGACCTCGTCCTGATGGACGTGCTGCTGCCCAAGATGGACGGCATAGAGGCGTGCAAGGCATTGAAACGGCAGGACAAGTTCGAGCAGTTCCGCCATATCCCGGTCATAATAATGACTTCGCTGTCGGACGTCGGCAGCAAGGTCAAGGGCGTGCAGGCCGGGGCCGACGACTTCCTCGTGAAACCGGTGAACAAAGACCTCCTTATCGAGAGGGTGAGGTCGCTCATCGGCTCGAAAAGAGAATACGAGTGCGTGCTGGCTAGCTACAGGGAGGCCGAACGGGACTCCATTTCGGACGCCCTTACCGGGCTTTACAACCGCCGTTACATGGAGGACGTGCTCGGCAAGGAGTTCAAAAATGCCGAGCGCTACAGGAAGAACCTGTCCGTCCTGATGGTGGACATCGACTTCTTCAAGAAGTACAACGACAGCTACGGGCACCAGGAGGGCGACAAACTCCTGAGGAGGATCGCGGGCGTGTTCCGGGAGGCGGTCCGCGAGGTCGACGTCGCGGCCAGGTACGGCGGCGAGGAGTTCACGATAATCCTAACCGAGACCCCTTCGGACATGGCAATGGTGGCGGCTGAGAGGATAAGGTGCCTTGTCGAGACCACCACGGGCGCGACTGTGAGCGTAGGAGCCGCGACCTACCCGGAGGACGCCCAGAACTGCGAAGGGCTTATAGAAATGGCCGACAAGGCCCTGTACAAGGCAAAGAACGCAGGCCGGAACCGCACCGAGAAGTTCACCCCCGAGCAGCCCGGCATCCCGGACTCCACCCCGATGGTATAGTCCCGCCCCCGGCTGGACTAAAAGGTTTTGACTTTTAGCCGCGGATTTTGTATATTTCTCAGGTTATGCCAAAAAGGCCCCCGCAGGGCGCTATGCCCGCGCGGGTTAGACCTATATCTTCGTAAACCTTGAAAGGAGATAGAAATGAGCATCAGAGTAGCTATCAACGGGTTCGGCAGGATTGGCAGAAATGTTTACAGGGCTTCCATAAACGAGACCGAGATGGAGGTCGTGGCGATAAACGACATAACCGACGCGGCCACCCTCGCGCACCTTCTCAAGCACGATTCGGTGCACGGCACCTTCAACTCCGACGTTAAGGTCAAGGGCAAGAACATTGTGGTCGACGGCAGGGAGATAACCGTGCTTGCCGAGACCGACCCCGCGAAGCTACCCTGGAAGGCGATGAAGGTGGACGTGGTAATCGAGTCGACCGGCAGGTTCACCGACCGGGCGGGCGCGTCCAAGCACATAGCGGCCGGGGCTAAGAAGGTCATAATAAGCGCCCCGGCGAAGGAGCCGGACCTCACCGTGGTGCTCGGCGTGAACGAGAAGGAATACGACAAGAAGAAGCACAACATAATATCTAACGCGTCCTGCACGACCAACTGTCTTGCGCCCGTGGCGAAGATACTGGACGACAACTACGGCATAGTCAAGGGGCTGATGACCACGATACATGCGTATACCGCCGACCAGAGGCTCCAGGACTCCCCGCACAAGGACCTGAGGCGCGCGCGTTCCGCCGCGGTCTCGATGATACCGACTACCACGGGCGCGGCCAAGGCGATCGGCCTCGTCATGCCTAACTTGAAGGGCAAGCTGGACGGCCTTGCGATAAGGGTCCCGACCCCGAACGTCTCGGTGGTCGACCTCGTCGTGGAGCTCAGGAAGCCGACGACGAAGGAGGCCGTGAACAAGGCCCTGAAGGCCGGCGCCAACGGGAAGATGAAGGGCGTGCTCGAGTACTCCGAGGAGCCGCTCGTCTCGATAGACTTAAACGGCAACCCGAACTCGTCAATCGTGGACGCGACCCTGACCACGGTCATGGAAGGCAACATGCTCAAGGTCATCGCATGGTACGACAACGAGTGGGGCTACTCCTGCCGGGTGCGGGACCTCGTCCTGTACATCTTCGGCAAGCTGAAGAAGAGGAAGTAGGCAAGGCAAGGGGGGCCACTCATGAACAAGATGACCATAGAAGACTTAGACATCAAGGGTAAGCGGCTCTTCATCCGGGTCGACTTCAACGTCCCGCTGGACGAGAACCTGAACATCACGGACGACACGCGCATCCGCTCGTCCCTGCCGACGATAAACTACGCGATTGACTCCGGCGCGATGATAATACTCGCGTCGCACCTGGGCCGCCCGAAGGGCAAGCCGGACGTGAAGTTCAGCCTCAACCCGGTTGCCAAGAGGCTCCAGAGGCTGCTCGACCGCGAGGTCGTATTCCTCCAGGACTGCGTCGGGCCCGAGACCGAAAAGGCCGTGCAGGCAATGAAGCCGGGCGACGTGGTGCTTCTCGAGAACCTGCGGTTCCACCCGGGCGAGGAGAAAAACGACGACGATTTCGCCCGTGCGCTCGCCAAGCTCTGCGACTACTATGTCAACGACGCCTTCGGCACCGCGCACCGCGCGCACGCCTCGACCGCGGGCATTACCAAGTTTGTCCCGAAGTCCGTGGCGGGCTTCCTGCTCAAAAAAGAGGTGGACTACCTCCAGGGCGTCGTGGTAAACCCTGTCAGGCCATTCGTCGCGGTGCTCGGCGGGGCAAAGGTCTCCGGCAAGATCGGCGTCATAGAGAACCTCGAGGACAAAGTGGACAAGGTCGTGATAGGCGGGGGGATGGCGTTCACCTTCCTTAAGGCCATGGGCTACGAGGTCGGCGACTCGCTGGTCGAGCAGGACATGCTTGACGTGGCCGAGCGGATAATGGGGAAGGCGAAGGAGCGCGGCGTCAAGTTCTACCTGCCGGTTGACTGCGTGGTCGCGCAGAGCATGGAGCCGGGCGCCGAGACCAAGATAGTCACCTCGCAGGAGGTGCCGAAGGGCTGGAAGGCGCTCGACATCGGCCCGGCCTCGGTCAAGCTCTTCTCCGAGGCGCTCTCGAACGCGAAGACCATTATATGGAACGGCCCTATGGGCGTATTCGAGATGGACGCGTACTCGCGCGGGACGTTCGCCGTCGCGCACGCCGTGGCCGACTCCTACGCCTTGTCGATAGTCGGAGGCGGGGACACGGACGTAGCCGTGCACAAGGCGGGCGAGTCCGAAAACATGTCCTTCATATCCACCGGCGGCGGGGCCTCGCTCCAGCTACTCGAGGGCAAGGACCTGCCGGGCCTGGTATGCCTGACGGAAAAGGCGGACGGGCTCGAGAAGAAGAAGCGGGCCTGAAACCGGAATCTGTCATTCTGAGCCCGTTCGACTACGCTCAGGGCAGGCTCCGCGAAGAATCTCGTTTTTCACGTCGTCATTCCCGCGAAAGCCGACATTACGGCGGCGAAGCCGCCGAAGATGAACAGATGCGCGGCGCCTGAGCCGGGAATCCAGAGGCTTATAAAAGTCCCTGGGCCCCGTGTCGAGCACGGGGTGACAAACTTATATATAAGGATATTGGTATTCGCCGTCTCCGGGTTTTCCGGGGGCGGCGTTTTTGTTTTTGCTTATGAATGCCGCTGTGATACACTGATTTGCATGAACACGATAAAAGACGTGACCGGGCGTGACAGCGGGCTGAGGCCGGACCCGATGGTCATAATAGAGCAGTACTACAGCCCGGGTACGAAGTCCTACGAATATCTGGTAGAGCATGGCAGGATGGTTGCGGAGAAGGCGCTCGAGATCGCGCGGAAGGTCTTCTGGCTCCCGCCGGGGATGCTCTTCATAGAAGAGGCCGCGATGCTCCACGACATCGGCATCTACATGACGGACGCGCCGCACCTGGGCTGCACCGGCGAGTATCCGTACATCGCGCACGGCTACATCGGACGCCAGATATTAGAAGAAGAGGGCTACCCCCTGCACGCGCTTGTCTGCGAGCGGCACGTGGGCGTCGGTCTTACAGCCAAAGAGATAGTCGAGAAGGCCCTGCCGGTCCCGGCCAGGAACATGGTGCCCATCACGCTCGAAGAAGAGATAATCTGCTTCGCGGACAAGCTCCACCCGGTGACTCCCGAGAAGATGCTGACGAGGATCAGCGTTGCCGAGGCGAGGGAGGATATCAAGGTATACGGGCCGGCCCAGCTCCGGAAGTTCGACCGCTGGGCGGCGATGTTTCAGGAGGCTTAATCTGTCAGGCCGGGTTGTTCTTCCTTCGTTCGCTTACCGCTCTTTCGACTTCGCGTTTCGCTTCCTTTTCTTTTAATGTCTCACGCACGTCGTATAGCTTCTTGCCCTTGGCGAGCCCAAGCTCCATCTTCGCACGTCCGGCCTTGAAGTACACCGACAGCGGGACGAGCGTGTATCCCTTCAGAGTAAGCTTCCCCTCCAGCCGCTTTATCTCCGACTTGTGCAGCAGCAGCTTTCTCGTCCTCTCCGGGTCCGGGTTCATGATGTTGCCGTGCGAATAGGGCGATATGTGGCAGCCGATGATGAAGACCTCGCCGGCCTTTATCTGGGCGTAGCTGTCCTTCAGGTTCACCTTGCCGTCCCGGAGCGACTTTACCTCGGTGCCGGTGAGGGCAAGCCCGGCCTCGACAGTTTCCTCTATGAAGAAGTCGTGCCGGGCCTTCCTGTTGGACGTTATGAGCTTTATTTCTTCCTTGGGCATATTAGGGTCTTAATGCCCTCCCCCTGCGACGGGGGAGGGTAGGGTGGGGGTGAGAAGAAAGCTACTTTGGAAACCGCTTCCTGAGCCTCTTGAGAGCGCTGTCCGGCACGAGTCCCTCGACGCTGCCGCCGAAGCCCGCGACCTCCTTGACGACGGTCGAGGTAAGGTACGAGTACTCCTCGGACGGCATCATGAACACGGTCTCGACGTGGTTGGTGAGCCGCCGGTTCATCAAGGCCATCTGCAGCTCGTACTCGAAGTCGGACACGGCCCGAAGCCCACGTATGACGACGCTCGCGCCCTTGCTCACGACATGGTCCACGAGCAGGCCCTCGAATATCTCGACCTCGACGCCGTCAAGCCCCGCGGTCGCCTCACGTATCATCTCGACACGCTCCTCCGCGGTGAAGAGCGGGGTCTTCTTCGGGCTAGGCGCGACCGAGACTATAACCTTGTCGAATATCGCCAGGCCCCGTTTTATCAGGTCGATGTGCCCGTTTGTCACCGGGTCGAAGGTGCCGGGATATATGGCGATCCTCTTCATTTGCCGAACTCCACCTTTGGCACGGCCTTTGCCGCCTCGGGCACCTCGAAGTACGCGGCCTCTTCGAAGTTGAACATGCCCGCTATCATGTTGGTCGGGAAGCGCTTCCGCATCGCGTTGTATTGCATGACTATGTCGTTGTATCGCTTCCGCTCGACGGCGAGCCTGTTCTCGGTGCCGGCAAGCTCGTCCATCAGACGGAGGAATGTCTGGTCTGCCTTCAGGTTCGGGTAGTTCTCCACGACCAGCAGGAGCCTCGACAGCGCGGAACTCATCTGGTTCGCGGCAGCCATGGAATCGGCGGGCGATTTCGCCCCGGCCATGCGCGCCCTCGCGTCGGCGATGTTGTCGAATATCGCCTTCTCGTGCGAGGCATATCCCTTGACCGATGATACGAGGTTCGGAATCAGGTCGTTTCGCCTCTGGAGCTGGTTGTCCACCTGCTTCCACTGGTTCTTTACGCCCTCGTTTAAGTTCACGAAGGAGTTGTACGACCCTATGAGCCAGGAGGCCGCGATACCTACGACCAGCACTACCGCGCCCAGTATTGATAACGCGATTATCCAGCCCTTTTTCATTCAAGACCTCCTAATTACGTGAGTGGAAAACACGTGAGTGATGAACACGTGGGTGGTAAACACGTGGGTGGTAAAGACGTTTGTGCAACACACGTATCACGTCAGTTACGCCCACGTCAGTTTCACCCACGTCAGTTACGCCGTCCCAAACGTGCCCTGCGCGTTCTTTTCCTCTTCGCGCCAAAGCCTCCTGGCCTCGGTGTGGGCCTTCTCGGCCTCTTCCGGCAGGCCCATCTGCCTAAGGGCATATGACTTGCCGTCCCAGGAAAACGCATTTTTCGGGTTCATGGCGATAAGCCCGTCGAATATCATTATAGCCTCGTCGAACCGGCCGAGCTTCGTGAGCGACGCGCCCTTGCCGTTCATGGCATACTCGTCCTCGGGGCTGACCTTCAGTGCAAGCTCGAACGCGGCAATCGCCTCGTCGAAGCGGCCGAGCCTGCCCAAGAGCTGGCCCTGGCAGTCAAAGAAAAACGGCTCCTGCGGCGCGAGCACGGACGCCTGCTTGAATGCCACGAGCGATTCATCGAGTTTGCCCATCTGTTCGAGCAGTGTCCCCTTGTCCTTGACTATCTCGACGTCGGTCGGGTCGAGCGTGGACGCCTTGTCGTAGGCCGCGACTGCTTCTTCGGTCTTCTCCAGCGCCTCGAGCACGGTGCCCTTCTTGTGCCAGTAGTCCGGGTTCTCCGGGTCAATCTTGATAAGCTTCTCGGTGACTTCGAGCGCGACCTGGAACTTCGCAAGGTTATACAGATACGCGCCGTAGACGTCGAGTATCTCGATGTTGTCGGGCTCTATTTCGAGCGCCTTCTCCATCGCCTTGAACGCCTTCTCTATCTCCTGCATCCCGAAGAGCGCGTTGGCCTTCCCGCTGTACGCGAGCGCGTTTTTCGGGTCCATGCCTATGGCGTCCTCGAACGCCTTCTTGGCGCGGCGGTACTCGCGCTGAATAAGCAGTTCGTGGCCCTCCACGTATTTCAGTTTCGATCCTTCGACATTCCGTTCCTTCACTTCTCGGTACCTTCCTTTCCTTCTTTTAATTAAACCAGCGGCCAACAAAGCGCATCGGCCTGCCCGGTTATCTAAAGCGGCGGTTGCCGCATTTTTAAACTATACAGAACAGAGAGGGCACGGCCGCGTGCTACCAGCCACCTGATGCCCCGCCGCCCCCGGAGCCGCCTCCCCCAAAACCTCCAAAGCCGCCGCCGAAGCCGCCTCCGCCACCGAACCCGCCTCCGAACCCGCCACCGAAGCCGCCGATAAACGGCCCGCCCCCGAAGGACGAACGCCCGCGGCCGCTAATCCTCGGGCCGGGAAAGAAGAACTGGCTCAGCATCAGGAGCAGGAACACTATGAACAGGACAAGCTTGAAGCCGCCCTTGCTTCTGCTCTTTTTGGCTACCCCGCCGGGCGGGATGCGATCGGCGACCGCCTTCGTCCCGGCAATCAGGCCTGTGCCGTACTGGCCCTGCTTGAAGTACGGGGCCATCACCTCACGGATTATCGCGCCCGAGGTCCCGTCGGTTATCGCGCCCTCAAGCCCGTAGCCTACCTCGATGCGGACCTTCCGCTCCTTCATCGCGAGCAGGATGAGAACGCCGTTGTCCTGTCCTTTTTTGCCTATCTTCCAGTCGGCGAAGAGGTCTACCGCGTAGGAGTCCACGTCGGCATAATCGCCCAAGTCGGGGATTGTGACGACCGCGACCTCCGCGGAAGTCCTCGTCTCGAGGTCCCGGAGATAGCCCTCCAACTCGGTGGCCGAGGCCGGGTCTATCACCCCCGCGAAGTCGTTGACGTGCCCCTTCGGGGCCGGGAAATTCCCCGCAGCCAGTGAAGCTGCCGCAAGCCCCAGCACAAGAAGAGCCAGGACAAACGCGGAGATTATCGCATTGCGCATTTTTTACCTTGGAATCCGCCAGGCCTCAAGTGGGCCGTAACCCCTTAATTTATACTTATATTGCCCGGTTGTCAACAATTTACGGCTTTTGGAGGGCCTCTACCCCGTCATCCGGTCTACCTTGTCGGCGAGCAGCCGGACCTGTTCGAGGTAGCGCCCGAAGAGGATTTCGAGCCCCTCTTTGGACGGGGTTTTGCCGTGCCGGCGGATTTCGAGTGTTTCGGAAAACGGCGAGCAGTCGAGCCCGAACTCTGAGCAGGCCTCCTTGATTATCCTGTCCCGGTCGAGGTGCGTGACGTTTTTGTGTATACGGAGCAGGTTCCTCATTATCTCGACGAACGGCTCAAGCGACGAGGCAAGAAGCGCGGCGAGCGCCTTCCCGTCCCCGGCGGCCTCGATATATGCCTGCTGGAGGTGGATGAGCTTGCCCTTGACCTGCTCCTCGCACTCGCGCCTCAGGTTCTCAAGCCCTATCTCAAGGCCGGCGAGGACGTCCCTGCCGTGGAGCAGGACGTTGGCCTCCTTCATCTCGAGGAACTCCATCGGGAATACGTCGGTCGAGCTATTTAGCATGCCCTCGGTCATCATAAGGGGCGGGGGTACGCCCTTCTTGTGCCATTTGACGTAAATACCGGCGTATTTTTTTAGCTCTTCCGGTCCGACCTGTGTCATTACGGCCAGGAGCTTGATGCGGCCCGCGGCCCCGCCGGGTGTGGCGACCGCGCCCTCGCCGAAGAGGTACAGGGAGACGAGCCTGTCCCCGTACAGATCCTTCATCGCGCCTACGAATTCCTCGAGCGCCTTACCCTTCTTCTCGTCCAGTCCGGCATAAGCCATCTATTCCTCCGGTTCTATGTGAACTACAACGTCGTAAATGCCGCTAAGCCCTTCCCGTATCCGGTCCTCGACCTGGTGCGCTATCTCGTGCGCCTCGCTTATATGGAGGTTTGGGTCTACGTGTATGCGCAGGTCGATGCATATCGCGTCCTCGCGGCCCCTGCTCCTGACATGGTGGCAGCGTATCACGCCCGGCACGCTCATACATAATGCGGTAATCTCCTCGGAACGGAGCCTCGCCGAGTCGCAGAGGATGTCGGACGACGACTTCATTATGCGGTATCCCACCCGGCCTATCATCACGGCTATGACGACGGCGGCGATGGGGTCCGCGACCGGGTATCCCATCCTGGCCGCGACAAGGCTCACGAGCACCGAGGTGGAGGCCATTATGTCGCTTGTGGTATGGGCCGCGTCCGCTATCAGGAAGTCGCTTTTGTACTCTTTGCCCTTTTTGCGTTCATAGTATGCCACAAATATGTTCACGGCCATAGTGAAAAACATTATGGCGAAACCGACACCCGTGACCGTGACGGCCTCGCTGCCGGCGGAGAACTGACGGTATGCGCGTTCGAGTACCTCGAAACAGGTGAGGAAAAGAAGTATGGAGATGCCGACCGCGGCGAAGGTCTCGTACTTCTTGTGGCCGTAGGGATGTGACTCGTCCGGCGGTTTTTCGGCTATTTTTATGCCGATAAGGCCAATTACGTTCGAGGATGCGTCAAAAAATGAGTGGAAACCATCAGCGACCATGCTGACCGAACCAAAGTAATATCCACCCGCCAGCTTTGCCGAAGAAACCAGCAAATTCAACGACAAAGTCAACCAGAGGACGATGCGGACGCGCGCCATGTTATCCATCGAATCACCTAAGGTCTGAGCGTAATCACTCTGTTAATTAAGGGTTTTTAACCCCGCATAACTGAATGCGGAATATTTACCCTTTGTTTTCAGTATGTTACAACTTATTTGGTTGCAAGCCCCTGTTTTGGTACGAAAATTGCTTATCATAAACAGTGTACTCATGTTAATCGCGAGGGACTATGGGCCTGTTCTCGAACCTTATAGTGATAAACGCAAACTACGACAAGGTCTTGTACTATATAGACAAGATGATGTCGGAGAACGACCGGTTCTGCACGTGCGCCAGGTGCAAGCAGGATGCGCTCGCCCTCGCCCTGAACACCCTGCCGCCCCACTATTTCGTTGATGCGGACCTTAAAGAGACGACCGACCTGGGCTCGCCCTGGATACTTATCGAGGTCGCGGCCAGGGAAGCGCTCGAGCGGGTGAACATGTTCCCGCACCACAATACCAAGGGCCGTGAAAGCCTGGACGGCCTGTCCGACATGCCCCCCATTGCCCGGGACACCGGCACCGACGGGTAGCCTCCGGCCCGCTACAAACCCCCATTTGTCATTGCGAGGAGTCCCGCGCCGCGCGGGATGACGCGGCAATCTCAGCACTTAAAGACCGAGATTCTTCGCTTCGCTCAGAATGACATATTACACCGGAGATTGCTTCGCTTTGCTCGCAATGACACCTTTGCTTTTCGGTCATCGCAGCCGGGCAATGCCTTACCTCTGTCTTGTTACTCCCACCCTGTCGCAGTATTTATAAACAACACAAGTTGAGCAGATAGGCGAGGTTGGCTTGCACTGGTTCTGGCCGAACGTGACCAGAAGGTCGTTTATCGTAATCCAGTACCGTTTGGGGAGCTTCGCCCGGAGCGCGTACTCGGTCTGCTCCGGCGTCTTGGTGACAACGTAGCCCCAGCGGTTCGTTATCCGGTGTACGTGCGTGTCCACGCATATACCGGGCCTGCCGTACCCGATAGTCACCACGAGGTTCGCGGTCTTCCGGCCCACTCCCGGCAGTTTCAGCAGTTCGTCGATGTCGGCAGGTACGGCTCCCCCATATACGTCCAGCAGGATGCGGCTGATTGCGAGTATCGCCTTCGCCTTGTTCCGGTAAAAGCCCACGGGGTAGATGGCGCGTTCAATTTCGCTCCCGGACAGCCGCAGCATGGCTTTGGGCGTGCCCGCCAGGCCGAACAGGCGCGCGGAGGCCTCGCCCGTAGTCCTGTCCTGTGTCCTGAGGCTCAGGATGCAGGACACGAGCACCTTGTACGGGTCCTTCTCGCGAGCGACGATGGTCACGGCAGGGGTCTGCCAGGCCTTGACCGCCTTCCGAATGAGGGACAAAGCCGCCGGTATCTCGTTATCTTTCATGGGACTCGGCCTCTTTCGCAGGGTCCCCTGCTTCAGCGGGCCATGGCCTCTTACATAGGGGAGGGTGCTCAGCCGCTTACGTAGGGGAGGCCCTCTGCGGCCTCCCGCCTGCTTCAGCGCGCCTCAGTGGCCGCCGCAGGATGTGTTGCCCTGGTATGCGCCTGTCATCCCCCCGCAGAGGAACTGGCGCACCGCGGACTCCGGGTCGGACTCGGAGGTCAGCACGGGTATGATGCCCGCATCGACCAGCCCGTCGTACATGCCCTGCCCCATGCCCTGCGTAATCACCGCCTGGCATTCGTGGAACACGCCCACGTCGTGCCTGTGGCCGCAGGCAACGTTGGAGTTGTGGTTACGCACGCACGCCGCGCCCGTCTGTATAAGCCTTCTATTTACTATTTCGAAACCGTCGGCCTCGTAGATAAAGAACTGGCTGCACTTGCCGAGATGCCCGCAGATGGTCCTGCCGTCCGTGGTGGAAACAGCAATTTTCATTGGTGTCCTCCTTGTCAAAGTTGTCGGGCATGTACTATTAAAAAATAGCACATTGTACGGGCAATTGCAACAAGGGGTCGGGCGAAATCGCTTGTATTCCGGCGGTAAAACTGGTATATAACATCCAGGCAAAACCTTGCAATACCTTCGAGAAGCACGCACTACCCTGACGGGGCCGGGCTTTTTAGTAATATGGTATGATGAAGCCCATCTCTGGTAACGGGGGTGGGCTTTTTGATTTTGAGAAGGTCATGACAATTTGAGAGGCCGAGTCTTTGAGATTCCAGATTGGAATGTCAAAGGCGGGAGGACGCGGTGGGTGGGGTCGCACCTTATAGAAGTCCATCTTTAGCATAAGATGGGTGGGGTTATTGTTCGTGTATTTGCAGGTACGTGTTTTTGAGACCTAAGGGATTTTACGTGGTCATAAATCTCAGTATGTTCATTAAAGACATGCCACCATATCAAAGTCCGATTAATAAAGACAGGATCTCGGCAATGCTTTCTCAGAAACCGAGAAGGTATCGTCTCGCCGATTGGGATAAGCCGCTAAAAGAGCCAGGCGAATTTTCGCGCGATTGGAATCTTAAATTACCGTTCTATGAATCTTTTGTACCTTCATTTGAAGAAGCATGCCCGGATGTTGACCACATACCGTTTAAAGGTAATCCTCATACTGACCTGGCCCCCTGGAATTAGTCCAGATTTAATGTTAGAATCTGGGTTTGAACAAAGGGGGTATTTATATGGGCAAGAGGGGGTATACTGCTGAGCAGATAATCGTCAAGCTTCGGGAGGCGGAG
>Ga0334722_10001672_pt1 | contig 26941 bp, 25 predicted proteins | sample C3_bottom_MG_FD_207210 | JGI IMG/M metagenome (GOLD analysis project Ga0334722, IMG submission 207210) | Sediment microbial communities from Yellowstone Lake, YNP, Wyoming, USA - C3_bottom | ecosystem: Environmental > Aquatic > Freshwater > Lake > Sediment | place: USA: Wyoming | collected... | reverse complement strand
TGCAGTCGGGCAAGCCGGTGGGCGTGTTCCGCACCCATGCCGATGCGCCGAGGGTGCTGATCGCCAATTCGAACCTGGTGCCGAAGTGGGCGAGCTGGGAGCATTTCAACGAACTCGACCGCAAGGGCCTGATGATGTACGGTCAGATGACGGCCGGTTCGTGGATCTACATCGGCAGCCAAGGCATAGTGCAAGGCACTTTCGAGACTTTCGCCGAGGCGGGACGCCAGCACTACGGCGGGGACTGGTCGGGCAAATGGATACTCACCGCTGGCCTGGGCGGCATGGGCGGGGCGCAACCGCTCGCCGCCACCATGGCCGGCGCGTCGATGCTGGCGATGGAGTGCGACCCCGCGCACATCGACATGCGCATCCGCACCGGCTATCTCGACGAGCGTGCCGACACGCTCGACGCGGCACTGGCCATTATCGAGCGCGCCTGCGCCGAGAAGCGCGCCGTTTCGGTGGGACTGCTGGGCAATGCCGCCGAGCTGATGCCGAAAATTCTCCAGCGGGCGCAGTCGAGCCGGCTGCGGCCTTCGCTGGTGACCGACCAGACATCGGCGCATGATCCGGCCAACGGCTATCTGCCCGAACACTGGTCGCTCGAGAAGTGGCGCGACCTGCGGCGCGCGGACCCGGAGGAGGTGGCAACTTCGGCGCGCGAGTCGATTGCCAACCACGTACGCGCGATGCTCGGCTTCCATACAATGCGCATTCCCTGCGTGGATTACGGCAACAACATCCGGCAGGAAGCCAAGAACGTGGGGGTGAAGAACGCGTTCGACTTTCCGGGGTTCGTGCCAGCGTATATCCGGCCGCTGTTCTGCGAAGGCAAAGGGCCGTTCCGCTGGGTCGCGTTGTCCGGCGATCCGGAGGACATCTACAGGACGGATGCCAAGATCAAACAACTGTTCCCGGAGAATCTCCACGTGCATCGCTGGCTGGATATGGCGCGCAGCCGCATCGCGTTCCAGGGCTTGCCGGCGCGCATCTGCTGGCTCGGCCTCGGTGAGCGCGACAAGGTCGGGCTCGCGTTCAACGAAATGGTGAAAAGCGGCGAACTCAAAGCCCCCATCGTGATCGGCCGCGATCATCTGGACGCAGGTTCGGTGGCGAGCCCGAATCGTGAGACCGAATCGATGAAGGACGGCAGCGATGCGGTGTCCGACTGGCCGCTGCTCAACGCCCTGCTCAGCACCGCGGGCGGCGCGAGCTGGGTCAGTTTCCATCACGGCGGCGGAGTCGGCATGGGTTATTCGCAGCACGCCGGCCTGGTGATCGTCTGCGACGGCAGCGATGCGGCCGCCAGGCGCATCCAACGCGTGCTGTACAACGATCCCGCGACCGGCGTGATGCGCCACGCGGATGCGGGCTATGAGACTGCGATCGCGACGGCCAGGGCGCAGGGGCTGAAGCTGCCCTTCATCACCTGCTGATGCCCGGGTGAGCAATCTCGTGGCCGCAAAGCGCGTAACCCTGATTTGCAGCGCGGAGGCGCTGACATGAGCCCGTGCCTGGACGCGCTGTGGCGCAATCTGAACTATGGCGATGGGAGCGAGCGCGGCGCGTCGCGCATCGCTCTGGGCATCGCCGGAGGCAAGATTGCCTGGATGGCGCCGGATGCGAATTTACCCGCGTTCACGCCAGCGCCGGATTTCGCGCAGTTCGACGGCGCCGGCGCCTGGATCACGCCGGGACTGGTCGAATGCCATACCCACCTGGTGTTTGGCGGTAACCGCGCCGACGAATTTCGCAGGCGCCTCGCCGGCGCGACGTACGAAGAGATCGCACGCGCCGGGGGCGGCATCGTCTCCACGGTGACCGCAACGCGCAAAGCGAGTGAAGACGAGCTGTTCGCCTCGGCGGCACTGCGCCTGGCTCGACTGATCTCCGAGGGCGTGACCGCGGTCGAAATAAAATCCGGTTACGGGCTGGATGCGCAGACCGAGGCGAAAATGCTGCGCGTGGCGCGCAGGCTCGGCCATGAGTTGCCGGTCGCGGTGTATACGACCTTTTTGGGCGCCCACGCGCTGCCGCCCGAGTATCGCGGCCGGCCCGACGAATACATAGGTCTGGTCTGCGCTGAAATGCTGCCCGCGCTCGCCGATCAGGGACTGGTGGATGCGGTCGACGTATTCTGCGAGAACATCGCGTTTTCGGTCGCACAGAGCGAACGCGTATTCCAGGCCGCTGCGCGTCTTGGCCTGCCGGTGAAAATGCACGCAGAGCAGCTCTCCAACATCGGCGGCTCGCAACTCGCGACGCGCTACGGCGCCCTCTCCGCCGACCACCTGGAGCACGCCGCCGAGGCCGATGTCGCGGCGATGCGCCGCGCGGGAACGGTAGCGGTGCTGCTGCCCGCCGCGTATTACTGTCTGCGCGAGACCACGCGACCGCCGGTCGAATTGTTCCGCCGCCACGGTGTGCCGATGGCCATTGCCACGGACTGCAATCCCGGAACCGCACCGGCACTGTCGCCCTTGCTGAGCATGAACATGGCGTGCACCCTGTTCGGGTTAACCGTGGAGGAAGCGTTGCTCGGTTACACCCGGCACGCGGCGCAGGCGCTGGGCAAGGCGGATGTGCACGGCACACTGGAGGCGGGACGCGACGCGGATTTCGCAATCTGGGAGGTCGATGCGCCCGCGGAGTTGGTCTACTGGCTGGGCGCAAGCCCCTGCCGCGCGGTGATCCGCCGAGGGAAAATCGTCCATGGATCCGCCCCCGGCGGCGGTAGCTACAGCTAGTCTTACGGGCGCATCGGGAGACCGGTGCCGGCTGGTTAACCCGCGGGCCTAGGCATCGGCCTCGCCTGAACGGGGCGTCGCTTCCGGCCGCAGTTGCATCGCCTGGCTGCTGATCCGGATATCGGCCAGAGCCAGACGATCGGCGAGATTGCGCACCAGCGCGCGCATGAAGCTGCTGTGGCAGGACTTGCTCATTTGGTCCAGCGCCGTGTCCTCGAATTCCGCAACGATTACTTCCGCCATCGATTCCACCGTCGCCTGGCGCGGCAGGTCGCCGCCGCAGATGTAGCCCATTTCGCCGAAGAATTCCCCGGCCCGGATGACGTTGAGCAGGCGCTCCGCCTGCGTGACTTTCACTTCGCCCTGCGCCAGGAAGAACATGCTCCGGCCGGGATCGCCCTCGCGCACAATCGCGGTGCGCGCATGCAGGCGCGTCCAGCGCCCCGCGTGCACCAATTCCCAGATTTCCGCCTCGGAAAGCGTGGACAGCATCCCCACCCGCTTCAGCGCCGCGTAGCGCTCGCTGTCCGGGATCGACCGCTGGTGCACGCTGAGTCGGCCGATCTCGGCCAGTTCCAGGGCCAGATCCGCCCAGTTCGCATAGCGCTCCTCCGGTGTCTTTTTCAGCATCGTGAGCACGACGCGGTCCAGTTCGACCGGAAGCGCGGGTTTCAACTGGCTCGGAGGCCGCGGTTCTTGATGCAGAATCTTCTGTATCAGCTCGGTGATGTTGTTCGCGGCAAACGGCCGGGTTCCGGTCAGCAGCTCATATAACACCACACCCAGGCAATACATATCGGTGGCGTGCGTCAGCGGCTTGGCGTTGATCTGCTCCGGCGACATGTACGCGGGCGAGCCGATATTGACCGATTGTGTCGCATCGCGGCTGTGCAGAAACGCGGCACCGAAATCGGTGATCTTCACGTCGTTGCCCTCGACGATCATGATATTCGCCGGCTTGATGTCGCGGTGGATCACGCCCTGGCGGAAGGCGAAATCCAGCGCCCCGCAGCACTTGAAGACGACCTGGACCGCATCGTCCGGCGACAGCAGATGGTCCGCGCTGGCATGCCGCGTCAGATTCTCCCCCGGCACGTACTCCATCACGATATAACCGGCGTCGTCGGTGACGACGGCATCGAGAATCGAGGCGATGTGCGGGTGGGTCAATTTTCCCGCGAGGGACGCCTCTTTCAGAAATTGCCTGCGCAGCACCGCGCCGTTTTCCGGATCGCGGAACACGGCGGGGTCGATGATCTTCACCGCCACCTCGTCTCCGGAAAAAGTATCCAGCGCGCGATAGACCGTCCCCGAGGAGCCCTTGCCCAACTGGCTTTTCAGCTCGTATTTCCCGAGTATGCTGTCCATGCCGGCTCCCTGAGCGTCGCATTGGCGTGCGGATTGCAAACAAGCCCTGGTGCGTGGCGTATGAACGAACCGGGACGCGCCGACAGGCGAAACCTGCCTGGTTGCTCCATCCTCTTCTGGCAGGCGCGGCGTTGTAGGATCATAATCTTTTTTCGGCATATTTCGCCATTTGCGCCATTCGCGCGTCCTGAATAAGGGAGCCATGCAGTATGAAACCCATAGCGGCAGAGCCTTACGCCGGCGTCTTTCCGATTGCGCCGACGCCGTTTTCCGAGTCGGGCGACCTTGACCTCGAGGGGATGCGGCGGGTGCTCGACTGCATGGTCGATCAGGGCGTGGACGGCATCTGCATCCTGGCGAACTATTCCGAGCAGTTCCTGCTCTCGGACGCGGAGCGGGATGTGCTGCTCGATCTATGTCTGGCGCAGGTCGCCGGCCGTGTGCCGGTGATCGTCACCTGCAGCCATTTCAGCACGCGCGTCGCGGCCGAGCGCGCTCAAAGGGCTGCGGCAGCCGGTGCCGCGATGATCATGCTCATGCCGCCTTACCACGGTGCGTCGCTGCGTGCCGACGAAGCGGGCATCGTCGAACATTACGCGCGCGTCGCGCTGGCGGCCGGGCTGCCGCTCATGGTCCAGGACGCGCCGCTCTCCGGGGTGAACCTGCCGGTGGCGCTGCTGGCGCGGCTCGCGCGCGAAGTGCCGCAGCTGCGCTACTTCAAAATCGAAGTGCCGGGGGCGGCGGCCAAGCTGCGCGCGCTGATCGCAGCGGGCGGCGCGGCCATCGCCGGTCCGTTCGACGGCGAGGAGTCGATCACGCTGATGGCCGATCTGGATGCCGGTGCGACCGGCACCATGCCGAGCGCGCTGCTTCCCGACCTGATCAAGCCGGTGCTGGCAGAGCATCGTGCCGGCCGGCGCGCGGAGGCGGCGGCGGCCTACGCGCGCATCCTGCCGCTGATCAATTTCGAGAACCGGCAATGCGGCTTGCGCGCGACCAAGGCGGTGATGGCCGAAGGCGGCGTGATCAAGAGCGAGGCGGTGCGCCATCCGCTGGAAGCCCTGCCTCCGGCCACGCGTGCCGGGCTGCTGGAGCTTGCGCGCCCGCTGGACCCGGTTGCGCTGCGCTGGGGCAGGTAATATCGGGGCGGGCGGCTCGGCCGAACCACCGGATTTGCATCGCGATGCAGATTTCGGCAGGAAGCGAACAACCATAGACCAGGAGGCAGTGAAATGCAGAACCCGACCGGAAACGGCACCGTATTGTGGGAACTCGACGCGCGCGGCGTCGCCAGCGTGGAGCTGAACCGCCCGGAAGTGAACAACGCCTACAACGGCGATTTGATCGAGGGCGTGCACCAGGCGATGGACGCCCTGGGCGCGGCGCAGGGCGTGCGCGCGGTGGTGCTCAAAGGCAAAGGCCGGCACTTCCAGGCAGGCGCGGACCTCGCCTGGATCAACGCGGTCAGACAAAGATCTCCCGCAGAAAACGAATTGGCCTCGCGCCGCACCGGCGACCTGGTGCGCCGGCTGGACAGCTTGCCGGTGCCGACCATCGCGCTGGTGCAGGGCGGCTGTTTCGGCGGCGGCACCGGGATACTCGCCGCCTGCGACATCGTCGTCGCCAGCGAGGATGCGATATTCGCGATCGCGGAAACGCGCTGGGGTCTGATGGCGGGCGTGATACTGCCGCAGCTGGTCCAGGCGATAGGCCTGCGCGCGGTGCGGCGCTATGCGCTCTCCGGGGAGCGCTTCGACGCGCGCGAGGCGTGCCGCATCGGGCTCGTGCACGAGGTGTGCGCGACGGGGAAACTGGAGGAAGTGGGGGCGCGGATCGTCGACGGTCTGTTGATGAACGCGCCGGCCGCGACCGGCGCGACCAAGCTGCGCGCGCTCGCGGTCGCCGGCGCCGTGGTCGGCGATGCCTTGTTCGCCGACCTGGTGCGCGAACACGCGGCCACGCGCCAGCTGGCCGAGGCGGTGGAAGGGCTGGCTTCGTTCAAGGAAAAACGCAAACCGAGCTGGTATCCCGCCGCCTAGAGCGGCCGGCGCCAAACTTCGGGCCCCAATCCGGGGTCGGATCACTCAAGCTTGCATATCGGCGCAGATCTGTTGTATGATTCAAACAAGCGTTTGAAACAACGGTATGATAACTCATGGCTGAAATCGACACCCGCGTGCGCATACTCGATGCCGCAGAAGCGTTGTTTACGGAAGACGGTTTCGAGGCCACCACGCTGCGCCAGATCACCGCTGCGGCCGCGGTCAATCTCGCCGCGGTCAACTATCACTTCGGCTCGAAGGAAGAATTGATCCGCGAAGTATTCCGCCGGCGTCTGACCTGGCTCAATCAGCGGCGCCTGCAGGAACTCGACCGCCTCGAAGCCGAGGCCGGGGGCGCGCCCCTGAAACCGAGCCGAATCCTGGAAGTGTTCTTCGGTGTGGCGCTGAAAATGGCCGCCGACACCCAGGGCGGCGGGCGCACGTTCATGCGCCTGCTCGGGCGCACTTATACCAAGCCCTCGGAGTTCGTGCGCGGCTTTCTGGCCGAGGAATACGCCGCGGTGACCACCCGCTTCAAGGCGGCGCTGATCAAGGCGCTGCCGGGCGTGCCGGCCGAAGAAATCCTGTGGCGCTTCCATTTCATGCTCGGCGCGGTGTCCTACGCCATCTCGGGCACCGACGCGCTGCACATCGTGGCCGAGGGCGCGCTCGACGACGGCGATGCCGAGGCGCTGTATGCGCGCCTGATGAGTTTCATGATCGGCGGCCTGCGCGCGCCGCTGCCGGTGTTGCCCGCCAGACCCGCCAAGCGCTCGCGCATCAAGAAAGCCGCCTGAACTACACCACACCCCGCCCACCGATACCATCCACAGGAGAAACCCATGGGCCAATACATCGCCCCCTTGCGCGACATGCACTTCGTGCTGCACGAACTGTTGCAGGTCGAGGATGAACTGAAGCAGATCCCGAAGTACGCGGAAATCGATGCCGACACCATCAATCAGGTGTTGGAGGAGGGGGCGAAATTCACCTCGAAGGTGCTGTTTCCGCTGAACCAGTCGGGCGATCACGAAGGCTGCCATCTCGACCCCGCGACCCACGCGGTGACCACGCCCAAGGGTTTCAAGGAAGCCTACCAGCAGTTTGTGGAAGCGGGCTGGCCTTCGCTCACCTGCGACCCCGAGTACGGCGGTCAGGGCCTGCCTATCGTGCTGTACAACCCGTTTTCGGAGATGCTGAACTCCTGCAACCAGGCCTGGTATATGTATCCGGGGCTGTCGCACGGGGCCTACGAGTGCCTGCACGAACACGGCACCGCCGAGCAGAAGAAACTGTACCTGCCTAAGCTGGTATCCGGAGAGTGGACCGGCACCATGTGCCTGACCGAGGCGCATTGCGGCACCGACCTGGGCCTGCTGCGCTCCAAGGCCGAGCCCCAGTCCGACGGTTCCTACAAGATCACCGGCAGCAAGATATTCATCTCGGCCGGCGAGCACGACATGGCCGCCAACATCCTGCACCTGGTGCTGGCACGCCTGCCGGACGCCCCGGCCGGCACCAAGGGAATTTCATTGTTCATCGTGCCGAAGTTCGTTCCCGCTGCTGACGGCAGCGTGGGTGCGCGCAACGCCATCACCTGCGGCGCGATCGAGGAAAAAATGGGCATCCACGGCAACTCCACCTGCCAGATGAACATGGATGCCGCGACCGGTTGGCTTGTCGGCCAGCCGAACAAGGGCCTGAACGCGATGTTCGTGATGATGAACGCCGCGCGCTTGGGCGTGGGCATGCAAGGGCTGGGTCAGACCGAAGTCGCGTTCCAGAACGCACTCGTGTACGCCAAGGACCGGGTGCAGATGCGCAGCCTCTCCGGCGTCAAGGCGCCCGCGCTGCCGGCCGACCCGATCATCGTCCATCCGGACGTGCGCCGCATGCTGCTGACGGCCAAGGCCTATGCCGAGGGCGGGCGGGCTTTTACTTCGTTTATTGCATTGCAGATCGACCGGGAACTGTATCATCCGGACGAGGGCGCGCGCAAGGACGCGGCCGACCTGGTCACGCTGCTGACTCCGATCGTCAAGGCGTTCCTCACCGACAACGGCTGGATCGCCACTTCGGAGGCGATGCAGGTCTACGGTGGTCACGGCTACATTGCCGAGTGGGGCATGGAGCAGTATGTGCGCGACGCGCGCATCAACATGATCTACGAAGGCACCAACACCATTCAGTCGCTCGACCTGCTGGGACGCAAGGTGCTGATGGACAACGGCGCCAAGCTGAAGAAATTCGGCGCGCTGGTCCAGGCCTTTGTCGAAGAGAACGGCACCGACGAGGCGCTCTCCGAATTCGTCACGCCGCTGGGCGAACTCGGCGGCAAGCTCACCAAGCTGACCATGGAAATTGGCATGAAGGCGTTCAAGAGCCCGGATGAGGTCGGCGCCGCCGCCGTTCCCTATCTGCGCGTGGTGGGGCATCTGGTGTATGCCTACTTCTTCGCCCGCATGGCGAAGATCGCGCTGCAGAAGCTCGATTCGGGCGACAGCTTCTACAAGGCCAAGCTTGCCACGGCCCGTTTTTATTACGCCCGGCTGCTGCCGGAAACCGCGATGCTGATCCGCCAGGCGCGCTCGGGCGCGGCGAATCTGCTCGATCTGGAAGCTGAACTTTTCTAGCGCCGCTTTTGCATGACAGTCATTCTGGCGGTCGCCCCCTCACCCCAGCCCTCTCCCCCGTTTCCGGGGGAGAGGGAGAATACCCCCTCTCCCGCCTGGGCGGGAGAGGGTTGGGGTGAGGGTGGGGCCGTCACCGTATAGTTCCAAAAACAGTAAAGGAATCCCATGAGCAATTTCATCGTCAAGAAAGTCGCTGTTCTCGGCGCCGGCGTGATGGGGGCGCAAATCGCCGCCCATTGCGTCAACGCGCGGGTGCCCGTGGTGCTGTTCGACCTGCCGGCTTCGGTCGGGCCCAAGGACGGCATCGTGCTGCGCGCCATTGAAAACCTGAAGAAATTGAATCCCGCGCCGTTCGGCAACAAGGACGAGGCGATCTATATCGAGGTCGGCAATTACGACGACAACCTCGAAGCGCTCAAGGGCTGCGATCTGATCATCGAGGCGATCGCCGAGCGCATGGACTGGAAGCACGACCTGTACAAGAAGGTCGCGCCGTTCATCGCCCCGAACGCGATTTTCGCGTCCAATACCTCCGGCCTGTCGATCACCAGGCTGTCCGAAGGCTTCGACGCGCAGTTGAAGGCGCGCTTCTGCGGCGTGCATTTCTTCAACCCGCCGCGCTACATGCTTCTGGTCGAACTGATCGCGACCGCGGCGACTTCGCCTGCGATCCTGGACCAGCTCGAAGGCTTTCTCACCACCACGCTGGGCAAGGGCGTGGTGCGGGCGAAAGACACCCCCAACTTCATCGCCAACCGGGTCGGCATTTTCGGCATGCTCGCCACCATCCACGAGGCGGAAAAGTTCGGCCTTTCCTGCGACGTGGTGGACGATCTCACCGGCGCCAAGCTCGGCCGCGCCAAGTCGGGCACGTTTCGCACCGCGGATGTGGTGGGCCTCGATACCATGGGCCATGTGATCAAGACGATGCAGGACACGCTTCCTGACGACCCGTTCGCGGCGGTCTACCGCACGCCGGAGGTCCTGACGAAATTGGTGCAGGCGGGCGCCCTCGGCCAGAAAACCGGCGCCGGCTTCTACAAGAAAGTGGGCAAGGAAATCCAGCGCCTGGATTTCGCCAGCGGCGCGTACGTCGCCGGCGGCGGCAAGGCGGACGATCTGATCGCCCGCATGCTGAAGGAAAAAGATCCGGCCAAGCGCATGAAGACCCTGCGCGAATCGAAGAATCCGCAGGCGCAGTTCCTGTGGGCGATATTCCGCGACGTGTTCCATTACATCGCGGTGCATCTGGAGGCGATCGCCGACAACGCGCGCGACGTCGATTTCGCCATGCGCTGGGGTTTTGGCCAGAGCGTCGGGCCGTTCGAGACCTGGCAGACTGCCGGATGGCAGCAGATCGCGCTCTGGATCAAGGAAGACATAGACGCGGGCAAGACGCTGTGCAACGCGCCGCTGCCGGCGTGGGTGAGCGACGGCCGCAGCGGCGTGCACGCGCCCGAGGGTTCCTGGTCGCCGGCGAAGAAGACCAATGTCCCGCGTTCCGCGCTGCCGGTGTATCAGCGCCAGGTATTCCGCGCCCCGCTTGCGGGGGCCGGGGCAGCCGACGGCAGCACGGCGGGTACCACGGTATTCGAAGACGACTCGGTGCGCATCTGGCACCAGGGCGACGAGGTGCTGATCTTGTCGCTGAAAACCAAGATGCACTCTATCGGCCCCGGCGTGATCACCGGCCTGACGAAAGCGCTGGAAGAGGCCGAGAAGAACTACCAAGGCCTGGTGCTGTGGAGCGCCGATGCGGCCGCCGGCGGCGCGTTCTCGGTCGGCGCCGATCTGCAAGCCATGCTGCCGCTGTTCATGTCGGGCGGGGTCAAGGCGATAGAGCCTGCGGTGGTCGCGCTGCAGCAGGCGCTGCAGGCGATGAAATACGCCAATGTGCCGGTGGTGGCCGCGGTCTCGGGCCTGGCGCTGGGCGGCGGCTGCGAACTGCTGCTGCATGCGGCGAAGCGCGTGGCTTCGATCGAATCGTATATCGGGCTGGTCGAAGTCGGCGTCGGCCTGATTCCCTCAGGCGGCGGCCTGAAGGAAGCGGCGCTGCGCGCGGCGGCCGATGCCAAGGGCAACGACCTGCTGCAATTCCTGAAGAATTACTTCATGAGTCCGGCCACCGCCGCCGTGTCCAAGTCGGCGCTGGAGGCGAAAAAGATGGGCTACCTGTCCGCCGGCGACGTCATCGTATTCAACGCCTACGAGTTGCTGCATGTGGCCAAGGTCGAAGCGCGCGCGCTCGCCGATGCCGGATACCGGCCGCCTTTGCGCGCGCTGGTGCCGGTGGCCGGGCGCTACGGCATGGCCACCATCATGGCGCAGCTGGTGAACATGCGCGACGGCGGTTTCATTTCGGCGCACGACTACAAGCTCGGCGCGATGATCGCGGAGATCGTCTGCGGCGGCGAAGTGGAGGCGGGCAGCCTGGTGAGCGAGCAGTGGCTGCTCGATCTGGAGCGCAAGGCGTTCATGGAACTGCTGGAGCATCCCAAGACCCAGGAACGCATCATGGGCATGATGCAGAACGGCAAACCGGTGCGCAACTAAAGCCCCCTCAGGAGAATTCAAATGACCAAACAATTGCAAGACGCCTATATCGTCGCCGCGACCCGGACCCCCATAGGCAAAGCGCCGCGCGGCATGTTCAAGCACGTGCGCCCGGACGACTTGCTGGTGCGCGCGATCCAGTCCGCCGTATCCCAGGTGCCGGGGCTCGATGCGAAGCTGATCGAGGATGCCATCGTCGGCTGCGCGTTCCCGGAAGCCGAACAGGGACTCAACGTGGCGCGCATGGCGGTGCTGCTCGCCGGCCTGCCGCAGACCGTGGGCGGCGTGACTGTCAACCGCTACTGCGCTTCGGGCATCACCGCGATCGCGATGGCGGCCGACCGCATCCGCGTCGGCCAGGCTGAAGTGATGATCGCCGCGGGAGTGGAGTCGATGTCCATGGTGCCGATGATGGGTTACCACCCGTCGATGAACATGGGCATTTTCAAGGACGAGAACGTCGGCATGGCCTACGGCATGGGCCTGACTGCGGAAAAAGTCGCGCAGCAATGGAAGATTTCGCGCGAGGCGCAGGACGCGTTTTCGTTGAAGTCGCATCAGAAGGCGATTGCGGCGCAGGCTGCGGGCGAATTCAAGGACGAGACGACTGCAGTCGATGTCGTCGAGCGCTTTCCCAACCTCGCCAGCGGCAAGATCGATATCAAGACCCGCAGGGTCGATACGGACGAAGGCGCGCGCGCCGATACCAACCTCGCTTCGCTGGCGAAGCTGCGGCCGGTATTCTCGCCCAAGGGCTCGGTCACCGCCGGCAACAGTTCGCAGACCTCGGACGGCGCGGGCGCACTGATCCTGGTCAGCGAAAGAATACTGAAGCAATTCAACCTGACGCCGCTCGCGCGTTTCGTGTCGTTCGCGGTGAGAGGCGTGCCGCCGGAGATCATGGGCATCGGCCCGAAGGAAGCGATCCCCGTGGCGTGCAAAGCGGGCGGCATCACCCAGGACCAGATCGACTGGTTCGAATTGAACGAAGCCTTCGCGGCGCAGTCGCTGGCGGTGATCCAGGATCTTGGCCTCGATCCGGCCAAAGTCAACCCGATGGGCGGCGCGATCGCGCTGGGCCATCCGCTCGGGGCGACCGGCGCGATCCGCTCGGCCACCGTGATCCATGCGATGCGGCGCAAAAACCTCAAGTACGGCATGGTTACTATGTGCGTCGGCACCGGCATGGGGGCTGCCGGGATATTCGAACGCGTGTAAGCTGTAGGGGCGACTTATGCTCGCCTATCAGAGGTCATTTCGGTAGTCTGGAAATGGCCTCTTTTCAATCGAATCCTACGAAAGGGCACACGCATGAAACTTTACTATTCACCCGGCGCCTGCTCCATGGCGCCGCACATCGTCCTGCGCGAAGCGGGTTTTAAGTTCGACCTGGAGAAAGTCGACATCCCGAACAAGAAGACCGCGGGCGGCGACGATTTCTGGAAGGTCAATCCCAAGGGCTACGTTCCGGCGCTGAAGCTCGACGACGGCCAGGTACTGACCGAAGTCGGCGTGATCTGCCAATACCTTGCCGACCAGAAACCCGAATCGGGTCTCGCACCGAAATTCGGCACGATGGAGCGCTACCACCTGATGGAGATGCTCAATTTCTGCGCCAGCGAAATCCACAAGCAGATCGGCGCGCTGTTCAATCCGAAAATGACGCCGGAGATGAAGGAAGTCCAGTTCGGCGTAATCGAGCGCCGCTTCAATGCGTTGGAGAAATTACTCGAAGGAAAGCAATATTCGATGGGCGACAAGTTCAGCGTAGCCGACGCCTATCTATTTACCGTGCTCAACTGGACCGGCATGCACAAGATCGATCTGGGCAAATGGCCGAACATCAAGGCCTTCATGGCCAGGGTCGGCGCCCGGCCGGCGGTGCAGGAGACGCTGAAAGCGGAGGGTTTAGTCAAGTAAGACCTGCCGTCTCGCTCGCCGCGGCCATCTCGCGCAGGCACTCGGCTGCGCGCGGTGGGCGACCTGACGACATGGCGCTGACCGAAGGTACAAGAGAGGCTCGGTGCGACGAAAAACGACGGCATATACACGAGGCTATCGGTCTGGAAGTCAATAGGGACGGACGTTTCCAGGCTAGTACGAGTCACGCGCACTGGTGAGACCCGCTGCGGGACGTGCGCGTGAACATCACCATCCACCCGGCCGAGGGCCGGCGGAACGAATTGTTATGCGGCGTTATTGCCGGCCGTATGGGCCTCTGTTCGTCTCCTTACGACCCTGAGCGGTCCCACAGCTCAGCGTAGGTCGTGCGTCCGGTTCGCACACACTCCGGTCAGTCGCGCCTTGCGGCTTAGCCGCCGGCAACGCAGCCATACTCCCCTTTGCGCTACTATCCACCTGTACTCAGGGGGAAGTCCGAGATGAATCGGGAAGCACCTCACGCCCACGAAGAGCGCTTGCACGCCCTGGATCTTTTGCGTGCTACGGCTATGTTCCTCGGTATTGTGTTGCACGGTGCTCTTTCCTTCATCGTCACCCCATTTGACTGGCCGACACATGACGCCCGTCGCAGTTTCGTCTTCGACGTGATGGTCGGCGCCATCCACGGTTTCCGCATGCAGCTGTTTTTCTTTCTCGCGGGATTTTTTGCGCACCTTCTTTGGCAAAGACTGGGCGCGAGCGACTTTCTCATCCAGCGCGGCAAGCGCATCGGGTTGCCTTTTCTTCTCGGCATGTCAATCATCGTGCCCGCCTGCCTCGGCCTCTGGCTGTGGGCCGAGGCGCGTAGAGGCGCTCGATTCGCACGCGGCTTTATGGACCACCTGGACGCGCTGAACCTGCTCACCTTTCCGACATTTCATCTTTGGTTCTTAGAGATGTTACTAATGCTGTATGGGGTCGTGGCGGTTATTGCGTGGAGTGGAAAGCTAGTCGATGCCACCAGCCTGCTCGCACGTCTTGACCATGCGTTCGAATGGCTTATGCGCCAGCGACTGAAGCCTTTTCTTCTTTTACCCCCGACTATCCTGTGCCTTTGGGGCGGCCCCCTCTTCGGTGAAGTCGATATGATGGGACAGCACCTTCTGTTGACGGCACGTGCGGTCGCTTACTTTGGTTTGTTCTTTTGCGTCGGCTGGTGGATGCACCGCCGCACGCAGTTGCTTGAAACGTTGCGAGTTTGGAACAAAACCTACTTCGCGATTGCGCTCATTGCCTTCCTCACATGGGGCGCTTGCAACGAGATGCGCATGTCGCCTGCGAACGCAGCATATTTTCGCGTGAAGCTGCTTGCGCTCACGGCAGCCGGCCTCTATGCATGGTGTATGACCTTCGCCGTGACCGGGGTATTTCTCAGATTCGCCAACGGGCATCAACTGTGGAAGCGCTACCTTGCGGATGCATCCTACTGGTGCTACCTCGCGCATCTGCCACTGGTGTACTTTCTGCAAATCGTCGTGGCGTCTTGGTCACTCAATCCCTGGCTCAAGTTGGTCTTCATCCTCACGGTCAACATTGCTTTCCTGCTGCCCAGCTACCACTGGTGCGTGCGCTATACCTGGCTTGGGCGACTTCTCAACGGGCCCAGGACCAAACCGCGTGGCGCACTCGCGGCACAATTAGGCGCATAGCGGTGACGCTGCAAGTCTCGATATGACGATTTCGATGAATGACCGTAGTTCGTTTACACCGGACCTTAACAGGGTTGACTTATCGACTGTTTCACTGACCGTTCATGGCCGGTTGCGGACTAGGCCATTTGGTCTATTTACGTGGCAGCCAGACCAGGTAGGATTTGAACGCTTCTCTATAGCGCTTTAGTAATCATCCGAAGGACTGGCCGCCAGAGCCGATCCACGGGTTCACATTCGAGCCGTCAGCGCTCTCTCTCGGTACAGACCTGTACCACTCTGATAAACAGCAAACCCTTACGCCAGGCCTTTTTGCTAAATGGAGGAATAGGCAATGAAGCACTCGCAGCCATTTTTAGTCGCTGTTTTCACGATCGCTGCTGGTTTCGGCGTTCTTTCGCCGTCGCTCGCCGCGGAACAACTCGATCTAACCAACTGTTATTCCGGTAGCGGAACGATCTTCAACGATTCCAAGGATGCGATGCAAGCGGTGAGCTGGATGCAGAACGGTATTATTACCAGTCATTCTCAGAGCAAGTTGCTCGACAGCGCTGTCGTGCATTGTGAGGGCGTCGAGCACGGATTCGGGGCGAGCCGGACCGGCTACGGTCTTTGCAAGATCACAGACAACGATGGTGACGTAATCATCGCGGATATTCCATATACTGGTTTCGACTACGACGTGAAGTTCTTGGCTGGCACCGGTAAGTGGAAAGGACTCAAAGGGTCCCTTCATTCCGAGAGACTCGTTCGCAGTAAACCGGGCAAGGGAGCGATGCCGGGTACGTACCAAGGTTGTCGGCGAGAGCAAGGCACATTTGAGTTGCCGAAGTAGCGGCTTCCTTAGGGCATGCCCTTTTCAGGGCCGCGCCGCAATCGCGTGGTTGGACACGGCTTCCAGCACGCGCTTGCCGCCGGCGGCGAACACCTCGGTCCTGACCACCGCGACGTTGCGACCTCTTTGCAGTACCGTTGAGCGCGATCGCAGCGCCTTGCCCTGGCCGGGACTGATAAACCAGGCGCTGGCGGCGGTGAGCAGGGGATGATGCGGCACGGCGCCGATCGCGGTGGCGAGCGCCGTATACAGCAGCAGGCCGCCCTGGACGTGACCGACGCGATTGCCGACGTGCATGCCGATGGCGAGGCGCGACATCGCGCCGCGCGGCGTGTGCCGCACGGCAGGCTGCCACAGACTGCGCAGGAAACCGCCGTGAGGTGCATCGCGCAGCGCTTGCTTGACGCGGCGCATGACGTTCTTCTCCAGCAGATCGAGTTGTGCGGGCGCAAGCGCCGGGACGATTGCCGCGTGCTTGCGCTCCCACGGCAAAGGGCTGAGCGCGTGCCCCAAGGGTGCCGGCGGCGCGACCCAGATGCCCGACATGCGCGCGACCTCGGCGCCTGCGGCACGCATGGTCCCGGCGCTCGCTGCCTGCGCCAGCGCCGTATGCGGCGAGAAGCCAGCCGATTTCGACTCGGCGCGCAACAGCCCGCGCGCCGGCGCTCCGGTGAATTCGATGCGCATAGCCAGCGTCGCCGTGCGCGCGCTCGGATCGACGTGCAGGCGGTTCGATGCGGAGAGCGTCATGTCCGCGAACAACAGCAAAGCGCCGAGATTCATCGTCCCGTCCAAATCGACGCAATGCGGCCCCGGTTCGAGTTCGAATGCCGCCTCGCCTGCCGCGAAGCGGCGGCATTGCAGGTCGAGAAAGTGCCCCCCGAAGTGGTAGCCGGGATTGCGGTTGCGCGCCAGCGCCTGCAACGCACGCTGGCAGATCTCGTTTTCTTCGGCTGGAGTCATGATGGCACGCCATTCTCGCACGAAGCGGTGGCCGCCAGATGATTCGGCATGCGCGCGGCGCGTTGCGGGGAATCGCGGTATGGCCGATGATTGCACAGGCGTGCGACCGAGGATATCACGATCGATCGCGCGCTCTAGCGCTACAGCGGCGAGGTACCGCCCCACAGGGAGTGTTACGGATGTGGTTTGTGTTGCGTGCCGCGGCTCTCGGCGAGGCGACGCAGCCTATCGATTGCGGCGCCGAGCGGACCGGGCATGTGGCTCCAGTCGATCGCATCGAGCGTGTTCTTGACCAGCAATCCGAGTTCGGTGTCGCCGTCGATGGTGAGGCGGCGCGAGAAGAACAGCGTGTCCGGATCTTCGAGTCGGCGCGCGAGGCGATAGAAATCCCAGGCGCAGGCGCGGATCGTGACCTCGGGCGCCGCGCGCAGCACGGGCAGGAATCCAATCGAGGAAAGGCTGATGCGGCCGTCGAGGCCGGCGTCGCTGATCTGGATCGATACGATGCGGCCCATCAGGCGCTGCTTCGTATCCGGATCCAGCGTAGGCAGGAACAGCAGATTCAACCCGGCGCACAGCACTGCCGAAGGCGGCCATTGCGGCAGGCGGCTGACCAGGCCGGCGAGGTGGGCCGGTAGTTGCGGGGCGGACGGCGCGGAATTCAATGTGTAGTCCGGTATTCCATGCCCGGCACGTTGTACCAGTAGCCGTTGCACGGCGGTGCGACCCGCAGGCCGTCTAGCGAGGCGCCGGGCCGGCCGGCGCAGCGCTCGCGGAAGCTCTCGATGATAGCCGGCATGTTCGTCGACTGCGGCGACAGGCGTACCACGTCGACCTCGAGACCGCGCAGTTCCTCGATCGAATCCGACAGATCGTACACCAGCGCCGACTGGGTCTGGATGCCGTTCAGCGTCAGGAACTTGTCCTTATCGCGCGTGTTGAGCGCGAGGCCGTCGGCGTCCTCCAGACAGCGGAACTGGCAGTCGTCCTTGGGCAGGTCGTGGTGGCGCGCGGTGAAGCAGCGCGCGGAGAACGCAAGCGGCATCTTGCCGTAGGCGAATACTTCGGTCTGCATGCCGGCCGGGCGCCCGGCCTGCAGTTCGCGCAAAGTGTCGCGCGACAATTCCAGCGGCAGCACGAAACGGGTCGCGCCGAGTTCGGCGAACCAGGCCAGCGTTTCGTTGTTGTAGATGTTGAGGTGCGGCCCGGCGATGAAAGGCACGCGGCCCGCGAGCAGGCGCACCGCGCCCATTTCATTGGCCTCGACCGTGAAATCGCCGTTGGCGGCGATGCGGCGCAGGGTTTTCAGGTCCGATTCGGATTCGATCAAGGCCTGCGAGGAGAGTACGACTTGCTTGCCGCTGGCGGCGAGCTCGCGCGCCAGGCCCAGCCAGTCGTCCAGGCGCAGGTTGTGCCGGCGCGAGCACACCACTTCGCCCAGGTAGACGATATCGACGGCCGAGTCGGCGATGCCGGCGTAGAACGCCCGCACGGCTTCGCTCGTCCAGTAGTAGAGCACCGGGCCCAACGCCAGTTTCATCTGGCGTTCCTTTGGTTGATTTTCATCTCACTTCCATTTGCGGTGATACGCGCCCAGCGTGTGCTGCTGACCCTCGGCCACGCGCGCGAGGCCGTTGGCCCAGTCGGGCTGGACGCAAAAGCGCTCCGGGTTCTTCGCGTAGCTGTCGATCGCGGCGCGCCAGATGCGCGTCACCGCGGCGACGTAGGCCGGGCTGCGCTGGCGGCCTTCTATCTTGATCGCCGCCACGCCGATGTTCGCCAACTGCGGCAACAACTCCATCGCATTGAGGCTGGACGGATCTTCGATGGCGTAATACGTTTCGTCGTCGACGTCGAAACGGCCTTTGCACAGGGTCGGGTAGCCGGCATTCTCGCCGGGTTGGAAACGGTCGATCAGCACGCCGTTCAGGCGGGCGTCGAGGACGTCGCCATGCTTTTCCCAGCGCACCGCCTTGGCCGGCGAGCACACGCCGCGCGTGTTGGGCGATTCGCCGGTGACGTAGGACGACAGGGCGCAGCGTCCCTCGACCATGACGCACAGGCTGCCGAAACCGAACACTTCGATCGGCACCGGGGTGTTCTTGATCACGTCGGCGACCTGCGCGAGCGAGAGCACGCGCGGCAGCACCGCGCGCGAGATGCCAAAGCGCTCGTGGTAGAAATTGATCGCTTCGTAGTTGGTGGCCGAGGTCTGCACCGACAGGTGCAGACGCAATTGTGGATGGCGCTCGGCCGCATAGCGCATCAGGCCGGCGTCGGCGAGGATCACCGCGTCTATGCCGAGGTCGGCGGCGCCATCGATGGCGCGCTGCCAGCGCGGCGCGGCCTGGCCCTGGGGGAAGGTGTTGATCGCGAGCAGCATCTTCGCGCCGGCCGCATGGGCGTAACGCAGGCCTTCGCCCGCGCTCCTGGCATCGAAATTGAGGCCGGCGAAATTGCGCGCGTTGGTTTCGTCCTTGAGGCCCATATAGACCCAGTCGGCGCCGTTATCCACGGCGGTCTTGAGCGAGGGCAGGTTGCCTGCAGGGCAGACTAATTCCGGAATAGACACGATTCGGGGCGCGCTAAGGGATCAGCGGGAGCATCTGGGATTGCATAGGGTGAGTACTGTAGAGGTCATGCGCTCGATGGGCTTTGATCTGGGTCAAATAGTCCGGGGTGGATTTGGCGTGTTCCCCTCTATGATGGCATGGATGCGATAATGGGCAAGCATGGACCGCAAGCCCAAACACCAGGAACCCCCCTCTGTCCCGAACGCAGTAGCCATCACCGCCACGCGGGATTGGGTGGAGCGCGCCGTGATCGGCCTCAATCTGTGTCCGTTCGCCAAGTCGGTTCAGGTCAAGAACCAGATTCGCTACGCGCTCAGCGCGGCACAAACGCCTGAGGACCTGCTCGCCGATTTTATCGCTGAACTGCACCTGCTGCAGGCTGCGGATCCGTCCGACATCGACACCACGCTGCTGGTGCATCCGGGAGTGCTCGCCGATTTCCTCGACTACAACGAATTCCTGGCGCTGGCCGACGCCGCAATCGCGGGCGAGGCTCTGGAGGGCGAAATCCAGGTCGCGAGTTTTCATCCGCACTACCAGTTCGCAGGCACCCAGCCGGAGGACATCGAGAACTGCAGCAACCGCTCGCCCTATCCGACGCTGCACCTGTTGCGTGAAGCGAGCATAGCGCGCGCGGTGGCGGTGTTCCCCGATGCCGGCCAGATTTTCGAACGCAACATGGAAACCCTGCGCCGACTCGGCCACGAAGGCTGGCGCCAACTGGGTCTTTCCAAGCCGTAATCTGCGGCGCATTATATCCGGGCGCGATGGCGCAAGACTGCGTAGAATGCGCGACTTTGCTTAATTGACTGGGATATGCAGACGTGAAGAAAACCGACCTGGAAAAGAACAAGGGGCTGAAAATCAAAGGCGGCGTGAACCGCTTTGGCACGCCCGGCCGTTTCGGCAAGGACGCCGGACTCGCCATGGAACGGCGCGAACAGCGCAAGCTCGACCAGGCTCTGGGCCTGGTGCCGTTCGCGGTCAAGCTCAACGGCGATCTGGTGAAGCAGATACAGGCCCTGGCGCAGGAGCGCAATGCCGGTTTGAACGAAGTGGTGGCCGAATTGCTGAAGAAAGGTCTGGAAGCCTAATTCCAGGAACTTCCCTCAGCGGGCGCGACCTTGGTGAACGTGAGGTCCACCTCTACCCGCTCCGCAGCGTCTCCGAGCCAGACCTGGCCGTCCTGGATGGTGCAGTTCAGCTGCATATTGCGCGCGGCCAGCTTCGCCAGCCCCTGGCTGGCCGCCACCGGCACCGAGATCACCGTCAGGTTCCGGTTTCGCTCGAGTTTGTCGCGGTTTTGATCCCACCAGATGGCGGCGCCGTGGCCGCCGTAACTGTAGACGAGCACTTGCCGCGCGCGGCCGCAGGCCCGGCGTATGCGTTTCTCCTCCGGCAGGCCGACGTCTATCCAGAGTTCGATCGCACCGGTCAGGTCCTTCTGCCAAAGGTCGGGCTCGTCGTCCGTGCTCAGGCCCTTGCCGAAGGTCAAGGCGTCGCTGGCGTTCAGTGCGAAGGCGAGCAGGCGCACCATCATGCGCTCGTCCGTCTCCGAAGGGTGGCGCGCCAGGGTGAGCGCATGGTCGTGGTAGTAATTGCGATCCATGTCGGCGATTTGAAGCTCGGCTTTGAATATCGTTGCCTTGAGGGCCATGGAGTCGCTTTCTCTGCGGTGATTTAAATGGAAACGGGGGCTTGCGCCCCCGTTTGATCTGGTTCCGTGCCGATGTACAGCCGGGTTACTCGACCTTGGCCTTCGCGCGCAAATCGGCCACTGCCTTCTCGAACATCGTTTCCTGCAAGCGCTGCTCAATCTTCGGCTTGACCTCGTCGTAATCGGGAAACTTCGTCGTGCGCACATCGTCGAGTTTGATCACATGCCAGCCGAACTGGGACTGCACCGGCGTTTCGGTGTATTTGCCTTTCTCCAACTTGACCATGGCGTCGGAGAAGGGCTTGACAAAGCCGCCCGGCAGATTCCAGTCCAGGTCGCCGCCGTGGTCCTTGGAGCCCGGATCCTTGGAGGTTTTTGCCAGGTCCGCGAATTTCTCGCCTTTTTTCAGCTTCTCGATGATTTCCTTGGCCTCGGCCTCTTTTTCCACCAGGATGTGGCTCGCCTTGTACTCCTTGTCGCCCATCTGCGTCTTGATTTTCTCGTACTCGGCTTTCAGCGCGGCTTCGGTCACCGGATGCTGCTTGAGGTAATCGTTACGGTAGGCTTGCACCAGGATGTTGGTGCGCGCCAGCGCGATTTGAGCCACGGTATCGGCGCTCTTGGCAAAGCCTTTGCGATCGGCTTCCTGCACCAGGACTTCGAGTGTGATCAGGCGGTCGCGAATCGCAGCGCGCAGTTCGGGCGTATCCTTCTGGCCCTGCGCTTCCTGGGCGCGCACTATGGCATCCACCCGGTTCTTGGGGATCGCGCTGCCGTTGACAGTCGCGATTTTGGCACCTGCTGCGCCGGCCTGTGCCAGGGCGAGGCCGGGTAGCGTCAGCGCGATGGCCAGAGCCAGTGTCAGGCGGGAAAGTGTGGGCTGCATGGTTGTTCCTCTTGGTTTTCTACGGTTGTGAAAAATCATCGGATTCCCCCGGCGCGTAGGCGCGGATGGCGAGGGCGTGGATTTGCTGCTGCATCATGGCGCCTAGCGCCGCATAGATCATGCGGTGGCGCGCAACGGTGTTCTTGCCCGAGAACTGCGGCGACACGATGGTGAGTGAAAAATGGCCGCCGCCGCTTTTCGCGCCCTCGTGTCCGGCATGCAGGGCGCTGTCGTCGGTAAGCTCGAGGCGCTTGGGTTGCAGCGCCGCGAGTTTGTGTTCGATCGCTTGGGTGACGTTCATGCGCGTCTCACTCGGTCTCTTTCTGTTCTATGTATTTGGCCAGAAACACCCCCTGCCCGATGACGAAGGCCAGCATCAAGCCCATGCCGCCGAACAGCTTGAAATTGACCCAGGTGTCGGTGGGGTAGTTGAAGGCGACGTAGAGATTGAGAAAACCCATGCTCGCGAAAAATCCGGCCCAACTCAAATTAAGTTTGCTCCAGGCCGTATCCGGCATCTGAATCTGTTCCCCGAGCATGGTGCGTATCAGGTTCTTGTGGAAAATGAGCGCGCTGCCAGTCAGCACGGACGCGAACATCCAGTACAGCACCGTCGGCTTCCATTTGATGAAGGTTTCGTCGTGCAACAGCAGGGTGGCGCTGCCGAAGACGACGATGATCGCCAGGCTCAGCCACAGCATCATGTCTATCTTGCGGCCGCGCAGCCACAGCCAGCCGATCTGGGCAAAGCTCGCCGCGATCGCGACCCCGGTGGCGACGTAGATCCCCTGCAGCTTGAAGGCGATGAAAAACAGGATGATCGGAAACAGATCGAACAGAAATTTCATGGGCGTGGATTATAGCAGGCTTGAGCCCCTGCGCCGCCTTTTCGAAGGCGCTCGGTCAATCCTGCAAACCATTGACTAAGCGGTCTATTTCTCAAGTTTCAGCGACGCGGAGTTGATGCAGTAACGCAGGCCGGTGGGCGCGGGCCCGTCGTCGAACACATGCCCGAGGTGGGCGTCGCAACTGGCGCACATCGCCTCGGTGCGCCGCATGAGATGGCTGGAGTCCTCGGCCGTCTTCACCGCGTCCGGCGAAACCGGCTGCCAATAGCTGGGCCAGCCCGAGCCGGAGTCGAATTTGTGCGTGGAGCTGAACAGCGGCGCACCGCAGCAGACGCAGTTGTAGGTGCCCGCATCTTTGCAGTCGTTGTACTCGCCGCTGAACGGGCGCTCGGTGCTCTTGCGGCGGGTGACCTGGAACTGCTCGTCGCTGAGCTGTTTGCGCCATTCGGCATCGGGTTTTGCTATTTTCGCAGGCATCGGCTTGTGGTTTTTCCAATAAAGTGAGGCAGGCATCGCGCATTGGACAGGCAAAATGATACATGGTTGCAGGCAGGGCCGGATTTCGCCGATCAGCGGCTACAATGGGCCGATTCCATAGCGAGGAGCACGCGCATGCCCATGGTCAAAATGGTCGAATTCGACGGCGCACCGTCAGAGGTCAAGAGCGTCTACGAGGACATCATGTCGACGCGCAAGACAGACTGGGTCAACAATTTCTGGAAGACCCTGGCGAGCCACCCGCCCACGCTCAGGCGCATCTGGGCCGGCGTGAAGGAGGTGATGAGCTCCGGCAGGCTCGATCCGCTGACCAAGGAGATGATCTATGTCGCGGTGAGCGCCACCAACAACTGCGAGTACTGCATCCACTCGCACATCGCATCGGCGCGCGCCAAAGGCATGACCGACGAAATGCTGGGCGAGCTGCTGGCGGTCGTGGGCATGGCCAACCAGACGAACCGGCTCGCCAACGGTTATCAGGTTCCGGTAGACCCACAGTTCAAGCCGCCGGCTTAGAGTTCGTTTCAAAATGATGAAAACCGGCTTTTCGTTGACACCGGGTTTGCCAAAACCCTTGCGCGCTACGCCGCGAAGCAAGTCTTCTTGGGGGACGCGCGCCAACCGTGATGTCCGTACGGATGGAAAGCATGCGTACGGACATCACGGTTATGGGTAAGAACAGGGAAAGCGTTGGGTTGTATTCAAGATCGTCGATTGCGTGCGGATAGTTTCATCATCTGCATGCAATCGATGATCCGCACGGACGGATTTATCGTCCGTGCAAGGTCTTGCTAACTCATTTTGCAACCGTTTGGAGTTTGGCGATGGGCGAGTTGATCTATGTGATCACCATGAGCGCGGTGGCGGTGAGCGCGATCACCGGCGTGCTGGAGGCGGGGCGCAAGCCCATGGATCTGTTCGGCGTGGTGCTGGTGGCGCTGACCTCGGCGCTGGGCGGGGGGACCATACGCGACCTGCTGCTCGAGCGGCCGGTGTTCTGGGTGGCGGACCAGACTTACCTGGTTGCCGCCATCGCCGCCGGCGTGGCGACTTTCGTGCTGGTGCGCCTGGCGCGGCTGCCGGCCAATCTGTTCCTGGTGCCGGATGCGCTCGGACTTGCCCTGTTTACCGTGATCGGCACCCAGGTCGCGCTCACCCACGGCGCGCCCTGGTTCGTCGCGACGTTTCTCGGCGTGGTCACCGGGGTGTTCGGCGGCGTGCTGCGCGACATCCTGTGCAACGAGGTGCCGCTGGTATTCAGCGGCGAACTGTACGCGACTGCGTCCTGGGCCGGCGCCGTGGTGTTCATCGCCTTGCTGCACGCGGGCCTCGCCGGATCGATCGCGAGTCTGCTCGCCATGGCGGCGATATTCCTCACCCGCATCGCCGCGATACATTGGCACCTGACCCTGCCGAGTTTTACCGCCAAGACCTGATACCGCGGACCGGCCAGAAACCCTGGTTCAAGCGGTCAATACGTCTCGACGTGATAGCGGCTGGCCGCCTTGAGTTCCGGCAGCACGCGTGACCAGTCCATGCCGTTGCCGCGGCAGATCTCGGCGAAGGCTGCGTCCACTCCGGCCTCCATGGCTTTCAGGCCGCAAATGTAGATGTAGCTGTTCGGATCCTGGAGCAGGCGCGCGAGTTCAGCGCCGCGCGCGCGGATCAGATCCTGCACATACTGCCTGGGCGCATCCGGCTGGCGCGAGAACGCCAGGTTGACGTTGATCAGTTCCTTGGGCAGTTTCTGCAGCGGTCCGCAGTAAGGCAGTTCTCCCGGCGTGCGTGCGCCGAAGAACAGCCACAGTTCGCCGCCCTCCTTGCGGCCCATGCGCCGGCGGCGGCGTTCGGTCATGGCGCGCATAGGCGCCGACCCGGTGCCGGTGCAGATCATGATGATGTTGGACCCCGGATGGTTGGGCATGAGAAAGCTCGCGCCGTAGGGGCCGACCACCTTGACCGGCTCGCCTTTCTTCAGATCGCACAGGTAATTCGAGGCGAGCCCGCGCATCGGAATGCCGTCGCGATCCGAGGTGACGCGCTTCACCGTGAGCGCGAGATTGTTGAAGCCGGGGCGTTCGCCGTCGCGCGGGCTGGCGGTCGAGTAAAGCCGGATGTGGTGCGGCTTGCCGGAGGCGTCCAGTCCCGGCGGAACGATGCCCAGGGATTGCCCCTCCAGCACGGGAAATGCGGTGGCGCCGAAATCGAGCACGATGTGGTGGATTTCGTTCGACGTGTCCGGCGCGGTCAGACGGAAGTTTCCGGCCACGGTCGCCACCGCAGGCCGCGCCAGGGTGTAGAGATTGAGATAGGGGTGGGCGGCCGACCACGGCGGTGCCGCCGGCCCGCCCTGGCCCTGGGTCGCAATATCGGTGATGCGCTGCACTTCCTCAGGCAAATCACCTTCGCCTGCGACCTCGGGCGCGGTGTCCGGCGGCAGCGCGTCCCAGGAAAACTGCTCCTCCAGGGCGTAGGGCTTTGCCACCTGGCGCCAGTTATCGATGGCGCCGGTGGGGCAGGGCGAGATGCAGTCGTTGCAGAAATTGCACAGGTCGAACTTGACCACATAATTGCGCCCGTCGTGAGTGACCGCATCGACCGGGCACGCCTCCTCGCAAGTGTTGCAGCGGATGCATATCTCGGGGTCGATGAGGTGCTGGCGTTTCAGTTCGTTAGGTGCATTCATGCTGCCACCTCATCGCTTACTTGGGGGATATACGCCCGAAGGAAGTCCCCTTGGGGGACAAGGGGGCATGCCCCCTTGTTCGTCTACGGCGGGGTCGATGAGGTGCTGGCGTTTCAGTTCGTTAGGTGCATTCATCGCTTTACCTCATCGCCGCCATTAGTTGAAGCGCACGTACTCGAAATCCGCCGGCTGGTTGTTGATGCCGCGCGCGGGCGGCGCGATCCAGTTGGCGAACTTGCCGTGCTCGGCCACGCGGCCCATGAGCGAGCAGACGTAGGCGCGGTCTTCTTCCGTGGGCAACCAGGCCGAGTGCGAGCGCGTCCACTCGGCTTCGCTCAGGATTTTCCCGTCCGGGCTGATGTGGTGCTCGGTGAACAGGCCGATGCGGCGGTTGAAGCCTTTGTGCGGCAGCGTGAAGCGGAAGGAAATGCCGGCTTTCTCCGGAATCCGGTTCCAGCGGCTGACGCCGGCCTGCACGTCGGCGACCCAGTCGTCGCGCAGGCGTTCGTTCAGCGCAGTCAGCGCCGGGGCGTGCTTGACCACGATCTGGCTGCCGACCACTTCCAGGTACGGGTACTCGGAGCCGTGCAGCTGGTGATCGTCGGTGAGCTTGGTCTCCTCGAAGCGGCCCTTGATGCCGTTGGCGTAAGCCGATGCGGCGTTCGACGAGATTTCGGAGCCGTACAGGTCGCTGGTGACGCTGTAATGGAAATTGAGATACTTCTGCAGGGTCGGCAGGTCGATTACCCCCAGGCCGCGCAGCTTCGCCACGTCTTCGGTCTTGTGCTCTTTCATCGCGTCGCAGGTGCGGGCGATGATGCGGGCGATGCCGGATTCGCCGACGAACATGTGGTGCGCTTCCTCGGTCAGCATGAAGCGGCAGGTGCGCGACAGCGGATCGAAGCCGGACTCGGCCAGCGCGGCAAGCTGGTACTTGCCGTCGCGGTCGGTGATGAAAGTGAACATGAAGAACGACAGCCAGTCCGGCGTCTTCTCGTTGAACGCGGTGAGGATGCGCGGATTGTCGGCGTCGCCCGAGCGGCGCGCGAGCAGCGCCTC
>Ga0334722_10001669_pt1 | contig 26978 bp, 23 predicted proteins | sample C3_bottom_MG_FD_207210 | JGI IMG/M metagenome (GOLD analysis project Ga0334722, IMG submission 207210) | Sediment microbial communities from Yellowstone Lake, YNP, Wyoming, USA - C3_bottom | ecosystem: Environmental > Aquatic > Freshwater > Lake > Sediment | place: USA: Wyoming | collected... | reverse complement strand
CCCAGTTTCCACAACTCTTCGTTCACTTCCTTCATGTAAGACAGCACCCTGTCCTTGATGGTGCCGAAATAGTGGTCTTCCAGCTCCTGCCCTTTCGTGGACATGGCGCCGTAGAGCGTTCTGCCGGACATAATCAGGTCAGGACGCTTGAGGAAAAAGGATTTGTCAACCAGGAAGTATTCCTGTTCGGCCCCGACGGTAGAGGTGACCCGGGTCGCGGTGGTGTTGCCAAGCACCCTCAACACACGCAGCGCCTGTTTGGAGAGCGCTTCCATGGAGCGGAGCAGCGGGGTCTTCTTGTCCAGGGCCTCGCCGGTGTAGGAACAGAAGGCGGTGGGGATGCAGAGGGTGATAACGTCACCTTCCTCCTTCAGGAAGGCGGGAGAGGTGCAGTCCCAGGCGGTATAGCCGCGTGCCTCAAAAGTTGCCCGCAGGCCACCACTGGGGAACGAGGATGCATCCGGCTCGCCCTTGATCAGCTCTTTGCCGGAAAACTCCATAAGCGCGCCGCTTTCCGTCGGGGACAGGAAAGAATCGTGCTTCTCGGCGGTGATACCGGTCATCGGCTGGAACCAGTGGGTGAAATGCGTGGCTCCTCTTTCGACGGCCCACTCTTTCATTGCCGTTGCCACAACATCTGCGATGGAAGGGTCCAGCGGCAGACCCTCATCTATAGTTTTCTTAAGGGTTTTAAAAACGGCCTTCGGAAGTCTTTCCCTCATAACTGCTTGATTAAAAACATTTTTACCAAACATCTCCATCGAACAGCCTCCTTTTTAGACAGCGTTGTTTAAAAAATAAGCATAATTGCTTATCAGTTTTAATCGTTATTTTGATTAGTTACATAACAATTGCGTAATGACTAGCAAATTGAGCAAGATGAATGCCAAGTATTCCGGTAGGGCCGGCGGATTGTTGCCGGTTATGGTTTGTATGCCAAGCCGTAAGCGGGAAAGGCGCTAGAAACTGGGCCGACAGCTCGCAATCGTTGTCCATTGACTCAAGCTGGCTTGCCGAGATAAATTCTTTACCTGCACCATTATGGCGTAGTGAATGAAATGCCATCTGCATAATGAACGTGCATGCCAACACAATTGCACATCAATTATGCAATCTTCACCGGTCAGATAGTGAGTTCTTTGAGTTCTTTGATGATTTCAACCTGTCGCTGGTTGATGTAGTATGCGATCTGCTGTTGGGAATGCTTTTCAGGATGGAATTCCACAATACAGTTCGGGTGCGTGTCGTCACCCGTGATTTTAATGACGGTGGCGCTCAGGCCGACCTCGGTGATCCTGCTGCCCGTCTGATCGGGCAACTTGAGGAACATGTTGATTTCCATGCCGGCGGAAAGCGCTTCAGGCTCGACCACCGACAAAGCAGCGCCCCCCAGAGACATGTCTATGACACTGCACTGGAGTATGTCGTCATCGACAATAACATCGGCTGCAACCGGGCGGTCAAGCTTGACGCGCACAAAGCGGCGCATGTCGGACCTGATCTTGGCGTAGCCGAACTTGCAGAGTATGACCTTCTTGCGGTTGATATTTACATAAAACGCCTCACCGATGATGTCCTCGCGAAACGGACTTTTCTCGTGCGAGTAAATCAGGGCTTTGCGCTCCATGTTAATAACCTTGGCCTGATATTCGTGGACTTCGAATTCGGCCATCTCGTTTTCGACGTTGAGCAGCGTCGCATCGTAACTGACCGGGATTTCCTTGTAATAATTCAGAAAGGAGAAACGGCTTCCCACCATTTCCTTGAGAAACTGGTTTATTACCAAGGCGTCTTCATGTTGGGTACCACGAATAACCTTGTCAAAGTATTGAATCATTACCTGGGTTCTCCAGCGAGACGATGGATTGCGGATGTGGCACGAATGCTGTATAGTGCAAATAGCAATTTTGTTTCATATCAGAATTGGGATGGAACGACAAGCACTAATGACACCCATGATGCACGGAGATATTTTTCCCGGACGCCTGCTGTTCGCAACCCTGCTCGCGAGCGCCATGACTGCGCTTTGCGCGGTTGAATGCCGCGCCGACATCTACCGCTTCGTTACGGTGGACGGAGTCGAAACGTTTACCGATGCACCGCTCAGCAAGGACGCCAAGGTCGTTATCAAGGACCGCACCGCCCATGCGCCAAAAAGCCGGGGTAACGTGAAAAAACAGAAAAATCACGATATCTCGCTTAACGAAATCGTCGAGAAGACGGTCACCGCGTCGCTGAATCCCGACAGTCTGGCGGCGTTGCCGTCTCGGCCGGTGCTTCCTCCGGTGGGGGGTGTCATCACCTCTGGCGTCGGCATGCGCGTTGACCCGATCGATGGCAAGTGGCGCCATCATAACGGCATTGACATCGCAATCCCCGAGGGCACGCCGGTCAAGCCGGCAGCACCCGGCATGGTGGTCTTCAGCGGGCTGCGCCCCGGATATGGCAATACCGTTCTGATCGAGCACGACAGCGGCATGGTTACTCTGTACGGCCACAACAGCCGCCTGCTGGTGAACAACGGCCAGATGGTCGACAGCGAAACCGTGATCGCACTTGCCGGCAGCACCGGTCGTTCAACCGGTCCCCACCTGCATTTCGAGGCCTGGCAGGCCGGCACCAATGTCACTCCAGCCTTCATGCCGGGCAGCAACATGCAGTTTCCCAAGCCGCACGAGGCAGCGCTGCGCAAGCGCAACCATTTCCGCAGAGAGGTGCTGGCCGACGGTTCGATCCTGTTTACCAACATCCCCTCCTCGATTCCCTGATGCTCGATCAAATCGATAAATATACGCAAAAGCTGATTGCCGACCGCAGCGCCCAACCGGAGCGGATCGCCATGGCCGCCCAGGATGACGTCATGATCTCCAGCGGTGCCCTCGAGCTGCGTGAACTGGCTGCAGCAATTCTCGGCCACCTCAACAGCCTGGCACTGTGCATCGCCACACCGGCGCTGCCGTTTGCCGAATACCTGCTGCAAAGAGCGGCTGCCTCAGAGCACGCCATTGTGCCGCGCGATACCGAAACCAGAACGTTTCTCCATGATATTCCCATCCTGCGCACCACCGAGCTGGGCAGCGACCCGGCAACCGTCATGGCGCGTCTTCTCGGCAGTCGCAAGGGAATCGTCGTTGAAGGCATCGGCATCATCGCCGTGGGCGCCCTGACAGTTGAACAGGCTTTCATCAACTGGTCGTCAGTCTTTCACTCGACCTTCATCATGTATCTGGAAGATGTGTTGGAGAACGGGTTTCTCTCGGCAGACGAGCCAGCGTCATTCTGCAGCTTCCGCCACGACTGGCTCGTCCCTTTGACAGCCGACGGCTTGGCGTTTCGTCCCGGACCGTTGAACGACAAGCGTGAGATACTGGACGAGCTGGCCCAGGTCGGGCGCTATACCGTGCAGCGCGGCCTGGTTGACTCGTTTTTCGGTAACATTTCCTACCGCTGCGGCGATCTGATCTACGTTTCCCAGACCGCCTCCAGCCTGGACGAGCTGCCGGGCTGCATCGATCCGGTCCCGTTTGAAAACAGCTCCACCGTCGGCATCACCGCCTCCAGCGAGCTGGTGGCCCATCGCCGCATCTACGAAACCAACGACTGCCGCGCCATTCTGCACGGCCATCCGCGCTTCAGCGTGATCATGAGCATGCTTTGCGAGGAAAAGACTGACTGCACGATCAGCGATTGCTGGAAAAGTTGCCCCAAGGTCAGGATTGTGGCGGGATCGCCGGTGGTGGCGGGCGAGATCGGTGCCGGCGGCATCGCCACAAGTGTGCCGCCGGTCATCGGCCGCACCGGCTGCGCCATCGTTTACGGTCATGGCGTCTTCACCCTTGGCCGCAACGATTTTGCCGAGGCCTTCAGCTCCTTGGTAGCTGTGGAAAACTGGTGCCGCCAGGAATACTTCCGCAGGTTCGACGAGAAATACGCGCAGTAATAAGTCGCCTCTCCTGACACCATCGTCAGCACCCCGCGAATGCCTCCAATTCTTCCCTTCGGCTTATTGCCTCGACCATATCGCAACAGCGGCCTACTGGACCCAGCTGTTCACAAGCCGACACTGCCGGCCTCACCTTCTGCCTCTCGCAACCCGCCCTTGCCTAACCCGTCAACCACTCACACCAAATGACGCCAAATGAATCATTTTGACACAAATTGAACCACATTTTTACCCCCGAAGCGCCATGCTCACGCCATTGACACCTTCTGCGTCAACATGATATATTTTGTCATCATTTGACACCATATGAGCCATTTTAACGCATGCGGAGAAGCATCATGCAGATAAAAAACGTAAAACTCAAACCTGACCAAGCTGCTGCAAAAACTGGCAAGTCCGCCACGAATTCCCTCATGGATGACGCCCCTCTTTTTGCCGGGCTTGACGACTTTGTCCTGTTGCCGTCCCCGAGAATACTGGAATCTGCCCCGGAGAAGGTCATCATTACGGAGAAGAAAAGAAAAAACCCGCAACCTGCGCGGCAGGGAAGAACGTCACGCCAGAAGCCATCTCGGCAGTCCCCGGACACGATCACAAAACCGGTAACCTCCCCGACCAACGGGGCGTTGCTGCTGTCTGTTGCCGAGATATGCCGATTGCTCAAGATCTCCCGTGCCACCCTGATCCGCATGGACAAGGCCGGTAAAATTCCCGGCAAAATCAAGCTGGGCGGTTCGGTGCGCTTTCATCGCGAAACCGTTGAAGCCTGGCTGCAAAGCCTGCTTGCCCCACCGTTAATCACACCCTGAAAAAAGCAGTACCACCGTTGCAACCGGCAACAAAAAAAACCGCGCAATCTGTGAGATTACGCGGCTCTGATGCATTGATTATTGCTTGCCGAGAGGGGGCGGCAAGGTACTGCCAACCCCGTTGCTTCCGGCTACCCGTACAGTTTGCGCGACGCCTCGAACAGGGCGATGCCACCAGCCACCGAAGCATTCAGCGAGGCCACCCCGCCCTGCAGGGGAATGGCCACCACCAGGTCGCACTGTTTGCGCACCAGCGGTCGAATCCCCTCCCCTTCGCTACCCACCAGCAGCACGGTTTTCCCCGAAAAAGCGGTGTCGAACAGTGACTGCCCCGAATCTCCGGCCAGGCCGTAGACCCAGTAACCGCCGTCCTTGAGCAATTGCAGGGTCTGGGCGATATTGGTGACGCGCACCACCGGCACGGTCTCCACGGCGCCGGCCGATGACTTCTCCACCACCGGCGTCACCCCGGTGGCCCGGTCCTTGGGGATGATCACTCCGTCCACACCGGCACAGGCTGCGGTCCGGATCAGCGCCCCCAGGTTGTGGGGGTCCTGGATACCGTCCAGCACCAGCAGAAAACCCTTTTTCCCCTGCTGATCAATTGCGGCCAGCAGGTCTTCGATCTCGGTGTAGCGGAACGGCTCCACGGTCAGGGCGACACCCTGGTGATGGGATGAGCCGCACATGCGGGTCAGATCCTCACGCTCGCGGCGATGAATGGCTACGCCGCGCCCTTCGGCCAGTTTAAGGATCTTTTCCACGCGATGGTCGCTGGCCGCGTTCTGCACGTACAGTTCGAAGGCACCGCGTGACGCGCGAAGCGCCTCAATGACCGGGTTGACGCCGAAAACCAGTTCGCCTTTCATGGGCATCCCATCACGATCTCGTCGACAATCATATCGGCGGCAGCCACCGCATCTCCGGCCTTGGCGATCGGCCGGCCGATCACCAGGTAGTCGGCCCCTGCGGCTACCGCCTCGCCGGGGGTCATGATGCGCTTCTGGTCGTCGACTGAAGCAAAAGCAGGTCGAACACCGGGGGTGACAATCAGGAAATCCGGGCCACAGGCCTGGCGGATCGCAGCAATCTCCAAGGGCGAAGCCACGACGCCATCCATGCCGGAGTCCTGAGCCAATTTTGCCAGGCGCACGACCATCTCTTCCACCGAACGCTCGATGCCGACCTGTCGCAGGGTTTCTGCCGTGGACGAGGTCAGGATGGTCACCGCGAGCAGTTGGGGCCGCTCGTCGCCGAACTCCTGGCGTACCGCCGTAGCGGCGGTTGCCATCATCTCACCGCCCCCCAGAGCGTGCAGATTGGCCAGCCGCACCCCGAGCCGCCCGGCCGCAACCATGGCCTGGGACACGGTATTGGGGATGTCGTGGTATTTCAGGTCCAGGAAGACCTCGCCGCCGTGGCGGCGCACCGCCTCGACCGCAGCAGGGCCGCAGGAGGTGAACAGTTCCTTGCCGACCTTGAACATGCCCACTTTGCCGGAAAGTCGTCCGGCCCACTGTTCGATATCCTGAAGCCCCTTGACGTCCAGGGCGAAGATAATCTTATTACGTGCTGCTTCGGGTGTCATAAACAAACCTCATTCAATAGAGTTACAGCAGATTGGCTGCCAGCTCCGCCAGTTCGGAGCGCTCACCCTTGGTCAGGGTCACGTGGGCGGCGATGCGCTGCCCCTTGAATTTTTCCACCAGGTAGGAGAGGCCGTTGCTGGAGGAATCCACATAGGGGTTATCGATCTGGTACGGATCGCCGGTCAGGATGATCTTGGTCCCCTCCCCCACACGGGTGACAATGGTCTTGATTTCGTGAGGCGTCAGGTTCTGGGCCTCGTCCACGATCAGGTACTGCTTCGGGATCGAGCGGCCGCGAATATAGGTGAGAGGCTCGATATCCAACAGGCCCATGGCCATCAGCTCCTTGTATCCCTTGCTGTGGCGCTTTTCCGATTCGTGGCCCGAGATGAGCAGTTCCACGTTATCGAAAATCGGCTGCATCCAGGGAGTCAGCTTCTCCTCGATGTCGCCAGGCAGAAACCCCAGATCCTTGCCCATGGGAAACACGGGCCGGGAGACCAGCAGGCGGTTATAGATATTCTCTTCAGCGGTCTTGTGCAGGCCAGCTGCAATGGCCAGCAGGGTCTTGCCGGTGCCGGCCTTGCCGACCAGGGTCACCAGCTTGATAGCGTCGTCCATGAGCACGTCCAGGGCAAACGCCTGCTCCCGGTTGCGGGGGTGAATGCTCCAGATGCCGTCCTTGGGTACCTTGCGCACCGGCACAATTCGCACATTGTCCGGATCATGGCGGCAGATGGCCGTGTGGGACGGATTGGTTTCGTCCACAATGGTGATGAACTCGTTGGGGGTGAGATTTTCCGGTGCCTCCAGCCACCCCTGGCCGTAAAAGCGGTCGACCGCCTCCGATGCCACGGTGATGCTGCGGGTGCCGGAATACAGATCCTGGATATCGATCTTGTCGGACTCGTAATCCTCGGCGATCAGGCCGATGGCATCGGCCTTGATGCGCAGATTGGTATCCTTGGTGACAAAGACAAGCTGCGTGTCGGGATATCGTTCCCGCATGTCCAGCGCCAGTGCGAGGATGCGGTTATCGTTGCTGTCCACCCGCAGGTCCGTGGGCAGTCGTTTGAGGTACGCTTCGCTGAACAGTTCGACCCGCAGCTCTCCCTGGCCCGGCAGGGAAACCCCCTGGGACAGGGAGCCCTTTTCGCGCATGGCGTCGAGAATGCGCGACACCTGGCGGGCGTTGCGGCCGGTCTCGTTCATATCCTTTTTGAACTTATCGATTTCCTCGATAACGGTAATCGGTATAAAAATGTTGTTTTCTTCGAATTTGAACAGAGCTTGAGGGTCGTGCAACAGCACGTTGGTGTCGAGAACGAAGTTTTTCATGACAGCCTTTCTGGGGGACAGTTGGATGACCGGCGCGGTAAACTGACGGCTATTTCTCGATAATCTGGAACGTCAGACCCTCTATTTTGCCGAGAATCTTGATCCATACGGGACGGTTGCGGTATTTGGCGTCAAGGACGACCTCGCCCTCCTTGTTGATGGCAGCAACCACGCTTTCGGGAGAATCATTGATGGTAAAGTAGGTGTAGATGCCGGTTTTATAAATATCCTGTTTCGTAAACGGCCGCTCGGGCGGCAACGAGCAGGAACTGCACAGCACTGCGGCACAGAATAAGGCTACTATTGTTCGCATCGACGACTCCTTATGACACCAGCTACCTACTTATGGTCGATATTTCCTAACACATTCTACAACGGCCCGGCAAAAAATAGCAATCTCTTCGCTCGTGTTGAAACAGCCGGGGCTCATGCGCACGGTCCCGCCGGGAAAGGTGCCGATGGTCCGGTGGGCTCGCGGGGCGCAGTGCAGACCCGACCTGACCGCAATGTCGTAGTCCCGGTCAAGCAGGAAGGCAAGTTCGGCCGCATCCAGGCCGGTCACCGTAAAGGAGAGCACGGACCCGCGACACTGCGGATCAGCCGGTCCGTACAGCGTGACCCCATCTATCTGGCGCAGCGCTTCATCGGCCTGTGCCAGCAAGTCCCGCTCGTGACGGCCGATGGCTTCGACCCCTTGGGCGAGCACATGCTCCACGCCGGCCTTGAGACCAGCGATGCCGGGAAGGTTGTGGGTGCCTGGCTCCAGTCCCTCGGGCAGCGTATCCGGCTGTTCCTCAAGGGTGGAACTGCTGCCGGTGCCGCCGGCCAGAAGCGGCCTGATGCGCAACCCGGGGGCGGCATACAGGAATCCGGTGCCCTGGGGGCCCAAGAGCCCCTTGTGGCCGGGCGCCGCCAACAGGTCAATGCCCAGAGTCTGCACATCTATGGCCATGCTGCCCGCCGACTGGGCCGCATCCACCAGCAGCAGCGCACCCGCCTCGTGCGCTACGGAGGCGATGGCATCGAGCCGCTGTACGGTGCCGCACACATTGGAAACGTGGCCGACCGCAATCATGCGTGTCCGGGGCGTAAGCGCCCTTTTCACGTCCTCCGGGTCCACCAGGCCGCGTGCGTCCGCTTCCACGACCGAAACAGCCACTCCTTGCCTGTGCAGGGCCATCAGGGGGCGCAGCAGCGAGTTATGCTCCATGGAGGTGGTGACCACGTGGTCGCCGCTGTCCAGAATACCGCGTAACGCCATGTTGAGCGCCTCGGTGGCGCTGTGGGTGAAAATGATCCGTGACGAGTCGGTGATGGCAAACAATCGGGCCACCACCTCGCGCGCCTGGAACAGCAGACGCCCCGCCGCCAGAGAGCGGCGGTGGCCGCCACGCCCCGGCGACGCGCCGATGTCGCGCATGGCGTGCAGAACCGCCTGATAAACAGCTTCCGGTTTGGGAAACGATGTGGCGGCATTATCGAGATATACGGACATGACTGTCACTCCACCGCTGTTCAGAGGAGGCCTGGCGGCGGTTCCGTCAGCCAAGGAAAAACGCGGACCGGCCCGACTGCGGCATCACGGGCGCGATCAAGCAAGTGGGCCGCGATGGCCTGCTGGTCGCTCGTACCCCACCAGTTCTGCACCGCTGTTACCGGCTCACGGCCGGCATTGACCAGATGGTTGCCGTTGTTGCCGATAAAAGCGCTCATCCAGACGAGGGAGCGGCCGTCATCCATCCTCAGCCCGTCGCGCTGGTTGTCGGAAAACAGGCAGCGCTGCAGCTTGAGGCGGGCAGCACTCAGGTGCGCCCCCAGGGAGCGGTTGCGGGTGAAGCGGGTCAGGTTGATTTGCCCTTCCCCACCCTTGACTTCCAAACCAACCCCGTTGTCGCTAACCGTGCACGAGGTCATGCGGATACGGCACTCGTCACAGGCGATGCCCTGCAGTTCGGAGCCCTTGACCGTCAAGCCTGTCATGGTAACTGACGACCGCGCCAGGGCCATGCCCCGACGGTTTTGATTCAACGTGGTCGCCCGCAGATCAAGTTCGCTGTCCTGGGCCTCCAGGGCAACCTGGCATTCGGACAGCGCCCCCCCCTGCAGCGTCAGTATGCTGTCGCGCATGACAAGACCATTCACACAGCGGGCGATGGTGACCCCCTTGACGGTCAGGTTCGAGAAATGGGCCTCGATGCCGACATCGGCCCCTTCGATCCGGCACTCCTCGATGACGTTGCGCTTTTCGCTGGCAAGCAGCAGCACGCCGCCCCAATCGCCCGGCTCGGCAGTCGCGTAGTTCGGTCCCAGCACGATCTTCCGCTCCGGAGCCCCGTTGCATTGAATTCTGCCCATGACAACCAGCCGCGGCAGCGGGCCGAGAGACGATTGCTTTTCAAAAAGCACCACGGCACCCGGCTCGATGCGCAGCGTTGTCTGGGGCGGCACAACCAGCGAGCCCTTGACCAGCACGCGCCCGCGCCAGGTGGTATCCTCGCTGAGAACGGCGTTGTCGTACACCTTGTCGGCGTTCTGGGCCAGTGGTGAGCGGGCTGCTGCCTGGGCAGGGCTGCACCAGGAGGAAACCAGACAGAGGCCCATAACGGTCACCAACATTGCGAGCAAAGACAGCACCGGCAGGCGCCGGAAAAGGGCACACCTCATGATTCAGCCTCTCCACGGAACAGGATGCGGTTCTTGCCCGCTCCCTTGGCCTGATACAGCAGGCCGTCCGCCACGGCAACCAGGGCCGTTCCCCCATCGGCATCGCGGGGAAAGCAGGCAATGCCGGTGCTGACCGTAACCGGATCGGCCACGTCGCTGCGCATTACCCGGCGGCTGTCGGCAATCACCCGCTGCCGGATGCGCTCGGCGACCCTTCGGGCGCTTTTCAGACCGGTTTCGGGAAGAATGACGACAAACTCCTCGCCGCCGTAGCGGAAGGCGAAATCCACACTGCGCAGCGTCCGTTTCAGCGCCGTGCCGATGGTTGCCAGGATGCGGTCCCCCATGGGGTGCCCATAGGTATCGTTGAATTTCTTGAAGTTGTCAGCATCGATCAGAAGCAGGGAGAGTGACTGGCTGGTACGCATGGCATGCGCCAACTCTTGGGGCAGAACCGTATCGAAATAGCGGCGGTTGAATAGTCGGGTCAGGGGGTCGGTAATGGCCAGTTGGCAGGTTTCCTGATGGAGCCGCGCATTGTCGATTGCCATGGCGGCGAACGAGGCCAGCACGGAAATCAGGGACATCCTGTTCGTATCGAAGCAGCGCGGCTGAAAATCGTCCAGGTACAGGATGCCCTGGATAATCCCCTTGGAGACCAGCGGAATACAGATCAGCGAACGGATCCCCTCGCTTATGGCCAGCGGATTTTTGAAATAATCGGCTTTATGGGTGTCTTCGATGAACAGGATTTCGTCGCGGCGCAGCAGCTGGTCGGTCAATCCCCCGGGGGTCACTGCCCATACCCTCTGGGCCACGAACTGTTCACTCAAGCCGGCATGGGCGCGCAGGGACAGCTCGCCGGTGCGGTTATTGTAGAGGGCGACGCTGCCGGCGGGCATCTCGGCAAAACTCATGGCGCTGTCCAGAATGGCGCTCAAGAGTGCGTCCAGCTCTATGGTCGAAACCGAGGCATGGGCCACGCTGATCAGATCGTTGAGCGCCCGCACCTGTGCCTTGAGTTCAAGGGCCTTACAATTGTCGCAATCTAGAGCGGTGACCGGCATCACACCCATCCCGAAGGAAATGCCATTGTTCGTATCACACTTTCCCGGGAGTGTAAATTTCATTATGACGTCCCGGCCCGCTTCAACCGGTTTCAGTGCGGTTTCCGTGTGCTTTCAAGCGGTTAGACATACCAAAAATAATCTGTTGACTTGCTCAAGATGTTGTGGTTTATTTCTGACCGCTCCACTAAATGTTGTGGTTTTTAATGAGCCCGTCACCTTCCGCAAATTTCCAATACATATCCAAATGTTATCGTTACGAGGAGAGTTCACCCATGAAAAAGGAAACCGCCGCCGCCATCCCCAATCTGTCCAAGAATGCCGCCACCGTCCTTGAAAAACGTTACCTGCGCCGTGACACGGAAGGCAAGGTCCTGGAGACGCCGGCCGACATGTTCCGCCGCGTTGCCGACACCATTGCCGGCCCGGACAAAAAATTCGACAAGAAGGCCGATCTCCAGAAACTGTCCGACACCTTTTACTCCATGATGACCAGCTTCGAATTCCTCCCCAATTCGCCGACCCTGATGAACGCCGGCCGCCAGCTGGGCCAGCTCTCGGCTTGTTTCGTCCTGCCGGTGGGCGACTCCATGGAGGACATCTTCGACGCGGTCAAATACACGGCCCTGATCCACAAATCCGGCGGCGGCACCGGTTTCTCCTTTTCGCGCCTGCGCCCGGCCAATGACGTGGTCAGCTCCACCACCGGCATCTCCAGCGGCCCCCTCTCCTTCATGCGCGTGTTCGACATCGCCACCGAGACCATCAAGCAGGGCGGCACCCGGCGCGGCGCCAACATGGGCATCCTGCGGGTCGATCACCCCAACATCATGGATTTCATCATGTGCAAGGCCGACCAGAAGCAGCTCAACAACTTCAACATCTCCGTCGGCCTCACCGAGAAGTTCATGCAGGCGGTGGAGCGCGACGAGGAATATGACCTGATCAACCCGCGCGACAAGAAGAAATGCGGCACCAAGAACGCCCGCAAGGTGTTCCAGCTGATCGTCAAACAGGCGTGGGAGAACGGCGAGCCGGGCATCATCTTCCTGGACCGCCTGAACCGCGACAACCCCACCCCGCTGGTGGGGGAGATCGAATCCACCAACCCCTGCGGCGAGCAGCCGCTGTTGCCCTACGAATCCTGTAACCTGGGCTCCATCAACCTGGGCAAGTTCGTCAAAGACGGCGCCATCGACTGGAAAGAACTCAAGCGGCTCATCCACGATGCGGTCCACTTCCTGGACAACGTCATCGAGGCCAACAACTACCCGCTGCAGCAGATCCACGACATGACCCATGCCAACCGCAAGATCGGCCTGGGGGTCATGGGGTGGGCCGACATGCTGATCATGCTCGGCATCCCCTATAACTCGGACGAAGCGGTCAAGCTGGGCAAAAAGGTGATGAAGTTCATCAACGACGAGGGGCACCTCGCCTCCCAGGAGCTGGGCAAGAAGCGCGGCACGTTCCCCAACTTCAAGGGCTCCATCTTCGACAAGAAGGGCGCTGCTCCCCAGCGCAACGCCACGGTCACCACCATCGCCCCCACCGGCACCATCTCCATCATCGCCAACGCCTCCTCCGGCGTCGAGCCGCTGTTCGCCGTCTCTTTCGTCAAGAACGTCATGGACGGCACCAAACTGGTGGAGGTGAACCCCTACTTCGAGCAGATCGCCAAGGAGCGCGGCTTCTACTCCCAGGAACTGATGGAGCAGATCGCCGAGCACGGCACCGTGGCCGACATCGACGCGGTGCCGGTCGATGTGCGCAAGGTGTTCGTCACCGCCCACGACATCACCCCGGAAGACCATATCCATATGCAGTCGGCCTTCCAGCTCTACACCGACAATGCCGTGTCCAAGACCGTCAACTTCCCCAACACCGCCACCATGGACGACGTGGAGAAGGTCTACATGCTGGCCTACGAGACCGGCTGCAAAGGGGTCACCATCTACCGTGACGGCTCCCGCGACGAGCAGGTGCTCTCCACCGGCAAAAAGGAAGAGCACGCCGCCGTGGCCGCCACCCCGGTGGAGGAGGAGAAGCGCGCCGTCAAGCGCGAGCGCCCCAAAGCGCTCAAGGGGCGCACCTACCAGATGCAGACCGGCTGCGGACCGCTCTATGTCACCATCAACGAGGACAACACCGGACTGTTCGAACTGTTCACCACCATGGGCAAGGCCGGCGGCTGCGCCGCCTCCCAGTCCGAGGCCATCGGCCGCATGGTCTCCCTGGCCTGGCGCAGCGGTGTTCAGGCCCGCCAGGTGGTCAAGCAACTGCTCGGCATCTCCTGCCACTGCCCGTCCGGCTTCGGCGACAACCGCATCACCTCCTGCGCCGACGCCGTAGCCAAGGCGATCCAGGACCACATGATAGCCAGCGGCTACGACATCAACGCCGAAAGTGCCAAACAAGAGCGCGGCGCCTGCCCCGACTGCGGCGGCACCGTGGAACACGAAGGGGGCTGCTCGGTCTGCCGCTGCTGCGGCTACTCGGAATGCGCGTAAAGCCAGACTCCCCTCCTGGCTCAGGAGGGGCCGGGGGTGGTCGGGTTTCTGCCGCTACCGGCGAGTTACACATAGATAGGGCAAGGTATTAACACGACCGGCGCCGCGGAATTATCCGGGCGCCGGTTTGCGTTTGAGTGGCAGGTGGATAAATGTTCCAAATGGGGGGATGAGCAGTTCACATGCGCGTGCGCGTGAACTGCTCAATTACGAATTGGCCACGGGAGATAAAATGACAATCAATACAGATGAGATCAAAAGTGAATCTGAGAAATTAGTCCTTGTCGCCGGAATCGGGTCTTTAGGGGGACGTTGTTGATTAGTTGACTAACTCGGCACTTAATCAACAAATCAACTACGTCCCCGTCCCATTAAACGTCCCCGTCCCATTAAACTACGCCCCATTAGCAATCCACAACTCCTCCATCTGACCCCATACCCACTTCATTCTTGACCACATCGTATATAATGGTAATATACAACCATGATCGAGTTCACGTTGATAATTGGCTTCGACTGGGACCATGGCAACAGTCGCAAAAGTGTCGACAAGCACGACGTCAGCCAGTCGGAGGCCGAGCAGGTGTTTTTCAACGATCCGCTGCTGATGCTGGTAGATGATCGGCACAGCCAGACGGAACCACGTATCCACGCCCTGGGGAAGACCGATACGGGCAGGCTGCTGCACATCACCTTTACCCTGCGGGCGGACAACAGCAAGATTCGCGTGATTTCAGCTCGCGATATGCACAGAAAGGAGCGGGCACGCTATGAACAGGAAGACTAAAAAGGCGCCGACCTTTGCCAATGAGGCCGAAGAGCGGGCGTTCTGGGAAAGCCACGATTCGAGTGAGTATCTCGACTGGTCACAGGCCAAGCGGGTAACCATGCCCAACTTGAAACCGACCACCCAATCCATCTCCCTGCGGTTGCCGGTGTCGCTCTTGGAGAGCATCAAGATTGCCGCCAACAGCCGTGATGTCCCCTACCAGTCGCTCATCAAGATCTGGCTGAACGAAAAGCTGCACGAAGCGCATCAGTAGCTGGATATTAAGGAAAGAGACTGGTACCACGAGTGGGAAATTTTACTGCCGTAGTCATCGACTTTGAGACCACCGGGCTCTCCCCGGGATACGGCGACCGGACCATCGAGGTCGGCGCCGTGCTGGTTGAGGGCAACCGGATCGTGGACCGGTTCCAGAGCCTCATGAACCCGGAACGCCGCGTCTCCAGCTTTATCGAGGAATACACCGGCATCACCAACGCCATGCTCGCCACGGCCCCTGTCATCGGTGAGGTCATGGCGCAACTCAGGGTCTTCATCGGCCAGCACCCCCTGGTGGCCCACAACGCCTCCTTCGACGCGCGCTTCCTGGATGCGGAGTTTGCCCGGATCGACCACAGCCGCGGCAACCAGTTTGCCTGCTCCATGCTGGCCGCCCGGCGGCTGTACCCGGAGGCGCCCAATCACCGCCTGGAGACCCTGGTGCGGTACAAACGGCTCAAGACCGACGGCGTACATCACCGGGCTTTGGCCGATGCCGAGATGACCGCCCGGCTCTGGCTGGCGATGATCGCCGACATCAAGGCCTGCTTCGGCCTGCGCGAGGTCCCTTTCACGCTGATGCAGCAGCTGGCCAAGGTCCCCCGGAAAAAGCTGCCCGAGTTCATGGCCAGACAGGCCGACTGAGATATACACTACTCCCTGTTTGGCGACATGTTGGTCTGCCCGTAAGCGCACATCAGAGAAAGGATTCCACGTGACGACATCAGGGCAAAACGACCAAAGAGCCGTGATCACATCCTGCCGATCTGCCGTTTCGATTATGCTGTCGGCGGTCCTAGGGCTGGCTCTTACCCTGGGTCCCGTTTTCGCAAGTGAAAAGCCGGATATTTTCGTGCAGATGGGTCATACGCACAACGTTACGTCTGTCGCCTTTTCGCCTGACGGGACATACGCCCTGTCCGGCAGTATCGACAAGACCATCAAGTTGTGGGATGCATCGACGGGGCGGGAAATCCGGACATTCAGCGGGAGCGCTTCCCGGGTGACCTCCATCGCCGTCTCACCGGACGGCAGGTATGCGGTCTCCGGCGACGAAGACAGGGCAAACAATCTCAAGCTCTGGGATATCCGGACAGGCAAGCTGATCAGATCGTTCAGCGGGCTTGAAGGCGGGATGGGCGCACATACCGCGCTTGCCTTCACTCCGGACGGAAAGCATCTCCTTTCGGGAGGGGGCATGGATAACACCCTCCAGTTATGGGATGTCTCATCGGGGCGGGAAATACGGAAGTACAGCGGAACCACCGCTCCCGTGACTTCGATTGCCATTGCCGTCACGCCGGACGGTAAATATGTCGTTTCCGGGAGCTGGGATAACAGCGTGACCTACACGGAGAACCCGGACGGCACCTCTAACCGGATCAGTGCAAAGAGCACGGACAACACCATCAGGGTATGGGAGATCGCCACGGGGCGGCAGGTCAATGCCTTTCATAACAGTGGGGGCTGGGTCAGTACGATCGCCATTACCCCGGATGGCAGGCATGTCATTTCGGGGCAATTCGAAGATAGCGCCCGAATGTGGGAAATCGCCACCGGCAGACAGGTCAAGGTCTTCGACATGAACGGTGTTTCATCCATCGCCATCAGCCCCGATGGGAAATACGCCCTCTTCGGCTGCGTCATGGAGATGAGACTCTGGGACATCAAGGCGGGCAGGGAAATCAAGGCCTTCAAAGGCCATGAAGGGTGGGTCCGTTCCATCGCCTTCAGCCCTGACGGGAAGTACGCCCTTGCGGGTGACGACAGCACGACACCGAAACTGTGGGACATCGCCTCGGGCAGGCAAGTCAGGGCATTCGGCGGTGATACGAATCAGGTGGCTTCGGTTGCGCTCAGCCCGGACGGAAATCATATGGTCATGGCCCAATCCCCCGGCCTGCTCAATACCTGGGACATCGCCACCGCTCAACAACTCGGGAAATTGAAGCATACCCTTGGGATTAGAACCCTATCGATCAGCAGCGACGGTAGCCGTGTGGCCGCAGGAGGATGGGACTTTTCCAAGCATGCCTCGGCTCTGGATGTGTGGGAGATGGAAACCGGTAAAGAAGCAGGCGCGATCAGAAAAGAAGGGGGCCACTGGGTACACGCCGCGGTAATCAGTCCCGATAAGCTGCATGTGCTCTGGTCGAATTATGACACCCTCCGGCTGTCTGAAATTGCCACGGGCAGAGTAATAAAAACCTTCAGTGGCGGACATGGGTCCGAGATCCACTATGCCGCCATGAGCACCGATGGCAGGTTTGCCGTTTCAAGCGACATTCTGACGACAAATATCTGGGAGATAGCTTCTGGCAGCATTGTAAAATCATTTAAAAACGAAGGGGGAATACCGACTGTTGTCTGCTCTGATGGCAAGATTGTCCTGATGATGAGCATGGCTCAAAAAATAGTATTCACGTTCTGGGATCTTTCGACAAACAGGGAAATAAGGACTCTGCATGCGGATTATGACACGAAAACCGGTTGGCAGGGAGGCGCCCATCTGGCGGCAATGAATTCCGACGCCAGATACGTGCTCTGGTCCGACAACCGGGTTCTGCATCTCTGGGATATGCAGTCAGGAAAGGAAATCAGAACCTTTTCGGGCCACATCAATGATATTTCCTCCATAGGGTTCACTCCGGATAAAAAACATGTCTTTTCCGGCAGCCATGACGGTACGAGTCGCCTCTGGGATATCGCCACAGGCAAGGAAATCGCCCAGTTCATAAACTTCAGCGACGGCGAATGGATAGCCATCACCCCAGAAGGCTATTACAACGCCTCCCCCAATGGCGACCGCCACCTGAACGTGCGGGTCGGCACCAGCGTCTACGGCATTGAGAACTACCGTGAAGCCTTTCTCCGTCCGGACCTGGTCAAACTGGCCCTGACCGGCGGCTCCCTGCAGGGCTACCGCACCCTGTCCGACGTCAAACCACCCCCCAAGGTTGCCATAGTCCGGACATCCGCCTCATCAGCCGCTGAAGAGTTCACGCTGACCCTGCGTCTGGAGGAACAGGGGGGCGGCATCGGTGACGTGCGGTTGTTCCTGAACGGCTCGGCCGTCATGCTCGACAACGGCCGTGCCCTGAAGACGGTGCAGAAGGACGGGAATAACAGCAGTTACCGCAGCTACACGCTCAAGCTTGCCCCCGGCAGCAACAGCATCCGCGCCGTGGCTTTCAACGCCGACAACTCCATGCAGGGCAACGACGCCACCCATCAGGTTATGGCCAGTTTCATCGCCACCCGCAAACCTGCCATCCATGCCCTGATCATCGGCATCAATGATTTCAAGAACCCCAAACTCCGGCTCAAATACTCCGTTGCCGATGCGAATCTGTTTGCCGATACCCTCAGGAGCGCCGCCACCGGACTCTTTGAGCAGGTACACATCAGCATACTCACCACCAGGGAAACGACCACGCGCGAGCGCATCAAAAAGGAGCTGGCGGCGCTCCGCTCGCTGCATCCGGACGATCTGTTTGTCCTGTACGTTGCCAGCCACGGTACCGTGGATAACGGCGAATACTTCCTGATCACGTCCAATGTCGGTCTCACTTCGACCGAGCGCTTGAAGCAGGATGCCCTTACCCAGACCGAATTGAAAGAGCTGGTGGCCAACATTCCCACCACCAAGAAGGTGATCGTCCTGGACACCTGCAACGCGGGGGCCATGGGGGACGCCATCCAGATGGCCATGCTGACCCGCGGCATGAACGAGGATACGGCCATCAAAATCCTCTCCCGTGCGGTCGGCTCGGCAATCTTCTCGGCATCCACCTCCATGCAGGAGGCAATGGAAGGTTACCAGGGGCACGGCCTGTTCACCTGGGTGCTGGCCGAGGGATTGAGCGGCAAGGCGGACAAAACCAAGAGCGGCTATATCAAGACCACCGACCTGAAGGATTACGTGGAAAGCGAGGTTCCGGACCTGGCGGAAAAGGTCTTCAAACGGGCCCAATACCCGACGGTGCCGTTAAGTGGCCAGGGGTTTCCCATTGGCAAAACGAGATGACCATGCCGTGTGTATGAGGGGTAATGTGTATCATTGCGCAACGGGTGAGAACCGTGTGCCTTCAAGACGCGACAATATATGACAGTGAGGTGGCAGTAACAGGATGAAAAAGAAACAGGATACCCCGGTGATCGTTGCCCGGCAGGACCATGAAATCTCCCGCAAACTCTTGAGCCAGAATGCCTTGCGCGTGCTCTACCGCCTGAAGGACAACGGTTTTGTCGGCTATCTCGTGGGCGGCTGCGTGCGCGACCTCCTGCTCGGCCGGGAGCCGAAGGATTTCGACGTGGTGACCAATGCCACTCCCAACGAGGTAAAGCGGCTGTTCCGCAACTGCCGCCTGATCGGGCGTCGGTTCCGTCTGGCGCACATCCACTACCAGGACGAGATCATCGAGGTGGCGACCTTTCGGTCCCAGGCCGCGGACGAGCCGGAGCCCGAACCGCAGGAACCGCAGGCGGCGGAGCACCGGCAACGCCACCAGCGCCACCTGAAGAGTGACGAGGGGATGATCCTGCGGGACAACGTCTTCGGCACCCCGGAAGAGGATGCCCTGCGCCGCGACTTCACCGTCAATGCGCTTTCGTACAACATCGCCGACTTCTCGATCATCGACTACACCGGCGGACTGGCCGACCTGTATGCCGGCATCATCCGCACCATTGGCGATCCCTTCGTCCGCTTCCAGGAAGACCCGGTGCGCATGCTGCGGGCGGTGCGGTTTGCCGCCCTGCTCGGTTTCTCCATCGAGGATCAAACCGGGAAGGCGCTGGTCGCCAGCGCGGACACCATTGTCCGGGCGGCGCCGCCACGGCTCTACGAGGAAATGCTCAAGCTGTTCCTCTCGGGTGAGGGGGCGCGATCCTACGATCTGCTGCGCCGGATCGGGCTCTTTGCCGCGCTGTTCCCGGCGTTCTCCAGCTGGCTCGGCGCCGAAAGCGAAGGTTTTCCCCACACCCGGTTCGGGGCAATGCTTAGCTACGTTGATACCCGCATCCAGCAGGGGGACAAGGTCTCCCCCCCGCTTTTGCTGGCGCTTTTGTTCGGCGAATATATCGATGACAAAGCGGCGCGTTTCCGCCAGTTTGGAGAACCCTGGCAGCAGAGCATGAACGCCGCGGTGGCCGAGTTCATGGGCGAAATCTGCCCGACCGTCATGATCACGAACCGCGTCGGGCTGGCGCTCCGCGACATCATCAGCCAGCAGATGCGCCTGAAAAAGATCCCCGGCCGCCGTCCGGAGGCGTTCATCGCACGACCGGACTTCCCCGACATCATCGAATATTGCCGGGTCACCCGCGGCGACCAGAAGGATGTGGCCAAGCAACTCGACTGGTGGCTTGCCCAGGCAGAGCAGCAAGGGCCAATGCCGGCCGATCACAGCGCAGATGGTGAGCCGCCGCCTCGAAGAAGGAAAAAGCGCCGGCGTCGGGGCAAATCTCGTCCCCCAAATGGCGTGGCCGACTGAGAGACTGTCCGGGGATATAAAAAAACGGGGGCGGGATGTTCATCTGCCCCCGTTCACTATAAGCGCATTGTGAAAACCGGTCTCAATCTTCTCCTTCATCCCCTGCCATCAGGTCGGTCATATGCAGCGCGGTATGATTAACCGTCGCAACCCATGGTACGACAGCGCAGGCGACAAATCCGAGCAGCATCGTCAGCATGATGGTTGCCATGATGCGCACCTCCTTTGCTTCATCGTGTTAATTAATTATACGCCCGCGGACAAGGCAAATGAAGTGTTATATGCGAACAATACCAACAGCCGACAACTGATAGACCTTGACCTGCACGGCGCAAATATGTCATGGAATGGGTGTCACGAACATCGCATACCGTACCATCACCGTTGCCCACCCGAGGGGGCACTGACATGCCCAAAGAATTCACCCACTGGATGCTGGCCGAGCGTACCCTGGCAGGACTGGATGTGAACAGCCGCCTCCATGAACTGCTGAGGACGCATCACGCCCTGTATCTGACCGGAGCCGTGCTGCCCGACACGCTCCTGCACATCTTCTACGGACCGCACTCCCCTGCTGCGCTGCGCCTGGCCCAGCAATTCCACGACACCAGTGGCAACAGCTTCGCGCCGCTGATCCGCTACGAACAGGCCGACCGCGACGAACTCACCCCGCCCCGCCTGGCCTGTGTGCTGGGGGTCATCTCCCATATGTTGGCCGACATCGTGTTCCATCCCTTTGTCTATTACCACGGGGGTGGGCAGGACATGGGCCGGCATTACCGCACCGAAACGGCCATCGATCTGTACTTCATCCGCCAGGGGGCCATACCGCCGCTCCAGCACCTGAAATCGCTGCTGAACCGGGAAAAAACCGGCGAGACCGTCGCCGTCTGCGCCCGGATCTTCGACCCGGACCACCTCCTGCCGATCCAAAGCCACGAGCAGGGACTGGCGCTCCACAGCCGCATCCAAGGCATGTACTGCAGCGGCTTCTGGAACCGGGTCGCCCGCCTGCTGGCATTGCTGCCGGTTCCCCTGTTCAAGCAGGCGCAACACCTGTTTTACCGTGTCGTTGCCGCCGGCGATGACGCCCTGTTCTTCGCGGATGCCTGGCGCCACCCGGTGAGCGGTGATCCCAGGAGCCAATCCCTCGACGAACTGGCAGAAACGGCAGTCGAACGCACACTGACCCTCTTCCGGCGCATAGAGGAGAGCGGCTCTCTGGCCGCCGCCCTGACAGAGATGCCCGGCGAAAACCTCCTGACCGGGCTGCATGGCGTCACACAGTCAGCCATGCAGCACTTCCGCGAACCGTAACCGGGCTGACGAATGCCCGCCCCACCTGCCATCATCGCCCGCCTGAAGGCGCTGTTTCCCCCATCAAGCCATGGGCGCATCTTTCTGGTCGGCGGCATGGTTCGGGACCTGCTGCTGCACCAGCCGCACCTGGATATCGATCTGGCCGCCGCCCTGACTGCCGACGAATTCAGCCGCCTCGGCTTCAGTCTGATCCAGGGCAAAAGCACCGCACCGCTCTGGTTTCGCCATGACCCGGAACTCGGGACCATTGAAATCACCCCGCTGGACAATTGTGCACAGCTGACAGCGGACCTGACCCGCCGCGACTTCACGGTCAACGCCATGGCCATGGCACTGGACGGCATGGTTATCGATCCGATAGCCGGAAAGCGCGACCTGGATGCCCGCCAGCTGTCCCCCTGTTCTGCCACGGTGTTCCATGACGACCCGTTGCGCATCCTGCGCGCTTTCCGCTTCGAATCGTCCGGGTGGCGACTCTCTCCGGAGACCCTGGCCCTGCTCCACTCGAAGCCATGGGAACCGGAGCTGCGGCGAGTGCCGGTAGAGCGCTGCACCCGGGAAATGCTCAAGGCGCTGGCCGCCCCTGCTCCCCACGTCTTTTTCCAGCGCATGCTGGAGCTGCAGATCGGCAGCACCTATCTGCCCGAACTGCACCGCATGCCCGCCATACCGGCCGGGCCGCCCCAGCATCACCCTGAAGGGGATCTGGCCAGCCACAGCCTGCAGGTGCTGGAACGCACGTCTATGCTCAGCCCGTACCCGTTGGCCCGCTTCTGTGCCCTGTTCCATGACCTGGGCAAACTGGCCACCGACCCGGCACTGCTGCCGCGGCACCATGGCCACGACCGGACCGGCAGCCGCATGGCGGCACCGTTCTGTGCCCGCCTGCGACTGCCGGCAGTCTATGGCCGCGCCCTGGCCTGGGTCTGCCGCTACCACGGCATGTTCAACCAGTGGGAGGAGCTGCGGGACAGCACCCGAATCCGCATGGCACAGCAGGCGATAAGGAGCGGTATCGAACGGATCCTGCCGCAGGTGTCGGCAGCGGACAAGCCTGGACCGGCGTTGGCAACCATCGAGAGGGAATGGACTACGGTACTGCGGATAGCGGCCATGACCGCTACGGAGCTGGGTCTGAATCCCCCGGCGCTGGAGGGTGTTCCACCGGCAAAAAGAGCTGAGGTATTGCTTCAACATCGTATTGCAACACTGCGTACCACAAAATAGTTTTCAAAATCACTCTGACATTTTCCGGCGAAAAATCCCGACCGCGGCCACAAAGGTGATCAGGGCGATGCCGGCCACCTGCAGCACATAGGCACCGGACACCGTACCGGCCACCAACGCCTGGCGCGCCCCTTCGAACAGGGCGGTGGTGGGGAGCGCCCGCACCCAGGGAATGACGGCCGCCGGATAGGAGGAAAGCGGAAAGAAGAGGCCGGACATGAAGATCAGCGGCATGATGAACACCGCCTCCACCTTGCCGATAGTCTCGGGCTTGTCCATGATGGTGCCGCAGATGACGCCGGCACAGGAAAACAGGGCGGAACCGGGCACCAGGAAAGCCAGGTAGGCGGCCAGGTGCTCCAGAGGGAAGCGAAACGGCGTGATGGCGAAGATCACCAGCCCGACCGCCAGACCCTTGACCAGGCCGTGGGAAAAGCCGGACAGGATCTTGGCCACCACGATCTCCGACACCGAAATGGGGGTCACGCGGTAGGACTCCACCGTGAACTGCACCCGCCGGTGAAACCAGAGACTCCAGACGCTTTCGCTGTAGGCGGCGTTGACGGCGGTCATGGTGATCAGGCCGGGGGCGATGAACAGGCTGTAGGGCACCCCATCCACCAGGCCGATATACCCCTTCATGCCGATGCCGAAGGCCAGGTAGATGGTGAGGGGATAGGCCACCACCGCCACCAGCTCCGACAGGATGCTGCGGCGCAGGACCAGCATGTCGCGCCGCCAGATGGCAAGAGAGCCTCGCAACATCATTCCCGCACCTCTTTGCCCGTCAGGCTGATAAACACCTCTTCCAGGGTTCGCTCCTTGAGGGCGATGCGCCGCACCGGTGCGCCGTTCAGGGCCGTCACCACTTCGGACAGGCACTCCCACTGCTCCAGCTGCACCGATACGCTGTTGCCGTTCAATTCGAACCCCTTGACGCAGACCATCTGTTCGAGAATGCCGGCATAGCGCCCCGCGTCGCCGTCGAACTCGATCTGGTAGACGGTCCCGCCGGAGAGTCGGTCCTTCAGTTCCTGGGTGCTGCCCAAGGCGATGAGACGACCATGGTCCATGATGGCGATGCGATCGCAAAGATTCTCGGCTTCTTCCAAATAGTGAGTGGTCAAAAAGATCGTCATGCTGCCGGCAATGGACGTGATGTAGTCCCACACCGCCCGACGCGACTGGGGATCCAGTCCGGTGGTCGGCTCATCCAGGAACAACAGGCGCGGCTGGTGCAGCAGGGCGCGAGCCACCACCAGCCGGCGCTGCATGCCGCCCGAAAAGGTGTCGGGGAAATCCTTCTGGCGAGCCGCCAGCCCCATCAGTTCCAACAGTTCGTCGATGCGGCGCCGGTAGTGCGTTGTCGGCATGCCGTGCAGCCGGGCGTGCAGCTCCAGGTTCTCCCGTGCCGTCAGGTAACGGTCCAGGCTGTTTTCCTGGGGCACCACCCCGATCAGGCTGCGAATCTCCCGCCCGTGTGAAGCGGTGTCCAACCCCTCGACGAAGGCCTCGCCCGAGGTCTGGCGCATCAAGGTGGTCAGGATGCGAATCAGGGTCGTCTTGCCGGCTCCGTTAGGTCCGAGAAGCCCAAAGATGGAACCATGGGCCACCTCCAGATCAAAACCATCCAGAGCGGTCAGGGTGGTGTAGCGTTTGGTGAGGGATCGGGTGCAGATGGCAGGAGTCATGACGTGCCGCCCATGACCGTTGTCTGCCCTGATGCCGCAGTGCCGGTCCGCAGCATATGGCTGGTGACATATTCCGCGAAGATTTCGGGCACCAGCGGGGTGATCACGATGGTGCGCGTTCCGAGCCTGAGAATGACCGCTTTGGCCGGGTCGGTGGCGAAAAGACGGAAACGCCCCAGCTTCTTGCTGTAGAACAGGCCGGTAATGGCAAACATGCCGCCGTTCCCGAACAGCCTGAGCGCCCCCTTGATGGCCTGGGGATCGCACTGCACCTCTGTCAACCCCTCCAGCGACAGTGCCGTGGCCCACAACAGCCGCTCGACCAGCAGGATGTTGCCCTCGATGCGGTATCCCTGCACCACGAACAGGACGCACCCCAACAGGACACAGAACGGCACGACCGCTATCCAGGTGCCGAAGGTGTGGGCGAAGCCGGATGATATGGGGGGGATGACCCGCACGGCGCCCCAGCAGACCCCCAGGAGCAAGAGCGTTGCAAAAACGGACATGATTTTCAGGCTTGTGGGCCAGGGGGCTGCCGAGAAGTGCTGCATGGGGCATGATCCTTGTGACCAGATTTATCCATTTGCGTTACACGAGCCCTGCCAGCGGCCCGCCTTTTTTGCCCAGTTCGTCGATTTTGCGCTCCACCGCCGGGTCGTCCACAAGCGGCGGGGCATGGAACGGCTTGGTGCGGGCGTCGATCACCAGCGGTCCGTTGCACCCCCAGTGCTTGGCGGCCTGGAACGTGCCGATGCCATAGATGTCGCTGGCCGGGTTGGAGCGGGTGAAGGTAACCCAGAGAAGGTTGTTGAGAGTGGCGGCAGTGAAGTCGGCATCGTCGCAGACGACCACCAGCGGCAGGCCGGCCAGCTGGTCGCGCCTCTCGTGGAAGCGGCAGAACGCCTCGATAGCCGCATCCCCCTCGCCCCTCCCCTGCCCCGAAGCCGGGCCTTGAACAGCCAGCACGCCCGGCAGGCAGATTCGGGCCGGCCCGAAGCCGGGCGGCATTTCCAACCCGGCCGGCAGTTCGGTGGCCAAGGTGCGGCGGACCGGGCCGGCACTGGCAATAACCACCTTGGAGCCTGCGTTGAGGCCGTGCCCCGAATAGTCCAGGGTGTCGATGGTGGTGGCGGTCTGGAAATGCAGGTCGCAGCGCCAATCGACCCGCTCCAGCATGTGCCTCAGGAAGGCGGTGATGTCGTGGGTATGCAGGTCGGGCGCGTCCTCGTGGGCGGCGATGAAGAGGTACTTGGCCAAGGAAAGTTGCCCCTGCCCGAGAATGGCGTTGGCGATGGTCAACAGCTCCTGCGGCTGTCGTGTAGCCGCATAGGGGACATATCGTTCGCTGGCCACAGCCAGCAGCAGCGGATGGACACCGGCCGCATCCACGGCATGCACCTCTTTGACGCCGCTGATCACGGTGGGAATCAGGGGGCCGGTCAACTCGTGGATGAAAGCGCCGAAACTGGTATCCTCCTGGGGAGGGCGGCCAACGGTGGTAAAGGGGAAAATGGCGTCCGGCCGGTGGTAAACCGCCTCCACCCGGATGAACGGGAAGGGATGGGTCAGGCTGTAATAACCCAGATGGTCGCCGAACGGCCCTTCCGGCAGCGTTTCGCGGGGATCCACCACGCCGCTGATGCAGAAATCGGCCTCCGCCGCCACTGGGATATGGCCCGACAAGCCTGCCATTTCAATGCGGTGGCCGGCCAGCAGACCGGCGAAGGAGAGCTCGGGCATCCCCTCGGGCAGCGGCATGACCGCGGCCACGGTCATGGCCGGCGCACCGCCGACAAACACGTTCACCCGCAGCAGGTCACCCCGCTCGATGGCCTCGCTGTGATGCACGCCGATGCCGCGGTGAATCTGGTAATGCAGCCCAGCTTCCCGGTCCGGCTGATAATCGTTGCCGGAGATCTGCACGCGGTACATGCCCAGATTGGATGCACGGAAACCGGGGGCAGCGGGGCTTTCGCTGTAGACTTGGGGCAGCGTAATGAACGCGCCGCCGTCGTTGGGCCAGGATACGAGCTGCGGCAGTCGGGAGAGGCTGGTGCGGCAGGCCAGGGCCGGGCCGTTGGTGACCATGCGGGGGAGCAGATTCCAGGCGGCAAACGGCGTCTTGAGCGCCTCGAAGGGATGCTTGAGCAAAGAGGCGGGGTTGACCTTGGCGTCCACCAGGCGGCGGATATCGTCCAGGGTGTCGCGAAAAATAAAGCGGGTTCTTTCCAAAGTGCCAAACAGGTTTCCCAACAGCGGGAACGTGCACCCGCAAGG
>Ga0334722_10001668_pt1 | contig 26983 bp, 19 predicted proteins | sample C3_bottom_MG_FD_207210 | JGI IMG/M metagenome (GOLD analysis project Ga0334722, IMG submission 207210) | Sediment microbial communities from Yellowstone Lake, YNP, Wyoming, USA - C3_bottom | ecosystem: Environmental > Aquatic > Freshwater > Lake > Sediment | place: USA: Wyoming | collected... | reverse complement strand
CTGTCTGCCGCGCTGGCAGCCAACGCCGATGGCGCGCGCGGCTGCTCCGATGCGGCAGCCGCTGAACCGGGAGACCAGATGAAGCCTCTCGAGTTCCTTGCCGGCCGGTGGCGGGGAGACCCGAAGATGTACGTCTCGCCGACCGAGGTCCGCCCGTTCACCATCGTCGAGACTGCTGCGTTTATCCTCGACGGCACGGTCTTACAAATGGAGGGAGTGGCCACCGCCGTCGTCGACGGTCAGAGTCGCACCGTCGGCAGGGGACTCGGACTGGTTCACTACGACTCCAAGTCGGCTGCGTGTCGGATGCGGCATTACGAGGCGAATGGCGCGATATTCGACACCACCGTCACCATCGCTGGCGGCAGGATGGCGTACGAGTCGACGGACAGCGAAGGCACCCGACTGCGGGTCGATATCCGAATCGATGCGGACGGACGATGGACCGAGCGCGTTGATCGATTTCACCCACAGGCCGGCTGGCAACTCTTCCGGGAGTACGAGTTGCGGCGAACGTCGACTGGATCCGCGTCGCACACGCAGGCGTCAATCCCGCGGGCAGTGGCGTCCTCTGGTCCATACTTCGGGCAGCCAGCGCCCGGCGTCACCCCGGCACTCTTCGCTCCGGACGTCGTGGCGGCCATGCAGATGACGCGGACGCCGGTGTTCACGGTCGGTGGCCGTGAGGTCTTCTGGTCGACAAGCCTTGGGCAGAACAAGGGCCGACTGATGACCGCGCGTCTCGGTGCGGGTGGATGGTCGGCGGCCGAAGCACTGCCCTTTTCGACCGGCGAGTACTTCGATCACAATCCGGCGCCGTCGCCAGACGGCACGCGATTGGTGTTCGCATCCAACCGGCCGATCGCCGGCAAGGACGCGACCGCAATGCCTGGCACCACCATCGCGACATCGGACCTCTGGCTGAGTGAGCGGACAACCACCGGATGGAGCGCGCCGGTGGCGCTCGGCCCCGAGATCAACACTTCGTCGGATGACGATGTCCCTGTACTGACCAGGGACGGGACGTTGTATTTCGGATCGTCGAGGCCCGGCGCCCCAGGGCCGGCGGCGATCTACCGCAGTCGTTTCGTCAACGGGACGTACGCGCCGCCGGAACTCGTGCCGTCCCCGATCACCACTCCGGCCGGCGAGATGTTCAACTACATCGCGCCGGACGAGTCGCTCCTGATCTACCTGTCCTTCCGGTCGGGCACTGACGGCGGTCTGCACGTCTCGTTTCGCCAGGCGGATGGAGCGTGGGGAACGCCCATCAAACTGGGAGACGCGGTCGCGAGCCTTCGCGCCTACTTCCTCACGATGTCGCCGGAAGGAGAGCGCCTGTTCTTCACGAGCACGCCCAAGGGGGGTTCACCGCAAATCTACTGGGTCGACGCCAAGCTCATCCGAGACCTGCGCGACTCTGGCCCGACGAATTCATCGGCCCGGCGACAACCGGGCCTTCCCGAGGGCATGGTGTTCGTGCGAATCGCACCCGGAAGGTTTCTGATGGGCTCGGACACCGGCAAGGACGACGAGAAGCCGGTGCATCAGGTGCGGGTCACAAGACCGTTCTTCATGCAGACGACACCGGTCACTCGGAGTCAGTTTCGCGCCTTCGTGGAGGCCACGGGATATCGAACGGAGGCAGAACTGGGTGACGGCGCTTTTGTGTGGACGACCGATTGGGAGAAGAAGGTCGACGCCAACTGGAAGAACCCGTACTTCCAGCAGGACGACCGCCATCCCGTCGTGTGCGTCAGTTGGAACGACGCGCAGGCATTCGTGCAGTGGCTGAACACGGTTGATCCCGGACGAGGATACCGATTACCTACAGAGGCCGAGTACGAATACGCGGCGCGCGCCGGAAGCGGCTCGCCCTTCTTCTGGGGCGACGATCCCGAGCAGGCCGTCAGATACGGAAACACCACTGACGCCGCGGCAAGACGAGTCAACCCCGCGTGGAATGGCATCTCGGGAGACGATGGCTTTGCCTTTACCTCGCCAGTCGCGCAGTTCAAGCCAAACGCGTGGGCCCTGTTCGATATGGTCGGCAACATCCTCGCGTGGTGCCAGGATTGGTATGGGCCGTATGCACAGGAACCCGCCACCGATCCTGCCGGGCCGGCGTCCGGGAAGGAGCGCGTGCTGCGCGGAACCAGTTGGCACAGTAACGCGGCTGGTGCCCGGACGGCGTATCGCACGCGATTTCCGCCGGACCGTCGTCACGCGTTTCTTGGCTTCCGCGTCGTCGCGACGAGCCAGATCGAAGTCGTCCACGACGATTCGAACGTAATACCGTGCGTCCGGCAGATTCCTGCGAGTGCAAAAGGGACGAGATCGAAATGAGGACCGTCATCCGGTTTCGGCGTTCGCTGATGGCGGCGGTTGCCGTCGCAACGGCTGCAGCGATCACTCCATGGCTTGAGGCCTTTCCTCAAGGCTCTGGATCTGCAACGGACCTTACGCAGGAGAGCATCGCACCGATTGCGCGAGAGCGGTTCCCGGAGTTGCGCGGGCCATACCTCGGTCAGATGGTTCCAGGATCGACGCCCGTGCGGTTCGCGCCAGGGATCGTGTCGACCAAGGGCCCGGACGGCCCGCCCCGCTTCACGCCCGATGGAAAAGAGGTCTACTGGTCGCACATCGGCCCCGGCGGCGGCGTGCTCCATTCCAGCATCTTGGACGGACGATGGTCCTATCCCGAGCGGGTGTCGCTCGGCGCGGGCGGACTTGACGTGGTGCCATTCCTGTTCGACAACGGCCGCCGGCTGTTCTTCCTCTCGACCCGGCCACTGCCCGATGGACGACGGCCCAGGCCCGGCTTCTTCACCTTCTGGATTGCGGCGCGCGAAGGCGCCAAGTGGGGCGCGCCTACTGCCATTGAGTCGTTCTTCTCGGGGTGGGACGATCTGTCCGCGATGACCGAGGACGGCACGCTCTACCTGAGCGCCGGCGAGAAGTCGCGTGTCATTTCGAGAGTGCCTGCCGGGGACGGCGGCTACGCGGTCGCGACGCCACTGTCACCGGAGAAGACAGGATTTCCGGCGCTGGTCGGACCCGGTGAGCAGTACCTCGTCTACTCCAGCGCGATGGATGGCGGCTTCGGCGCAAGCGATCTCTACATCACATTCCGCAGAGGGGATGGCACGTGGGGTCCCTCGATCAACATGGGGCCCCAAATCAACACGAAGGCGTTCGAGCACTTCGCCTCCCTCTCGCCCGACGGCAAGTACCTCTTCTTCTGCAGCGAACGCGACGGAGACCTCGACGTCTACTGGATGAGCGCCCGTATCCTCGACGATCTAAGACGCTGACGCGATGCCTGCCTGTTCGCACCAATTCCGTCCGTGTTGGTCCCATCCGCGCCTCCGATTCCCTAACGGATTCGTTGTCCGCACGTCTGACTCCTAGGAGGTACAAACGTGCGACTGATTTCCCTGCTGCTCATCACCCTGGCTCTGGCGGCCGTCGCGCCCCAGGCAGCCACGAACCAGACACCCGCACCCGCCGCGACGCCCGCATTCGCAGTTGCCCACTACGACATCTCGGCGTCGGTGACGCCGTCGACGTCATCGCTGGAGGCCACAGCCACGCTGTCCGTCAAGCCGCGCACTGCGGGGTCTCGCTCCGTGCGGCTCTACCTGCACAAGGAGTTCTCCGTGCGCCGCGTCACAGAACGAGGCCGGCCCGTCAACTTCGTGCGCCCGGCCGAAGCGGACGACCCACCGATGTACTCGCCAACCGGTGCTCCGCTCGACATCGATCTGGGACGCGGGATTCGCGCGAACGAGGATGTGACCATCGAGGTGGCGTACGGTGGCCCGATCAGCGGGGTCGTGAACGGCGTGAACCTGATCTCGCCGTCGCTGACGGAACTGGCCGGATACGCCGCGTGGTTCCCGATCGAGAAGGAGAACGGCTCGTTTAGGTATTTGCTTCGACTGACGCTTCCCACTGATCACGTTGCTGTGACTGACGGCCGGCTTGTCGAGACGGCGCGTGCCGGATCGAAAACCACGCACACGTTTCGGCGCGATGCTCCAGGATTCGACATCCCGGTCGTCGCAGGGCCAGACCTTAACGTGCGCGAGCGCAGGGAAGGCTCGATAACGGCCCGCGCCGTGTTCAGGGGCGTTGATGACGCGGCGGCACTCGCAAGCCTGGATGGTGTGGTTCGGTGTGCCGCCGGCATGACCCGCCTGTATGGCGCACCGGGTGCGGCAGGCGCCATCACCGTGGTCTTCTCGCCGAGGTCTGGCTGGGGTTACTCGCGCGTTCCGCTGATTGTCGTGCCCGAGGCTGCGGCGAGTGCGAGGCTGGCCAGTCCCGCGGGACGCCTCAGCAACTTCCTCGGTCTGGCCCACGAAACAGCCCATTTCTGGTGGAACCTCGCGAGCACAACCACATCGGACGACTGGATCAACGAGGCCCTGGCCGAGTATGCCGCGATGCGAATCGCGGAGGAAGCGCTCGGCGAGCGGCCAATCACTGAAGTGTGGCGGGACCACCACTGGAGAGCCGCCGGCGTTGCCGCCCACAAGACCATCATCGGAACGCTTCGAGAAGACGGCGATGCGTACGCGCTGTACTATCAGAAAGGCAGCGCGATCTTCCGGTCGCTCGAGACCACCCTTGGTCGACCCGCACTCGACACGTTCCTCGTCCGCTTCTACCAGGAGCACCAGGGCCGACGCGATGCAACGACCGACGGCTTGCTGGCAGCCGTCCGCCGCGACGCCGGATCGCGGTTCGATCCCTTCTTCGACCGGTATGTTCGCCGCGGGGGGCTGCCCGCCCTGCGATTCGACTGGCACAGGGCGTCGCGAGTTGCCTCTGGCACTGTGGTGCTCGATGATGCAGCGCTTGTCGGGTTTCCGCTCACCATCGTCTTCAGGGGTGACGACGAGACCGCACTCGCCCGAAGGACACTGAGACTCACGCCAGGCACCACCACTTGGCGGTTCGAACTCCCCTTCAACCCGCGCGTCGCAGTCGTCGATCCCGACGTGCATCTGCTTCGTGCGAATCCCGATGCCGCCTTTTCCCGTCAGTTGGTTTCGCTGGTCCACGGTCCCGGCATGGATTTCTATCCAGAGACGATCTCAACGGCCAATATCGGGAAAGCCTCCACGATCCTCGCGGACTGGAAAGCGAAGGCATCGGGCGGGCCGGTCTACCATTTCGAACTCGGCTGGCTGGCCCTGCTCGAGGGCCGAGCCCAGGTGGCGATTGAGGAACTTTCGGCGGCGCTTGCCAGCCAGGACGAACTGCCGACCAAGACGTTCTACGTCACGGCTGGGTATTGCAGCCTTGGGATGGCTCACGACCTCGCCGGCGACCGCGCACGGGCCGTGCGTGCCTACCGCGACGGTATCCGTGCGGCAAACGCGATTGGCGTCGAGCGCGCAACGCAGGCTGCCACGTTTCAGAACTACCTGAACGTGCCTTACCCGAGGGGCAAGTCGATCCACGTCGCGGCGGGCGCCGGGAATCTCGAACGGGTGATCGCCCTGGCCGGCGACGATGCCACGCTCGTCAACACGAAAGACGACTTCCTCGGCCTGACCCCGATTCTGTGGGCCGTGCGCACCACCGTCCGGCGTCCGATCGTGGAGTGGTTAGCGGGACACGGGGCCGACCTGAATGTCAAAGACGGTGCGGGCCGGTCGGTCCTGGATATCGTCATCGCGAAAGAGGCCACCGACCTCGCAGCATGGCTCCGAGCAAAAGGAGTACAGAAATGAGCGTTAGCCCTGCGAGCTTCTTGAGGGCGATCCGAACGCGTACTGGATCGCGCTCTTCGGACAGCCGTCCACGCAGCTGCCGCACAGGATGCACTCGGTGTTGAACATCGAACCGGACGCGACCATGGCCGGCACATCCAGGCTCATCGGGCAGCGCGATTCACATGTCTTGCACTTGCCGCATGATGCAGGGGTCGGCTCGAGGTGGAGGTGCGGGATGCGGGCGAATCGGCTCAGCCGCGTGCCGATGATCATGAACGGCGACATCCAGCAGAGCGAGTGGCATCCGCCCCGCTTGCCGAGCACGAGCGAGGGGATGATGAACAGGACGACGACGCCATAGAACTTGACGAAGTCGATTGGTGATTCGACCGACACGCCGCTCTCAATGCGATGGAAGACGTTGACCGCGGATGGCCCGCCGGCCCGCACAAACAGCCACGTGATGGCGGCGATCCAGGGGACCCAGATGATCCACTTCACCACGCCGGCCCTCGGGCTGCGCATTCGCCTGGGCTGCAGACCGAACAAGGCCTCCATCAGCCCGGCGCCTGGGCACACCCATCCGCACCAGAGCCGGCCCACGACGAGCGACCAGACGAACATCGCGACGAACAGGACCGCGCTCCCGCTCAGGAAGCCGAACGCGGCCCCCTCGACAATCAGATACGGCGACATGTAGTTGAGCGTCAGCGGGAACAGCAGCAGCGACAGTAATAGAGCGCCGTTGCGCAAGCGTTGGCGGAGCTTCAACGTCATGGGGGCACCTCACCCGATCAGCTCAGAGCCGCGCCATTCTACCGCAGGTCGTCGCCGCGCGTGCACGGCCGCAGGCCGGGCGAACGGGCCGCGGCATCCTGGTGGCGTCGAGATCATCGAAGCTGGCGGCCCGCACCGACCAGCGCGCGGAGATTCCTGCCCAGCACGCCTTTCAGGCCCGGCTGGCCAAGCTGGTCCAGTTTCGCCCGGATGCGGTCGAAGACGGGACCAGCAACCTCATCACCGGCCAGCAGGCTGCTCGTCTCGCTCTCGTCAAAGACAACGCCGGTGTCCTGGAATCGGAGTTCGGGGTTGGCTGGACACGACTGCTGACATCGCAAACACCCGACCAGCGAGTGGTGCGCCGCCGGCGCGACCCACGGCGGCCAGGCGCCGGCGTTCTCGTTGGCGAGGGTCAGACATCGTTCAGCGTGAAGCAGGACTCTCTCGGACCCAATCGCCTCGGTCGGACACACCGCTTCGCACACCGCGCAGTCGTCACATTCGTCCAGCATGCTGGGTGGCTGCTCGTGCCAGTCCGGGTCGATCGGCAGATTGGCATCGGTGACGAATCCAACCAGTTGCAGATAACTGCCGATCGACGGCGCGTAGGTGATGTTGTTCTTGCCGTATCGAACGAGCCCCAGCCGCGACGCCACCGCTTTCAGCGGAACGTCGACGAGCTGGACCCTCGATGTCGGGAACACCTCGGCGGCCAGAAGCTGGCGAGTGTCCTCGAACACAGGGCGATAGCGTTCGTAGGTCGGAGGGAAGACCGCCTCAAATCGTCGCCCGCCGATGATGAACGACACGATGTGGGCCGGGCGACGCATCGCCAGCATCAGAACGCACCATGCTGCGCTGCCGGAGTGCGGCTGCGGGAAGTCGAACGACAGGTTCTCGCGCGCGAAACCGCTGTCGAGTTCGGCCGTCTCCCGGCGCCGCTCGAGATCCGCGCGCGCCGACTCCAGGATACGCAATGGCCCCCAGGCCACCTGGTACCCGCGGGATTCAGACCAGTCGCGTAGCTTCTCGGCAACTGAGGAAGGGGGCTCTGTCATCGTGTATTCTCCGGCGCGAGGCGCACGGTCAGTGGACGCCGCGATTGCCGGCCGGCTGTCGAGTCGGCGCGATCACGCGGTTCGCACGCAGCCACGTCTCGATCGACGCGAAGTACGCCCGCGAGATCGACATCGGCGCGATGGGGTTCATCGGCTGGGCCTCCTGCATGCGCAGGTAGCCGTGGCCGGAGTCGGCAATCACGGCGACCGTCAGGTTCTTCCTTCTCGATTCCGCCTGGATCGCGGCGAGCAGTTTCTCGCTCTCCTCAACCGGAACCGTGAAATCGAGCCTTCCGTACGTAACGAGCACGGGACACGTGAGCCGCTTGTACGGCGTCAGGGCATCGTTGTCAGGATTGAGGTGGAAGAACCACGCGGGATCGCCGATCTTTTGTTTCGCGTACATGGCCTCTGGTGTAATCTGCCGGGCCGGCGGCAGGATCAGGTCCTTGATCTCGGGGTACGCGCGCCCCTGGTTCATGATCTCGTCAACCGCGTCGGCGGAGGCTTTGCCCTGGCCGAAATCGTACAGGGTGTTGAGGCCTTTCACGACAAGCGCGATCACGTCGTCGTTGAGACCGCTGTATCTCAATGTGTTGGCTGTGTTGTAACTGTCCTGCCGGCGGAGGCTCGTGGCCGGGCCCGAACTGTTGATGACGAACCCGACGCCCTCGTCCAGGCTTCCGGCAAGCGGCGTGATCCAGCCTCCCTGGCTGATGCCCCACACGCCGACCCGCTTCGCGTCGATGCCCGGCTGCGACTTCAGCCAGCGCACCCCCGCCAGCGCATCCTGCGCCAGCACGTCCAGATCGACCTTCTTCCAGTCGCCGCCGCTGCCGCCGCAGCCGCGTTTGTCGTAGGTCAGCACGGCCAGGCCAAGCCCGGCGAAAAACGAGTTCATCAGGCTGATCTGCGGCCGTTCCCCAGGTCCGGAGCCGTGGACCAGGACGATGGCAGGGAACTGACCTTTGCCGGGCGGCATTCTGAGCGTGGCAGCAAGCGTGACGTCTCCGTTCTTGAAGACGACCTCCCGATCCGTGTACCGCATCACGCGACTGGCCCGGCGCGCCGGCATCCCCGATTCGGTGATGGTCAGCGCGTCAACGGCACCCGCTGAGTTGCGGCTGAAAATAACGTCGGTCTGCACCACCGCATCCGGCTTGGCTGACGCCGTCGCCGTAAACCGATCCGCTTCCCGGGCCGTCAGATATCCGTAGCGCCCCGTTTGCCAGTCCAGGAAGTACGGCCGCGCCACTTCGTCGGTCACCCCCATCCGGGACACGAGAATGATGTCTCCGGTGGGCAGTTGGTATGTTCCCATGAAGGGCGCAAATGCCTGGCCCGATACGGGAGCCGTCTGGCCGAAGGCCGCGGTGGACAGTATGCCGGCGCTTCCGAGGATGACTGCGGCAACGAACAATCTTCTCATGATGAACACCTGCGCGTGCCCGAGCCTGGCGCGTCGGCTCGCGGGCCAGTATATGTGACGACATCCAGGAGGCATTGGTTCGCCAGACACACTCGGGGCAGAAGCCACTCGACTCGCCACTCAGTGCCGCGAATCCCGAATCACGACGCCGGCATGCACGACGAGACGCACGGCGGTCAGCGCCTTCAGATCCCGTATGGGATCGCCGCCACTCACCAGGAGGTCGGCGAGTTTACCGGGCTCCACGGTTCCCAGCGTCCGGTCGAGCTGGCACACGTGCGCAGCGTGCTTGGTCGCCGCGACGATGATCGACATCGGCGTCATCCCGGCGTCGACCATCCTCGACATCTCGTGCATCGGCATGCCCAGTTCGAAGTGCCGGAAGTTGTTCTGCGGAACGTCCGTATAGTCGTTGCCCAGCGCGATCTTGACACCCGCCATGTCGAATCGACGAAGATTGTCGAGCGCGCCGTCGGCCGCACCGTACGCATCGAGGACGGTGATCGTCGGCGTCACGTACGTCTGCCTGGCCACCATCTTCGCGATCGTGTCCTGGTCAACCGGGTCCCACGCCATGTGACCGACGTCGTCGGCGCCGGCGTCAACCGCCTGCTTGAGAAACGCCGCCTCGGTGACATGGGCCGACACGAGACGGCCGCCCTTGTGCGCCGCGGCCACGATGGCCGCCACCGACGCGGGCTCCGGCAGTGGCAGATCGTTGCGTCGGCCGTACCCGTCTTCGATCGAGAACTTGATCAGATCGACGCCACTCGCGATCTCGTCCTCGACCGCCTTCTGAGCCTGGGCGGGGCTCACCACAAACAGCAACCCGTAGCCGTTGGGCGGCGCGATCATGCGCCCCGCAGACACCAGCCGCGCGTAACGCGGGTCGGCCGCGAGCCGGTCGCGCAGCGCCAGCAGTTCCGGCAACGGGCGGGACGAAATGATGCCTTCGTCTCGAACCGTCGTGACGCCGGCCTGCGCCCACGCCTCGAGATTGCGTTCGCTGAACGCGTCGTGCACGTGGGCGTTGATGAAGCCGGGGAGGATCGTCCCTCCACCCATGTCGATGACGGTCGCGCCGGCAGGAATGCGGACGCTTCCGCGGGGGCCGACCTTGTCGATCCGATCCCCCCGCACAATGACGACGGCGTCGGGTATCGGTGGCCGGCCCGTGCCATCGATGAGCGTCCCGCTGATCAGGGCGAGCACAGGCGACGCCGCGATAGCCGATTGAGAGGGCGTGGCGACCGCGCTCGGAACAGGCGACGTTGCCTCGTCGTCCCACCTGGGGAACGCTTCGGGACGACCCGACACCGTTGCCGCCACAATGGCCGCTAGCACACCCGACAAGACCATTCTCATCATCGGCAGTCAGCATAGTGTTGGCCGGGCTGGCGGCGCAGCCTTCGCGGGACCAATGGGCCGAGACCGGGGACGAGCGGGCTCAGCCAGCGGCCCAACGCCCGGCCATCCAACTCGGAACCGATCCGAGAATGTTGTCGTGATTGTCAGATAACGCTCATCGAGAAGGAGGTCGAGTATCGTGCTCCCGGACCTCGCCTCCCGGGAACGATGGGGGCCCTTGACTCGTATATAGTTGTTAGTTACAATAGTTAGTATATGCAACTAATAACCCGATCGGTTCCCGTCACGACCATCGAGACATTCCGGCGCGACCTCCGCATCCTGGAACGCGAAGTCGTCCGCCAGATGCAGGTCGAGACGGCCTGCTGCGGGGTGACCCTGGCCCAGTGTCACGTGCTGCTCCACCTCGGAGAGGCCGGGTCGTCGTCGCTCCGCGACCTGGCCGAAAGCCTCGAGCTGGACACCAGCACGCTCAGTCGAACGGTCGACGGGATGGTGAAGGCCGGCCTGGTGCACCGTATCCCCGACCCGGCCGACCGCCGGGCTGTCACGTTGACGTGCACGCGGACCGGCTCGGCCAGAGTGACGTCCATCAACGACGAGTGCAATCGCAAGTACGCGGCGCTGCTGTCGCGCGTGGCCGCCACCAAGCGCCAGCACATTTTCGGCGCGGTGCGGTTTCTGGCCGAAGCCATGCGGGACGCTCGCACCACCGGCTCGCACGCAGTCCCGGCATGCGACGTCACGCCGGGCCCGGCCCGCCAGGGGAAACGTCGGACCGAGCAGCAGGATCCACGCGCACGACAGCGAACGTCCCGAAAGGACAAACGACATGAGTGAACAGGGATGCGGATGCGGAGGAGGGTCGAAGCGGCCCGTGGCGGCCTGCGCCACGTTGAGCGGGGATCAATCGACGCCACGGCAGGCGGAGGTGCGGCCCGAGTCGGTCCCGCAACTCGGCACGCGCCTCGGCTGGCGCGATCGCATCGGTGGCTGGGGTGTGCGATGGGGCATCAACCGCATGGGGTACACCGTTGAGCCGGGCCTGTATCGAATCGGCCGGCCCGATCGGCGCTCCCCTGTGCTGGTGACCGCGAACTATAAACTCACCGTGGACCGCTTGCGGGTCGAGCTTGGCGGCCGCGATCTCTGGCTGCTGGTCCTCGATACGCGTGGGGTCAACGTCTGGTGCGCCGCCGCCAAGGGCACCTTCGGCACCGGCGAACTCGTCGCGCGCATCGCGTCGACCGGGCTGGCCGGTCTGGTCGACCACCGACGCGCCATCGTGCCGCAGTTGGGGGCGGTTGGTGTCGCCGCGCACGAGGTCAAGCGTCTCTCCGGGTTCGAGGTCCGCTACGGCCCAATCCTGGCAGAAGATCTGCCCGCGTATCTGGATGACCGCCTGCGCGCGACACCCGCGATGAGACGCGTGAAGTTCGCCTGGACCGATCGACTCGTCCTCGCGCCCGTCGAATTGGTGGGCGCGGCCAAGCCGGCCCTCGGCATCTTCCTCGCGGTGGCCGTGCTCGATCTGGTCAGCCACGGGCGGCCGACGTGGGGAGCCCTCACGGGATTTGCGCCCTACCTCGCCGCGATCCTGGCCGGTGGACTGGTCGCACCGCTCGCGCTGCCGTGGCTGCCGTTCCGGTCCTTCGCGCTCAAGGGCGCGGCGCTCGGCGGTGTGCTGGCGGTCGCATGGCTTGGGCTCTTCCCGGCCGGCCTCCTTGGGGGCGCAGGCCTCGCGCTCGTCATGATCGCGATCGTGTCGTTCATGACGCTTACGTTCACGGGCTCGACGACCTTCACGACGCTCGCCGGCGTGAAACTCGAAACCCGCTATGCCCTGCCCGCGCTCGTGTCGGCGGCAGTCGTGGGCGTCGTGTGCAGCGTCGTGGCAATCTGGATCTGATGGAGTTCAGCATGATGCAGTACCTGATGGCCGGCCAATCACTCACACTCGACACCGCTTTGTGCAACGGCTGCGGCAGATGCGTCGAGGTCTGCCCGCACGCGGTCTTTTCCATGGTCAGTCACCTGGCCACCATCGTCAGCCGCGACACCTGCATGGAATGCGGCGCATGCCAGCTGAACTGCCCGGAAGCGGCCATTGCCGTCTCGTCAGGCGTGGGCTGCGCCGCGGCCCTCATCAGCCAGATGCGACGCGGGGGCGGCGCCGACAACCCGTCGTGCGAGTGCTGTTGACGGGCGGACGCCGGGCTGACGGCGGCCGTTGAGCCACACGCCCAGCCACGTCGGACGGACGAGCCAGTGGTACGAGGCGAACAGGACTGGCACGCTCACGGCCAGCGTCGCCGCCAGTTTGACGGAACCCGGCCACGCGGCGCGGCAGACGATCAACTGCACGGCGAGCAGGACCGGCGAGTGCACAAGGTAGATCCAGTAGGAACTGTCCGACGCGTACCGCCACCAGCGGTTTTCGCCACTCAGGTGCCGCTGAAACAGACCCAGCAGACCGAACAGCATCTCCCACACACACCACGCCCCGGCCGCCACGGTAACCAGGCGCGCCGCGTCGGCACGCGTGGGATCGTTCAACTGGACGAGGCACGCGGCGAGTGTCACAGCCATCGTCAACGCACCCAGGCCCAGATGGCGCCACACGCCTGATGCGAACCGATCCAATCGTTCGCGCCGATAGTAGAGCGCCCAACCGAACAGGACGAAGGGCGCATAGACCATCAGGATGCGGGCTTCTGGCAGAAAGCCCTGGGGAGCCGGGAACACGCCCGCAGGCACTGCGAGCAGTCCGGGAATGCTGACGAGGGCGAACACCAACGGTCCGCGCGCTGACCCGGCGAGCGCGTCAAATGCGTCCCGTGCGCGTCCACCAAGTCGTCGCGTCAGCAGCCGGCATCCGATCGGCTGGAGCACCAGCACCAGCGCGTAGAAGTAGACCAGATACAGCAGGAACCAATACGGACCGGCGTTGAAGTCAGCCAGCATCCGCGGGTACCGGCTCGCGAAGGTTGCCAGATCGACCGTGCCCGTTTTCGCCAGGAGACGCTGCGCCAGTTGCAGGCCCTTCAGGACCGGGATGAGCAGCGCCAGGCACGCCACCAGCGGCAGCAGGATGCGCTTCGAGCGATTGACCGCAAACTCGAGCCAGCCGCGCCGCTCCAGGAGCAGCGCACCGAAGAAGCCAGCCATCGCAAAGAAGACCGGCATGCGAAACGTGTGGATGGCCAGCAACTGCAGATCAAAGGCCGGCCCCGCCGCGGCATCCCGGTACCACCAGACATCGGGAATGGTCGAGAGCGCCGCGACGGCGTGGATATAGACCCCCAGCAGCATCATCGCCGCGCGGAGGCTGTCGAGGGCGTGGTACCGAGGGGCGGTCGTGCTGGTGGCTGCGGCGCTCATGTGGTCGTCCTCCCTGATGTGCGAGCAGAATCACACGGGATCCTGCCGGGCCGCATCAGTTGAAGGACGAGAGGGTCGCCAGCGCGGTGAGCGGGACGACGGCGGGACCAGCGGGCCGGGTCGCACCCAGCCTGCTCTGGTCCCGCCTGCGACAGGGCGTCTATCTCTTCGTCGGGTCGATGAACTTCTTCAGGAACGTCTCCATCCGGCCCAGCGTGTACAGCCACCGGCTATGCAGCATCGACTCGTGCGTGTCATCCGGGAACACGATCAGTTCCATGTACACGTCGCGCTGGCGAAGTAACTGCACCAGACCGGTGGTCTGGCTGAATGCCACGTTGCGGTCGTCGTCTCCGTGCACGAGCAGCACGGGTGACGTCCACTTGTCGATCGACCCGACGACCGACGACTTGAACCCCAACGACTCGGGATCCGACGCGCTGCCGCGCAGGTGCACACCCGCCAGATCAACGCCAGCCTTGAACACGTCGGAGTTGCGCGCGAGCGCCTGCCCGGTGAGCAGGCCCCCGTACGACAACCCCCAGATGCCCACCCGTTCCGGATCGACATCGGGCCGCGTCTGCAGGTACTTCGCTCCGGCCAGCACGTCCTGGTACTCAGAGTTGCCTGCGGCTCCGGCATTCGCCGCCGCGCGGAACGACCGGCCGTAGCCGATGCCCAGCCGGTAGTTCACTGACATGACGATGTAGCCCTGGCTGGCCAGCCACTGATTGATGCCGTACGCCCAGTGGTAGAACTGCATGTAGTGATAGCCCGGCATCATCTGCCGCGCCGGCCCGCCGTGCACGAAGATGAGCGCGGCACGGCGTTCGCCCGGCTTGAGATCCTTCGGCAGGAACAGCTGGTTGTGGATCTCGAGACCGTCGGGCGCCTTCGTCAGAATGATCTGGGGCTCGACGTGCAGCTCCGTTGGGAAACCCTTCAGGGACGCGGGGAACACGATCTTCTGGTCGGCCGCGGCCGGTGACGCGGTTCCGCTCAGCTTCCACACGCCGACCGACTGCGGCATCTTCCAGCCCGCGCTCAGCGTCGCAAGCCACTTGCCGGAGGGGAGCACCATCGGATACGTCTCGATGCCCGTCCCCGTCGTGACCTGCACCGGTGCGCCACCCTCCACCGGCACGGCCCAAATGTGTCGCCGTTCGATGTCCTTGGCGTTGGTGCAGTAGTACAACGTCTTCCCGTCCGACGACAGCGTCACCGACGTCTGGTCTTCGATGAGGCCATCGGTCGTCGTCAGTAGCACGGGCTTGCTGTCGGGTGTGGTGAGCTTCAGCGAGTGGTACCGATCCCATTCATCCGGCGCGTTGGCAGGAGTCTCGGGGGCAGCTTGCCCTCGTCCGCCGCCGCCTCCCCTTCCGCCCACGTTGAAGCGGAATACGAGTGAGTCACCCGCCAGCCGCATGTTCGCCGCTGTGGCGAACGTCATGTCGCCAGGCTGGTTGTGCCAGATTTCCTGCCCCGAGCCCGTCGCGACATCCGCTTTCCAGAACGAGTACGTGTATCCGCCCTTGAACGTGGCCCGAATCAGGCCTGGGATCTTCTGCGCCGCCGCGGTTGGCATCGTCGGCGTCTGTGCCCCGCCGCCGGGTCCGGCCCCCCGGCCTGCTCCCACCGCCGCTCCGATTCCGCCTCTCCCCGCGGCCGCGTTCGCGCTCTGCTCTGCCTGGACGAACGAATAGCCCGGCCGCCGCATGTAGACGATGTTCTTGCCGTCCGCCGTCCACATCGGCGTCGAGTCGAAATCGACGCCCGGCGACAGGTAGGTGATCTTCCGCGTGGCCATGTCGTAGACCAGGATGAAGCTATGGTCGGTGCGCGTGCTGACGAATGCGAGCTTCCGGCCGTCGGGCGACCACGTCGGCGCGCTCTGCACGCCCCACGCAGTGATGAACGCCTCCTCCCCGCGGTCCCGCTTGCTCGCCGGAGCGACCGGTGTGACTCTCGCGCGATGGATCTGCCCTTCCTTCAAGAACACAATCGACGTGCCGTCCGGGGCCAGTGCGTAACCTCCCGCGGCAACCTCCGCGACACGAAACGCCGGCCCGCCGGCGGTGCGTGCGGCCCACACAGCCCGCTCGGGTCCATCGGGATCGGCCGATGGATTGGCCACCCAGCCGTCGCGGTTCGCTACCGTGCCCCGCATGAACGTCACAACCGCCCCGTCATCCGAGATCTGAATGGCGGACATGTCGATGCCGTCGTCTTTCAAGAACGCCGTCACTCGAACGGGCGCGAACGCCGGAGCAGCGGCGGTGTACGCGTTGCGCTTGCCCTCTTCGAACGCCACCCACGCCACGCGATCGGCTTTCTTTGCGGCAGCGATTTCGAGCGGCGACGCGGGACTGAGGAACTGCTGGTAAAGCGGAATCGCCTTGGCCGCCGCTGGCGCTGTCGACTGGGCCACCACCGACGGATCACTCAGCGACACGACGAGGCCGAACGCGACCGCGACAAAGGTGAAACGGGCGAGACGCATGCTCCCTCCTCGGACGGATGTGGATTGGTCGCGCCAGTATACGCGATGGCAGGCGCGGTCAGACGGGATTCGGGATTCCCGCCTTCGCCAACCCGCGGCATCATCGGCTTCGGCGTGGCAAGCGGGGTTCGGGATTCAAAGAGATCAGAATTCCACGTGCGACCGTGCCCGATAACGGCGGCTCCAGGTGAGCACCGTGCCGTCTTTCATCTTGACGCGGTAGTCGCCGTGGAACCACGGCTGGAATTCCGCCACTGCGTCGAGGCGGACGATTTCGGATCGATTGATGCGCAGGAACTTCTCGGGGTCCAGCTTCTGCTCGATCTCCGCCATCGTGCCTCGCCGCGTGAATTCGCCGCCTCGCGTGAGCAACCGGTAGTCGTTGCGGTCGGCGACGATACGGTCGATCGTGTCGACGGCCACGAGCACCTGGCGCTCATCGCCTTTGTCGAGCAGTAACTGGCGTGGATAGCGGGCGGCGGGTCTCACCGCGTCGATCAGCCGCTCGATGCGGTCGCTGAGATCGGCCGGAAGCGGACCGGCGAGCTGGCGCCTGACCCGGTCGAGCACGAGCTTGAACCGGCTCGGCGCAAACGGCTTCAACAGGTAGTCGAGCGCATGGACTTCGAAGGCCTTGAGCGCGTGCTCATCGTAGGCGGTGATGAACACGGTGAGAGGCATCGCCTCCACACCGACGGTCGCGATGACGCCAAAGCCGTCAAGTTTCGGCATCTGGATGTCGAGCAGCACCAGATCCGGCCGCAGGTCACGAATGAGTGTCGCGGCTTCAGCGCCGTCTGATGCTTCTGCAACGATCTGCACATCGGATTCCCGCGCCAGCAGCGATCGGATCTTGGCACGGGCCGGCGCCTCGTCGTCGGCGATCAGCACTTTGATCATCACGTGGCGGCCCTGTCTGTCCGGAACGGAAACACGGCTCTCACCAGAAAGCCGCCCGCCTCGCCCTGACCGACATCGAAGCGCTGGGTTTCGCCGTACAGCAAGGCCAGGCGCTCTGCCGTCGCGGTCAGACCGACGCCTGCGCGAAGGGCGTCCCCGACGGGCCTGCCCGGTCCGTCGTCTTCGACCTCGAGCACGAGCGACCCGCCGTCGCGCGATGCCCGCACGTCCACTCGACCGGCACCGGTGAGGGACGCGTTACCGTGACGAATCGAGTTCTCCACGAGCGGCTGCAGGATCATCGACGGGACGAGCGCCTCTCGCACGTCCGCGTCGATGCTGGTCGTGATCTCCAGCCGCTGCCCGAACCGGGCACGCATGATCGCCAGATAGCGATCGAGTACGTCCACCTCGACACTGAGGGGCACCTCGTCGCGCTGCGCGGTGTGCAGCGAGGCGCGCAGCAGATCGGACAATTGCTGGATCATCTCGTCTGCGGCCGCCGGATCCTGATACATCGTCGACGAGATCGTGTTGAGGGTGTTGAACAGGAAATGCGGCTGGAGCTGCAGTCGTAGATTCCGCAACTGCGCCTGCGCCAGATGACTCTCGAGTTGCGCCGATCGAATCTGCCGCACATGCGCGGCCCGAAACGCGTCAACGGCGTGGATGCCGCCGACGATGCAGGCGAAGATGATCGCCTGGATCGGAAACTCCATGAAATAGCGCAGCGGCATCATGCCGTAGTTGTACGGGCCGAGACCGGCCAGCGGGAACAGCGCCCACCGCATGACCCACATCGACGTGGTCGCGGCGGCCCCGAACACGACGAGCGCACCCAGGTAGGGAATGGCGTGCCGCCGCCATGTCTCGTGGTCCAGCGGCCACCGCTGAACGAATGCGCGGCAGGGAAAGAACAGCAATCCGATCGTGAGGCCCGCGGTCATCTCTTCGACGAACTTGACGAGGAACGGTTCGTGCTCGCCGGCAGCCAGCACGCCAAGATACCGGTAGCCGAACAACAGCAGCCCCCAGACCACGACGGCAGACATCCAGATGACCGCCGTCTGGCGCGTGGACAGCCTGGGAACCGCCATGTCAGGGCTCGAGGTCACGGCGTTGCCTCCGGCCACGGGTGGACTGTCGTTCGGCACGACGTCATTGTATGCCCCGGTCTGCCTCTTCGCACGAGCGCCAGGTTATTCGTAGTGCCGCAGCCGGGCCCAGGTCGACTCCATTGGCGCGATCGAGCCGCGCGCCACCAGAATCTCGAGGTGATTGCGCCAACTCATGCAGTAGTCGCACTCCACGAGGCCCGCCACGCGGACGTCCCGAAACAGCGACCGCAATCGTTTGGCGCTCGCGTCAACGGCGATCAGCACCTCGGTGTTGGTGTGTCCCGCGCTCCAGTGCCAGTAGGTGTTCTGCGTGCCGATCACGCGCGGCAGTCCGCGGGCCGGCCCCAGCAATTCGATGGCCCCGGCCTGCCCGTAGCTCGGCGCGTAGATGATGGCCCGCTGGCGGTCCTCCGGGCTCAGGCTCTTGTACACACGTTCGACATCGTCGACGTACGACTCCCAGCCCGTCCGATCGGCGAGCAACTGGGGAATGGGAGACGTCTTGCCCCGCTCTGCGGATTGGTTCGTCCCCAGTGCTGCGGCGTACGGCGCAAGCGCCGACGGCGATAGCAGCGGTACGACCATCGGCGCCAGAGCGAGACCGGTCGCCGCCGCGGCACCGACCAGAGCCGCCCGGCCCGTTCGTGATTTCATCAGCCGCTCGGTGAAGACGGCGCCGGCCGACAACAGGATCGGAAACATGCCGGTCACACGATCGGGCCGGCTGGTCTGCGACGCGACGTGCGCCGCCAGCAGCAGCACGCACGTCACCCCGAGAAAGCGGAACACCTTCCCGTCACGGCGACCCAGCGCTTCGAGTCGCAACTCGGGCAGGGCATGGCCTTCGATGGCGCCCGCCATGGTCGCTCCCTCAGCACTGGATCCCGAGATCGCACTTGCGTTGCGGCGCTTGGGCATCCGGGGATCCAGCAGGAACGCGAATCCGGCGATCCACACGGGAAGCGCCACAGGATTCATCGCCAGCGCCAGCGAAGCGAGCGACCGCAGCGGCGGCGACGGCACGTTCTTCAAGAAGTGGGCGTTGCGGTAGAACTCGAGCGACGGAAAGCCATTGGCCACTTGCCACCAGATGTTGGGGAGCGCGACGAGCAGTGCAAGGCCAGCGCCAGCCCACAGCCAGCGGTCGAACAGGATCCGGCGCGTGCGGGTGGCGAGGAGGCCCAAGCCGAGCGCCACGACGTAGACCATTGCCGTATGCTTGTTCTCGAACGACAATCCAACCAGCAGACCCACCGCCACCCACGAACGCGACTCGCCCGTCTGGACGATCCGCACCACCGTCAGCACGATCATCATCCAGAACAGCGGCTCGAACGCGTTCATCGAGTAAAAGCCGGACATCGCGAGCACCAGCGGCGCCAACCCCACAGTGATGCCGGCGAGCACAGTGGCAAACCAGCCGCCGCCGAGTCGACCAACCAGAAGGCAGGTCACCCAGACCGTCGCGCTGCCGGCCAGAAACGCCACGAGGCGCAGCCCGAGCAGCGAGTCGCCCAGCACTGGCCGCGTCAGAGCGAGAATCCACGGGGCCAGCGGAGGGTGGTCGACGTACCCGAACGCGGGTCTCGCCGCGCACGCAAAGTAATAGAACTCGTCGATGAAATAGCCGTAGCCGGGAGTCAGCAGACCGGCCAGTTGGACCGCGAGGGGAATCGCCGACAACGCCACGAGCAACCACCGGGCGACCCGAGTGGTCTGCTGGGAACCATTTGCGATCGAGTCCATGGGAATCTCCTTGTGCGGTGCGACGTCGCGAGGCAATCTCGGTGACGGCGCGTCCGTCGCCGCTGGCGAACAGAGTCGCATAACGCCGGCGCGGGACGCATCGGCGGCGGGACGAGCGGGACGGAATTCGTGCCGACCGGGACCGCGTGGGGACCAGTGGCACGTTGTCGCGGGCAACGTCGCCGGTCCCGATTCCACTGTCTTGCAGTATCATGAGCCGGCGACCGCTTATACTGCCGCCTCACGCGACATGACGAGATGAACGGTAGCCGTGGCGAGAGCCTCCGAGTGAGCATGCATCGACGACCGACGACCGTAACGGCTCTGGCCGCGATCCTCGCGGCGTTGGTGGCGGTCTGGCCCGCGGGCTGCGCGGCAAAACCGCGACAATCCATGCGAATCGGCACCTCCCAGTGGACGGGCTACGAGCCGCTGTTTCTTGCCCGCGACCGCGCGTACTTTGACAGCGACACCGCCAGGCTCATCGAGTACACCTCGAACACAGAAACGGCCCGCGCGTTTCGCAACGGCGCCGTCGATGCCGTCAGTATCACGCTGGACGAAGTCGTCAAGCTGAGAAGAGCCGGCGTCGACGCGAGGATCGTGCTCGTGATTGACGTCTCCCATGGAGCCGACGTAATCCTCGCGCGGCCGGACATCGGCAGTCTCAGCGGCCTGAGAGGCAGGCGGGTCGGTTTCGAGATCACGTCACTCGGCGACTACATGTTGTCTCGCGCGCTGGAGGGCGTGAACATGACCATGGGCGACGTGGAGGTGGTCCCGCTGGAAATCTCCGAGCACGAACGGGCCTTCAAAGAGGGCGTCGTCGATGCGGTCGTCACCTATGAGCCCGTGCGGGCGAAACTGCTGGCGTTCGGTGCCCGCAAGCTGTTCGACAGTTCGCAGATTCCCGGCGAGATCATGGATGTGCTGGTGGTGCATGCCTCCTTCCTCGGCGAGGACCACGACCAGCTGGTGAAGGTCATCGACGCGTGGTTCCGGGCACTCGACGAGATCAAGAAGAACCGGCGTGGCGCTGTGCACGCGATTGCGCAGCGGGAGCGCATCACCATCGCTGAAGTCGAGACGTCGCTCGTCGGCCTCCGGTTCCCCGATCTGGAGGAGAACAGGGCCATGCTGGCTGGACCGGCGCCCAGACTGATTGGCCAGGCCGAGCGACTGGTCGAGGTGATGGTGAAGCGCAAACTGGTCAGCGAGCGGGTGGACCTCAGAAGCTCGCTCGATGGCACGCACCTGCCGGGGATGGCCCGATGAGATGGTTCTCGAGGCTCCCGCTCGGTATCACGATACCGTCCTTCCTGCTGGCACTGGCTGTCGCGCTGACGGCCTGGGACTATCGGTCACTCACCCGTCTGGCCGATTCCGAAACCGAGCGCGCCGCCGAGACCCACGTCGCCCAGACGATGACGCTGGTGCAGAGCGTGCTCGACAACCTCCTGCGGAAGGGCGATCTCGAGGGCGCGCGGGCGTGCATCGCGAATCTGGCCTCGGATCCGCATACGACCCTGGCGCTGGTGGTCGACGATCAGGACCGCGTGATCATCGCCACCGACACGCGGCTGCTGGACGGGGCGGTCGGCCGGACGGTTCCCCAGTTCGAAGTGGCGACGGCGTGGATAGCCAGGGAACGGGGGAAAGGGGTGGTGTCGCGGTCCAGAAACCGGGACGGGGTCGTCGGCTACTACCCCATCACTGTCAGCGTCCGCCTGGGCGACGCCTCGCCGACACGACTGGGCGTGGTGTTTGTCGAGTACGATCTGCACGTTCTCAAGGCGCAGAGCCGGTACGGGATTCGCGCTCAACTCCTGACCAACGGAATCTGCTACGTCGTCGCGTTTGTGCTGCTGGGCGTCTTGCTGCGCTTCGTGGTCACCAGGCGCGTCGCCAGGCTGGTCGCCGCAACCCGGAAGTTTTCGGCCGGCGACTTGCTGGCGCGCGCCGATGTGGTCGGCCACGACGAGCTGGCCAGTCTCGGCGACGCGTTCAACCGCATGGCGGAGACCATCGCCAGCGACCAGCGCGTGCTGCATGAGACCGAAGAACGTTTCCGCACGCTGGTCGAGCAGGCTGGCGACCTGTTCGAATTGACCGATCTCGAAGGCCGGCTCGTCGACATGAACTCGGCAACCTGCCGGCTGCTCGGCTACACGAAAGAGGAACTGCTGCAACTGAGCGTCGGGGATATCGATCCGCAATTCGATCGGGCGCGGTTCTCGGCGGCCATGCAGACGATCCCGCCGAACGCGTCGGTCACCTTCGAAAGCACGCGCAGACGGAAGGACGGGACCGTGTTCCCGGTCGAGGTCAAGGCGTCGGTGATCCAGGTGGTCGGCGCCACGAGGGTGTTGTCGCTCGTGCGCGATATCTCCCAGCGCAAGGTGGCAGAGGAAGACAATCGCCGACTGCAGGCGCAGCTCAACCAGGCGCAGAAGATGGAATCGGTCGGGCGGCTGAGTGGCGGCGTCGCACACGACTTCAACAACATGCTGGCGGTCATCCTCGGTCACACCGAAATCGCCCTCAACGAGCTGGAAGACGCGAACCCTGTCAGGGAGGACCTGCTCGAAATCCAGAAGGCGGCTCAGCATTCCGCGGGTCTCACGTCTCAACTGCTCGCCTTCGCCCGCAAGCAGCCGGCGGCGCCAAGAATTCTGAACCTCAACGACACCGTCTCGAAGATGCTGAAAATGCTGCAGCGTCTGATCGGTGAGGACATCAAGCTGGACTGGGTTCCATTACCGCAGTTGTGGCCGGTCCGTATCGATCCCACCCAGATCGATCAGATCGTGGCCAACCTGTGCGTCAACGCCCGTGACGCCATTTCGGGGGTGGGGAAGGTCACGATCGAAACGCGCAACGCGGCGCTGGACGAAGACTTTTGCCGGAGCCATCCCGGTGCGGTTGCCGGCGCGTACGCGGCTCTAGCCATCAGCGATACCGGCGTTGGCATGACACCGGACGTGCTCGGCAAGATCTTTGAGCCCTTCTTCACGACCAAGCGACTGGGCCGCGGCACCGGTCTCGGGCTCGCCACGGTTTACGGCATCGTCAAGCAGAACGAGGGTTTCATTTCGGTTGACAGCGCGCCAGGGCAGGGCGCGACGTTTACCGTCTACCTGCCCCAGTTCGACGGACCGACGGCAGACGCCACCGTGATGTCCGGATCGGCGACGCCGGAGGCACGAGGCGAGACGGTCTTGTTCGTCGAGGACGAGGCAGCCCTGCTGACGCTCGGCCAGACCATGCTCAGCCGCCTCGGGTACGTGGTGCTGGCCGCGTGCGGACCCGGAGAGGCGGTTCGGATTGCCGAGGACCACAACGGCGCGATCGACCTCCTCGTGACCGACGTCGTGATGCCGGAGATGCATGGCCGGGATCTCGCCGACCGGATCAGAACGATCAGGCCCACGATCAAGAACCTGTTCATCTCCGGTTATACGGCCGACGTCATTGCGACCAGAGGCGTCATCGACAAGGGCGTGCAGTTTCTCCAGAAGCCGTTCTCAATGCCCGAGCTGGCCGCCAAGGTCCGCGACGCGCTCGAGTCGACATAGAGGTCCCACGTTGTAGGCCGGGTCTTCAGACCCGGCGCCAGAATCAATCCACGAACCGATACCCCTCGCCGTAGACCGAGAGAATGTGAACCGGACTAGGCGGGTTGGGCTCGAGCTTCTGGCGAAGCCGGAGAATGTGGGTGTCGATCGTTCTGGTGGTGGGCGTGGTGTCGTATCCCCAGACCTCATCGAGCAGCTGGTCGCGCGTCACGACTTCCCCGCGATGCTGCACGAGGTAGCGCAGCACTTCGAGTTCCTTGGGCGCCAGTTCGAGCGACACGCCGGCCCTCACAGCAGTGCGCCGCTCGAAATCGATCTCGACGCCTTCAATCGCGTAGCACGCTGGGGCGCTGGACGATCCGGAGCGCTGCTTCTTCAACCGCAGGCGCACACGCGCGAGCAGTTCTCGCATGCTGAACGGTTTGGTGACGTAGTCGTCGGCCCCGATCTCGAGGCCCAGCACGCGGTCGATTTCTTCGGCCTTGGCAGTCAGCATGATAATCGGCGTGTTGATCCGCCGGCTCCGCAGTTCGCGGCACACGTCGACGCCGCTCATGCCCGGCAACATCACGTCGAGCAGCACCAGATCCGGATCCTCTCGCAGCACGGCTGCCACAGCCTGGTCGCCGCGCGTCACACGCGTGACGGTGTAGCCAGCCCCCTTGAGATTGATCTCCAGGCCCTTGGCGATCGAGACTTCGTCCTCAACGATCAGAATCAGTGCCATAGGTCAGTTGTGTGCCCGACGCATTCTGCCACAGGTGCAACAGTCGGCCGTCCCGTCAGCGATCGATCGGCACGCCCTGCCCGCGGCGAAGCCCGTTGGTCGCCGCTAACGTTTGACCGCCGGTCTCGGGAGCAAGGCATTCTCGAGCACCTTCGTCACCCGGGAATCATAGCCAGCCGTGAATGACACGTGCTGCCCGTCCGGGCTCAGGCGCGCATCCCTCAGTCCTTTCATCTGGATACCCAACGGCGTGAGTGCGCCTCCCGCCACCGGGACGCTCCACAGCGAGGCCTGCCCCACCTCCGGATGGCGAATCACGACGAGCGTCTTGCCGTCGGGCATCCAGCCCGCCACCCACATCACCTCGTTCAGCGGCACCGTCGCCACCGCTCTTGCCTCGCCGCCATCGACGGGCACGATTCGGACAGACCACGGTGCGAGCTTGCCGCCCTCCGCGACGGCCACGAGGCGGCCGTCTGGCGATGGAAGAGCGTTGGAGAGACCGACCCCGGCGGGCGACTCATACACCACGCGTTCCTGTTTCGTCTCGACGGTATAGAGCGCCACAGAGGCGAGTCTGGGCGTGAACACGAAGCCTCTGCCATCGGGCATCCAGATCGGTCGGACGAACGCACCAACAGCCGGCTCTCGCTCGGCCAGATGTGTCGTCGCTCCGGTGCCGGCGTCAACGCCGTAGACGCCCTGCCGCCAGTTCGATACCACCATCACGCTCCGTCCGTCGGGCGACCACGATGGCCACGCGAGGCCTGCCGGCACCTGCGGCACGAACTCGCGCTCCTCGTGCGTCGTCATATCGTGGAGCACGAGCGTATGGGTTCCGGGTTTGAACACCCGGTAGCCGCCGCGGCGCGAGGTCAAGGCAAGCCACCGACTGTCTGGCGACCAGCCCGAGAAGTAGTTGTTCCGCACAAACCGCCGCGCCACCCTCCTCGGTGCCGACCATCTGCCGGTCGTGCGATCAAGCGATGACGCGTAGACGTCTGCGCCGCCGATCCACTGCGCGTAGTACAGGACACCGCTGGCCGACACGGACGGCGCCTCGATCGGGCCCATGTTTTCGTGGACGATGGAGGGCTCACTGGGGTTCGCACTGTCCGATATCGCGACCTCCCACAAGCCTGGTGCTCCGGTTCGATCGCTCACGAACACCAGTCGTTGATTGTCCGGATGCCACGCGGGGGACGTGTCATCGCTGGGAGAGTCGACGACGATTCGCTGGCGGCGCGTCTGGACATCCAGCACGGCGATGTCGCGCTGAGGCTGGCCGGTTGGCGCCTGCAGGTCGTACGCGACGTGCTGCCCGTCCATCGAGAGACTGATGCCGTACGGGGATTCGGCAAGCTGCGCGAGCAACGAAGTGGCGCCCGTATCGGCCGCAACCAGGAGAATGTCGGTGGTGTCGGCGGCGTCGGGCGACCGAGTAGCTACCAAGCTCCGATTATCGGGAGCCCATCCGACGACGTCGAATGAAACGCCTTTCTCCCTGAGGATCGTCCGTCTCACTGCCCCCTTGACGCCGATCACATCGATCTGGCCGACCTGGATGTTCTGCCCCGGGGACGTCGTCCAGCTAATCGCCAGCCGCGATCCATCTGGGGACACCGCTGCGCAACATGGATCGGCGTCATCACCGACGGTGCCCTTGGGCACGACGACGTGAAAATCGCCGGTCGTCGGATTCAGCAGGCCGACGTTGCCCTGTTCGACGGCAGGCATCGACTGTCCGTCCCGCGACACCGGGCCGATGACGCTGTACCGATCGCTGGCGAGCAGGCTCACCGTGGGGCCTGTCGGCGCCGCACGGCGAGCGGCCGCGGCCAGTCGCGCGAGCCTTGTCCGTGCCTCTGCAGCCTGTACGGGAAAGTCCTTCTCGTAGTCACGAATGAGTTTCTCGTAGGCCTGGCGGGCGCCGTCGCGCCCCAGTTTCTCGTAGACGTCGCCCAGCGCGAGGTAGGCCTTCGCCGAGACCGCGCGATCCGGCCCTTTGGCGACCTCCTGCAGCAGCGTGATGGCGCCCAGGTAGTCGCCCTTGGTTTCGAGCAGTCGGATGGCATCCTGCAGGCGCTGCGATTGCGTCCGCGGCTGCGCGCCTACCACGAGTGAGCAGCAGAGAACCGCCAGCGCAACGCACTTGACCAGGGTGGCACGGATCGGTACGCCGTCAGTCACCCGACCTCCTTCGCCCGTGATAACACGTGACGGTCATTCTCGTCCGACGCCGGTGGCCGAATGTCATGGGCGGCGTCGACAATCGTGAACAATCGTCACGGAATCCCGCCGCTGGGAACACCGTCATGGCCCGACGCCTTCGGCGCAGGGAAACACCAGGCGGAATGTGGAGCCACGGCCGACCTCGCTGTCCACCTCGACGCTTCCCCCGTGCCCGGTCATGATGTGCTGGACCAGGTACAGCCCCAGGCCGTGCCCGCCGACCGATCCGTTTCCGCCGGCCGAGCCGTTCGCGCGGTAGTACTCCTGAAAAATGCGATCGCGGTCCTTGGGTTCGACGCCGGGACCTCGATCCTCGACCTCAACGACAACCTGTGAGGCGCGCCTGGCGAGACGCACGCCAATCCACCGCGACTCGGCCGAGTACTTCGCGGCATTATCGAGCAGGTTGATTACCGCCTCGACGACGGCGTCGGCGTCGAACC
>Ga0334722_10001667_pt1 | contig 26986 bp, 27 predicted proteins | sample C3_bottom_MG_FD_207210 | JGI IMG/M metagenome (GOLD analysis project Ga0334722, IMG submission 207210) | Sediment microbial communities from Yellowstone Lake, YNP, Wyoming, USA - C3_bottom | ecosystem: Environmental > Aquatic > Freshwater > Lake > Sediment | place: USA: Wyoming | collected... | reverse complement strand
GAAATCAGACACTTCATTGAGGCAAGTAGTATATCAACTCAATAAATTATTTGTCTATGAAAGACGATACTTTTTCTCTATGCAGCTCTAAAAGTTATTTCCTGACGACCCCTAAAAGAACTCGGATTTAGAGAAAAGAATAAATATTTTCAACATCCTGATTGCAAATGGTTTGTAGAATTTGTCTCATCTCCCGTTGCTGTTGGCAAAGAAATCATTTCAGATTTTCAATTTGTCAAGGTTCCCACAGGCACCATTAAAATGTTAAGGGTGGAAGATAGTGTGAAGGATCGATTGGCCAGTTATTTTTATTGGAATGACAGACAGGGATTAGAACAGGCACTCAATATTTGTGCGGAGAGCCGCGTAGATCTCAATGAAATCAAAAATTGGGCGATAAAAGAAGGGTTTGAGGATAAATTTTTAAAATTTGCCGCCCGCTTAGCAATCTGAGTCGAAATTCAGCAATTAAGAAGATTTAACGCAAAGGCGCGGGGACGCAAAGATTCTACCGATTATTTTTTAATTTTCTTTGCGTCTTTGCGGCCTGGCGTCTTTGCGTTGATATGAATTGAACAGGATGGACAGGATCCGCTCACTTTGTTCGCTGTCAGGATGAGCTATGGAGAAAAATGCTCATTTATCCTGACTATCCTAATATCTTTGTTATTTTTTCTCTTTTAGAGGATTTCGAGGACGAGGGCGCAGCCGCGGGGTGTGAGCTGAAGGGTGGTTTCGCCGATTTTTTTGATCAGATTGGCTTGAGCCAGGTGTTTGATGATGTTTTTCATGGCAGTTTCTTTTTGGCCAATAGAACGAGCAATGCTCCGATAGTCTAGGATTTGGTAGGGATCCCCTTTGGCGAGAGCCGTTTGGTAGCATTTGATGAGGAACCGTTCATCGGGAGTCGTTGCTTTTTGGGTCATTTGCGTTTCAGCCTTGCGCCAGTGGGGGTGTCTTCGATGAGGTAGCCAGAGGCTAGGATTTCATCGCGGAGTTCATCACTGCGTCGCCAGTTTTTGTTTTTGCGCGCTTCTTCCCGCTGTTCCAGGAGTTGCTGGAGATGGTGCGGGATGTCTTGGTGTTTATGGAGGGGAAGAAGACCGAGGACGTGATCCCATTTTTCAAAGAGTTGAAGAGCGCGGCAGGCATCGGTGGGGCTGAGTTGTTGTTTATCTGCCGCTGCGTTGAGTTCACGGATGAGGTCGAAGAGGGCAGCGAAGGCAACGGAGATGTTGAGATCGTCTGCGAGAGCGGCGGTAAATTGTTGGTCGGCTTGTTCGAGGTGAGGAAAGGAGCCTGTTCCTTCTTGGATGGTTTTTAGCCGTTCGATGAGGTCGCTGATCCGCTGGAGGGAGGAACGGGCTCCGTCGAGGCCAGCAAAGGTGAAGTTGAGTTGCGTCCGGTAGTGGGTGGAGAGGAGAAGGTAGCGCACTTCTTGGCCAGTGTACCCTTTTTTGAGGAGGTCGCGCAGGGTGTAGAAGTTACCGAGGCTCTTGGACATTTTTTTGTGGTCGACAAGGAGATGTTCCGAGTGCATCCAGAGGTGAACAAAGCGGTGGCCCGTGCAGCATTCTGATTGAGCGATTTCATTTTCGTGGTGAGGGAACATGTTGTCGACGCCGCCACAATGGATGTCGATGGTGGGGCCAAGGATCTTCATGGCCATGGCGGAGCATTCGATGTGCCAGCCTGGCCGTCCTGGACCGAAGGGGCTGTCCCAGAAGATTTGGCCGTCGCGAGTCGGGTCGTAGGCCTTCCAGAGGACAAAGTCGGAGATGTTTTCTTTCCCATATTCGTCGGCTTCGTTGTCGCCGGAAGCGTTGGTTTTCAGTTCATCGAGATTGAGGTGAGAGAGGCGACCGTAGGTGGGAAAATGGCGGATGGAGAAATAGATGCTGCCATTGGAACTGCGATAAGCGCACCCTTTGTCGAGGAGGATTTGGATGATTTTGATCATCTCGGGGATGTAATCGGTTGCTGCCGGGTAGTGTTCGGCTTTTTGGATGTTGAGGGTGTGGAGGTCTTCGAAAAAGGCGACCCGGTAGGGTTCGGTGAATTGTTTGAGCGGGATTTGTTTGCAGATGGCGCCACGGATCGTTTTGTCATCGATGTCGGTGATGTTCATCGCTTGTTCGATCTTCATGCCAAAGGATTGGATGGAACGGCGGAGTAGGTCTTCAAAGACGTAGGTGCGGAAGTTGCCGATATGGGCAAAGTCATAGATGGTGGGGCCGCAGGTGTAGAGGCGCACTTTTTTGCCGTCGGTAGGTTTGAGCGCTTCTTTTTTTTTCGATTCGGTGTTGTAGAGGGTCAGTTTCATGCGAAAGCAGTCTGGAGTTTACGGTAATCGGTTTTGCCGGTGCCCATGAGGGGGATCTCTTCAATTTTTTTCACGGCGGAGATCTTGATGAGCCGGCTGAGGCCGCTATTTTTCAGAATTTCGTTGGCCTCTTCTCGGGTGAGAGAAATGGTGGTGAACACGACCAGTTCAGTTTTGCCAGACCGTTCATCGGCACAAACAGCCAATGAAGGGAGATCGGCTGAGATTTTTCCGCGGCGAATCAGTTCTGAAATGAGGGTCTCTTCCACGGCGCCAAGGCTGATCATTTCGCCACCGATTTTGGTGAACCGCTTGAGACGGCCTGAGAGAACAAGGTACCCTTCTGAGTCAAGTCTACCCAAATCGCCGGTTCGATAGAACCGCTTGCCGTGGATCTCAATAAAGGGAGAGCGGGGGTTGCCTAAATAGCCATTGAAGACGTTGGTGCCTCGCACACAAATCTCCCCTTCAGAGCCGAGAGGTAAGAGCTCGAGCGTTTCGGGGTGGATCATGAAGATTTCCAGATCTGGCAACGGTTGGCCAATGCCGCGAGGAGGAAGATTGGGGCGGTTGAGGCTGAGTACGGGCGAACATTCGGTGATTCCATACCCCTCTACTATTTTGCTATGGGGAGCCAGTTCATGGGCCCGTTTGAACATTTCAGCGGGTGTTTTTTCTGCACCTGTGACAAAGTAGCGAACCGTTTTAAGTTGCTCTGGCTTAGCGGCTTGAAAGAGCCCTTTGAGGAAGCTTGGAGCCGCACAGAAGAACGTGATCTTCCACCGCTGGATCCCTTCAGCGAGGGCAAAGCTGTCCGTGGGATCTGGATAAAAGGCGATTTTTACTCCAGCAAGGATGGAGAAAATCCCCGCCACGGAAAAGCCAAATGAGTGGAATGGCGGTAGAATGCCATAGATGACATCGTCTGATTTGAGGTCGATACACTGCATCGTACTGCGTAAATTAGAGAGGATGTTTTTATGGGACAGAGGCACCCCTTTAGGGCTGGCCTCAGTTCCTGAAGTGAAGAGGACGACTGCAGGAGAGTGTTCGTCGGCATCGGCCAGATCGAGCTTTTCCAAAATCGACTGCGCACTTCGGAGGGAGAGATAAACTCCTCGAAGTTTTTGGGCGAGGGTGAGCTTTTGGCGTACGTCTTCCAATAGGAGAAATTTATCGACCAGGTTGCCGAATTCGACGTGGGAGAGTCGCTCGAGGAAGCGCCAAGAGCTGAGGACCGTTTTCGCTCCAGAGAGCTGCATCATCTCTTCCAAATAGCGAGGTCCTAGGGTCCAGTTCAACATGACGGGCACTTTGCCAGCGAGCTGCAGCGCCAAGATGGTGAGGTAGGCGCCGCTGGAGGCGGGAAGGAGAATGGCGATGTATTTGCCCTCAAGGGTATTAAAGTATTGGGCCAATACAAGAGCCGTTTTTTTCATCTTATTGTAAGTCAGTACGCCAACGAGATCATCTGCGCAGGCTTGGTAATGACCCATCCGTTCGCAAGAGTTGAGAAATGCGGCGGGGAAGGTCTTTCCATTCGGGAGATCGGGCGCTGGGCGATTCTTTTCTTCCGGCCAAGACTCATGGGTCACTTGCAAAAGCGATCGCTCCCCTATTCTAGCGCCTTCCGCCAGTTCTAAGACGCTCTGGACCGATTCGATATCTTCCGGGTGCACATCGGCTACATCATATTGTTTGGAGAGGAATGCGATGAGCTCAGCAATATTTAGTGAATCCATCCCAATGTCGAGGGAGAGGTTCTTCCCGTCTTCGATGGATAGTTCCGGTTCATTCATGATCCGGCGGATTTCTGCATAGACTTTATCGCGAGTCTCTGGCGGAATCGCCGCACCATTGGACTCGAGGGACTTCTTTTTTGGCTTAAACGGGGTGAGGAGTTCTTCTTTCCAGACGCTGTACGAGACCAGTTTCAGCGGTTCGCTCTCTCGCCGTTTCCCCTGATCATCGGGGTATTGGTTGTACCAATTCTCCAAGTAGCGGTTGAATTCAATGCGAGAGGCCGTTCTTGGAAAATCATCTGGCGCCGCCTCGATTTCAATGACCACTTTTCGGCGAGGCGAGAAGAAGATAAGGTTCTTGAAAACAGTTTTGATCCCATTCATTAGAGTCTTGGCTACATCAGGAGAGCGCCCTTCAATTGCTCTGGAAAAGCTGCTGCCCCAAAGTCCACTGGTCCGTATGAGAACCATGTTTGTTTCGGGTCTTTCTTGTAAGATTCCGTGTGTTCCCGAAGCGCCGCCCAAAATCTCTTTCCCTGCGCTTTTCAACCGACCGGCTGGATAGAGGACAAAGTTTTGGCCCGCTTGCAAACCATCTGCGATCTCCCGCATAGCCTTTTCGGCCTTCTTTATCTTAATCTGGTTGACCGAGGTATCAAAGTTCGGGATCGGCAAAGCCCGGACAAGATTCATGAAGGGGCGTAAAAACGGCAGGCGGAAAATATATTCAATCACGAGCGGCCTCATTCTGTAGCGGGGCCACAGGAGGATAAAGAGGAAAAGGGGGTCCATATGCGCGGGATGGTTTGGCAAAAATAGAATGCCTCCCCTCCCCCACTTCTTTTCCTTGAGCTCTTTCAGTCCCTTCACCTCGATCCGATACCGGAGGGACAAAATGGCTAAACTAATGATTTGAACGAGTTTCCAAAACATGAGTCTATCCGCAAAGTAGAGGTTTAGAGATTCGAGAATATTTTGAGTCCCAGCGCGGTGTGGAGATCGAGGTGAACTTGGAGAAGTTCACGAGATCGAACACCCAGGGGCCCCAAAAAAAACGTTTTTTTGGGGAACTGGGGCTCAAAAGAACTCGAAGATCGAAGCTACACTTTGCGGATAGGCTCATGGGCTCTATTTTTACCTTTAGCGGGATTTTGGGGAAGGCTGAAAATTGGCTTAGATGTATAGATTTTATTGCGCCATTCCTTTATACGTAAAAATTTACTTGAACCTTAATGGAGGCCTCAATGACAAGAATCCCAGAATCTCGCCACCCCTCTTTTGGCCAGCCGACTGGCAGAAAAGTCGATCCAAGCCGCGAGATGGTCTCAACTTCTGAAGAAGTAGAAATGGTTGGCGAGAATGCTGTAGAGCAAGCAGCAACTTTTGCAATGACCCGACGACAGCAAAATCTCCCTTCTTGCACCCGTACCTATCCTCCGAAATTGGCAAAGAAAACGGGAGTTGCAGCCACCAGAGTATTTGGATCGTCCTTTGCCGAAGTGGGCAAAGCGCTGAGAAAGCGGTAAGCGCTATTCGTGAACGTGCCCGATCTATCCTAACCTTATCTCCGGACGAAGTCTGGGATGTATTCGTGGTGGGGTGAGCTGTTTTCGATTTGGAACAGCGGGTCGATGTCCATTTTTAGCCCTTGATTGAATTTGACGAGGAGCTCCTCGGGCGAGAGGAAGTTCATGTGGGGATTGCCCGTAGGGGCTAGGATGTTGAGTGGAATATTGAGCATTTTTGAGTTGGTGAAGTAGAGACCGATGGCCTGGCTCGGGGGATGTTGCGCCCAGCCAAATTCTAAGCTCGTCGGTTGTTTATATTTAAGATCCTGAAATTGTTTTCGAAGATCTTCTTTTCGGTAGAGAGTCATGTCGAGATTATTAGCAAAGCCCCAATCAAGGGCGGCGCTCCGGATATCCCAGGCGAGGATGTTGCCGCCGAGGGGGACACTGGGGGGCACTTCTTGGGGACTGCCCGCTTGGTAGCAGTGGCGGATGTGATGACCAAAGCGGAGGTAAAAGCCATAGGCGCCAGTTTTTTCCATCATGTCCCTACACAGGTGGAGATCGACGTAGTCTTTTAGGAGAGCGTCATCAACGCCGAAGAGGATGTATTTGGAGGGAGAGTTGAAGAGGATTTTGAGGAGAAGCGGTTTAAAGTCTTTGCGCGGCTTCTCTCCCTGGCGAACGAATTGGACTTGCGGGAAGGTGGCTTGTAGTTTTTGGTAAGCGGCGGCAAATCGTTCGTCACTTGCCCGGTAGAGGATGGAGAGTTTGGCGTAACCCGTGAGGTAGCGTTGAATGGATTCGAGGGTGGCGTATAGTTGTAGGGGGCGATCGAAGGAGAAGATGACGACGTCTGTCTTGGGTTCTTCTTTTCGAGGGGTGGGGAATTGAGCCAAGGGTTCTCGAATGGGGCGAGCAGGTGGAAGCGATGGGGAGGGTTTTAAGAGGGTTTGGTTGGAGAAAGAGAGGGGTTCTTGGATCTCTTTGACCCGTCCGCCAGAGAGTTCAAGGATGGGAGTGAGATAGGCAGCGGGATGCTGGGTAAAAGCGGTTCCTTCAAAGAGGTCAGAAAGGCTCAGCTGTTTGAATAGAGCACCATAGAAGCAGTGGAGAGTCGAGTCGACTAGTTCATAGGAGGGGTATTGCAAGCTGGTACCAAAGGAGACCCACACGTCGGGGTTTTGAAAGGCGCGGTTGAGACGGGAGAGCACGTTCGGTTGCGCAAGCCAGTTGTGTAGTGAAAGTGGGAGCACGATCTCCCGATCGAGGCATTGTTCAAGCGCTCGATAGAGGCACGCTACGGGTCCGAGCTGTTCGCCATTTTTCATGAGAATGACTCGGTGCTCTTGCCGATTTTCTACGACAAAGTTTTGCACTTTTTCAAAGGTGCCATCTTCCGATCCGTCGTCGATGAAGATAAGCCGAAAGTAGTCATATTCTTGTTCGAAGATGGAACGGAGTGTCCGTTCGCACCAAAAGGCGTCGTTGTGTCCAGAGAGGACGATCGCGAAGGATTTGTATTCAGATGGGGTGACTTCCCTTTCGGGATGGATATTGGATAGGGTTTTTGGGGTCTCTTTTTTTTCTGGCGGGAATTTGCCACTTCCGAGCCCAAATCCAAGAATGAGCGCCCCAATGAAGAAACTGAGGAACAGTAGACGGCCGATCATTCGCTCTCCTGCGCTGTGAAGATGAGGGATTTGAGAGGATCATAGGCGGTGAGGCCGCGAGTCGCTTTTTCGCAGCGGGCCGCCAGTTCCTGGTCTTCTTTAACGGGGGCGATTTTGTTGACGATGTAGAGGATCTCGTCGACGTAGCCGGCGTGTTCGCCTGCCATTTCAAGCATGGGAAGCATGTAGGCAATTTCGCCAGAGGCGGGGCAAAACTTGCCCTGGAAAAGGAGATCGTGTTCAGCGATTCGTTTAAAGAGGGCCGCATAAAAAGATCGGAGGTGGATGGGGCCGGTCGGAGTTTGTCTCTGCAGTTTTCGGTTATTACCCAGAGAAAAGTGGGGATATTCCCGATATTGTCCCCAGGTGAGCCACAGGTCGGGATTTGCGTAGTATTGGTTAAGCCGAGAAAGGGTCCATTCATGGGCGAGCCAATCGTCGCCACCGACTACGAGAATGATGTCTGTGTCTTTACAGGTTTGCACGGCCCGGAGCAGATTGGCTAAATGGCCCAGCCTCTCTTCATTGCGTACAAGCGTTGTTTGCGCCAAGTGGCCGCTCTCATAGATTTTATCGCGAGCTAGCTCAAAGCTCCCGTCGTCTGATGCGTCATCGATGTAGATGATCCGGTAGTTGTCGTAATTTTGTGAAAAGATCGAACCGAGCGTCTTTTCAATGTGGGCGCCATTGTTGTAGCCGGTGACGACGAGGGTAAAGGAGCGGTTGAGAATCGGGTATGGAGTGGGTAAGAAAGGGCTAGGGCTAACTTGTGGCGTTGCAGTTTTGTTAGGCAGCTCCGATTTGCCGGCGTAGAAGGCACCGCCAAATCCGAGCACCAGTAGAATGAATGCTAGCAAAAACTTTTTCATCGCCCCCTTAGATTTTCTCAAAAGGAGCAATACTTTCAAGCTTAAAACAACGTGCCTAAAAATTTACCGCAGAGAAGGTGGGGTGTGGGGCTTCCCCACACCTTCGTGAACATGCCCGCGTGCGTGCCCGTGCCCGACTTTCTTATTTGTCCCACTTCATCCACTGGAGAATTTTGAGCCCAGCAGCCATTTTGATGAGATCGCCTAAGATGAAAGGAACGATGCCGAGAAGAATCGCTTGTTGAAAGCCGACAAACGTGGAGAGCCACGCGGCGCCTAAGGTGAAGATGATCACTTGTCCAACGCACATGGCAAAGAAGGCATTGGCCAGAGTCCGTTTGGATTGGAGTTCAATGATCTTACCGACTGTGTAGGCTGCGACGAGGAAACCGATGATGTAACCGCCAGTGGGCCCCATGAATTTAGCAAGGCCTACAGCTCCGGCGGAAAGAACGGGAAGGCCGATGGCTGCTTGAGCGAGGAGGAGAGCAACGGCAGAGGCGGCTCGCTTGCTACCCAGGAGTACTCCAAGGAGAAGAACAGCCGAGCCTTGCAGAATGAGGGGCACGGGGGTAAAGGGAAGTGGGATGGCCAGACGACCTAAGAGAGCGAGGATCAGGCTTGCGCCCACGATGATGAGGGTGTTCTTTGCCCAGAGGGGCATTTTGTGTAGTTCGTGAACAATGGCTTTTGAAATGGTCATGGTATGGACTCCTGTTGTAGTAGGGTTTCCCAATCAATGCCAGGCGATGCAAAGGGAGGTTCGGCATGGGTCGACCAGCCTGGAATGGGTGAAATGAGAGTTGCGCCGAGTGTGAGGAATTTTTGGTGATCTGCGCTGATTTTTCGATTTCGTGAGTAGCGGCGATGGATGGAGAGGTCTCGTTGTAGAGTTTTCCAGCGAGCGGCAAAGGTTTGGGTGGTGGAAGGGATGGTGCGCCAATGGCAGCTTTGGGTAAGGAGGAGTTTTGAGGTGAGGTTTTGGTACATGGGGTCTGTGTATTTATCTTTGTGGTCGTATAGGGTCACGTAGTCAATGCCGGGGATTTGCAATCCTTCCAAGAGCACATCAGTCCATCCTTCTCGGTGCACATAATCGTCTTCGACTAGATAAATCGGCGTCTCTGGGTGGAGGGAGAGCGATTCCAGATAGTCAAGGAGAGCAAGGAAAGCGCCTGCTTCGGTCCCCTGGTTTATTTCCACAACGGGAAATTCGTTTTGTGTGCATAGAAAATGATCCTTTCCTTTTGAAATGTCCAGTAAAAAGGTGAGGTTTGCCTTTGCAGGATCAAATGTTCTGAGGAGATTTCGAGCGCAGGCTTGTCTGGAGAAGTGTTTGTGCCGTTGTTTATGTGGGCTTGCGTCTGAAAAAAAACAGTGGCGAGAAAAAATCTCCAGTTTTCCGTGAAGAGATTTTGGCTGTGGAGTTTTTTTTTGGAACCACATGATTAGAGCCGAGAGAGAATTTTTTCGACTTGGAGCAAAATGGTCTTCCCCTCTTTATGCGTCACTTTGTCGATCGCTTCAGGAAATGGGACCCAAATGCCTTTTTGCACTTCTTCTTTTTGTAAGATCACGGTGCCCCCGACCTCTGCGATAAAGTAGTGTACTTTTTTGTAGATCCGTTTTCCGTCTAGTAGGAATTGGTATTGCTCGGTGAGTGGTTCTGGCTGGAGATAGCGGACTAGGTCGAGATTGGTCTCTTCTTTTAGCTCGCGAAAGGCGGCTTGTTCGGCCGTTTCATTCGACTCGGCGTGCCCTTTCGGAAAGCCCCAATATCGGGCATGGGTGTGCTGGATGAGAAATACTTCCCAATGGCCCGCTTTTCGGTTGAGGGGGATGACCCCAAAAGATTCTTCTTTCCGATTTGTCATGGTTTATAGGCTGCGAAGACAAGAGTGGAATTGTGACCGCCGAATCCAAACGAGTTGGAAAGGGCCACATCTACTGTATGCGCCTTTGCCTTGTGGGCAATGACGTCGAATCCCTCTAGGGCTGGATCTGGATTGTCGATGTTGATCGTCGGGTGGAGCATGCCGGTCTGGATCGCTTTGATTGTGGCAATCGCCTCGATTCCGCCTGCAGCGCCAAGGCAGTGTCCCGTCATCGATTTGGTTGCATTGAGTTTGATCTGATGGGCATGTGGCCCAAAGATCTTTTTGATCGCGTTGATTTCGCATAGATCGCCCGCGAATGTCGAAGTGGCGTGGGCATTGATGTAATTGATCCGTTCTTTGGGGACATTGGCATCAGCAAGTGCGAGTTCCATACACTGGCCGACCACTTCGCCATCCGCTCTCGGATCGGTCATGTGGTAGGCGTCGCAGTTCACCGAACCGCCTAAGTACTCGGCGTAAATGGGAGCACCACGCGCAAGGGCATGTTCTAGGCTTTCTAGCATGAGTACGCCAGCACCCTCACCCATCACAAAACCGTCTCTTTGCTGATCCCAGGGACGAGAAGCTTTGCCAGGTTCGTCGTTCCGCTTAGACAGGGCTCCAATCGCCACGAATCCCGCGAGACCGATTGGTGTAATCGGGGCTTCGGCACCGCCGCACAGCATCACGTCGGCATGCCCTTGCCGGATCTGTTCGGCTGCGGCATGGATGCAATAATTGGAAGTTGCACAAGCAGTGGAGATGGAGTAGTTCGGTCCCTGGAATCCGATGTCGATGGCGAGTAGCGCGCCGCCCATATTGGTGATGATGAAAGGGACAAAGAAAGGGGTGAGTCTCCGGTAGGTTTTATTGAGCAAAGTATCTACGCCGTCGTAGAAGATGCTCATGCCGCCCATGCCGGAACCGATGATGACGCCGCATCGCGGTTTGTGTAGTTTGGCGAGCGCTTCGGCATCGAGTTTACCCGATTCAAGAGCTTTTTTACCTGCCATCATGATGTAGCGGATAAATGGGTCGACCCTTCGACCCTGCTTCTTGTCCATGTATTCGCCAATATCGAAATTTCGGATCGCTCCCGCAAACCGGGTCGGATAATCGGCTACAGGAAATCGTTCAATTGGCGTGACGCCGCTTCTGCCCTGTAGGAGCTGCTCATAGAATTGATCGACATCATTCCCAAAACAGGACACGACTCCCATGCCGGTGACGACAACCCTTTTCTTAGCCATTTTGGTCTCCAAATCTTTATTTTTCGGGTTCCATCATAGCAGATTAGCTTTGTCTGCTCAATTGCTTTTTTAAAAACGAAAGTATCTGATTATAAGGATCTTAGAGACCAGTGGCCGTTTTTTTGACGTCGATTTCGAGGTCGACGATCTTGCTATCGCCCCAAAGCTTCTCTAAAGAATATTTTTCACGAAGGCCCGGTCTAAAGAGGTGGACCATGATTCCGCAGAAATCGATGACGACCCAGTCGCCCGTTTGGAGACCTTCTACGTGAGCGACCCGATCCCCTTTTTCCCGCATCTCATCGATAATCCCCTTTGCGATGGAGGAGACATGCCGATCCACATTCCCCTCGGCAATCACGATATAATCGGTGATGGAGGAGAGGCCGGTCACATCAAGGGCGAGGATATTGGACCCTTTTTTGTCATAAATGACTTGGGCGATGGCATTTAGGGTTTCAAGAGGAAGTCTCTTCATATTTGGCAAAATAAAAATCTCCTGTTTTTCTAGTAAAGAGAAAAAATCCACACGTACACGGAGGGCTGAAAAATCAGGAATTGGACAAGGAGGCTCCCCAGATTTTTTGGCCGGAACGAGGGGCAGTGTTTCTCTTAGACACGGCCCGAAGTGAGGACGAAAAATACGGGGCAAAGCCGACGCCTTCCAAAACTGATTTCTCAGTCACGAGGTGTACTCAACGAGTATAAATGATGGGCGATGATGTAGTCTAGCGCTTTTGCTGGAATGAGATGACCGCAGTACATTTTTTTCTTGAGGCGGGCTCTTACCTCCGTGCTGGAGATGTCGAATAAATTTGTTTGAATGATCCCCTGCTTTGGTTTTTCATCGGATCTCGACCCGATGAGCAAGGGGGCAAGTTTCTGAATTTCATCGGGCTGCTTCCACTGATCAAAGCTTGCGGCCGCCTCTTCGGAGAGCAGCAGTCGAAATTGGATGTGGGGATCTTTGAGCTGCCGAAGGGTGTCCACGGTGTAAGAGGGCCCGTCCCGTTCGATCTCGATCGGAGTCACCCGAAACCCCGGGATATCGGCCAAGACTGCCACGAGCATTTGGTAGCGGTGGATCGCCCCACACCGGGGCGGGTGGGCCGTTTTAAATGGAGAGCAATTGGCAGGACAAAAAAGGATCTCGTCCAATTCCCCTTTTTCCATGAGTTGGACAGCCAAATTCAGATGCCCAAAATGGATCGGATCAAAGGTGCCTCCAAAAAATCCAACTTTCTTTTTCATATGAGAAACAGTAGCTCCCTGTATTTAGGCAGAGGCCAAAGGGCGTCGTCCACCCACATCTCCAACTGATCGATGTGGCTACGAGCCACTTCCATCTGAGGCGCGACGAGTTCGCAAAAGACTTTTGCCTTCGCCTCCCATCCGAGGTCGCGAGTCTGCGACTGGAGCCGTTCCACTTCATCGATGGCTAGGATCGATTGATCGACCCTCGCACTGATGTTGTGCACTAGTTTTTTCTGCGCTTCAGAAGGGGAATTGCGTCCCGCCAAATCGCGCTGTGCCGCAGGCAAGATTTGCGTTCGGAAAAGTTCGATGAGTAAGCTGGCCTCGATGTCGAGCTGCTTGGCGTATTGCTCGACCAAAATTTCAAAGCGGCTTTCCAATTCTTGTTCTGAAAGGATTTGTTCAAAGATGCGGATCGTTTTTTTTTCGCGCAGCTGGTCAAAGGCGTGAAAACTGCGCCGAATATTGGGTAGTTTCCGTTCTGCTGCTTCTTGCTGCCATTCTTCCGAATAGGCGTTGCCGCTAAAGAGGACCGATTGGGCGGCCTTCAGGTGCTTACGCAGCGTGGGCAAGGAGAGCTCTAACAACCTTTCTTGCGAAAGGTCCCGCTTGTCTTTCACGGCGTCCGAAAGTTCGTCCAAGATAAGCGCCAGACTATCGGCCACGACGGCATTGATGACTGTGACGGGGAAGGCGCAAGAGGCCGAGGCGCCAACTGCTCGGAATTCAAACTTATTGCCGGTGAAGGCAAAGAAGGAGGTTCGATTCCGATCGGAAAGATCGGCCACGTGGAATGGTAGGTGTTGTAGACCCAAATCGATATGTCTTGCCAATGATCCAACGGATGGCTCTTTTTCCGACAGGAGGTCTTGCACAATCTTTTCCAAAGCATCGCCGAGATAGACCGACAAGATGGTAGGAGGCGCTTCAGATCCCCCCAAACGGTGGTCATTTCCCGCTGAGGCAATCGAAGCTCGCAAAAGAGCTGCATGCTCGTGAACGCCTTTCAAAATAGCTGTCAGAAGAGTTAAGAAAAGGAGGCTATTTTCTTTGGGGTCAAGGAGATTGAGGCCGGTGTCTGTTCCCAACGACCAATTGTTGTGTTTACCCGAGCCATTGATCCCTTGAAACGGTTTTTCATGGAAGAGGCAAGCAAGTCCCTGTTTGAGGGCGCTCTGGCGCATCACTTCCATCAGCAAAATGTTGTGGTCAGAGGCCAGGGAAGCAGGCTCAAACAGAGGCGCTACTTCGTGCTGAGCAGGGGCCACCTCATTGTGTCTTGTTTTCACCGGAATGCCGAGGCGCAATGCCTGTTCTTCGAAATCGCGCATGAAGGCCATCACCCGATCTTTGACAGCACCAAAATAGTGGTCTTCTAATTCTTGCCCCTTCGCGGGCTTTGCGCCCAAAATAGTTCGGCCAGTCAAGACGAGATCGGGCCGGAGAAGATACAATCCCCGATCAATCAAAAAGTATTCCTGCTCTGCGCCAAGCGTAGAAAACACCCTCTCCCCTGCCACCTTACAAAAAGCCAATAGGCGAAGGGCAGAATCTTTGATTTTTTGCTCAGATCGGAGCAGCGGAATCTTCTGATCGAGGGCAGCCCCTTTCCAAGAATAGAACAAAGAGGGAATGCAGAGGGTCACCCCTTCGCCCGATTCCCAGAGGAACGGATCGCTTGCGGGATCCCAGGCAGTGTAGCCCCGTGCCTCATGGGTTGTTCGAAGTCCGCCCGATGGGAAAGAAGAGGCGTCTGGTTCGCCATAGAGGAGCTCTTTACCCCGAAACCGTTCGACTGCGCCGCGCTCTTTATTCAGATTTAAAAACGAATCGTGTTTTTCTGCCGTCGATCCAGTCAGAGGTTGAAACCAGTGGGTAAAATGGGTCGCTCCATGTTTAGAGGCCCATACTCGAACCCCTTCCGCGATCGCATCGGCATACGCTGGATCGAAACGGACTTTCCCCACTCGAACCTCCGCCAGGTGCTGCTGCACTTTTTTCGGCAGAAACAGCTCTTGGACCGAAGAGTCAAAGACGCGAGAGCAGAAAAGGTGAAAGTGGCCTTTTGGTTCTGTTGAGATCGATTGTTTTAGTGACTTATTGACGGCATTGATTGCGCTTGAACGGGTATTCATCTTGACAAAGACTCCAAAAATTCCCAGCCGCGGCTTTTCCCAATCGCTCGAAGACGCGACTCTGGATTTACTAAAATTGCCTTTCCTGCCCATTCAAGTAAAGGGAGATCATCGATATGATCAGAATAGGCGATGGCAAATCCTTGGCTCCACCGCTTGGCGATTTCGAGCTTTTGATTGCCTGTGACCAGTGTTGATATTTCGCACAACTTCCCCTCTTTGTCAATCGAATACTCGGTCCCTGCCCACCCATCGAATCCGAGCTCTTTTCCGATTCGACTCACTAAAAAATCGGGCGAGGAAGAGAGGAGATACACTTTCTGCGAATGTGCAACTGCGATAAGGAATCGTTGATACACGGCCCGGTTTAGATACCGCTCAATCACCGGTTTTACAAAACGGTCTGCCGCCTCCTCCAATCGGTGGAGCGAACACCCTTTTAAAATCGTACGAAAAACCCGTTCATGGAGCTCTTCGAGGGTGATCCAATGCATCCGTTTCAATAAATAGAGAATAAAAATAGAAGGGAGAGTTGAGAGGGGCACGATCCTCTCTTTCAACATGTGGAAATAGAAACAGAAGCTAACGCTCCGAACTAATAGGGTCCGGTCCAAATCAAAAAAGTGGGTCTCCATAAACATGCATCGACCCCAGCAAATCAGAAATGCCTATTGTCCAACATTCTGAATTTCATCAGCGCAGAGTGCGCGAAGCGCGCAGGCAGAGATAAGAGAGGCCGCAGAGAAGAAAAAATTTTGCGCGCCTCTGCGCACTCTGCGCCTCAGTTTCCCTCTGCGCTGATGAAATTTAGAGTGAATACCGCAAACTTCTAAGTGCGCTAGATTCAGCCTTCAAGTTCGGCAATTTTTTGCTCGATTTCCTCGATGCCTGCATTGGCTTTTTCAAGCCGCTCTTTTTCCTGCTCAACTAGCTCTTGAACAAGCATCGCTCTTTCGAAGTCTAGGTTGGAGCTGCCTAGCGAACGGCGGTGTTGCTCGAGCTGATCTTTGATCTCCTGGCGTCGCACTTTTTTCTGTTTTAACACAGTTTTCAGATTTTCGAGCACTTGCCGGTCATCTTCACTTAAATTAAGCAACGATCTTTCTTTTCGGTCGGCCACGAGATCTTTGAGCTGCCGTAGAGAGCGGTCCATCTGCTGCAGATCTGTTTTGGCCGCATCGAGTTGCTTAATTTCTGCCTGAAGATCTTTGAACGACTGCTCAAGCACGTCAGCTTCCATCTGCTGACCCTCTTTCAATAACTGCGCAATCTTTTCTTTCGTTTGAACGACCCGTTCCCGTTTCTGACGAAGCTTTTCTTTCTCCGCCTCTTCCATGGCCTTGGCTTTTGCCTCGCGGGCAGCCATATGGGGGGCACGCAAACCATGGAGAGCGCTTTGCAATTCTCTCACATCTTCGCGCTGCAGATCGGTCTGCCGCATTTCTCTCGAAATTTCATCGATTTCTTTGTCGAGATCTTGGAGCGATATTCCTTCCGAACGCCCTTTCAGCTCCTCAATTTTCTGCACAATCACCTGTCTATTTTCAGATGAGGCGGCCCGTTTTGCGTGGACCTCTTTTTTGTGCTCTTTCTCGAGTACTTTGATCTGATCCCAACACTCGCTCAGTTTCATGCGTGTCCGGTTGAAGACACTGCTCGATAAAGTAAAGACCTTCGCCATTCCCTGCAGCGCCTTGATCTCTTCGCGCAGCGCGTAATAGGGCGCTCCGACGACTTGCCCATTTTGGAAATGGTTGGCCACAAACCGTTCAATATCCCGCTCAAATTCCTGCGATACTTGTTCAATGAGCGCTTTCCGTTTTGGGAAAATGTGATCGCCGAGTTCCGACAACCGTTTGAAAAACTTCGTTTTGAAGCGGATTCGCATGTCGGTTTTCATCACCTCTTTGCGAAGCCCATTGAGTCGGCTAGCCAGCGTATTGAGTAAATTGAGCTCTCGCTGAATCTGATTGTAGATGCCGCTCTTCGATTGGATCGTGGGGGAACTTTCGGGGAACACAATTTGTCCGCCCTGCGCCAGCTGCGCTTCGAAATTACCCACCTCGGTTTCCATTGAAGTGAGGGCCAAGTCGATCTGCTCGATGGCAAATGCACTCTGCTCTTCTAAAATTTCTTTGAGCCGTCTCGCCTCTACCGTCAGCTCCACATATTCATTCCACAAGTTGGAGCGGATAGAAGAGTTGATGTTTTCTTTAAAGCAAGGCAATACGAGCTTTCTCGCTTCCCAAAACTCGCGGAACCGGGGGGTCCCCTCCTGTGAAATGGATGAGCGCATGAAAGCGAGCCCTAGGGCAATTTTTTCTTCTGGAGTCGCAAGCGTTGCCAGCTTCTCCATAAATTCCCGGTAGACACTGCTCTCTCTCCTCTCGCCTCCTGCATTATTCGCTGTAATAGTTTCCATATCAGGGGCTTGATTCGAAGAAGAAGAGGTCATGTTATTTGTCCTAAAATAAAAGAATGCATCGAAAAATCTACAGGAAAGCCCTATTTCTCACAAGACAAAATAGTAAAGAAAATATTGTCATCGGTTCGGGAGAAGAGAAGAAATAAACCTTATGCTAGCTACTAGGCGCTTGCGTTTTTTTATCAGCGCAGAGAAGACAGAGAACGCAGAGGCGCAGAGAAAGAGAAAAAATGGCCCAAAGGGCCAAAAATCTGCAATGCGAGAGCGAGCCGAAGGCGAGTCCGCATTGCAGCCCGAGACCGGTTCCGGCAAAGAGCAATTGCGCCGTAAAAAACGGCGGAGCAGACCTATTAGGTCGCGGAGCCGTAGGCGCAATAGGGAGTGCATCAGAAGAATCGCCACGAAGTAGGCGGAATGGTGAGCACGACTGGTGATCGAAGTCGGAATCCGGGCCATCTGGGCTGCGGAAACACAAAAAAGATCCGGGGGATCTTTTTTGTGTGGAGCAGTGGGCGGAGTGGGAACGGAGCACCCGACTGTCTATATCAATTTCACTATTTTCTAAATTATATGCCTTGTTCGAAGTCTTGGAGGATGAGCTCTTGGAGGCGTTGGGGGGACTGTTCTTCGACGTTGAGCCAGCGGAAGAGGGGCTCTTTGCGAAACCAGGTGAATTGCCGCTTAGAGTAGTGACGGGTTGCTTTTTTGAAAGAGGCGAGAAAAGCGAGATAGTCAGCATCAGTCTGAGGACTATCGAGAAATTGGAGCGCCTGCCGATACCCGATCGCTTGGGAAGCAGAGGAGTTGATTCGCAATCCTTTTTGATCGAGAGAGCGCACCTCATCTAGAAATCCTTTCCGGATCATTTCGTCACATCTTTTTTCTATGCGAGGATAGAGGCTTTCGCGCGAGTAGTAGATAAACCAGCATCTGAAATCAAAGTCTTGCTCGAGGAGATGGTCGGCTTTGGGAAAGTCACTTACTTTTCGATCGGAGAGGGCAATGATTTCAAGGGCGCGGATAATTTTGTGCTTATCTTTTTCGGAGATGGTTTGCGCGTAGGTGGGATCGAGTAGTTGGAGCCGTTCATAGAGGATCTCAGGTCCCATGTCTCGCATTTGCCGATCGAGTTGATCGCGCACATCGGGAACGGATGGGGGGCCAGCTGGCGGACCGTAGAGCAAGGCGTGGATGTAGAAACCTGAACCGCCCACTACGATAGGGACATTGCCGCGGCTGATGATGTCGTGAAACGCATTTTGACAATGGAGGTAAAACTCGGCGACGTTGAAGGGCTCGTCGATGTCGCGCATATCGATGAGGTGGTGGGCCACTAATGCCCTTTCTTCAGGCGTTGGCTTGGATGTTCCAATGTCCATGCCCCGATAGACTTGCATTGAATCGGCGGAGATGATCTCTCCACCAATGGCCTGGGCGATATCGAGAGAGAGGGCTGTTTTCCCAGAGGCGGTCGGCCCTGCGATCAAGATCACCCGCTTTTTCTTTCCATCTTGGGGAAGTTTCTTCCGTTGAGGAAGCGGGTGCTTAATAATAGACGATTTCACTTATTTTTATGGAATTGGAGTGCTTCTTTTTCTGAGGAACATAAATGGAGGATTCTATCGAAGCCGGCCATACGGACGATCTCCAACACGTCTTCATTCATCGCAAAAATGAGAAGATCCCCTTTCTTTGATTTAAGCTTCTTGGTGGCTGACAAAAGAACCCGCATGCCGGCGCTACTCAAGTAATCGACGCGAGTAAAATCGAGGAGAAGAAGAGGGTGCTCCTCATCGATCAGTTGGAGAAGCTTTCTCTCCAATATAGGAGCGGAAGAGGCATCGATTCTCCCATCGATCCGCACAATGATCTTCCGATCAATTTCTTCGAGTGAAATATGCAAACCGATAGGCATCTATAGCCCCCTTATTAGGGTTGAATGATTTCGAGATGAATCCTGCGTCCGAGTCTTGCGCCGATGGTCATCGCAAGAGTTCTCAGCGAGCGGATCACATTTCCTTTACGTCCAACCACTTTGCCCACATCTTCTGGGGCTACACGGATTTCAATCAGAAGGCCACTTTGTCCTTCCATGGCCCGGACATCGACTTGATCGGGTTGATTCACCATATTCTTAACGAGGTACGCGACAAATTCTTCCATAGTCCTGTTCGTGTTAAAAATTTCTCCCCATCCTACAACAGCCCCTCTTAGAATTCAACCCCTAACTAACGTAAACCTGCCCGAAAGGTGCTCTCGGTGTGCTCGGTGGTAAAAATCTAGTGGCTTTCGACGAAGGCGAGCTGGAGGATGCGTAGGTCGACGATTCGGGGGGTGAAGCGCCCACCCTGGTCAGCGGAGGCGAGCTGGGTTTTGTAGTCCTCCACCATGGTCTTGCGGAGGGCAAAAAAATTATTGAGCTGCTGGGCGTAATCTTTGGGCGCCAGGCGGAGGATTTTAGGGAAGGTAAAGGAGATCTGTCTATCCCCTTTTTTGACTGCAATTTCCTCTTCAGTGAAGAGGACGATCTCACGCCGACCAAGAGAGGGGGCGAAGGCATTGGATACGTCGATCCGTTTAATGGAGAGCCCCTCTTTCCAGGGCGATCCTTCAAAGGTTTGGAGGAGTTCAAGAGCTAGGTTGAGGTACCGATTTTTGATAGGCGTACGCCAAAGCCCCCCTTTTCGACCAAAGGTATCTTCGGCGGCACCAAAAGAGGGAAGGCCAAGGTAGATTTCGGGCATTTGTTTTGGAGAAAAGAAGGGGGTACAGGGCAATAGATACCCTTCTTGGTCGATGCCGGTATTGGAGTAGTCAGAGAGCCAGGCGATCGGATGGCGCACTTCATAGTCGATGTAGAGGGTGCTTGGCTGAACCCGTTTAACCGCGACTTTTTTGATTAGAGGAGAGCTGAGGAGGGCCGATTCGGCTTTTTTTAGATCGAGCGCATAGAGGTTTTTGGGCTGATCGACAGAGAGGCCTAATAGCTCAGCTAAGTAGACGGTTTTCAGCGCCTCTTTCTCGGGGCCGGTTTGCACAATGCCGCTGATTTGGTATCGCGCATCAAAGCGTCTTTTTAGGTTCCATTGTTTATAGAGATAGATCGACCCCAATCCGATGAGCAGAGTGGCTAGAGTGGAACCGATGAGACAGAAGAGCGCTTGGCGAAGGGTCCATTTCATTATTTGCCCCTTATTTCCCGAAGGCGTCTTTGTTTGTGGAGGGCAAGCACGACAAGATCGTCCATCAGTTTGGTTCCATTGAGGCCTGCGGCCTCCCACATTTTGGGAAAGCCACTGGTACTCGTGAAACCAGGCATCGGGTTGATCTCATTGAGCCAAAAGTGGCCGCTTCGATCGAAGAAAAAGTCGATGCGAGCAAGTCCTTTGCAACCTGAGGCTCGATACATGGCAATCGCCAGTTCTTCGCCCAACTTTAGCTGTGTCGGTGTGAGTTTTGCTGGAATGTCGACGCCACAGGCGGCAGCACCATATTTTTTATCGTAATCGTAAAAGGCCCCTTCATTGAGGATTTCACCGGGAGGAGCGACGCGGATGTATTCGTTGCCGAGGACTGAAAATTCGATCTGCCGCCCCTCAATCTCCTGTTCGACGATGAGGGCGTCGTCATAAGCAAAGGAGAGTTCGGCCGCTTTGTGCAGATCCCCACTTCGCGCAGCTCGGCTCACGCCGATGCTGGAGCCAAGGTGGACCGCTTTGACCCACACTGGATAGTGGAGAGTCTCGTCGATTTTTTTGTTCAGGATGTCTCGGTTTTTTCGGTAAGTGGTTCGATCCATTTCCACATAGGGAGGGGTGGGAACGCCAGCGAGAATGGCGATGTGTTTGGTCCACGCCTTTTGCATGCAGAGGGCTGACGCGCGATAGTCGCAGCCAACATAAGCGACGTCGAGGGCGTCGAGCAACCCCTGAAACATCCCATCTTCTCCTTGGGGACCGTGGAACATTGGGACGGCGATGTCGCAACGGGATAGTTCTTGCAGAGCTTCTGGACTAATTTTAGGGCTATTTTCTGCAAACGTGATTTTTTGCTTTAGCTTTTCTACTGCATCATTCCCCACGACCCATTCCCCATTTTTGGTGATGCCGAATAGCCGTACGTTATAAAAAGCGGGGTCGAGCGTTCGGATGATGTTTTGAGCAGAGAGGATGGAGACTTCGTGTTCTGCCGATGTGCCGCCGAATAATACACCCACGTTCCATTTGGGGGCTCGCTCTTGATAGAGATGCAAGATCGGCTCGCACGCTTTAGAGATATCTCCTGCGCCGAATGCAATCACTACGTCGTGGGGCATGAGGAGACTGGCTGCGCCCGTTTCTAGATGGGTGCGTGGATAGAAGTGGAGCCTGGCCCCCAGCCGTTCGCGCATTTTGGAGTAGAGGGCGGCAGAGGTGATCCCTTCGATGGGCGCCTCTCCTGCCGCGTAGATGTCGGTCATCACAACTAGATCGGCCTCATCAAAGCAGATGACAAAGCGGTCAAAGAGGTCTTGGACACGGGTGTACCGATGGGGCTGAAATAGGGCCACGAGCCTTTTTTCCCGAACTTTATCCCGAATGGCGGCCAGTGTGGCTTCGATTTCAACTGGGTGGTGGCCATAGTCATCGTAGATCTCTACGCCGTGAGCCTCTCCTTTCTTTTCGAGTCTTCGGCCCGTTCCGGCAAATTCTCTAAACGCCTTTCGAATGTCCTCTTCTTTGATCCCAAGACTGATGCCGAGGCCGAACACCGCCGCGCCATTGAGTCCATTGTGCCGGCCAAACAGGGCGAGTTCGATCTGTTCGTACCGTTTTCCCTTCCATTCGAGATCAAAGCGGATGCCCCGATCGAACACTTCACATGAGAGGATCCGAAGGGGATTGTTTTTCCCAAAACCGTAGGAGATCCCTTTTGGCTGAAGTAGCCTTAAATTGGCGTCATCTCCGCACCAAAATAGGTGCTCTGGATGGCTCGCTTGGCTAAAGAATTGCTGGAACGCCTGCGCAAGCGCCTCTTCCGTCTTCCAAAAATTGAGGTGCTCTTGATCGAGATTTGTGACAATCGCGCCGTAAGAGGCGGTTTTTAAAAACGAACCGTCGCTCTCGTCTGCCTCTGCCACGAAGAAGGGCCCTTCGCCCGCTCCACCATTGGTCTTCCACCCTAGGTGGATGCCTCCCACCACAAAACTGGGATCGAGTCTCCCTTCTTTCAAAACGGACGCCAAAAGAGCCGTCGTCGTGGTCTTGCCGTGGCTTCCGGTGACGAGAAGGGCTTTTTTCCCTGCCATGAGCTGATTGAGAAGGTCAGACCGATGCAAAAGGGGCAGCTTCAGTTCTTTGGCCCGTTCCAATTCAACATTATCTTCTTTGATATCGCTGCTATAGACCACTGTGGTGGCCATCGCCACCGATTCTTTCGTGTGTCCAATTTGGATCTTCGCTCCCTCTTTTTGCAGCTCATCCAAAAGAGGGCTTATCTTCACATCACTCCCCTGCACCACACACCCTTTTTGCAATAAAATGCGGGCTAGAGCACTCATGCCGATCCCACCCATTCCGATGAAGTGATAGACCCCTTTTTTCATGGCAACATCCGGGTAATCAGTGTGTCGAAATCGACTCTCGGTTCATTGGGCTCAGAACAAAGCTGCAAAGAGAGCTTCATCCCGTGGATGTCCGCATTGGCAATCCGTTCTGTGATCGCTTTGGCGGTGGCCTTTTTTTGCGGCAAAAGGACCGCACAGCCGAGCCCTTGTAGATATTCGGCGTTGTGTCTTTGGTGGTCATCTGCCGCGTGTGGAAATGGGATGAGGATCGAAGGAATTTGGTACCGGATCAACTCTGCCGTTGTCCCTGCCCCACTTCGGCAAATGGCTAGATCGGCCGCATCATAGGCGTGTTGCATCTGGTGCTCATAGGCCTTGACCGCTGCGGGGATGCCCCACTCGCTGTACTGCTTCCGCACCTCACGCGCAGAGGTCTCACTGCCAGTTAAGTGAATCACTTGAATCGAGGCGAGATCCTTGATCGCATGGGGGATTTTTTCATTGAGAAAAGCCGCCCCTTGCGAGCCACCGAAAACCAACAGAGTGGTCCGCGCAGGATCGAGCCCAAATTCGCGGCGCGCTGCCTCTTTGGTCAGCCGATGGGCGGTCTGCGGTATCCACGGAAACAACGGAATCGAAACCCACTTTTTCGAAGGGTTTCCGACCGGTGGAAATTGGCCGGCCACTTTTTCTGCAAATAGAGAAATGAGCCAATTGACTTTCCCCATCACCCGGTTCGCTTCGTACAGGATGATTTTTTTTCGAAACAGCACGGCTGCCAAAAGAACTGGAACAGTGTGGTAGCTCCCAAATCCAACCACTACATGGGGCTTTTCTTTCCACAGCATCCAGACCGATTTCCAAAAGCCTTTCCAAAACGCTTTGAAGAAGGCAAAAGAAATAGGCGCCGACGGAATTTCTCTAAAACTAAACCGTTTTTGCTGGAAAAAAGGGCTGGAGGAGAGCTTGTAGCCGGCGAAGAGCACCTGGCACTGATGTTTTTTTTCGAGCAATTCCGCCAGCTGTTGCGCCGGAATCAGATGGCCGCCACTTCCGCCTGCGGCAATGAGAATTTTACCTTTCATAAACCATCCTGCTCTTGCGAGCGATGTCGAGCAATAAAAAGACCGCTGCAATGTTCACCATCAAAGAGCTGCCCCCCTGTGAGAAAAAGGGGAGGGTCATTCCCTTGCTCGGTAGAAATCCTGAAACAATGCCCAAATTTAAAAATGCCTGGATCGAAATGAGAATAGTGATGATCGAAGCAAATAAAAAAGCATCCTTCGTCTTGGCCCTGAGCGCAATCGAAAATCCCGAGTAAGTAAAGGCGACATAGAGTCCAATCAAGACAAGCATCCCCATAAATCCGGTCTCTTCCGCATAAATGGCCGCAATGTAATCACTTCGCGCTTCTGGCAAATAGTTGAGCTTTTGCAAACTCTCCCCAATGCCTCGGCCGATCAACCCACCAGAGCCCGCCGCAATCTTAGCCTGGTGCGGCTGGTGCCCTTTCCCCCTCAGATCGAGCTCCGGGTGCAAATAAATCTGGATCCGGTCCCTCGCATGGGGCATCTGATAGGCCGCCAATCCCCCCAAGGCCACCAACACTGCCAATGGGAGCGCCCAATAACGCCAGCGAATGCGGGACAAAACAAAGAGGGCCGCCAAACAAAAGAGGATGATCGCCGTGGTCCCATTGTCGGGCTCGGCCAAAATCAACACAATCGGAATCATGAGCCAAGCAAGTGCATACAAAAACGGCTTGAGCTCAATCTCCCCCTCTTGCTTCAACACCCAATCGATAAATACTGCTGGAATCGCCACCTTCGCACACTCGGAAGGTTGGAATGAAAATCCAAACACCCCAAGCCACCGTCTCGCTCCGTTGATTGTCTGGCCGATTCCCGGTACATACACCAAAATCAATAGCCCCGTGATCGCAATCAAGAGAGGAACGCTCCATCGGAGAACCCAATCGTAGCCTAGCCGATAGGCGACCAATCCGAGAATGACGCCCACAATCCCGTAGACGCTCTGTTTATATAAAGCTGCATGCGTATTGGCATCGAGCGAACGGTCGATGATCTCGGCCGCTGTTGTATTGAACACCATCAGCAGTCCGATCGAAAAAAGGAGAAGAACCGAAAAAATCAACGTAATCTGTGTTCGAGACACATGAACCTGTTCCCCGATTTACCGAATCCGTAGCCGATCGCCCGGTTTTAATCTGCGGGCCTTTTCATCATTTAAGCTATTCAACTTAAGCAGCTCTTCCACTTTCAGGTGGTGCTTCATCGCAATTGTCCAGGGATTGTCCCCCACTTTCACAATGTAGTAGTCTGGAGCCGATTCGGCAGACCGTTTTTCGGGAGCGGCCGCTTTTGCAATGGCCCCTTTTGCAGCCGGCATTTTCAACATCTGTCCTATGCGCAAAAAGCTGCTGGGCAACTCGTTGCACTTGATGATCTCATCAACTGTCGTACGGTGCGCCTTCGCGATTTTTTCCAGCGTATCGCCCTTTTTCACCGTCACCCCTTGAAATGAGGGAGCTGGAGCTGCCACTAGCGGCACGGCCTCGGGCACGAGGGGAGGAAGAGGATGAACGCGCGGCGGTTCCGATGGCTTCGCCGCCACTACGGGCTCTGGCAATACTTGGGGCAGCGAGTCGGGCATCTTTGGCGCGCTCACCGGCTGTCTCAACGCAAGATCCACCTCTTCGACAAAGAGAGGAGCCGTCGACTGGGCCATTTCATGGGTCGGAGGGATGGTCACCTCATCTTGCGACGTCATGGCCGTCACAAACAAGACAACCAGCAGCCCTGCATTGATCAGCACTGCAAGCAAAATCGTGTTCTTTCTATCCATTTGAGAACTCCTCCACTAACCGTTTAAATTCGTCGCCTCGATGAGCGTAACTGCGAAACTGATCATAGCTTGAACAACCAGGCGACAACAACACAATCTCTTGCCCCTTCGCCTCTCCCTTCGCCCATGCCACCGCCTCAGCCATCCGATCTACTCTCTTAAATACAAAGTGGCCAGCCAATTCGCTCTCCATCTTTGGAGCCGCCTCGCCATACGCCACAATCGCCCGCACTTTGCCGCGGAAGCTCTCGATCCAAGGAGCATAGGAAGCCCCCTTATCGACGCCACCCGCAATCAAAACTATCGGCCCTTCAAACAGGGCTATCGCGTACATCACCGAATCGATGTTCGTCGCCTTGCTATCGTTGTAGTAGTGGACCCCATTTTTCTCGCCCAACCACTCAATCCGATGCGGCGGCTTTCGAAACGTCGCAAGCGACTTCTGAAACTGCTCTGAGCTTACTCCAAACACCGAACAAAGCGCAAATGCAGCTTTTACGTTCTGCTGTTCAGGCACACCCAATTGGATATACCGGAGCCGCTCAAAAGGCGCAACCGATTCTTCCATTGCATCGAAAATTTCCACAGGCCGATGAAACAAATCCCCATATTCGCTCATCACCTGTTTCGATACAAACAACCGTCCGCCATCCACCAAACAATCCTGGATCCTCGCCTTTGCCGCCGCATAATCCCACATCGACCCATACCGATCCAAATGATCAGGCGTCATGTTCAAATAAACGGCCGCCTCTAGCCGCTTCGCGACCATCGTCTCCAGCTGGAACGAACTCAACTCCACCACTAAAATCTCATCGCCCCCTTTCAACGCCTGTTCCGTCAAAGCCGAGCCCATGTTCCCCACCGCGTTCGCCTTCAGCCCCACGCTATTCAGCACATGAGCCACCAGCAGCGTCACCGTCGTCTTCCCATTCGTCCCCGTAATCCCCACACACCGATTGCCGACCTGTCGCATCGCAAACTCAGCCTCTCCCACCACCTCGATGCCCAGTCCCCGCGCTCTCACCACAATCGGATGCTCTGGAGAAACCCCCGGCGATAAAATCACCTGATCAATTCCATCCAACGGCAAATCAGCCCAATCCAGAAAAAACGGCACGCCTCCCGTGTCGATCCCTTCCTTCCGATCGGCCACCACCACCTCCGCGCCCTGCTTCTTCAGCAACGCCGCAGACGCCTTGCCACTCACTCCATACCCTAAAACCAATACCTTCCTAGCCATATCCACATTTTATCCTGCACATCCTGCCGATGCTTCATCGATCCTGCTTATCCTGTCCCTTTCCTATGAATACAAAGCCTCAGCAACATGTAAAACGCACTCAAGTTGCTCCCCTTTATAACGAAATGGTGCATTAATTTCTCTTTGAACCTAGTACCCCGACTTAAAAGTTTTTTAAAAAATGTTTGAATAGTGTTTCATATATGCCTTTCACATGGAGGCAGCTATGAATAAAAAATGGTCCGTTCATCTCACAGTAGAGGAACGAAGCGAACTT
>Ga0334722_10001666_pt1 | contig 26993 bp, 20 predicted proteins | sample C3_bottom_MG_FD_207210 | JGI IMG/M metagenome (GOLD analysis project Ga0334722, IMG submission 207210) | Sediment microbial communities from Yellowstone Lake, YNP, Wyoming, USA - C3_bottom | ecosystem: Environmental > Aquatic > Freshwater > Lake > Sediment | place: USA: Wyoming | collected... | reverse complement strand
AGCGGGAGAGGACGCGATCATCGCCCAGACCTTTGAGCAGGGTCTGGAAGAGGTGATTATGAGTATTGATGAGCCCAGGGAAGACAACCCGCCCTTTGGCCTCGATCCGCCTGGCTGCCTGCGGGTATTGGGACTCCACGGAACTCCGTGGTCCGATGGCGATGATCTGACCCTTGTCAACGGCTAAAGCGGCGTCTTCCAGGATCTCGCGCCGGACATTTACAGTAACAATGGTGGCCCCCGTCACCAGAAGATCAATCACTGGACTCCCATCCTTCCTGTTCTAAAATTGGGTTTTAAGCCCGTATCGCGCCAGGTCAACCGACGGATAGACGACTTTCTTATAAGGACGATCCCCGCGCACCGTGGCATCGATCCCCATCTTGGTCTGCACCCCACGGGAATCCGAGGTGGGATCCAATTCGTGCCCCTGGGCGTTCTTCACGTAAAAGATGTCTTCCTCCGGGCGGACCCGGGTGGAAAGAGCCCAAAGGACGTCGGCCGGGTCATAGATGTTCACATCCGGGTCAACGACGATGACATTTTTAATATTGACATGGGCGGTCATGGCGGCCAGGGCCAGGTTTTTGGGCTCTCCCGGATTCTTTTTTTCCACGGCGATGAGGGCCAAAAAACCCGCGCCGTACGGCGGGAGATGAACGGCTTTCACGTTTTTGGAGACATGGGTGACGAAACGCTTCAGCAACGGTTCCCGGGGCAAGACGTTGCCCAGGTTGATGTGTTCAAAAGAGGCCCCATTCAGGGTCTGGTAAATAGCTCCTTCCCGATAGCTGATGGATTTGACCACAAAAACGGGACTCGACCACGGTTCACCGTAATGACCGGTGAACTCGGCCAGGGGACCTTCCGGTGCCCGGACGCCGGGTGGGATCTCTCCTTCCAGAATAATTTCCGCCCGGGCTGGCAGAAGGAGGCCGGAAAACTTGCTGCGCACAACCTCAATGGGAGCGCCACGTAAAGCCCCCGCCACCTCCATCTCATCACCGTCGTAGCGTAGACCCGCCGCGATCATCAAAACGGGGTCGACGCCAATGGCCACCGCTATAGGCAGGGCCTGTCCCCGGGCCTCGGCCTTGTCCAAAAAACCCTTCAGATGACGCCACTCATTGATCATAATGCCCAGCTGGTTTTGGCCCTGTACCTGCATGCGTTGAAAGGACAGGTTTTGGACGCCGGAATCCGGGTCGCGACTGATGACGACTCCCGCCGTGATGAAAGGCCCGCTGTCCCCCGGGGCATGGGTGGGAATGGGGAGCTGGGAAAGATCCACCCCTTCCCCCTCCATACGCTGCTCCCAGAGAGGGGTTGCCGTGACCCGGGGAGGAAGGGGGTGCTCCTGAGCCCAGGCGATGCGGTCCGGGATTTCAGGAAGGGAGCAGGCAAGAGCCAGGGCGATCCGTTCCGGAGAAGCCAGGAGCCCACCAACCACGGGCATCCGGGCTCCGGCGGGCCGTTTAAACAAGATGGCCGGTCCATTTTTTCGCTCGACCGTGGCCAGGATGCTGCCCAGCTCATGAATCAGGCTGACTTCCTGTTCGATGGTTGCCAGTTGCCCCTTTTCAGCCAGAACCGCTAGAAAAGACCGAAGATCGTCGATGGGCATTTAGCGCACACCTCCCGGCGAATCCGCTTCATTGCCTTATCTAGGCCCGAACGGCGACGTTTCATTGAGGCGATTGGCCCCGCGCTTTTTCTAAGAGCAGGGCCACCTGCGCCACCCGGCGACCCAGACCCCGCACCGTTTGTAGGCCTTCCTCGTCCAAACGGGCGCCTTCGGCCCCTTTATCGTGAGACCAGACGGTGCCGCCGAAGTTTCCACCCGGGAAGACCCCGCCCACGGCCAGGACTTCATAGACCAGGTAGACGTTGAGGATGGCCTGGATGGCCGTTTCTTGCCCACCGTGTCGGTCCCCGCCGACAGCGATGGCCCCGCCGACCCGGTTGCGCAACCCACCCTGGTTGACCATGTAAAGGGGACGCAAGCGATCAAACATGGTCTTTAATTGTCCGGACATATTGGAGAGGTAAACCGGGGTCCCAATGATAAACCCGTCGGCGGACAGGAGTTTATCGATGATCTCCGCCATATCGTCCTTATGGACGCACCTTCCGGCATTGCGAAGACAGTGATCGCAATGGAGGCAGAAGTTGATTTTTTTGCCGCGCAGGCTGAGGTACTCCGTTTGGACCCCAGGCAGTTCGGCGGCTGCTTTTAAGGCTTCTAGAACGCTATACTCTGTAGAGCCCTTGCGGGGGCTTCCGGAGATTCCAAGGATTTTAACCATGGCTGACCTCCCTCGACAATCGCTTTGAACCGGCCATCATCAGGCCCAAATCCTCGATGGAAATTTCATTTCGATTCAAAACCCCCATGATTTCCCCTTCGTAGATGACGGCGATACGGTCACTCAAGGCCAGAATCTCCTCCAGTTCCGTGGAGACCAGGAGGATGGCACAGCCGCGATCCCTTTCTTCAATAATCCGGCGATGGACATACTCAGTGGCACCCACGTCCAAACCGCGGGTGGGATGCATGGCGATCAAAAGGGCCGGTTGGCGGTCCATCTCGCGAGCCAGAACAACCTTTTGTTGATTACCGCCGGAGAGGTTCTTGGCCGGCACGAGAGGGCTGGGGGTGCGAATATCATATTTTTTGATGAGTTCGTTGGCGTACTCGCGAATCACCCGGTAATTGAGAAAGCCGTAACGGGCAAAAGGCGGACGATAAAAACGTTGCAGGATCAGGTTCTCCATGAGAGGCATCTCTTTAACCAGTCCCTGGCGATGGCGATCTTCGGGGATAAACCCCAGTCCCATTTCAAAAAGGCGGCGTAAAGGCTGGTGGCGGACCGGTTGCCCGAGGAAAAAGACCTCGCCGCCCGTGGCCTTGCGCAAGCCGGCGATGGCCTCCACCAGTTCCGATTGGCCGTTGCCGTCAACGCCGGCCAGACCCAGGATTTCCCCGGCGCGGACGGCCAGATCGATGGATTTCACCGCTTCCAGCTGGCGATCGTTACGGGCCTTAAGCCCACTGATGCGTAAGGCTTCCTGGCCCGGTTGACAGGGAGTTTTTTCGACCACGAAGCTCACTTCGCGACCGACCATGAGCCTGGCCAGTTCGGCTTTGTTCGTGTCTTTGGTGCGCAGTGTCTTGATGACGCGCCCCTGGCGCAGAACCGTGATCCGGTCGCTGATCTCCATAACTTCGTTTAGTTTGTGACTGATGAAGATGACGGTATGGCCTTCGTCTTTCAACCGGCGGAGGATGGCAAAGAGTTCTTGGGTCTCTTGCGGAGTCAAGACGGCGGTAGGTTCATCCAGGATCAAGATATCCGCGCCGCGGTAAAGGGTCTTAATTATTTCTACTCGTTGCTGCTGGCCCACGGACAGGTGCCACACCTTGACCGACGGGTCGAGGTTAAAGCCGTATTGTCGGGAGAGGGCCTTAATCTTTTCGGCGGATCCAGTAAGGTCTAAAAAGGGTTCCCGCGGGACTTTGGTCCCCAGGACGATGTTTTCGGTCACGGTTAAGGCCGGGATCAGCATAAAGTGCTGGTGCACCATGCCAATACCCAGATCGATGGCCTTGCGGGGTGAGTTTATCTTGACCTCACGCCCTTTCAAATAAATGGTACCGGCATCCGGCTGGTGAAGGCCGTAAAGGATGTTCATCAGGGTGGTCTTGCCGGCGCCGTTCTCCCCGAGAAGGACGTGGATCTCGCCCTTTTCAACCTCCAGGTCCACGTGATCGTTGGCTAAAACCCCCGGGAAGCGCTTGGTGATCTTTTCCATTTTAATGATGCTGGTCATAACGAAGCTCCCCCCAATGTTGGGCCCGACCAGTCCGGGTTTGGGACCAAAACGATCTTTTTGGCTGCACCCCCCGAGATGGCCATGAAAATGGCGATTTCGTCACCATCTTCAAGTACCTGGTCCCGATCGGGCGGTTTACCGTTGACGAAAAGGCGTAACCCTCTTGAGACTTCCCCGTTGGCGGTCAAGAACCAGCGGCCCAGCCCAGGACCGTGTCTTTGGACCAAAGCGAGCAAGAGATCACGGGGGGTAGCCGGACCCGGAAGAGCCACTTCTTCCTGCGAGCGCCCGGCGGCTTCTCGCAACAGGTTGTAATACCTGATCTTGACCCTAATCTCGTCCAATGGCCTTCCTTCCTCCTCCGGGCAACGCCGGTGCCTGTTGGGCGGAGGTCGGGCCCCCGTCCACACCTGATCCAGCAACCTTGATTGGCTCAACCTCTGGGTATAGTGCAGCGGCGACATCAGGCAAACCCAGTTCTATCAGCTTGGCGCGGGTGGGGATTCCGGTGGCTGGATCCCATCTCCGGAGGCGATAGTATTCTTCTAACATAATCTCCAGACGGACGACGTGCCCTTTGGCCCGTTGCGAAGGCGAGGGCTCGGTTAAAAGGCGGCGGGGCAGGGTGTCATCCCGGCGCGTAATCCCATGCCTGACGTTATAGGCGCGTTGCAGGTTGTAGATTCGCTCGCCGGCGCGTTTCAGGGATTCCACGCTGACCGGCATCCCGGTGGCCAGTTCCAGAGCTCTGGCCATATCCTCCCAGTAGAATTCGGCCATGACAAAGGTACCACCGGATTTACAATTGCCCAGGGAGTCGATGACCGCTCCGTAGTCTTCGCCGTCTTTCACTAAGAAGGCCTTGTATTTATTGGAAAGGGGATCGACAATTTCTGGAAGATAGGCCTCGCCATAGCGGCGGCGCCCTTCATTGGGATAACCCGTTTCGTCGATGGTCGGGAAGGCTTTCAGGTGATCGGCCCCACGACTGGAAGTGGCGTGGGCTAACCCCATCGACTGCTGGGCTCGACCGTCCTGTGCTGCTAACTCCTGGCCTTTGACCTCCATGGCGTAATATTCAGCACCGCGCCCCAGGGCCAGGGCCGCCCGCCGAACCCCCTCCGCCAGAAGATTCCCGAATCCCTTGCGGTAGGCGATCTTATGGAGGAGGTTGAGTACGGTTTGATAATTACCCCAGGTGAGGTCAAGTCCGTCGGCTTCGGCCGGGGTCAACAACCCTTTTTCGTGTAGCTCCATGGCGAAGGAGATGACGCGCCCGGCCGAGATGGTATCCAGGCCCAGACGGTCGGCCAGGTCGTTACCCTTGATGATGGCGGCCAGGTTGGCGTTATAAACCCCGGCTCCGAAAGCATTGAGGGTCTCGTATTCCAGGCTTTTTACGGTAGTTCCGGCGAACTCACCTTCATTCACCCGGTAGATCTTGTCGCAGGCCACGGGGCAACCGAAGCAGGCCAGGTTTTTCACGAAAAACTTTTCGCGCAGGGCTTCGGCGTCGATTTCATCAATGTACTCAAAATGACCTTGCTGGAAGTTTTTCGTCGGGAAGCGGCCGATGAGATTCATCAACGCGGCGATCCCCGGCGTACCGAACCGCGAAACGGCCGGGAAGACCTCGTTCTGGCGGAGACGGAAGTGGGATTCCATAGCAAAGGCCAGGAATTCTTGCCTTTTGGCTACCCGGACCCCCTTGGTTCCCCGCACGGCAATGGCCTTCAAGTTTTTGGAGCCCATGACCGCCCCCAGACCGGCCCGAGCGGCGCTCCGTTGGGGGGTGACGTTGATGGCCGCAAAACGGACCAAATTTTCGCCCGCTGGACCGATGCTGGCCACTTTGATTTGATCGTCCCCGCAGGCCTTTTGGATGACGAGCTCGGTTTCCAAGGTCTCCTTGCCCCAGAGGGGAAGGGCGTCGCGCAATTCCACCCGATCATCCTGGATCAGCAAAAAGACCGGACGCGGAGCTTTGCCCTCGCAGATGATGAAATCGTAACCGGCCATCTTCAGCTCGGGGCCAAAAAACCCACCGGCGTTGGCGTCGCCGTAGATGCCGGTGAGCGGTGATTTGGCGATGAACTCTACCCGGCTGCCGTTGGGGATGAGGGTTCCGGCCAGCGGACCGGCCGAGACGATGAGCTTGTTTTCGGGGGAGAGGGGTTCTACTTCTGGCGGCACCTCATCCCAGAGGATCTTCGTACCGATCCCATTACCGCCGAGGAATTCTTCCGCGAGCTTTTCGTCCAGGGGAAAAGCCTCGATTCTATACTCGGTGAGATTGATGCGCAAGTAACGGCCAGCATATCCCTGATAACGGAAGGGGAAAGTGGGGGCGACGAGAGACGCCAGGACTTTGAACCCTTCCAGTGTTGGCTCTGGGCTTGAGGCGGAGGCACGCCCGGGGCGGGCCATCTGCCGCCGCCGAATTTTGTCGACGAGGGCGGTGACCCCTTTTTTCTTCCCCCGGTTTCCAGCCACCATTTCCGCCTTTTCACCAGTGATCTCAAATAAGAGGTTGGGAAGCTGCTCGAAGAGAGTGGTCACACCTTCTCGGCTTTTCGTTTGGGCCTCGGCAGGGTCGGTCACCACGGTGATGGCACCGGTTGGACACATTTTCGCACAAAGAGGATCGCCGCCACAGAGGTCACATTTTTCAGCCAGCTTTGTCTCCTGGTTGACGACAATCATACCGAACGGACAGGCCCGCTCACAGGCTCCACAGCCGGTACAGGCGCTTTCGTCGACCAAAAGGGCTCCGGTCTGCGCATCCCGGTGGATAGCTTGGACCGGGCAAGCCCTGGCGCACCAGGCCTCTGCGCATTGTTGACAGGTCAGCGGCTGCGTGATTTCATCGCCCCGACCGCGCAAAAGGAGGAGACGGGCCCGCTTGGGGGCAATGATTTCGGCGTGGTTCAAGGCGCAGAAGTTCTGACATATCTGGCACCCGGTACATTTGTCACCGTCAACCTGTAAATACATTGATAAGACCTCACTAATCTATAAAGAAATCCTTTGAGTGATCAGGTCTAACGGACCTGGGGTGGGTCTCGCGGTCTCGTGGCTGGCTTGTGGTCAATTCCATTTCCGCAGCATAGAAAGTCCGACGATCCTGGGATTGAAGGCGATGGAATTGAAACAGACGCCGTGGTCGTAAAGGTCATAGAAAAGTTCCTCCCACGAGACCACTGGCTGGCCGGGTTCAAGGCCAAAGAGCGCCGCCAGGTCAGCACTGGCCACCGTGGGCTGAAACCAGAGGATGGAATGGGATATTTCGGCGTCGCAACAACGCCGCAACACGGCGACCATGGTCTGATCGGCCTCCGCACCGCTGATGTCCCGTTGCACATAAATCTCGGGGATGCGGATGGTGGCGGAAATGGCCGCCTCGGCGTCGGCAAAATAGGTCCGGGTAAAGACGTAAAGGTTTTCTGAGCCGCTCAGGGCCAGTTTCTTGGCAATACGCTCGGTGATTGGTTCGCGGTGAAAGCCGGTATGCTTGACCTCTACAGTATGACCGCTGGAACGTAATAAATCGGCGAAATCGGCGATGAGGTCAACGCGCATGCCGCTTTCTAAAGCGCTGGGATGGACAAAGTTCCCGATGCCTTGCTTTTTGGTGACAATCCCTTCCCTGGTCAGAGCCATCAAGGCTTCCCGAATGGTAGCCCGGCTGACCCCCAGGCGGGCGGCCAGTTCATCTTCGGAAGGAAGACGGTTTTCCGGAAATTCGCCGTTCCGGATCATCTTTATGATGACCTCTTTGGCTTTAACATAAAGTGGGGATAGTTCCAATTTATACATTCATCAGACCTCCTGACCACTTATGCTCAGATTATTCGACGTGGTGATGGATTTTCCTTCTTCTAAAGAAAAAAATCTTCAAGAAAAATTAAATAGGGATGAAAAGGCTGCCGGAAATGGAAAGTTGCCACCATACGGCTGCCCCGGACCCGTGGCCAGCCCGCTTATTGAAGAAAAGCCCGTCTTGTTCCTTGGCCAGTGTCCCCTCCTGACGACCCTGTTGACACCTTGCTCCCGTCAAAATAAAATCACCTTAAGGCTAGCGGAAAGGATCGAGAAAAAATGGAGAAACTGCTCAGGGTAAACATGACGACGGGAACCGTGAGCTGGGAGGAGTTCGCGTCGCTGGCCCCAGAAAGTGAACGGCCTGGCGACCACCGGCCAGCCGGGCTCACCGACGGCAGCTCGTCCTCTGCTCACAATGGCGGTGCTGTCCCGGCGGATCTTTTGGGCGGCCGCGGCCTGGCGGCCAAAATATTGCTAAATGAGGTACCGCCAGCTACCGATCCGTTGGGGCCTTTGAACAAGCTCATCATTGCGCCGGGGCGTTTGGCCGGCACCTTCGCTTCCAGCACCAACCGGATTTCTTTTGGCGGCAAAAGCCCGCTTACCGGTGGGATTAAAGAGTCCAATGCCGGCGGCATGACGGCCTTGCGCCTGGCCCAGCTGGGATACCGGGCCGTCATCATCGAAGGGCAAGCCGCCGAGCGGAAGCTCTCTGCCCTCGTCATTTCTGCGGAAAAGGCCTGGCTGGAAAGGGCTGAGGATCTGCGGGGGCTGGGGACCATCGAGACGGTGAAAATCCTGCGGCAGCGCTACGGGGACAAGGCGGCTATCTCCCTGGTGGGCCCGGCCGGAGAACGTCTTTTGCCCGCCGCGGGCATCGCCGGAACGGATCAAGAAGGATTCCCGGGGCGTTATTCTGGCCGGGGCGGCTTGGGGGCCGTAATGGCGGCCAAGGGGTTAAAGGCGGTGGTGGTCCTGGCCGACGGAGCCGTGCCGCGGCGCCCGGTGGACAAGGCCCTTTGGGATGAGGCTTTGCGGGAATACAACCGCCTTTTGCAAACCTTGCCGGCCACGGCGGAAAGATTCCCTCTTTATGGAACCGCGGCCACTTTGGAATTCACCAACCGAATTGGCGCCTTACCGACCCGTAATTTCTCTCGGGGACAATTTGAGCAGGCCGAGGCCATCAGCGGGACGCGACTACGGCAGATCATCCTGGAGCGGGATGGGGAAGGAACACCCACTCATGCCTGCATGCCGGGCTGTCTGGTGCGTTGCTCCAATCGTTATGCGGACAAAATGGGACGGTTTTGGGTTTCGCCCATGGAATATGAGACCCACGCCCTTTTGGGCTCCAACCTGGAGATCGGCGACTTTGACCAGTTGGCCGAGTTGACCTATTTATGCAACGATCTGGGCCTGGACACCATTGAGACGGGGGCCGCCATCGGGGTGGCTATGGAAGCCGGCCTTTTGCCTTTTGGCGACTTTGCCGGGGCGCGGCGCTTGATCGAGGAGATCGGGGAAGGTACCATTTTGGGCCGGCTTCTGGGACACGGGGCGGCGGTGGCGGGCCGGGTCCTGGGGGTCCGCCGGATCCCGATGGTCAAAGGCCAGGCCATGCCGGCTTACGACCCCCGCGGTATGAAGGGAAACGGAGTGGTATATGCCACTTCCCCCATGGGCGCCGACCACACCGCCGGCAACGTGGTGGCCGTGCCAACGGACCATCTCGATCCACGGGGTAAGGTCGAGCTTTCCCGGCAACTCCAGATTCAGGCCGCCGTCTTCGATGATCTCGGACTTTGTAACTTTGTCGGGGCGGTCTGGAGTACCTCGCCCGAAACGATTGCCCGGCTCGTCCAGGGTTTGACGGGAGAACCGGTTACCGTAGAAAGTTTGAAAGATCTGGGGCTGGACATAATCAAAACAGAGCTCGCTTTCAATCGCCGGGCCGGTCTCGGGCCGCAGGACGACCGGCTACCAGAATTCATGCGGGAAGAACCCCTACCACCGCATAATTCCGTCTGGGACATTCCAGACGAGGAGCTGGATGCCATCTGGAAATGATCGGTGTCTGGAAAGACGGCGGTTTGGGGAATTAGGGTGCCTCCCGCGTGACGTGCGGGAAGAGGTGGAGGCTTTTGGAGGAAGGCATTGGACGAAACGGCAGGCGGGGAGCAAACCGGCTGGCGCGGGGCTTTCGGGCTGCGGGCCGCGCCGCCGTCAGATGCCGGATTTTTAGGGGAGATTTATCTTGCACGTACAGGTCGAGATACTCTTTTTCGACGCCGCCGGCTCCCGGCACACCGGGACTCACGAACTGGCCGCCGGGGCCAAACTGGAGGATCTCCTGGCTGAACTCGGCTCGCTTCCCCCCGAGGCAGTTTGCCTGGTGAATGGTCGGGCGGCGGGCCCGGAGGTTAGCTTAAAAGACGGAGATCGGATCACCATCCTGCCGCGGGCTTTAGGTGGCCGGACAGCGATCTAAAAATGAAAGGAGCGAAAGCCTGGTCAGGACAGGCGCCCATGCCCTTTTGGCGGGCTAGATCTTGATCAGGCGGCTTTTTTGCATCTCATCGATACGCACGCTCACACTGATCTTGCGCAGTTTGCCCATGACCGGGGAGAGGTTTACCGGCGGGCGCAGGAGGCTGAAGTTAAGACCATCATCAATGTCGGCTATGATGCCACTACTTCCGAGCGCTCGGTCCAGTATGCTCAACGTTATCCTTTTATCTATGCGGCGGTGGGCTTTCACCCCCACGATGCCAAAGATTTCGATGCGCGGGCGGCGGCTTTTTTGGCCGAGCTGGCGCGCCGGCCGAAAGTGGTAGCCATTGGCGAGATCGGGTTGGATTATTATCGCCACCTTTCTCCTCGGGAACAACAAATGGAAGCCTTCCGCCGGCAGATTGGCCTGGCCAAGGAATTGAGGCTGCCCATCATCGTTCACGACCGTGACGCCCATACCGAGACCATCCGCGTCTTGTTGGAAGAAAGGGCTCAGGAAGTGGGGGGCGTTTTGCATTCCTTCTCGGGCGACCGCGAAATGGCGCGGCAGGCCCTGGATTTAGGATTTTATCTGGGTTTTTCCGGGCCGGTCACCTTTAATAACGGCCGGCGGGCGCAAGATATGGCTCGCTACGTTCCCCTCGACCGTCTCCTTCTGGAAACCGACTGTCCTTACCTTACGCCGGAGCCCTTCCGGGGACGGCGAAATGAACCGGCCTACGTCCGTTTTGTAGCCGAAAAGATCGCCGAACTGCGCGGGATTTCTCTGGAAGAGTTGGCTGCGCAAACGACGGAAAACGCCAAACGCCTCTTCCGGATCGAGGTTGCCGGTTAAAGGGAGTCTTATGTTAACCTTCACCCCTTCTCCCAACCCTGAATACCCTGAAAGGAGGACGATACCTTTGAGGTGAGAAGGGATGAGAAGGGCTTTGATCACCGGCATTACCGGCCAGGATGGTGCCTACCTGGCCCAGCTCCTTCTGAAGAAGGGTTACCGTATCTTTGGCACTTACCGCCGCAGCAGTCACCCCCCTTTCGAGCGCTTGGAATACCTGGGTATTGTGGATCAAGTGGAGCTTCTACCCATGGATCTCCTGGATCAGGGGAGCATCCTCCGGGCTCTGGAAGCGGCCGAACCGGAAGAGGTGTATAACCTGGCTGCGCAAAGCTTTGTCCAGGTTTCCTTCCAACAACCCATCCTTACCGGCAACGTCACCGGGTTGGGAGTGGCCCGCCTTTTGGAGGCCATCCGGGAAGTCAACCCCGCCATCCGTTTTTATCAGGCTTCCTCGAGCGAAATGTTTGGCAAGGTCCAGTCTGTTCCCCAGGACGAGAAAACCCCCTTTTATCCCCGCAGCCCTTACGGTGTAGCCAAACTCTACGGCCACTGGATCACCGTGAATTACCGCGAGGCTTATGGGCTTTTTGCCTGTTCCGGCATCTTGTTCAACCACGAGTCGCCATTGCGCGGGGTGGAGTTTGTCACCCGGAAGATCAGCCGGGCGGTGGCGCGGATCAAGCTGGGGTTACAGGATCGCCTGGAACTGGGAAATCTGGAAGCCAAGCGCGATTGGGGTTATGCCCCGGAATATACCGAGGCCATGTGGCTGATGCTCCAACAGGAGCAGCCGGGAGACTACGTCATCGCCACCGGTCAGACCCACCGGGTCCGCGATTTCGTTGAAGAGGCCTTTCGGGTGGTGGGTTTAGATTGGCGCGCCCACGTAGTACAAACGGAAAGCCTCTTCCGGCCGGCGGAAGTGGACCTTTTGGTGGGCAATCCTGCGCGAGCGCAACGCGAGCTGGGGTGGCAGCCCCGCACCACCTTTGCCGATCTCGTCCGGATCATGGTGGAAGCCGATTTAGAACGAGAGAAACGTTCGGTGGGCGGACGGTCAGATTCTGCTTGAAAGACGGCTGGGATCCCGGTGGCGACTAATGATTCCACTGAGGGTATTGTCAGGGGCGGGGGTAGAGGTGCCCTCGACACTACAATGTCCTGGCTTGCCCAAATCCGCAAGCCTGCTGTCATGAATACAAAACCAATGGCCGGCTTTTACCCCAGGGTTAAGGGGGCGGTGTCAACTCTATTTCTTGAAGTGGGTGGAGGGCTGAGGTAGAGAGCCCTTGCCCAGCGCTAAACGCGGGCTCATTTTACGACGAATGTCCCAGGGTCGAGTTGCACCGGCACACCAGACGCGCTGCGCTAGGGCGACCACCGCGCCACCCCATGTTTTTCGTTTATCGAAACAACCGGGCAGGAATTTGTGGCGGCGGTGTCAAAAGAATAGAAAAGGCGGAACAAAGTTCGTGCCATTACAAGCGTTGGGACGAGGCCGGGGAAGAGTCATTGAGGGAGAATTCTGGAGCAAGAGAGTGGCAACGGTCGGTGGCCGCGCCGCCGGGGTTCGTCCCGGCCCGGCGAAATAACTGAAAGTCAGGGTCAAGGCTTAGGGCTGAGTTTCTTGGCCCAGATTAGGGCGGGACTTTTGGTCAAAACCAGGGACTAAGAACCTGGCCAAGGCTCCACCCCAACTCTTGCGCCGCCCGGAGTGGTTGGTGAGCATCTTCTAGGCTAAGACTCGGGTGCAAAACTTCGGCCAGAGCACCTTTTCCCCCGGAAGGAGATTTTCGCTTGCGGTTCCGTTTTACTTTGCCCTTTGATCTCAAAGAAAGGCGCCGGGAGTACCTGTATTTGCTTGCCGCGACGTTGATCCAGGGTTTCAGCTGGTTTCTGGTCATCCCCATTTTACCCCTTTATGCCCGCCGCCTGGGAGCCGCCGAATTCTTGGTGGGCGTGGTCATGTCGGTGCCGGCCGTCTTGCAGCTATTTTTGAGCCTTCCCAGCGGCTTCCTGGCGGCCCAGTTCGGGAAACGCCGGCTGATCATCCTTTCTTTTTGGTTTAATTTTTTGGCGGGTTTTCTCTATCTTCTCAGTCCAACGGCCTGGTTCTTGCTTTTGGCCCAGTTTTTCTTCGGCTTGGGAAATACCCTTTTTTGGCCTCTCCAGGGCGCCTATCTCACCCAACTGGTCGAGCCCGCCGAGCGGAGCCGGGTCGTCGGTTTTACCATGGGAGTGGTGGCCAGCAGCTTTGCTGCTGCCCCTTTTGTGGCCGGTGGGCTGACCGATCTTCTGGGTTTTACTCCCGTTTTCTTTCTCCTTTCCGGTCTGGCTCTTTCTGGAGCTCTCCTGGCCCGCGGCTTTCCGCCTGATGAGGAGTACAGCGGCAGTCCTTTCGGGTTAAGTGGAGTTCTCAGCGGATCTCTCGCCCAAACGGCCGCTCTTTTGCAAAAGCCGGCCCTGCGCTTCACCAATCTCTCCTCTTATCTTACCTTTCTCTTTTGGGGGACCTACGATGCCTTTTATCCTCTATTCATCGTGGGCGGATTGGGGTATTCCTCGGCCTTTCTGGGTTTTTTGATCACCGCCCGCAACACCGTTTTGTCCCTGATTCGGTTCTTCGTCAATGGCTTAGGAAACCGCTTTTCTTTACCGGCCTTGATGATTTATAGTTTAACTACCGCCGGCTTGGGCTTGGTCCTTTTGCCGGCAGTGGCGGGCCCGGCGGGCCTAATCTTACTGGCCCTGGTGACGGGTATTTCCGTGGGCATTCTTCCCACGGCGACCACCTTAGTCATCGCCGCCAACAGCGATGAGCGGGAGCGCGCTCCTGCCCTGGCCTTGGATGGGACAAGCGTCAGCTTGGGCCGGGTCACCAGCTCTTATGTCTTTGGTTTTTTGGCTCAAAAGGTGGGAGTTGGGGTAAACTTCCGCCTGGTGGGTTTGGTGGTTTTAAGCGGGGTTCTGGTCCTCGTCTGGCTTTACCGGCAAGGCCAGGCCAGCCGGACTCCGACCTTTGTCCGCGAATTAAATTAGACTTCCGGCGCCGGTCCTCATGCCGCTCTGGCGCGAAGATAGCCGTAACCTTGGTCGAGGAGGGGGAACGAAGTTTTGGTTGGGGTTTTTGACGTCTTGGGTCCCATCATGATTGGACCATCCAGCTCGCACACTGCCGGGGCAGTTCGGATTGGCCGGGTAGCCCGGGCCATATTGGGCGACCGGGTCAGCCGCGCCCGGATTCTCCTGCATGGTTCTTTTGCCGACACCTACCGGGGACACGGAACGGACCGGGCTCTAGCGGCTGGGCTCTTGGGTTATGCCACCGACGACGAAAGGATCCGCCAGGCCCTGGATATTGCCGGGCGGGAGGGAATGGAACTCTCTTTTGAGCGGGCCGATCTAGGAGCCGTCCATCCCAATACGGCTTTGCTCTTTCTAACTTCCCCAAGCGGCCGGCGAGTGGAAGTGATGGGATCTTCCGTCGGCGGTGGGAGCATCGTCATCTCCCGGATAAACGGCTTTGAAGTGGAACTGACCGGTGAATACAATACCCTCTTGACGGTGCATCAGGACCGCAAAGGGGTCATTGCGGCCGTCACGGCCATCCTGGCCGCCGCCGACATCAATATCGCCTTCATGCGGGTATCGCGAAAGGAGCGGGGGGCGACGGCGTTAATGCTGATCGAGGTTGATCAACCCATCGCCGGTGAGGTTTTAGAAGAAATCCGCGCCCTACCGGCGGTGGAACAGGCCATGATGATCGAACCCCAGTGATTGCCATGCAGACTCGGTAAGGTGGGCGACCGGCCTCACAACCTTGACACCCGGATAGGTGATCACCGGCGGGTGATCGGGCAGTTTGCCCTACTTTCGCCTTGGCAGGCTCACTTCAGCGTGATGGAAGAATATCCAGAGTTTGCGGTCGTTAGTAAGAGGGGGCAGTATAATGGGTTACCACAGTCTTGACGAGTTGGTCCATCTGGCGGAAGAGAAGGGTCAGAGGATTTCCGAAATCGTCCTGGCGGAAGAAATGGCCGTTTCCGGTTTAACGCGGGAAGCGGTTTTGGAAAAGATGCGGCAAAACCTGGTGGTAATGCGGGAGGCCCTCCAGCGGGGTTTGACCGAAGGACCACGCTCGGCCAGCGGACTGGTGGGTGGAGGAGGACGACGGCTGCAGGAGAAAGCCAGCGACGGGAGGACCCTGACCAACGATCTGGCGCGGGTCATCGCCGGAGCGCTCGCCGTCGCCGAGGTCAACGCCGCCATGGGACGGATTGTGGCCGGCCCCACCGCCGGATCAGCGGGGGTTCTGCCCGGCGTCCTTTTACCCATGGCCGACAAGCTGGGAGTTGGAGAAGAAGAAGTTCTCCTGGCCCTTTTTACTGCTGCCGGCGTGGGGAAGGTCATCACCGAGAAAGCGACGGTGTCCGGTGCAGAAGGTGGGTGCCAGGCGGAGTGCGGGGCGGCGTCAGCCATGGCGGCAGCGGCCTTGGTGGAATTGGCTGGGGGCAGTCCGCGGCAGGCCGCCCACGCTGCCGGCATCGCCTTAAAAAACCTCCTGGGCCTGGTCTGTGACCCGGTGGCCGGCCTGGTGGAGGTTCCCTGCGTGAAACGGAATGCCGGTGCAGCCGCCAACGCCCTGGCGGCAGCGGAAATGGCGTTGGCCGGGATTGAGAGCGTCATCCCACCCGATGAGATCATTGAGGCGATGGGAGCCGTGGGGCGACTGCTACCGGCCCAGTTGCGGGAGACGGCAGAGGGAGGGCTGGCGGCGACTCCCACCGGCCGGCGGATCAAACGGCAATTGGTGGGGCCAACGGAGGCCGAAGGGGAGGTTTGAGGCGGCCTGGGGCGGCTCAGAAGACCGCGGCCGACGGGGTTTGCGGGTTCGTCATCGCCGAGCAGACGGTATTGGCAAAAACCGTCCGTTGTAGGTCCGCCACGGTTCCGCCGTGGCTCCAGGAAGCTACTACGCTCCTCCGTCGCCAGTATTATGTCGCCTCCACCTTTGACGACGCCAGCTCAGTATTTTCATCCACCGTTGGTGCTCCCCCGGCGGCATAGGCGTCTATCCGAGTACGAATTAGGCCCTGGATGGCTTGCGTGGATCTGACTTAAACACGCGGCCATATTTTTTAATGTCATTTAAAAAACCTCTTGACTTTGACCTAAATCCGGCATAGGCTGGTGGATAGAGGCAAAGAATATGAAAAGGGTCAATTTTGGGGTCGAGATCCAATAGGTGCTGTTTTTCGGCAAACCCGGCCTGGCCGGGGAAGAACGCCCTGCCTCTGGCGCTCGATCAGACGACCCCCAACCCAGGACGGAGGGATGAAATTGGTCGATCAGGAACTGGTCAAAAAAGTCAAGGCCGAGGTGGCCAGATACCGCGAGGATATCATTCAATTCATGCGGGACATCGTGGCCATTCCCAGCCCCAACGGGAACATTGAAGCCGTCGCCAAACGCATTGCCGAAGAGATGAAAAAACTCGGTTTTGACGACGTCTTTTTTGACAGTATGGGTAATGTGCTGGGCCGCATCGGAAACGGACCCAAGATCCTCCTTTATGACAGTCACATCGACACCGTTGATGTAGCCGATCCGACACAGTGGCAGTGGGATCCCTTTAAAGGCAAGATCGAAAACGGTATCCTTTACGGTTTGGGCGCCGGCGACGAGAAGAATTCCACGCCGGGTATGGTCTATGGTTTGAAGATCATCAAGGATCTTGGCCTGGCCAAAGATTTCACCCTCTACTATTTTGGCAATATCGAAGAGATCTGCGATGGCGTGGCCCCCAACTCGTTGGTGGAGACCGACAAGATCCGGCCAGATTTCGTGGTCATCGGCGAGCCCACCAACATGCGGATCTACCGTGGCCACCGGGGCCGGGTGGAGATGAAAGTGACGACCAAGGGACGCACCTGCCACGCCAGCGCCCCGGAGCGAGGCGTCAACGCCCTCTACAAAATGGCCCACATCATTACGGCCATCAGCCAGATGGGTGACGAGTTCGTCAACGATCCCTTCCTCGATAAGGGCTCTATTGCCGTCACCGACATCCATGTCAAAACGCCTTCCATCAATGCCCTTCCCGACGAGGCCGTCATCTATATCGACCGCCGCCTCACCTTCGGGGAAACGAAAGAGATGGCCGTGGAACAGGTCCGCAAAGTGGCTGCGCCCCACGGCGGCGAGGTAGAGGTACTCTGGTTCAATGAGCCCAGCTATACCGGGTTCGTCTTTGAAGTGGACAAGTACTACCCGGCCTGGGCTCTGCCGGAGGGGCACGACCTGGTCCAGGCTGGTGTGACCACCTATGAGCGGCTCTTCGGGAACAAACCGGAGATCGGGAAATGGGTCTTCAGCACCAATGGTACTTACTGGATGGGCAAAGCCAACATTCCTTCCATCGGTTTTGGGCCCGGCGATGAGCAGTATGCCCACACCGTGTTAGATCAGGTGCCCATTGAAGATCTGGTGCGCTCGACGGAGTTTTACGCCCTTTTCCCCACCGTCCTGGCAGAACGACTGGGCGGCCAGAAGTAACCGGCGATACGTTAGAAAAGGAGGAGCGGCGGCTAAAACAAGGCGATTATGGCTGGTCGCTAGCATACCGAGTAACCGGCGATACGATAAAAGAGGAGGAGCGGCGGCCAGGCCGCTCCTTGGTTTTGGCGGCGAAGGGCCCTTGTTCGGCATCCACCTGCCCGGAGGGCCCCAGATGGCGCTCTCCATCACCTCCGGCAGGATGTGGTGGGCGTTTGTCAGACGGTGCCCCACTGACTTGACCACAGATGGGTAATTTCTGGCAGATCTGGGTTTGGGCGATCCCGGCTCATATCATTTTCACCTCTGCCGGTGCCCCGGCTTAGGCGCCCCCAGAAGCCGGCAGGCGATTGCTGCCTTCGCTTCAGTCTTTCAACTTAAGCCCGATAGCCCCGGCGAGCCGGGGCTTTTAATATGGACGGAGCCATTGCGCCGGGGAACCTCAAGGTGGTAAAATCATCCTGGGAAATTTTCTGGAGCGGCGTTTCATTTTCGCGAGATCCGCCGCCATGTGCGTTTTCGTGGCCCGAGGGGGAGGCGGAACGCAGAGCGACCATCCGGCGACCCAGGTTAAGCGGGCTTGAATCTCCCAAATGGTGCGGCCAGGGCCAGTCCTGGGCCGTTTACCCACATGGACGACGGCGATTTAGGACGATCCGTCAGGAGGAATTCCTTTGAGCTCAGAATCCAAAACCGTGCCCACCTCCGACCAACAAAGTTCCGCAGTTGCGGCCGGTCTACCCCAGGGGCCAGGACGGGAACCTCTTTGGACCTCGTCTTTCATCTTCCTGTCCTTGAGTAACCTGAGCCTGTTTATCGCCTTCCAGATGCTCCTGCCGACCCTGCCGGTCTACGTCCAGCAACTTGGTGGGACCGAAGCCATGGCTGGACTGGTCATCGGCGTCTTTACGGTTTCGGCGGTGCTGATCAGGCCCCTGGCGGGACTGATGGCGGATATATACGGGCGACAGCTGCCATTTTTCTTGGGCTTGGGCATTTTCGCTTTGTCTGTGTTTGGATATAATTGGGTGCCTACGGTGGCGTTACTCTTGGCCCTGCGCTTTCTTCACGGCTTGGGGTGGGGGTTGGCGGGAACGTCGGCCGGCACGGTGGCTGCAGATATTGTACCCAAGAATCGCCTCAGCGAAGGGATGGGGTACTTTGGGCTGGCCAGCACCCTGGCCATGGCCATTGCTCCGGCCATTGGGCTCTGGGTGATCAAAACACTGGGCTTCAGCCTGCTTTTTTATTCCTCGACCGGATTGACCCTGTTGGCCCTTGCTCTGGCCATGCTGATCAAGTACCGAAAAAACTTGCCGCCGGCGACAAGACCGGGCTTACTTGAGCCCAGCGCCTTCGGGCCTTCTCTGGTCATCTTTTTGGTGACCATGACCTACGGGGCCATCGTCTCCTTCATCGCCTTGGACGCCGGACAAAAAGGCATCAGCAACATAGGGATCTTCTTTACGATTTATGCTTTGACAGTAGCCCTGGTCCGGCCGGTGGCGGGGGTTTGGGCCGACCGGTTCGGATCCGACGTGGCCATTGTGCCGGGCCTCATTTTGGTGGGGGCGGCCATGCTCGTTTTGTCCCAGGCCAAATCCCTGTCCACTTTCCTGGTGGCGGCAGGGATGTATGGGCTGGGCTTCGGGGCGGTGCAACCCAGCCTCCAGGCGCTGGTGGTACGTGACTTGCCGCCCCAAAGAAGGGGTACGGCCAACGGAACCTTTTATACCGCCTTTGACCTGGGTATTGGCGTCGGTTCCACCCTCTGGGGAGCGCTGGCGCAGGGTACGGGATATGACCTCATGTACCTGATCGCGGCCTTACCCGGTTTTTTGGCCCTGCCGGCTTATCTTTTCTTAAGACGCGCTTCCGGAAAGAAATGACGGGGTTGAACTTGGTGGCTGGCTTTACTTGATGGTGGAACAGCAAGAGAAGAAAGTTATTGAGCGAGCGTAGCGGCAGGCAATAACCCAGGGTTTTCCAGTAGTCTATGGAGAAGTGGCCTTAGAAGGATATCACTACTATCCTGCCCGCGTCCACGCCCGCACCTGGATAGACGAAGCTGGGCTGACCATTAACGAGGAAGGGGACGGTGATGGTTACTGGCACCTGGTTTGCCGCCGTAAGAACGATTAGTGAATGGGAGTGAGCTGTTGCTGCCATTTAATATTCGGGCCGATCTTTTGGCCTTAATAAAAACGGCCCGCTTCGCTGAGGACCTGGTGGGGCGTTTTGCTGGACGAATGGTTTTAAAGAAGCCGCAACGGGGGTACGACATGGAGTTTCAGGCCATCGAGGGAATGCCATAAAGGATGACCCGCCTTCTCGAATTCCGCACTCAGGCTCCTTGCTCGATCAGGGGCCTCTCATCCATCTTTTTTAGCTGGGACTGGGGGATGCCCGCCAAACTCCTGCCGCAGGGCGGCGATGACCTTGCCGGCGAAGGTTTCTTCCTGTCTGGAACGCAGGCGCATGGCATAGGCCAGGGCAATGGCCGGGAAGGGCACGCCCCGTTTCCAGGCCTCGGCGATAGCCCAGTTCCCGGTGTCTCCGCCGCCGATATCTCCTTTTATGGAGTCCAGTTGGGGATCTTTCTGAAGAGCCCGCTCGGTCAGTTCCATGAGCCAGCCCCGGATGACGCTGCCGTGATTCCAGACCCTGGCCACCTGGGCCAGATCAAGCTGGAAAGGGCTTGCCGACAAAAGCTCGAAGCCTTCGCCGATGGCTTCCAACATCCCGTATTCGATGGCGTTATGGACCATTTTTGTGAAATGGCCGGCGCCGCTGCTACCCAGATAGGCTAAGCCACCGGGACAGGCCAGGTCGCTTAATAAACCGTGCGCGCGTTCGAAGGCTTCTTTAGATCCACCAACCATTAAGCTAAGTCCCGCGCGGGCTCCTTCCAGGCCGCCGCTTGAGCCACAATCCAGGAACTCAATCCCGCGTTCTTTCAGCTGGTTGGCCCGCCGCATGGAGTCGAGATAAAAAGAATTTCCTCCATCGATCACCACATCTCCCGGCTCAAGGTGCAAGACGAGCCCCGTCTTTTCTGTCCGGTCTTCACCGAAAAGGACTTGATCCACCGGCTCCCCGGCCGGTACCATCAGCCAGATCAACCGGGGTTTGGGCAGAGCCCGGGTCAACTCGGCCAGGGTCTTGACCGCCTGGGCCCCCAGCGCTTCGGCCAAGCGGAGATTTTCGTCCTGGACATCATGGGCCACCACGGAATAGCCTTTTTCCAAAAGACGTTGGGCTACTCCGAGTCCCATTCGACCCAGGCCGATTAAGCCGGCGGCTGGGATTTCTTTCCGAGAATCAATTCTTTGCGGTTTGAGGGCCGGGACGGATTCGGACATGCTAACACCTCTTTTGCTTTCGGAGACGAAACTCCTTGCCGCACAAGGATCTCCGGCCAGGCAAGCTTCTTAATACAGATGGAGATTCTTGCCTACGGTCGGCAGGCAGACGGGATTATCAGATGGAATCTATTTTAAGGCTGGTGGGGAGCACTTTTATAGTACCTTAACGGCCAGGAGAATGCAATAAAAAAACTTTTTACATCATTGAAAGCAAAAAAAGAAATTGTTATACTAGCCTTACCGGGCCCGCCTGTGGGCTAAAGTTGAAAAATGGGGGGAGAGAAATGAGAAAGCTCCGGATTTCTGTGGCCGTCTTGGTGGCGTTGGCCCTGCTCCTGACCCTCCTCAGCGGTTGCGGTGGGAGTTCAAAGCCGCCTGCGGCGGAAACGCCGAAGGCGCCGGCCGACAAACCATTTGCTGGGGTTTCCTTGCGTTTTGTGGCGGCCAATCATCCCTGGACCGAGTCATTGCGCCCGCTGATCCCCGAATTTGAGCAAAAGACGGGGATCAAGGTCAACCTGGAGGCCTATTTTGAGGATCAGTTGACCCAGAAACTCACCGTTGAGCTGACTTCGGGTACATCCACCATTGACGTCTTTATGCAACGCCCTTTACAGGAGGCAAAACAGTTCCAGAAAAATGGCTGGTACGAAAATCTGGATAATTTCCTGAAGGATCCCAAGAAAACCCCTGCTGATTACGACCCCAACGACTTCTTCCCTTCCGCCCTGGCTTCCGAGCGGGTGGGGACGGCCCTGACCGGGATTCCCATCGTCACGGAGCAGGAAATCCTCTACTATCGTAAAGACCTCTTTGAAAAGGATAAAATCAAGGTTCCCACCACCTGGCAAGAGTTGGAGGCAGCGGCCAAGCATTTCCACGCCCCGGACAAGGGATTTTACGGGATCGTCAGCCGTGGCCAGCGTTCGCCAGCCGTCACCCAGTTCTCGAGCTACCTCTACGGCTTTGGCGGTGACTTCATCAAAGACGGAAAAGCCGCCCTGGATACCCCCGAGGCCATTGCTGCCTTCAAGTTCTACGGTGATCTTCTCCGTAAATACGGACCGCCTGGTGTCTTGAACATGAGCTGGCCGCAGGCTGCCGCCATCTTTGCGCAAGGGAAAGCGGCCATGTGGACCGATGCCAACAGCCTCTATCTGAATGTGGCCGATCCGGCCAAGTCCCAGGTCGCGGACAAGGTTGGGTTTGCCATGTTCCCGGCGGGCCCAGCGGCGCAGAAACCCTATAGCGTAACCTCTTGGGGTATTAGCATCCCCTCCACCTCCAAGAATAAGGACGCGGCGTGGGAATTCGTCAAATGGGCGACCAGCAAGGAAATCAGCGGTAAGATCCAGGCCAAAGGAGTGCCGGGAGCGCGGAAATCGGTCTGGGACAGCGAGCAAGGGAAGAAAGGCTTCCCGGCCCAATGGGTAGAGGTAGCGGCTAAGTCGGGAGCCATTGGTCATCCTTACGACCGGCCCAACGTCATCGCCGTTGGAGCCTCGCGCGACATCGTAGGCGACGTCATCACCCAGGCCATTGAGGGTAAAGACGTGGCGGCAGCCGCCAAAAAGGCCAACGCGCAGTTGCAGGAACTTCTGGATAAAGAGAAATAACGGGATTACACAATAGTGGGATTAACTGGGGCCAACTGCGCCCCGCCAGTCCCCGGCCAGGTCGTTGTCTGGTTCAGCTGTTTGGCCCCGTCGGTGAAGTCGTCGAGTAGATCCAGCAACCCGACGCGGGGAGGTTTTAACAGCAGCGGCGTCGAATCTTTGAGGGAGGCCCTCGCTCCGCAATAAGGGCGGGGACCTCCCGCCTGTCCCCGGGACCGGTAAGGTACCTTCAGCACTCCGACAACGGTACTACTTGGGATACAAATAAGGTCTCTCCAGTAGAAGGTTGCCAACGAGACTGCGAAACAATCTAGACCGGTGGGGCCTCGTCCAGCTGGGGCCACAGCCAGCACGACTGCAGGTTCTGGATGGCAACTTATCGCTCGAAGCGAGGGATGGACATGGCCAACTGGGTGGAACGCCACCTGCGGTACCTTTTTCCTCTTCCGGCCATCCTTTTTGTGGCCGTCATGATGGTCTTTCCCATCCTCTATACCCTGCGCCTCTCCTTTACCGAATGGAGCATGGGCGGCGCCACGTCGCCTGTTTTTGTAGGTTTCCGCAATTATACCCGCCTTTTGCTGCAGGATCAACGGTTTTTGTCGGCGGTAGCCCGTACCTTTTATTTTACCGTTTTGGCGGTAGCTGTAGAGACGGTCCTCGGGGTGGCCATTGCCCTTCTCTTTAACCGCGAGTTCGCCGGGAAGAATCTCATCAAGACCCTCTTCCTTTTACCAATGGTGGCCACGCCCGTGGCCATTGGTCTGGTCTGGCTGCTCATCCTCGAGCCCACCATCGGGGTGGCCAATTATCTCTTGCGTCTGGTGGGGGTGGCGCCCCTGGCCTGGTTGGCTTCTCCCCGGACGGTCATCCCCTCTTTAGCCCTGGTCGATATCTGGCAATGGACGCCCATGGTGGTCCTCATCGTTTTAGCCGGACTGACGGCCTTGCCCAGTGACCCCTTTGAGGCGGCGCGGGTGGACGGGGCTACGCCCTGGCAAACCTTTTGGTTGGTGACTCTGCCGCTTCTGCGACCGACCATCGCCGTCGCTGTCCTTCTGCGAGCCATTGACGCCTTCAAGACCTTCGATATCATCTATACCATGACGGGAGGGGGTCCCGGTTTTTCTTCGGAGACCCTGAACATCTACAGCTTCCAAATGGCCTTTCAGTATTTCCGAATGGGTCAGGCTGCGGCCCTTTTGATGATCTTCTTTGCCCTGGTTTTAGGTATCAGCATTGCTTTGAACTGGCTGAGGCGGCCGGTCAGCCACTAGGAATTTGTGGGAACAGGAGAGAGGTGGGCGGCGATGCGCCAGGCTAAACCGGTTTCGATTTTGAAAGAAGCGCTATTTTGGCTCTTGTTGGTCCTGGCCGTGATACCCTTTTTGTTTCCTTTTTTCTGGATGATCCTTTCCTCACTGAAAACCCAGGTTCAAATCATGCAGGTACCGCCAACTCTCATCTTCACGCCGACCTGGCGGAATTACCAGGATGTTTTTGGCCAGCAGAACTTCCTTTACTTCATGACCAATAGCTTCATCGTGGCGACTGGCTCAACCTTAGTCGGGCTAATTTTGGGTCTGCCGGCGGCCTACTCCATCGCCCGGTATAAGCAGCAAGGACTTGGTTTTGTCATCCTTTTGGCCCGCATGGTTCCCGGGATCACTTTCCTCATTCCCTGGTTCATCATGTTTACCCGTCTTCATCTCATCGATACCTATACCGCTCTCATTGCCAGCCACCTGTTGGTGGCCCTCCCTTTCATCACCTGGGTGATGATCCCCTTTTTCGAGGGGATTCCGGTGGAACTGGAGGAAGCGGCCCGGGTCGACGGGACGACCACTCCTTACGCTTTCCTACGCATCGTTTTGCCGCTGTCGGGGCCGGGCATTATCACCGCCTCCATCCTGTCCTTTGTTTTCTCCTGGAATAACTTTATGTTTTCAGTCATCCTCACCGGTGCCCGTACTAAGACCTTACCGGTGGCGGTTTTTAATTTCCTCTCCTATTCGGAGATCAACTGGGGTGGTCTCATGGCTGCGGCGGTAGCCATCACCTTGCCGGTAATGGTTTTGGGGATCCTCACCCAAAGGTACATCATTCGCGGCCTGACCGCCGGAGCGGTGAAAGGCTAAAGCCAAACCAGGAGTAAACGCACGGCAGGGGAATTATAGAAGGAGAAATCCAAACGTAGGCCGCGGTGAGGGCGGGAAAGGGGCATAGGGAATGGTGTTCAGGCGAAAGCTCCTGCAAAAGGCAAACTAGCGAGGTTCTAAGCGTAGCCTACAAGGAGGAGTGCTGATGGCGAGGGAAGAGCGTGAGAACGGTGGGCTGCGGGTGAGCACTGCTCTTGAGACCAGGATCCATGCCCTAAAAGGGGCTCTTTCGGAAAAAGAGCAGGCGGTGGCTAATTTCCTCCTCTCCAATCCGCAAGAATTCATCAGCCTTTCTATTTCGGACATCGCGGCCCGTTGCGGGGTCTCCGAGACAGTGGTGTTGCGCCTGTACCGAAAATTGGGATATAGTGGTTTTCATGAATTCAAGATCGACGTGGCGCGCTCCCTGACGGAGGCAGAAGGCGATCTCTATGAGGAGATCCACTCGCAAGATGAAATGGCCACCTTGAAACGGAAAGTCTTTGCGGTGGCCCGGCAGGCCCTGGAGGACGCCCTGGAGGGGGTGGATGCGGAAGCTTTGACCCGGGCCCGCGATGCCCTCCTCGGGGCCCGGCGAGTAGTTTTGGGAGGCTTCGGGGCCTCGGCCGCCGTAGCCCTGGATGCGGCCCACAAACTGATGAAGCTGGGGATTGTGGCCACCCCCATTTGGGATTCTCACCTGCAGAGTATGGCGGCCGCCGTTTTGGGGCCAGGCGATGTCTTTTGGGCCATCAGCCATTCCGGTAACTCCCGGGACATCGTTGAGACTCTCGAGCTGGCCCGCGCGCGCGGTGCTACCACCATCGTGATGACGGGTTTTCCCGCCTCGCCGGCAGCCAAAGCCGCCGAAATAGTCCTCCATAGCATTTGCCGGGAAACCAAGTACCAGACCGATGCCATGAGTTCTCGCCTGGTTCAACTGGCCATCGTTGACACCCTCTATGTTTCGATGCTCTTACACGGGCGGGAGACAACGGCTAGAAACGTTCATGCCACCTCTTTGGCGGCGGCCAAAAAGAAACTTTAGTTTTTTCGCCGGCCGCGGTTTTCGGCTAATCTCAGCTCAAGGATGGATCAAGATGGCTGACGACTCCTATATCTTAACCCTTGACTTGGGGACCACCTCGGTCCGGGCTACCCTTTTCTCAAGGGCCGGGGCCGTTGTGGGGCGAGCCAGCTGCACCTATCCCCTACACCATCCCCGTCCGGGCTGGGCCGAACAGGAACCCGGCCTCCTTCTTTCAGCTGCGGAAGAGACCATCGCGACGGTGATCAGAGAAACGGCCGTTCTTCCTGCGCAGATCGAGGCCCTCAGCCTGTCGACCTTTTTTCACGCCCTCATCGGAATGAGCGGAGGGGGCGGATATCTGACTCCTGCTATCACCTGGGCCGACACCCGGGCGGCCGCCGACGCCGCGGGCCTGCGACGGTCCTCCCTGAGCGAAGAGCTTTATCGGGCGACCGGTTGTCCTCCGCATCCCATGTATCCTTTCTACAAGTTCCTCTGGTTGCGTCGGGAGGAGCCAGAGGTTTTTGCCAGCAGCCGGCGTTGGTCCATGGTCAAGGACCTCCTCCTCTGGCGTTGGACTGGCCATTGGGTTCTGGATTATTCGGTGGCCAACGGGACCGGACTTTGGAATATGCAGAAGCAGACCTGGGACGAGTGGGCTCTAGAGCTGGCCGGCCTGGAACGTCAGTGTTTGCCTGACCTCGTGCCGACGACGACGATCCTGCCTTTGACGGAACAAGCGGCGGCCAGGATGGGGCTTTTGGGTGGAACCCCGGTTGTGGCTGGCGCCGGCGATGGAGTTCTCTCCAGTTTGGGGGCGGGGGCCATCATCCCGGGAATTTTGGCGGCCATGATCGGGACCAGCGGAGCTCTGCGTTACGCCAGCGACCGGCCGCGCACGGATCCGCAGGGACGGGTCTGGTGCTATCATTTGACGGAAGGGACTTGGATCCTGGGGGGGTCCCTGAACAACGGTGGCCTTGTCTGGCGCTGGTTTCGCGATCAACTGGCCCGGGAGTTGCTGACCGGTTTTAGTGAAGGGGGACCTGGCGATTGGGCCGGTCCCCTTGAAGGAGCCGCCGGTCGCCTTGAAGGAGCCCAGGGGTCGGATCCGTACGAAAGATTATGTCAAGAAGCGGCGCGGATTCCGCCTGGGGCGGAAGGACTTCTTTTTTTGCCCTACCTGGCCGGAGAGAGGAGCCCCGGCTTTAACGCCCTGGCCCGGGGTGTTCTTTTTGGACTGGGGCTCAATCACACCCGCGCCCACCTGGCGCGAGCTAC